>Ga0228703_1000200_pt1 | contig 47808 bp, 46 predicted proteins | sample McNCre217_Aug_MG_3_FD_178020 | JGI IMG/M metagenome (GOLD analysis project Ga0228703, IMG submission 178020) | Freshwater microbial communities from McNutts Creek, Athens, Georgia, United States - 29-17_Aug_MG | ecosystem: Environmental > Aquatic > Freshwater > Creek | place: USA: Georgia...
TTCCTTCCCCGCGATTGAGCAAGAAGTTCTTGGTTTCTGGGCCGAGGATGGCACTTTTCAGGCATCGATCGATTCGCGTAAGGCCCAAGATGCTCCGGAATTCGTTTTTTACGATGGTCCGCCGTTCGCAAATGGTCTTCCTCACTACGGGCATTTGCTGACCGGTTATGCCAAGGATGCCTTCCCGCGATTCAAGACCATGCGGGGCTATCGCGTGGAGCGTCATTTCGGATGGGACACTCATGGCCTTCCAGCTGAGGTAGAGGCGGAACGCCAGCTTGGTATCAGTGGCCGCCCTGAAATTGAAAAGTACGGCGTCGATAAGTTCAACGACTACTGCCGCACCAGCGTTCTCAAGTACACCAAAGACTGGGAGCAGTACGTTACCCGACAGGCCCGTTGGGTTGACTTCGAGAATGATTACAAGACGCTTGATACCCCATTCACCGAGAGCACACTGTGGGCCTTCCAGCAGTTGTATAACAAGGGTCTGATCTACGAAGGCTTTAAAGTTTTGGCCTACTGCTGGCGTTGTGAGACCCCGCTGTCAAACCACGAACTCCGCATGGACGATGAGGTTTACAAGAACCGTCAGGACCAGACCCTGACTGCAACCTTCCCAGTGCTGCCCGGCCAGGCTGGTTTTGAAGCGCTCGCTGGCGTGCGTTTGCTTGCCTGGACCACGACGCCATGGACCCTGCCAACCAACTTTGCCTTGGCTGTAGGTCCAGAGATTGAGTACGCTGTTGTGCCAGCTGGACCAAATGGTGCCGGAGATGGGGCTTCGGCAGGATCCGCTAGTTACCTGCTTGCCAAATCGCTCGTCGGTGGCTACGCAAAGGACCTGGGCTACGAGAGTGCAGAAGACGCGGTTGCCGCAACCGTGGCGACCTATGCCGGCGCCAACCTCGCCGGTCTGCGCTACCAGCGCCTCTTCGACTATTACTCCGATGAGTCCAAGTTTGAAGTCGCAAACGCCTGGCAGGTGTTAGTTGACGACTATGTCGGTGATGGTGACGGCACCGGAATAGTTCACCAGGCTCCTGCCTACGGTGAAGACGACCAACGTGTGTGCCAGGCGGCGGGTATCCCAACCTACGTATCAATCGATGATCGTGGCCGTTACAACTCGATCATCACTGATTACGTTGGCGAGCATGTCTTCGACGCGAATAAGCCAATCAGTCAGCGCCTGAAGGCCGACGGCCGCATCATTCGTCAGGCTAGCTACGAGCACAGCTACCCGCACTGCTATCGATGCAAGAACCCGCTCATCTACAAGGCGGTTTCGTCTTGGTTTGTGGAGACCACCAAACTCAAGGATCGTTTGCTCGAGCTCAACCAGGAGATCAACTGGACTCCAGAGCACACCAAGGACGGCCAATTTGGCAAGTGGCTAGAGAACGTGCGCGACTGGGCCATTAGCCGTAACCGTTTCTGGGGCGCACCGATTCCAGTCTGGAAGAGTGACGACCCTAACTACCCGCGCATCGATGTATACGGATCCATCGATGAAATGGAGCGCGACTTCGGAGTACGCCTAGAAGACTTCCACCGTCCAGGCATCGATAATCTGACTCGACCAAATCCAGACGACCCAACCGGTAAGTCCACCATGCGCCGTGTGCCAGAGGTTTTGGACTGCTGGTTCGAATCGGGATCGATGCCGTACGCCCAGGTCCACTATCCGTTTGAGAATCAGGACTGGTTTGAGAGTCACTTCCCGGGTGACTTCATCGTGGAATACATCGGTCAGACCCGCGGCTGGTTCTACACCCTGCACGTTTTATCGGTGGCCCTTTTTGACCGCCCGGCTTTCAAAAACGTGGTTTCGCACGGAATCATTCTTGGCAACGACGGCCAGAAGATGTCCAAGAGCCTGCGCAATTACCCTGATGTTTCCGAGGTTATGGACCGCGACGGAGCCGATGCGATGCGCTGGTTCCTGCTGGCTAGCCCGATTCTTCGCGGCGGCAATCTTTCCGTTACCGAGCAGGGCATTCGCGAGGGCGTGCGTCAGTTCATCCTGCCGCTCTGGAACACCTACTATTTCTTCGGCCTCTACGCCAATGCGGCAGGCTATGAAGCTAAGCGCTGCACCGCCAGCACCGATGTGCTTGATCGTTACTTGCTATCCAAGACCGGCGTTCTCATCACCGAGGTTGCCGAGGCCATGGAGAAGTTCGACACCTACCAGGCCACGGCCTTGTTGCGAGACTTCGGCGATGTGCTGACCAACTGGTACGTGCGCCGCAGTCGTGACAGATTCTGGTATGGCAACAGCGAAGCTTTCGACACGCTGTACACGGTGCTCGAGACCGTTTCGCGAGTATCAGCGCCGCTGCTTCCGCTGATTGCAGAGGAAATCTGGAAGGGTCTCACCGATGGCCGTTCGGTTCACCTAGAGCAATGGCCGGACGCTTCGGAATTCGCAATCGACACCGAGTTGGTCTCCGCTATGGACCAGGTCCGTTCGGTTGCTAGTGCGGCGCTAAGCCTGCGTAAGGGTGCCCAGCTGCGCGTTCGACTCCCGCTCGCAAAACTCTCGGTGGTTGCACCGGTTGCACAGTCTTTGAGTCCATTTGCGGACATCATCAAGGATGAGCTGAATGTCAAGGCCGTCGACCTGGTTGAGCTTGCAGAAGACTCTGGGGCAAAGTTCGGTGTTGAGAAGAAGCTCACCGTCAACGCACGTGCTGCTGGCCCGCGCCTTGGTAAAAACGTACAGTCAGTCATCGTTGCGGCTAAGGACGGGTTCTGGACCGAAGTCAACGGCGTTGTGACGGTCAACGGAACCCAGCTGGAGGCTGGCGAATACAGCCTGGAACTGGTTGCCGCTGCCAGCGAAGACGGCGCAAACCTGGTTGGTATCTTGCCGGCCGGTGGTTTCGTGTTGCTCGATGCCTTAGTTTCGCCGGAACTTGCGGCCGAAGGTCTGGCTCGTGATCTGATTCGTGCAGTTCAGGCGGCACGAAAGGATGCTGGTCTTGACGTATCCGACCGCATTCGCCTTGAGGTAGTAGCCGGTGCCGATGTCATTGCCGCAGCAGAAACGCACGCCGAGCTCATCAAGGGTGAAACACTTACTGTCGATTTCGAGTTGGTTCTTGGCGCGCCGGAATCAAGCGTTGTTGTTGGCGAAGATCTGGCTGTTCAGATTACGGTTGCCAAGTCATGACGCGCAGCACCGATGCCCACTGGGCCAAGCTAGCCGCCGAAATCGAGCAAGACCTGATCACCCGTATCCCGGAAAATCAGGTGCGCCCACGAATGGAGCCGACCCAGCGTGCGGTAGAGCTCCTTGGTGACCCGCAGCATTCATATCGGGTGATTCACGTTACTGGCACCAACGGAAAGACCAGTACGAGCCGATTTATCGAGCGTATCCTCCGGGAACACGGTCTGCGTACCGGCCGGTTTACGAGCCCCCATCTAGTCAGCCTGAATGAACGTATCGCGATTGATGGCGAGCCGGTTTCAAATCAGGTTTTTGTAGAGCTCTGGGAGGACACCAAGCCAATTCTGGATCTAGTGGATGCTGAGCTTGCTGCGGCCGGTGAGGGTCCACTGACCTTCTTCGAGATCATTGCTGCCCTTGGTTTCGCAATTTTTGCTGATGCACCGGTCGACGTTCTTGTCCTTGAGGTCGGTATGGGTGGGTCCTGGGACTCCACCAATGTTGCAGATGGCGACGTGTCAGTTTTCACTCCGATCGGGCTCGACCACATGGATCGCCTCGGCAACACCATCGCGGAAATCGCGGAGACTAAGGCTGGAATCATCAAGCCTGGCGCTATGGTCGTTTCGGCGTTCCAGCATGGCGATGCTCACGCTGCACTACGTTCAGCGGCGGACTTCAAGGCTGAGGCTTGGGCACAGTTGGGTACCGAGTTTGAAATCACCGAACGCTCAGACGATGGCTTTGGGCAGCGGTTCAGTATGCGCGGTTTGGCAGGGGAGTATCGCGATCTTTTCATACCGATTCTCGGTAGCTATCAGGTAGAAAACATGGCACTCGCGATTGCTGCCGTCGAGGCCTTCCTCGGTGGCGGTAAACAACGCATCATGGATGACGTTCTACGAGTTGCCGTGGCAGACGCCACATCCCCGGGCCGCCTACAGGTTTTGAACCGCTCTCCGCTCACACTTTTGGATGCGGCGCATAACCCGCAGGGTGCTGAAGTGCTAGCGGCAACGCTGCAGTCATCCTTCGAAGTCAAGAGCTATGTGGGAGTTATCGGAGTGCTGTCCGACAAGGACGCAAGCGGTGTTTTGCGCAAGCTTGAACAGGTGCTGGAAGAGGTTGTCATTACCCGAAGTGCCTCGCCGCGCGCTCTTGATGTGGACGAGCTGGCTGACCTGGCCCGGGAGATTTTCGGTGAGCACCGAGTCCGAACCGCAAATCATCTAGCCAGCGCTATCGAAGACGCGAAGGAAATGGTCGCCGAGGGCATTGCCGACGGCATCATCATCACAGGTTCTGTTTCGCTCGTAGCCGATGTCCTCAGAATGCAGCAGATTGAGGACAACCTCATCGATGATGGTGATTGGGATGAGTCCGACGAACAAGAGCAAGACCTGACGAATGATATGGATTTCGAAGATGAATAGGACCAAACCGGTGAAGGCGCGTAACGTCTCGACTCAGCGGAGTCTGGGTTCGATGCTCATGGCCTTCGAAGCGTTTGTGCTCCTGTTTGCCACGCTAGTCGGATTCGGCCTGCGTGTCGCCGATGTCACAACAGTTTGGGTTGTCGGGTTGGGGCTTTCGCTACTTTTGATTGCCACCCCTGCCATCTTGGGCAAGCGCGGCTCTTACGTCTGGGGTTGGGTTCTTCAGGTACTGGTGCTCCTGACCGGAATTTGGGTCCCGCTGATGTGGTTCCTTGGCGGAATCTTCCTGTGCCTCTGGGCCTGGGCCATGATTTCTGGCAGCACAATTGACCGTGCTAGGGCAAATTACTTAAAAATGCAGGCCAACCTCGATGAGGTAGTGGAAATTGTGTCGGGAGACGCAAACTAGGTTTGGTCTTAGGGCCAGAAGTTAGGAAACCAAATGTCGGAAATGCAGCAAACTCTAGTTCTGATCAAACCGGATGGCGTCAAGCGTAACCTCATCGGCCAAATCATCAGCCGCCTCGAGGCCAAGGGTTATGTGGTTGCAGACCTTCGCAAGTTCACCCCTAGTCGTGAATTGCTGGCACAGCACTATGCAGAGCACGAGGGCAAGCATTTCTACGAACCATTGGTTGAGTTCATGATGTCTGGTGACGTCGTTGCCATCCGCCTCGAAGGACACCGGGTAATCGAAGGTTTCCGTTCGCTTGCAGGTGCAACCGATCCAACCAACGCCCAACCTGGCACCATTCGCGGTGACCTTGGCCGAGACTGGGGGCTCAAGGTCCAGCAGAACCTGGTTCACGGCAGCGATTCCGAGGAGAGCGCAGCTCGCGAGCTAGCGCTGTGGTTCTAGATAACTGCAGACATTCGTGCACTAAAAAACGCGCCTCCCTATGCGGGAGGCGCGTTTTCTTTGGGCGCAGCCTGTCTTTAAAAGTGGAACAGGGCACGGAAAGTGTTTGGCCACGAATCCCAGAAGTGAATCGCGATCACTACCGCGATTAGCACCTCGGTGATAGCGGAAAGCAGCCAAGAGCGCTTATAGGCAGCATCTAGAAAGTTTGTCCAACTAATCGGTGCCTCGATGATGTCCTGATTGATTGCCCAGAGGAGCGTGTGCCAAAACAGTGGGATGGTGCCAAACCAGGCAACCATGCAGTATGGGCAGAGCACATTGATAACGAAAATGCTCTGAGTGGACAGCCACAGGACGAAAACAAATGCCATGCCAAAGCCAGCAACCATGGCGCGATAGAACCACTCGTGCATGCGCGCGCCGGCCAGTGTTGCAAATCCTACGGCTATCGGAATAGTGAATCCCATGAGACCGATGATTGGGTTAGGGAAGCCAAGAATGTGGCTTTGCCAGCTAGCCATAACGGATTTACAGGAGATGAAAACGTTGAGGTCACAGGAGAGCGCGTCACCTGGATTCTCCAGAACATGCAGCTTTTCAATGACCAGAGCAAATGCTGCAATGAGTCCAATCAGACCAAAGACAATCCAGATGATTGCCAATTTTTTAGGCGGGGCGAAGGTTGGTTCGGTGGAACTAGTGTCAGTCACGATTCAAGTATCACACGCCCGGATTGAGTATTTTGCTGACACTAAGGGTGATAGATGGCATACTTAGTTTTAGCTTTGGAATACCACACGTCCACAGCGAAAGTTTCTCGAGCATCCTGCGAGATCGTCAACGTAAGACCCCCGGGGCAATGGCGGTGCGCAACCAAAGAGATGGCTCGACGTTAGTTTTTTGTTACTGGCCGCGGCTGGTAACACCGATTACTTACTAGCTTGGGCTAGAGAGTGTGGCTCAGCCTAGGTGGCTTGGAGATACCACTCGTGGTAGATAACAAAGAATCAAAGACCCCTACCCGTTCGCGCGCCAAAAAGGTCGCCACTGAAACCAACGAGGTTGCCAAAGAGCAAACTTCAGTTGAAGCGGTTGCTGAGCAACCTGCGAAGGCTCCCACTCGTCGACGCAGCTCGAAGCCATCGGTTGCAGGCGCGTCAACTGAGTCTGTAGCCGAGGTTGCCTCCGAATCAGGCACCAGCGAAGAAAAACCAAAGGGTGCCTCGCGCCGACGCAAGTCCGCGAGTGAGCCAGCGACTAATGTCGAAAATGTCGCGGCAACCGCGTCTGCTTCATCAGCAGCATCAGACGCCCCAGTTGCTCCGATGGGCAGCTTCGGGCTCTTGTTCCAGGCGCCAGATCTTCCAACCCTCGTAGTCGATAAGAAGTCGGGTACCCCGGTTGGCCAAAAGATTGTGGCTGAGAAGGCTGAGGGTGATGAAAATCACCTACGTCGTCGTTCGCGTCGTCGTGCCGGCGAAGAGGAAGCGGCTGAGGCAACTGGCAACACGGTTGTCAAGGTTCGCACTCCTCGCGAGCCAAAAGCCCCAAGCAACGAACCGCAGCGCGTGAATGGCAGTACCCGCCTTGAGGCCAAGAAGCAGCGCCGTCGTGATGGCCGTGATGCGGGTCGCCGTCGTTCGGTTATCACCGAGAGTGAGTTCCTGGCTCGTCGAGAGGCAGTTGACCGCACCATGGTTGTCCGTTCCAAGGACGGCAAGATTCAAATCGGTGTGCTGGAAGACGGCATTCTGGTCGAGCACTATGTTGCTAAGGCTCAAGACGCTTCGCTAATCGGCAACGTATACATGGGCAAGGTCCAGAACGTTCTGCCTTCGATGGAGGCGGCATTCGTAGATATCGGTCGTGGTCGAAATGCGGTCCTGTACTCGGGTGAGGTGGACTGGGAGCTGGCCGAAACCGGCAACCAGCCGCGTCGCATCGAGCTCGCGCTAAAGAGCGGCGATACCGTTCTGGTTCAGGTCACCAAGGACCCAGTTGGTCAAAAGGGCGCCCGTCTTACCTCACAGGTATCGCTGCCAGGTCGTTACCTGGTTTACGTTCCAAACGGATCGATGAACGGAATTTCGCGCAAACTTCCGGATAGTGAGCGTGCCCGTCTGAAGAAGATTCTCCGCGATATCCTTCCTGAGGACGCCGGCGTAATCGTTCGTACAGCCGCCGAAGGCGCTACCGAGGAGCAACTCACCCTCGACGTTCAGCGTTTGCAGGCCCAGTGGGAGGCAATTTCCAAGAAGTCTGAGTCTTCGCAGGCACCAGTTTTGTTGCACTCCGAGCCGGACCTCCTGATCAAGATTGTCCGCGATGTCTTCAACGAAGACTTCCAGCGCATGGTCATCAGTGGTGAAGACGCCCGTGGCACCATCGAAAACTACCTGGGACAGGTTGCTCCAGACCTGCTAGAGCGCGTAGAGAACTACAGCGGCAGCCGCGATGTCTTCGACGAATACCGTGTCGGCGAACAGATTGCCAAGGCGCTTGACCGCAAGGTTTACCTTCCATCCGGTGGTTCGCTGGTCATTGACCGCACCGAGGCAATGACCGTGGTTGACGTCAACACCGGCAAGTTTGTTGGTTCCGGCGGCAACCTCGAGGAAACCGTTACGAAAAACAACCTTGAGGCTGCGGAGGAAATCGTTCGCCAGCTTCGTCTTCGCGACATCGGTGGCATCATCGTGGTCGACTTCATCGACATGGTTCTTGAAAGCAACCGTGATTTGGTGCTCCGTCGCTTAATTGAGTGCTTGAGCCGCGATCGCACTAAGCACCAGGTAGCTGAAGTTACCTCTCTCGGTTTGGTTCAGATGACCCGCAAGAAGCTAGGCATCGGCCTTCTGGAGGCTTTCAGCGAGCCTTGTGAGGCCTGTGCCTCGCGAGGAGTAATCGTGCACCATGAACCGGTCATGCGACACCACAAGGCATCCGGTTCGGATGATGTTATGCCAAAGCAGTCCGGCAACCAGCGCAAGCGCGACAAGAGCAAAGACAAGCAGGATGGCTCTAAAAATAAAGAGCACATCGAGGTCGCCAAGGTTGTAACCGCAGAGAGCGCTAACGCCCTCAGCAGCGTGATTGGCAAGATTGCGGCATCCACCGTTGCCGCCCACGAAGCCGCGGGGGAGCCTTCGACCATAGTTTTGACACCACCGAGCGGCAAGATTCAGTCAGGTGGCGCCTCACAGGCTGCTCCTGCTGCTGACAAACTGCTCGAATCGGTGTTGGATGCCCTGCCGGAGCCTAAGGCGCCTGGTCAGGGTAGGCGAAAGCCACGTCGAGCCACCTCGGGTGGTTCGGCACCGGCTACTCCAACCGAGTAGCCACGGCTCGGCTGAGTGATGTCATTCACACAGCTGGGTTGCGAAAACCAAAACACGGGGTGAAAAGAGTTTGACCTACCGTGTTGGGCAATGTAAACTAGTCTTTTGTTGCCCGCTGAGTATTCGCGCTGCAACTTGAATAAGTCTTTTGAACAAAGGGTAGATCTGTGGTTTACGCAGTAGTCCGCGCAGGCGGCCGCCAGGAGAAGGTGTCGGTAGGCACCATTGTGACTCTCGACCGTGTTAAGGGCGACGCCAACGGCAAGATTGAGCTTCCAGCTCTGTTGCTGGTTGACGGCGACAAGGTCACCACTGATGCCAAGGCGCTTGCCAAGGTGAAGGTGACTGCCGAGGTTCTGAACGACCTTCGTGGTCCTAAGATCATCATCCAGAAGTACAAGAACAAGACCGGATACAAGAAGCGCATGGGCTTCCGTCACGATTTGACTCGTGTCCAGGTCACCGAGATCAAGTAAAGGACTGACCGAAAATGGCATCCAAAAAAGGTGTTAGCTCGACCCGTAACGGTCGCGACTCCAACGCTCAGCGCCTCGGTGTAAAGCGTTACGCTGGCCAGGAAGTTAACGCTGGCGAGATCCTCGTGCGTCAGCGCGGAACCCACTTCCACCCGGGCGCCAACGTTGGCCGCGGCAAGGACGACACTCTGTTCGCTCTTTCTGCAGGTGAAGTTGAGTTCGGTGTCAAGGGTGGCCGTCGCGTTGTAAACGTGGTTGTTGCCTAAGCGCAAAACAATTTTTTTACCGTAGGCCAGCCCAGTGCTGGCCTACGTTTCATATAGCAACATTTCGATTTCAACCCACTAGCTTGAAAACAGATGGGGAAGGGAGGCACCGATGGTCAGCTTCGTAGATCAGGTGACCCTGCACGTTCGCGCCGGAAATGGTGGCGATGGCTGTGTCTCGATTCACCGTGAGAAGTTCAAGCCACTCGGTGGGCCAGACGGCGGAAACGGCGGCAACGGCGGCAGCATTTCTCTGGTTGCTGACCCTTCGGTTACCACTTTGCTTGACTACCACTTTTCTCCGCACCGCAAGGGTTCCGATGGCCACCAAGGCGCCGGTGACTTCAAGAATGGCTCGATGGGTGAATCTCACGTGCTTCCAGTCCCGGTTGGCACTGTGGTTAAGAACGCCAGGGGAGAGTTCCTAACCGATCTCGATGAGCCTGGGCTCGAGTTTGTCATCGCAGAGGGTGGACTCGGTGGCCTTGGCAATGCCGCGCTAGCTTCCAGCAAGCGAAAGGCGCCAGGTTTCGCGCTGCTCGGTGTGCCGGGTTGGTCCGGTGACATCATCCTGGAGCTCAAGACCGTTGCCGACGTAGCACTGGTTGGCTACCCTTCGGCCGGAAAGTCCTCGCTGATTGCTGCGCTCTCTTCTGCTCGTCCAAAGATTGCGGACTACCCATTCACTACATTGCACCCTAACTTGGGTGTCGTGCAGGCTGCTCAGACCCGTTACACCATTGCTGATGTGCCTGGGCTCATCGAAGGTGCCAGCGAGGGTAAGGGCCTCGGCCTTCAGTTCCTGCGCCACGTGGAGCGCTGTTCTGCGCTTTTGCATGTTTTGGACTGTGGCACTCTGGAAAGCGACCGCGATCCGCTGCGTGACCTCGAAGTTATCCTGAACGAACTGCGTCAGTATGAGGTTCCGGATGGGGGAGTGCCGCTAATTGAGCGCCCTCAGTTGGTTGCTCTGAACAAGGTTGATCTTCCAGACGGCCGCGACATGGCCGAGTTTGTGAAGGCCGACCTTGAGGCGCGCGGTTACCGGGTGTTTCTAGTCTCGGCAGTGAGCCATGAAGGACTTCGTGAACTCTCGTTTGCGCTTGCTGAATTGGTTGAACAGGCCCGCAAGGACCGTGCCGTCGAACCTGCGAAGCCTCGCATCACCCTGATGCAGACCAAGCGCGTCGAGGGCGGCTTCGTAGTGCGCAAGGAGCACGATGGCGAAGGCGACTTCTTCCGAATCGTAGGTGTGAAGCCAGAGCGCTGGGTGGCCCAAACTAACTTTGGCAACGAAGAAGCCGTTGGGTACCTCGGTGACCGCCTGGCCAAGATGGGCATTGAGACTGCACTGTATAAGGCAGGAGCGATTGCAGGCTCTACCGTGGTCATCGGCGAGGGCGACGGTGTCATCTTCGACTGGGAGCCAACCATCGCAAGCACCGCAGAACTCATTTCCGGCCCACGTGGCTACGATGCCCGACTCGACACTAACGATCGACGTACCAACGTTGAACGTCGACGCGAATACAAAGAACTTATGGATGCCAAGACCCGTCTTCGTGCCGAAATGGAGGCCGAGGGTAAGGCGGGCTTGTTCCAAGACGAAGAACTGGAATAGAAGAGAAAACAATGAACCTCACCGAGCGCGCGAGCCTTGCAACCGCAAAACGCATTGTGGTCAAGGTTGGTTCGTCCTCTATTAGCGGTGCCAATGAAGGCAACATCGACAACCTCATTGCTGCATTGGCAGGCAGTCGTGACCGTGGTTGTGAAATCATTCTTGTTTCTTCCGGAGCTATTGCGACTGGAATGCCGCTATTGCAGCTCGAATCCAAGCCAAGTGATTTGCCCACTTCGCAGGCTCTAGCCGCCGTGGGGCAATCGCGCCTGATTGCCCGCTACCAACAGAGCCTTGAGCGTTTTGGCTGGATTGCCGGCCAGGTCCTACTCACCAGCGAGGACCTAGCCGGGGATGACACCAGGCTCAACGCGAAGCACGCTATGAACCGCCTTTTGGAGCTTGGCGTTTTACCAATCGTCAACGAAAACGACACAGTGGCAACCGCTGAAATTCGCTTTGGAGACAACGATCGACTCGCGGCTCTTGTAGCGGAGCTTGTAGAAGCTGATGCCTTGGTTCTACTGAGCGATGTGGACGCGCTCTACACAGCGCCACCCAGCACTCCTGGTGCCGAGCGCATTGAAATTGTGGAGTTTGGGCAGGATCTTTCTTCAGTACAAACTGGAGACACCTCAACGGGAGTAGGCACCGGAGGGGCGGTGACCAAGGTTGCCGCGGCTGGTCATGCAACCGCAGCCGGCGTGGACGTGGTCTTGACCTCTATTGGTCAGGTTGAAGCGGCTCTCGCGGGCACGAGCGTGGGAACCTGGTTCAAAAGCCGCGCCTAGAGCACGCTCGATAGTGGTTCGATGAACCTGCGAAAGTAGGATTAAGTACATGACTACAGCAACGGATAAAATCCGGCTAGCCAAGGCTGCTGCTAACTCGATTGGGCTCGCAAGCACGCACGTTAAGAACGATGCTCTGCGCAAAATAGCTCAGTTGTTGCCGGAGCGTGCCGAGCGGATTCTCGCTGGCAATGCTTTGGATATGGAACGTGCTGCCGCCGATGGAATGTCTGTGGGACTACAAGACCGTCTCCGTCTTGATCTTGGTCGAATCCAGGCACTGGCAGACGCAGTGTTGGAGGTAGTCGAACTTCCAGATCCCGTCGGTGACGTTATTCGCGGCCGTCAACTTCCTAACGGGCTCAAACTTCAGCAGGTTCGAGTCCCTTTCGGTGTTGTGGGTGTCATCTATGAGGCGCGACCAAACGTCACTGTTGACATCGCGGCACTTGCAATCAAGAGCGGAAACGCAGCAATTCTTCGTGGGGGAACAGCCGCCGAGAACTCCAACCGCGAACTAGTTGCTGTAATCCGTGACGCCATGGCGTCAGCTGGCATTGATCCAGAGGTTGTCCAATCTGTTGACGAATTTGGCCGCCCAGGTGCGCAGGAGATGATGCAGGCTGTGGGTCTCATCGACGTCCTAATTCCACGAGGTGGACACAGCCTAATTCAGACTGTTCTTAACGAATCTAGAGTTCCGGTAATCGAAACCGGTGAGGGTATCGTTCACATTTTCATCGACGAAACCGCACGCACGGATTGGGCTGTCGATATCATTGTGAACGCCAAGATTCAGAAAATCGGTGCGTGTAATGCCGTCGAGACCCTCTTGGTTCACGAAAAAGCTTATGACCGAGTAATGCCAGCGGTGGTGGCAGCGCTTCAGGCCGAAAAGGTGACACTTCACGGTGATGAGAGAACTGCTGAGCAGTTTGACAATGTTGTGCCGGCCACCGAGCAGGACTGGGCAAGTGAGTATCTAGCGATGGACCTCGCGATTCGCAGTGTTGCAAACCTAGACGAAGCACTCGCGCATATTTCGAAGTATTCAACCAAGCACACCGAGGCAATCATCACCGAGGACTACACGAATGCCGAGCGTTTCATCAACGAAATTGACGCGGCCGCGGTAATCGTGAATGCGTCCACTCGTTTTACCGATGGCGGCGAGTTTGGTTTTGGGGCCGAGGTCGGAATTTCAACTCAGAAGTTGCACGCTCGTGGTCCAATGGGCCTCCCGGAGCTAACTAGTACCAAATGGATTGTTCGTGGAACGGGTCACGTACGCCCGTAACAACGCTCCTAGGCTAATCTGGAGTATGTAAGGAGTCTCATGCAGCACATCATCACCCTGGCCGAAGGAAGCGCAACTCAGTTGCCTTACCCGACTGTCATCAACGGCATCATCGCCATGGGCATTTTCATCCTGCTCGGCGTTGTTACTTGGTCTTACCGTGACGTAGCAAACCGCCACGACCACAAAGCCAGCAACGACTCACACCACTAGTCGGTGACCGCCGCCCGCATTGGGGTATTCGGAGGATCCTTCGACCCCATCCACAATGGACACCTTGCGGCGGCGTCAGCAGTCCAACAGGCTATGAACCTCGATAGGGTTCTCTTTGTTCCTGCTGGAGATCAGTGGCAAAAGCATCTAAGTGCATCGGCACAAGATCGTCTTGCGATGGTTGCAGTGGCTATCGATCAGCACCCAGGTTTCGAAGTGAGCGACGTCGATGTCCGTCGTTCAGGTGCAACCTACACTGTGGACACGCTAAAAGAACTTCAGAGTCAAAATCCTGACTCAAATCTCTTTTTCATTCTTGGCACCGATGCAGCTGCAGGCTTGCAAAGCTGGAAGTCTCCAGTAGAGCTTTTGAACTTGGCTGAGTTCGTGGTAGTCACCCGTCCTGGTTCGGATTTCTCGGAGCCGGATTTTGCTGTCGGGCGTCTAACAAGGTTCGAATTCGATGCTCTTGATTTGAGTTCTACCTCAATGCGAAGCAAACTGAAATCCGGAAACACTGCCACTGGAGAAGTTCCAGAGTCCGTACTTGACTACATTCAAGAGCACAACCTTTACAAGGAACCCCGATGAACCAGCAGCCGATGACGCGCCGCGAGGCCCGTGAGCTGGAACGTCAACGTGAGCGGTCGGGAAATACCGGATCTGTTCCGGTGGTGTCTGAATCCACTGACGAATTCAATCCAATTTCTGGCCCAGTCGGCATCCTGGAACCCAAGTCTCTTTTAGTTGAGGCACCCTCGGAAATGCTGGAAAACATTTCTATCGTGCTACCTGACTCGGGATCTATTCTTACTACCGGGGCCATAGAGTTGCCATGGTTGAAGCCTCACGATGAAGAAGAGGTTGTGGTAACCGCTGCCGCCGCGGAAGCGGATACCGCTGCAAACCAGGAGATTCTAGAAAATGAGATTTCTGGCATCGACCCCATTCCTGCGCGAACCTATGAACGAAGCCGCCGAAAGGCCTCGGTCTTCCCAAACCGTCTGCGTAAAGGTTGGGGCGTCGTGCATCTTGTTCTGGTTTCGGCGTTCATCATGTTCGCCCTCTTATCTGCCCTCGTAGCCTGCGTATTGCTAGGCGTAATCAAGTTCTAAACAAAGGAAATTCATTGACTGCAACTGCACGTTCCATAGAGCTGGCCCAAATTGCTGCGCAAGCTGCGCACGACAAACTGGGCGAAAACATCGTCGCACTTGACGTGTCTGAGGTTTTCCCGCTTGCCGACGTTTTTCTCTTCGCATCATCGAGAAATGAGCGTCAGACTCCGGCAATCGCCGATGAAATCGTCGACCAGCTTCATCTGGCAGGTGTGAAGCTACACCGCTCCGAGGGTAAAGCCGGTGGACGCTGGATCTTGTTGGACTTTGGTGACATCATCGTGCACGTGATGCACGAAGAAGAGCGCATGTTTTACTCAATAGAGCGACTATGGAAAGACGGCATTCCGTTGCAGTTGGAATTGAACTAACTGGCTCATTCGCCGTGAATTTGTTGTAAACTAGTCAGGTTGCTCGGCAATGTTCGGGCCCGTGGCGCAGCTGGTAGCGCACCTGCATGGCATGCAGGGGGTCAGGGGTTCAAATCCCCTCGGGTCCACCAAAAAATAACCTCCCATCTGGGAGGTTATTTTTTTACCTGCAGTGTTTTTGGTCGATTTCGACAACTTTGTTGACGCGTCGCGCATACTTAGGTTCGGTGTTTCCGAGCCACTCTGTGGTCATCCATACACGTACGATTTCCATGGCAATTGCACTGCCGATTATCTTGCCGCCTAGGCACAGGGCATTCGTATCGGAGTGAGAGCGGGCCAACTCCGCGCAAAAGGAGTCCTGGCAAATAGCAGCAAATACTCCTGGCACTTTATTGGCAATCATCGCGGAACCATAGCCAACGCCATCGACAAAGATTGCACGTTCAACCTTGCCTTCGCTGAGTGCCAGGGCTGCTGGATAAACAAAGTCAGGCAGATCAGCGGCGTCCGAAGTGTGCGTCCCATAGTCCAAAATCTCGTGTCCTTGAGACTCTAGCCACGACTTAATCTCGAGTTTCAGTGGAAGTCCGGCGTGGTCATTAGCCATTGCAATCTTCATGCGTGTTTCCTGTCGATGGTTTTCTATTACGGCTTTGTTACTAACGCTACCGGAAGCAAATCGCGGACGAACTTGGGCTTAGACTGAGACCAATCGCACAGTGAGGTACGAATTGGGTTCTCCCGAAACCGCAATTAATTTGGTAGGTCTAGAAAAGGCGTTTGGCGCGATCAAGGCTGTCGATAGCCTCGACTTACAGATCCACGCCGGCGAATTCTTTTCCATGCTTGGCCCATCCGGATCCGGGAAAACAACGGTCCTTCGACTCATCGCGGGATTTGAGTCTCCTAGTGCCGGAAGTATTCAGCTCTTCGGCAAGGATGTGACGACTGCCGCACCATTCGACCGAGACGTAAACACTGTATTTCAGGACTATGCACTATTTCCTCATCTCAGCGTCCAACAAAATGTTGAATATGGTCTCAGGGTACGCGGGGTTTCCAAGGTTGAGCGCGCGAAGCTAGCTAAGGACGCGCTGGCCACAGTTAAGTTGGAGGGCTTCGAAAATCGCAAGCCAAGTCAACTTTCCGGAGGTCAGCGACAGCGTGTAGCACTTGCGCGCGCGATTGTCGTTCGCCCCAAGGTGTTGCTTTTGGACGAGCCGCTAGGTGCCCTCGACTTAAAGCTTCGAGAGCAGATGCAGGTTGAGTTGAAGGCACTGCAACGCTCGCTTGGTATCACCTTCATTTTCGTCACTCACGACCAAGAAGAAGCTTTATCTCTCTCCGATAGAGTCGCGGTTTTCAATGCAGGCCGTATCGAGCAACTCGGAACACCTCAGGATCTATACGAGAATCCGAAATCTGCGTTCGTTGCTTCATTCGTTGGTACTTCAAACGTTTTCGACAATAACCAGGCAAACCAATTGCTTGGGCTGCCAGGGCCCGTTTCCATTCGGCCTGAGCGCATTCGAATCAATGGAGTTTTCGCGGCGGGACAAAAAGTCCTTTCGGGAGTGGTCTCCGAGGTTATCTACGTAGGGGTCACCCATCGGGTGATCTGCAAGGTAGGGGACAAGCAAGTAATAGCACTTGCCTCTGGGGATGTCGTTCCTGAGCGTGGAGCGGTGGTTAGTCTCGTTTTCAATGAGAGTGACCTGGTGAACTTGGGCGATCGCTGATTCGATTGCTCGGAAAAGGAGAAACAATGAAAGCATCAGCATTGAAGCTGTCGGCAATCTTCGTTGGTGCCGCCATGCTGTTGAGTGCCTGTGGCACTGCAAACCCCACTGCAAGCACTGCTACTGCAATATCAAAGGTTGGAACTGGCGAAGGCAAATTGTCGTTGCTCGGTTGGCCCGGTTACGCCGAGGATGGTTCCAACGACCCGAAGGTCGACTGGGTAACTCCGTTCGAAAAGGCTACTGGCTGTCAGGTTACCTTTAAGCCTTACGGCACCAGTGATGAAGCGCTAAATCTTTTCAAGACCGGCAACTATGACGCCATTGCGGCGTCGGGCGATGCGACCCTTCGACTAATTGCCTCTGGTTTGGTACAGCCACTGAACACAAAGTTGATTCCTTCCTACAAGGGCGTTTATTCGTTCTTGAAGAACCGAGCATGGAACACGGTTGACGGTAAGAGTTATGGTGTGCCTCATGGTTATGGCGCCAACTTGCTTATGTACAACTCGGATGTTGTAAAGCCTGCTCCAACCTCCTGGAATGTAGTATTCGACAAGAGCAGCGCCTATAAGGGCAAGGTCACCGCTTACGATTCGCCAATCTACATTGCCGATGCCGCCGTGTACCTAATGGCGCACAATCCTGAGCTTGGTATCAAGAATCCTTACGCGCTTGATGACAAGCAATTAGCGGCGGCTGTTACGCTTCTGAAGGCCCAGCGAGCCAATGTGGGGGAGTACTGGAGCGACTACCTAAAGGAAATCTCGGCCTTCCAGTCTGGCGATTCTGTCGTTGGAACAACTTGGCAGGTAATTATCAACTCCATGTCGCCAAAGACCAAGGTTGCTTCAGTGCTACCTACTGAAGGCGTCACCGGATGGTCTGACTCTTGGATGGTTGCTTCAAACACTAAGCACGTCAACTGTGCATACAAGTGGTTGGACTACATCGACTCTCCGAAGGCAAATGCGGCAGCTACCGAGTACTTTGGTGAAGCCCCGGTAACTCAGGCAGCCTGTCAGTACGCTTCGGCAGGTTTCTGCGACACCTACCACGCGGGTGACGTCAACTATGCTTCGAAGATTTGGTACTGGACCACTCCGATCGCGAAGTGCCTTGATGGCCGAACCGACGTGCAATGCACTGACTACGCAAAGTGGACCACCGCTTGGCAAGAAATCAAGGGCTAACTCTAGATGACTAATCTGACGGTGCAGGCGAAATCGCAGGCTGCGGTTTCGCCTGCCCGGCGCATTTCTAGTCTTTTATTTAGGAAACCCAAGCTGAGGCTCGGCTTGCTGTTGGCAGCCCCGCTGTCGTGGCTGGTTTTGATCTACATTGCGGCACTTGCGGCTCTGCTAGTTACCGCTTTTTGGACAATCGACTCATTTACTAGCCAGGTGCAAATGGGTTTTAGCCTCAGCAACATTCAGCAGGTGCTCACCGATGCGCTTTATCGAACAGTAACTTTACGAACCGTAGGCATTGCAATACTGGTGACCGTTGTGGACATCGTTTTGGCCCTCCCTATAGCCTTTTTCATGGCCAAGATCGCAGGACCAAAACTTCGCCAAGTGCTCGTGATTGCCATTCTTATGCCGCTCTGGGCAAGTTACTTGGTTAAGGCCTATGCATGGCGCGCTGTCCTCTCCCACGATGGTATTTTGCAGTGGATTCTTGCTCCGTTTGGCGGACAGACTCCAGGCTACGGGCTTACAGCGGTAATCATTACGCAGGGATACCTTTGGTTGCCCTACGTGATTCTTCCTATTTTTACCGGACTTGAAAAAGTACCCAATTCTTTGTTGGAAGCGTCTTCCGACCTGGGGGCAAAGAACCTGATGACCCTGCGTACGGTGGTACTTCCGATGCTGGTTCCGGCGTTAGTCGCCGCATCGATTTTCAGCTTCTCGTTGACGCTCGGTGACTACATCACCGTGAATATCGTCGGTGGGGCAAGCCAGATGCTTGGCAACCTCGTTTACACGAATGTAGGAGCTGCTAACAACCTACCTCTAGCTGCGGCGATTGCCCTGATTCCGGTTTTACTGATGTTTGGTTACTTAGCTGCGGTTCGTAAAACAGGTGCATTGGAGAATCTCTGATGCGTTTTTCAAAGTCTGCTGTTTGGAGTTTCGCTACGTTGAGCGCGCTAGTGCTGGTGGTGATCTATTTGCCATTGGCCGTAGTGGGTATTAATTCCTTCAATGCGAACCGCAATATGGTGTGGCCGCCGCCTGGGTTCACCGTCGACTGGTGGGTGAAGGCGTTTAATTCCGCAGGTCTATGGGATGCAGTGGCCACCTCGGTGATGGTAGCCGTTTCGGCTACGGCAATTGCTCTCATTCTCGGCACTCTGGTTGCTATGGCACTATCCAAATACCAGTTCTTTGGCAGATCGTCCGTGAGTCTATTGGTTGTTCTACCTATCGCTCTGCCTGGAGTCGTCACCGGAATTGCGCTCAACAATGGCTTCCGAACCATACTCGGTGTGCAGCTTTCAATGGCAACGGTCATCATTGCCCATGCCACTTTCTGCGTAGTTACTGTTTACAACAATGTGATAGCCCGGCTGTCTCGGGTAAGCCCAAATCTGGTCGATGCATCAGCTGATCTTGGGGCAGGCCTTTGGACGACTTTCAGGCTGGTTACGTTTCCTCAACTGCGCTCCGCTTTGTTTGCGGGCGGACTTTTAGCTTTTGGGCTCAGTTTTGATGAGATTATCGTCACCACATTCACTGCAGGAAATGGTGTAACCACTTTGCCGATCTGGATCATGAACAATATGTTCAGGCCCGGTCAGGCGCCAATTGTGAATGTAATTGCGATTGTTTTAGTGGTAACTAGCGGAGTTCCGATTTACTTCGCGCAACGGTTGTCATCGGACAGCGCCGCCAAGACTACCTAGTAGGTGGCTAGTCGGCAATCTCCACACGTTTAATGCGACTGGTGAACCCAGCTTCGATTGTGACCTGATTTTTACGAACGCCAAAATGCTCGGCCAGAACCTTGATTAGCCCTTCGTTGGCCGCGCCATTTACTGCACGCTCTTTTAGAAACACAGTGATGCTCTGGTCCTCATTGGTTTCAACTAATGGTCCCTTTTTGGAACCTGGTTTGACCATGACCGTATATCGCACAAAACAAACTTAGACTGATTGCATGAGCATGACATACCGCGGCTACACCCTTGCACAAATTGCGTCCTACATTGACCATTCGGTTTTGAAACCTGAATCAAGTCGGGCCGAGATTGTCCAAGCCGCTAAGGTTGCGCGTGAAGCACAGACCGCTTCTCTTTGCATTCGGCCGATGGATGTGAAACTGGCGGTTGAACTTCTTGAGGGTTCCGGTGTTCCGGTGTGCACTGTTATTGGGTTCCCTCACGGCTCTACTACAACTGCGGCAAAGGTTGCAGAGACGGTCGAGGCTGTCGCAAACGGTTGCCTCGAGGTTGACATGGTTTTGAATGTCTCTCAGCTGCGTGATGGTTTCTATGACTTAGTTGCGGCAGACATCCGAGCCGTCACCGAGGCGGCCAAGCAGGTTAACCCGGATTGCATAGTTAAGGTCATTTTTGAGACCGCGCTGCTCAACCGCGAAGAAATTATTAAGGCATGCGAGCTCACCGAGGCGTCCGGTGCCGATTTCGTGAAGACCTCAACCGGCTTTGCCACCAGCGGCGCCACCGTCGAAAATGTGACTCTGATGAAGGAGTGCGTGGGGGACAGGTTGAAGGTGAAGGCTTCCGGTGGTGTTCGAACTCTCGATCAGGTAATTGATTTTGTCGAAGCGGGAGCCAGCCGTTGCGGAGCCTCTGCCACTGAAAGCATCCTCCAGGACTTTACAAGTAAAGCCCCCCTAGACTAAAATCTAGTTATGACACTTCCTGCCCTATATCTGTCCCACGGTGCACCCCCGCTTCTGGATGACGAAATCTGGAAGCAGGAATTACGCGATTGGTCTGGAACCATTGAGAAACCGAAAGGCATTCTCGTTGTTTCGGCACACTGGGAAAACGCCCCGGTAACCATTTCAAGTACCAGCGCAAACACCCCGTTGATTTATGACTTTGGTGGTTTTGCGCCTAAGTACTACAACGAGAAGTACGGAACGCCTGATGCCACTTGGCTCGGTCAGCTGGTGGCTTCTGTGATGCCAGACACCGAGCCGCTACACCAGAGCCCAAATCGGGGGCTAGACCACGGTGCCTGGGTTCCGATCAAGATCATGTATCCGGATGCCGACGTTCCGGTAATTCAGTTATCTCTTCCTACCAGTGATCCCGTCAAGCTTTTGGAGCTGGGTCGCCGTCTGCGTCTGCTGCGCGACCACGGTGTGCTTATCGTTGGCTCTGGTTTCATGACCCATGGTCTGCCTTTCCTTCGCGAATTCCGCATTGAGGCCACCCCGCCAGGGTGGTCCCGGGAATTCGACCACTGGGTTGCCGAAGCCATGTCTAAGGGCGATGTTGAGAGCCTTCTGGACTATAAGAACCGCGCCCCTGGAATGCCATACGCGCACCCAACCGTCGAACACTTCACTCCTTTGTTTGTGACCCTTGGCGCGACCACCGATGTAGAGCAAATCCCGGAGCAAAAGATTGACGGCTTTTGGATGGGCCTTTCGAAGCGTTCGTTCGAGGTTGCCTAGTGCCTAGCCTCGGTGCAACTATCGATCGGCCGCATGTGTGGCAGCCAGCGGCCCAGAATGTTGCTGGCGCTAGGACGATACTTCTGCTTCATGGCATGGGTGCCGACGAGCACGATCTGCTTGCCTTGGGTCGATTGTTAGATCCTGCCGCCAATCTGCTTTCGCCGCGTGGTCTGGTCAACCCTGATGGCCTTAATAGATTTTTTATGAGGCATGCGGATGGCACTTTCGACGAGGCAGGAATCGCGCTTGCCGCGGATGAACTAGCCGATTTTCTAGTAGCCGCATCCGAACGTTATGGTTTTAACCCTTCCAAGGTTTGGGCGGCCGGGTTTTCAAATGGCGCTAACACTTGCGTGGCGCTTATTCAGCGCCACCCCGAGGCTCTTCAGGGTGTAAGCGCCTATTCGGTGACTAAGCAGTTGGCTGTTGACGTCTTCGATGCGGCCATCCGATCACTGCCAGCGAGCAGTCTTTCGGGTAAGAAAGTGTTTATTGCCAACGGAGCGATTGATCCTCACGCGCCGCTCAGCGAGGCTCGTGAACTGACTCGTCAGCTTTCTGAACTAGGCGCTCAAGTTGAGTTGCTCGAACATTCCGGCGGCCACACCATCGTCATGGAACACGTTCGTCCGGTCATCACCTATTTGGCTGCCAACTAACTTCAGTTTTGCTGCTTCGCTGGCGGCTGCCTTGCGTTTTTGCCACTGTCGGTGAAGTTCCTTTAGATCCCAGGCATTTTCAGCCATTACCGATACGCCGCGCACCCCAGTTCTACGGGTTTTACCGGCAACCAGGACCAGACGAGTGTTGAACAGCACCTGCGAGCATCGCTGCTGGGCTTCGTCGAAGAAGGTGGCATCGGCGCATCCAGCACCGTCATCGATGCTTATAAAGACAACTCGCTTGCCGGAGCGCATAGGCGGGGTTTGAGTTGCCACTCGTACACCGGCAACCAGCACTTCGGTCTTATTTCTTAGACCCACCAGTTCATCTGAACGAACCACGCCCAGCTCGTCAAGCATCTCCCGATAGAGCTCCACGACATGCTGGGTGACGTCCAACTTCATCAGTTTCAGTTCGTTTAGCACATTGGTTTCTATGCTTGGTGCCGCGTGACCGCGAGGCATGGAATCGGTTAGGTCGATGAAATCAAGGGTTGGTTGCTGTGGGTCGATTCGGGGTCTTTTGGTAACCGCGTTCAATTGCCTAATCTTGGCCATTACGTCGCCCCTTGTTGCGTTTATCGAGTCTGCATCCGTGGCATCCGCAACCTGACCAATGACCCCTGCTACGGAGTCAAGCGCTCCAAGCAGGCCTAGGTTTTCGAGAGTGCGGCGGCTAGGCTCCGCTCGTAGGTAGAAGTCACTCAAATCTTTATAGGGGGAGTGTTTGATGATTCGGGCTACTTCATTTTGGCTCACGTTTTGAATCTCGGTTAGCGCTAAACGAACCGCCAACTGACCATTTTCGGTGCGTTCAACCCGATATTCATCGGTGGATTTGTTGACATCCAGTGGCAAAATATTGACACCCAACCGGCGGGCCTCTGCCAGCAGCAGGCGTCGCGGGTACATTCCGGGATCGTGAGTGAACAGGCCCGCCACAAACTCTGTGGGGTAGTGAGTTTTCAGCCAGGCGCTCTGATAGGTGGGCATGGCAAAGGCGGCGCCGTGCGCCTTGCAGAAGCCGAAAGAACTAAAGCCTTCCAGTGTTCCCCACACTTCTTCAATAACCTCTGCCGAATAACCGTTTTGTGCCGATTTGCTTCGAAAGAACTCTTCGATCAGGGGCTTCTTGCGTGGGTTCTCCATTGAGCGCCGCAGTTCATCCGCCTTAGCCAGTCCGCACTTGGTCATCTGATTAAAGATGCGCAAGACATGTTCGTGGAAGATCACCACGCCAAAGGTTTCGCGCAGAATTGGCTCCAGATCGGGGTGTGGGTAACGGGCCTTGGCAAAGCCATGGCGACCATCCAAATAGGGTGCAATCATGTTGCCCTTCATTGGCCCCGGACGGAACAGTGAAATCTGGATTGTGAGGTCATTGAAGACTGTTGGTTGATGCTTACCGGTTAGCTCACGCTGGCCAGGGCTTTCAATCTGGAAAATGCCGAGCGTATTGGTGGTGCGAATGGTCTTGAATGTTGCCGGGTCGTCCAAAGCAATTGCATCGAGATCTAGGGTTTCGCCACGCACTCGTTCAATCTCTTTTACTGCGTAGGCCATACTGCTCTGCATTCGCACGCCGAGCACATCCAGCTTCAGCAGACCCATGGGGTCCATGTCGTCTTTGTCGAACTGGCTCATCGGCAGGTCAATGCCGCTTGGCTCGACCGGCGTGAGGTCCAACAGTGTGGCATCACCCAAAATGACGCCACAGGGATGCATGGAAATATGACGGGGGAGTCGGTCCAGCCTTTCGGTTATGTCAACCAAAAGGTTCATGGTGCGATCGTGTTCCAGCTCTTCTGCGACCCCGGCTAGCTCCGGCTTTTTGCTGGTTGCTGCACGGAAACTTCCAGCCGAAAACCGCCAGATACTCTTTGCAATTTGGTCGATTCGTTCTTCTTCAAGCCCCAGCGCTAGTCCGCTATCGCGCACGGCACCTCGACCACGATAGGTGGACTGCATGGAGAGCAGGGTTACCCTGCTCTGTCCGTAGCGCTTGAAAATCGCACGGTAAATCTCATGCCTGCGGGCGCTCTCAACATCAATGTCTATGTCGGGCAGACTGGTGCGTTCCGTGCTCAGGAACCGCTCGAAGAGCAGATCGTTCTCGATTGGGTCTACTCCGCTAATTCCCAGCGTGTAGTTGACCAAGGAGCCTGCGCCCGAGCCCCGAGCCGCGGTACGAACCTTCATGTCTCGAATCATCTGGGCAACGTCGGCTACCGTCAGAAAATAGGTGGCGAAATCCAACTTATGAATGGTCATAAGTTCCTGTGCCAACCGGTGCTGCACCTTCTGGAGTTTGGCTTGGGATATGCCTGGGTAGCGCCAGTGAATGCCGTCATGTGCGCGTTGCCAGAGCAACTCAAAAGGGTTGCCTTCTATGCCGAGCGCTGACTTTTCGGGGGTTTTGGGCTTCCCCCAACCGCAGTCATTTACTGGGTCGAGGCGACAGCGAGCCGCTAGAGCGGCGGTTGTGTCCACCAGCTGCTGGGCTCGGCGGTGTTCGCGGCAAATTTCTTTGGCCAAATCCACCATTTCCTGGTGCGGCTTGAGCCATGCCTGGGCGTTAGGTTGGGGCAGGAACATTCCCAGCGGTTCAAGATGGCGTGCAGCATCTAGGACATCGGCGGTGAGGGCATCATCTGGGTTCAGGTAGCGCACCGCGTTGGTTAGTACGGCTGGGATTTCCAATGCGTCCGCTAGTTCCAGTAGCCGGCTAGCTTGAGTGGTGGACCACTCGGTACCGGGCTTAGTTCGCCAACTAACTATCTCAACGGCAACCGATCCGTGGGCCAGGAAGTGCTGTCGCCATGCGCTGAGTTCTTCCAACGCAGCCTCACGGTTTGCCCCAAGGGCCAACCTGCCGAACGGGTTGTCGGGGGAGAGCAAAACCGTGGCATTGGCGGTGTAGCCGGTGCCTTCGTCTCCCTCCTGCACCAGCTGTGCCAACTGTTGGATGGTGAGGCCAACCGGTTGCTTTTTGCCGTAGCGATGAGCCTGGCTCACCAGTCGGCAGAGCGCCGCCCAGCCGGAACCTCGATTGTGACCGTGGGCCAACACGGTGGCCCTGCCAATCGGTTTGGCAGTTTCATCTAAAACAGCAAGGTCTACTCCAACTATGGGTGTGAGCCCAAGCTGCAGGCAGGCGCCTATGTGTTTGACGGCACCGTAAAGGCCATCGCGATCTGTGATTGCCAGGCTGTCGGCGCCCATCGACAGTGCGGCTTCGGCAAGATGCTCCGGACGGGTTACCCCGTAGTGTCCGGAGTATGCCGAGGCAACGTGAAGATGGGTGAACTGGCTCATGCGTAGACTCGGACCAGTTTCCAGGCATTGCCAATTACGTTATGGATGAATTCAAACTGGGCCACACCCAGGTCATGCTTGGCGGTAAGCCGCCACATTTCGGTCTCCAACACACCCGCACCAATGCCGCGATGAGCGCGGGCAGATTCCACCCACCAATCCCGGCGAGCAAACCAGCGAACTGGGCGATTGGTCACCAGGTAGCACTCGTTGCGCCAGCGAAACCCGATGGGTTCACCAAACTGATTCACCGAGACCTCAACGGCCTCTTCCACCCTCACCACTTGCCAATACCTCCCGCCCCAAAACAGGGGGCTCCCTAACGTTCCAATTCGAACAAATGTTCGAATGTTAAGAGTGTATGAGGGACCGGCAACATTTATTCAAAATCACCTAAAGCACAGGTTGAAGGTTGAGACCGTCAGCAACCGGCCAGAACGTCACAAAAAGTTAAATGGCAGCAATGAGCTGCGCGCCAGAGCTGGAAACTCGACCAACGTCGTTCCCAACGCGATGAAACAGCGCTTCCCCGGCAACGATATCCGAATCATGACCAATCGCAGCAAGCAAATCGGCGTCACCCTCAATGCTGGAATCCAACCAGGCATCCAGGGTGTCACCGCTGAGAAACACCGGATTCCGTTCATGAAGGTGGGTAAGTTCGGGAGCCGACGGCTTAGTCAAGATAGTTGTAGAAAGCAACCACCGAGAGGGGTCAGTTGCCGCCTTACTCGGGTCCGCCCACCAATCAAAAATTCCCGCAAATCCAAATAAGCCATCGCTACCGGCGTTTATGTAATAGGGAGATTTAATGCCATCTGCACCAACAACCCATTCGTAGTAACCGGAGGCTGGAACCAGGGCGCGTCGGCGCAGCACCGAATCCTTGAACGATGGTTTCTCGAGAACGGTCTCAATGCGCGCGTTTATAAGCGGAGCGCCTTCACCCGGCCCCTTGCTCCAGCGCGGCACAAGACCCCAACGCGCGGCATGCAGCTGGCGGCTAACCCTGCCAAGCGGAGAGCCGTCCTCGTCCTTCTCAAAGGCGCGATCCACGACGATAGTGACGTGATTGGTTGGAGCCACGTTGTAAGAAGGTTCGACTGTGTCGATGACCTCATCGGCCTCAAAAATAGTTGCGATTTGACCACTGGTCTTAGCAACCACAAAACGTCCACACACGTTATTGAAGTCCTTCCTGGTCTTCGATGTCGGAAACGGCCTGATCAAGTTCGCCGGCAACTAGTAAGCGTTCTGCGCGGCGTTCCAACTGTTTCTTGGCGAAGGTGATGACCAAAACCACAACAACCACAACGCCAACAAAAATCAGACTGCCAAATTTCAAACGACCAAGCCACACTTCGTAGGTGCTGTGCAACGCCCAGCCCACCGAGATATATCCGGCCGCCCATACCGAACATGCGGCCATTACCCATCGGATGTATACCCGATAAGGCATACGAGTCATGCCGCTGACCACCGGAACCAGAGAGTGTAAAACCGGGAGAAACCGACTCAGTGCAACAGCTAGTCCACCTTTGGAATCAACGAATCCATCCGCAAGCGCCCAGTTCTTCTCACCGAGTCGACGACCAAGTCGGTTAGCTCTAATCCGAGGACCGAAAGTCCTACCAAGCCAGAATCCAAGAGATTCACCGGTAAAAGAACCAAGAAGCACGAACAGGTAAAGACCTAGAAAATCAACGGGGGAAGTCACACCTGTGCCCGCAATGACGGCCATAGTGTCCCCGGGAACGACAAGTCCCACACCGAGGGTTGTCTCGCAGGCCACGGCAAAGGCAGCCACAACGTTCCGAACTAGCCAATCGACCGAATGCACCGAATTGAGAAGCCAATCCAAGAATGAGTTCATGGGGTAAGGCTAGCTAACGGACGAAGCGAACAGACGAAGTCGTCGCTGAAACTTTTCAAGATGTACTGGGGTTGCTAGTGGTGACCCCAGATTCACCCATTGAGAAACTGGTCTGATCCCCTGAAGCGATGAAAGCGCCCAAACCTCGGTGCCAACTAAGTCGGCAGGCTTGACGTGTTCCAAACGAGTCTGATAGCCCAGAGACTTAGCAATTTCAAAGACCTCATCGCGAGTGATGCTGTGGAGCCATTGGCTTTGCGAATCGGGTGCGCAGAGCACGTCTGAGCGCCACCAAACAATTGAGCTAAGTGCACCCTCCGAAAGATAACCCACTGAATCCAAGAGCACGGCTTCGTCCGCTCCGTGAAGCTGGGCCTTCCGCCGCAATTGCATGCAAAGGCTCAAATCCGGGCCCTTGATCTTGGGTACGGTTCTTGGGTCGGCTTCAGGCAGAGTCCAAAGTGAAATCTCGCCCAGTTGCTCAGGCGCAACGCGAAGGCGTAGAAATAAACCGGAAGCACCACCGGCCGATTCTGAGTTGAGATGCAGTTCCAACCGCGGAAACCAGCGGCCCTCAGTGGGTAGAGCCGAGCGAACTTGAGATAAAAACCCATCCAAATCTTTGGCGGCCTCCGGGCTGGCATCGAAAACCCAATTGCGAAAACGCTCCTCATGTGCCGGCAAACTGCGCACACGCCCATCTTCAACCAAAAACGAATCCGCTGCGGCCAGTTTCACTTCCGAAACGGCGTCACTGCAGGGCAATAACACGCCATCGCTGAAGCGGAAGAACTGGGAATCTAGCATCACCATTAATCTATAGGTTATTGATGTGGCTCGATGCCCCCGGCAGTTGCCGAAACCGTGAAGTGGAGGTGAAACTTGAAGTTATACGCCCGGAACCTACAGGTTTGGGTCGACCCTGCCGATGTCTTCGTCACGCTCTTTGCCAACGATGAATACAGTTTCTGGCTAGATAGGGAAAACCACCCAACCCACAAATTCTCGGTGATGAGCCACGCCACCGATGGCAGAGTTTTGTCCGCCGGTGAAGTATTAGCTGAGCTGGATTCTGTAAAACAAAACCTTAGAACTTCGGCAGAGGCGGCTGACCTTGATCATCCTTATTTGCCGTTTAGCTGGCGGCCAGGCTATGTGGGTTGGTTTGAGTACCTAACTGAACCTCTAAGAGCAAAAACGATTGATGGCAGTTGGCAGCTGGTCAATGAGGCCGTGGTCATCGACCACGAAGCTCGTACCATCTGGTTGTCTGGTCTCTTTATCGACGACGATCACTTCGAAGAGTGGGTCAGAGCCGTACTCCTCAGATTGGGACTTAGCGGGGGTCGAAGCCGTGGTTACCGCCAATCCAAAGAAACGAAGAACACACCTCGACTTTCGTATTTAGCTCACGATTCCAAAGAGTACCTAAGGCTTATTGGCGAGGTTCAAAATCACATCGCGCTAGGGAACATTTATCAGGGGTGTTTGACCAATCAAATAGTTTTCGAGGGTGCCGGCGACTCACTCTATGCATTCTTGCGGCTCCGGGAAGAAAACCCAGCGCCTTATGCTTCCTTCGTCAGGTTTGGAACTCGCGCACTGGTGTGTAGTTCACCGGAACAATTCTTGACCATGAACACCGAGGGAGTCGTAGTCACTAAGCCGATCAAGGGCACTCGTCCGAGGTCCAACAGTCAGGAACTTGATCGTCAGCTTGCTTTGGAACTAGCCAATGACCGAAAAGAGAGAGCCGAAAACCTGATGATCGTGGACCTCATGCGGAACGACCTGGGCAAGGTATCCGCCGCGGACTCGGTGACGGTTGATCGACTATTTGAAGTTGAGTCATATGCCACCGTGCATCAACTGGTGTCGACAATCTCGGCTCGCCTTTTGCCCACCGCGACGGTTGGCCAGTTAATTGGGTCGACATTTCCGGCTGGATCAATGACCGGTGCACCAAAAATCAGAGCAATGCAGATTATTGCTAACCTCGAACAGACACCTCGAGGCGTCTATTCTGGGGCGGTCGGATATTTATCCTCGGATGGGTCACTGGACCTAGGGATGGTTATTCGATCCATATTCTTCGAGGGAGATACTGCCAGTATCGGTGTTGGTGGCGGCATTACCAGTGATAGCAATCCTCAAGCCGAACTAGATGAAATCAGACTCAAAGCTAAAGCGCTTTTACGGGTAATCGGTGCGGAAGACCCCTGGCTCTAACCCTGTTGGTTGCCGCGCTCTTGGTAACCTTGTAGCAGTGGCTTAACGCCAGTGATTTCGGCCCGTTGCGGGCAAACCAGAAGCAAGTGAGCAGATGAACAATTCGCCAGCAGAAGAGCACGTTTACGACGTCAACGCTATTCAGGACAAGTGGCTTCCAATCTGGGATGAGCTACGTCCATTCGCTTCGGGAAGGCCGGGGGACACCCGCCCAAAGAAGTATGTCCTAGACATGTTCCCTTACCCTTCCGGCGATCTCCACATGGGGCACGCTGAAGCCTATGCACTTGGGGATGTCATCGCACGCTATTGGGCTCAGCGTGGATTCAATGTGATGCACCCAATTGGTTGGGATGCATTTGGTTTGCCGGCTGAAAATGCTGCCATCAAGCGCGGTCTAGACCCACGCGGTTGGACCTACGAAAACATCGAGCAGCAGCGCACCTCTATGCGTCGCTACGCCTGTTCGTTTGACTGGGATCGCGTGCTGCGCACCTGCGACCCGATTTACTACCGCTGGAACCAGTGGCTGTTCCTCGAGTTCTACAACAAGGGTCTGGCCTACCGGAAGAACTCGATGGTCAACTGGTGCCCATCTTGTCAAACCGTTTTGGCCAACGAGCAGGTTGTTGGTGGGCTTTGTGAGCGCTGTGACAGCGTTGTCACCAAGAAGGCGCTGACTCAGTGGTTCTTCAAGGTCACCGAATATGCCGATCGCCTGCTAGATGACCTGGACACCCTTGAGGGCAACTGGCCTTCCAAGGTGCTGAGCATGCAGCGCAACTGGATTGGCCGTTCCTACGGTGCGGATGTCGAATTTGCAATCGAGGGACGCGACGAGCCGGTTACGGTTTACACGACCCGCCCAGACACCCTTTTTGGCGCAACTTTTATGGTGGTTGCAGCGGATGCCGCACTTGCCGCAGAGCTTGTTTCGGGTAGCTCCCCAGAGATTCAGGCCGAGTTCGCGACTTATCTGGACAAGGTTAAACAGAGCAACGATATCGAACGCCTAAGCACCGAGCGCGAGAAGACCGGAATTTTCACCGGTCGCTTTGCAATCAACCCGGTAAACGGCGAGCGCCTACCAATCTGGGCGGCCGACTACGTCCTGGCGGACTACGGCCACGGTGCGATCATGGCGGTACCTGCCCACGACCAGCGCGACTGGGACTTCGCTAAGACCTTCGATCTGCCGATCCGCATGGTGGTCGACACCGGTGAGGGAGATCCAAACCAGCTTGGTTTCGCAACTGTTGGCGAAGGTGTTCTCGTAAACAGCGGTGACCTAAACGGTCTCAACAAAGCTGATGCAATCGCCAAGATGACTTCAAAACTTGAGTCGGATGGCAAGGGCAAGGCAGCCAAGAATTTCCGTTTGCGTGACTGGCTGATCAGTCGCCAGCGTTACTGGGGCACCCCGATCCCAATCGTTCACTGTGAGCGCTGTGGTGAGGTTCCAGTTCCGGCTGATCAGCTTCCGGTCGAGCTCCCTTCGGCAGAGGGCCTAGACCTTTCACCAAAGGGCACCTCGCCGCTCGGTGCGGCCAGCGACTGGGTGAATGTGTCCTGTCCAACCTGCGGCTGTGCCGCCAAGCGCGACACCGACACCATGGACACTTTTGTGGACTCGTCCTGGTATTTCCTGCGCTTCCTATCTCCAAATAGCACCGAGGTTGCGTTCGATGTGGAGCAGGCAAAGCAGTGGGCTCCTGTCGATCAGTATGTTGGCGGAGTTACCCACGCCATCCTTCACCTGTTGTACGCACGCTTCTTCACCAAGGTGCTTCACGACCTTGGCTATGTTGATTTTGAAGAGCCTTTCACCCGTTTGCTGAACCAGGGCATGGTGCTCATGAATGGTTCTGCGATGAGCAAATCCCGCGGAAACCTAGTACGCCTCAGCGATCAGTTGGATGAGCACGGAGTGGACGCGGTACGCCTAACCATGGCATTCGCAGGGCCTCCTGAGGATGACATTGACTGGGCAGACGTTAGCCCTAGCGGCTCCGCCAAGTTCTTGGCACGAGCCTGGCGTGTTGCCAACGACGTGACAAGTTCACCTGAAGTGGATTTCGCAACCGGAGACCAGGCCGTGCGTAAGGCCGTGCACAGTTTCCTTCGCGACTTTGGAACCAATATTGAAACCTTTAAGTTCAACGTTGGTGTGGCCAAGATCATGGAACTCGTGAATGTCTTGCGCAAGGCTATTGACACCGGTGTCGGTGGGGGAGACCCGGCTGTTCGTGAAGGTGCTGAAGAGATCGCGAAGGCATTGAGCCTCTTTGCTCCTTACACGGCTGAAGACATGTGGGCTAACCTGGGTCACCAGCCAGGTGTGGCGCTTGCAGAATTTGCACCCGTAATCGATTCACTATTGGTTGAGTCATCGGTGGTAGCCGTGGTTCAGGTGGATGGCAAGCTTCGTGACAAGTTCGAAGTGGCAGTTGATGTCACCGAGGACGAGCTGCGTGAAACTGCCTTGAAGTCGGATGCAGTCAAGCGTGCAATTGGTGACAAGACAATCGCCAACATTATTGTTCGAGCTCCGAAACTAGTGAATATCGCAACCAAGTAAAAGACTCACAGCCTCTGCAGGTCCTCTTTTGTACAGGCTCAAACTAAAACGCGTCAAGACATTTGGCGCGTTTTAGTTTTGGTCCATGGCTTGGCTAAAAGAACTTAGGGATCGCTTATGGGATCCACTGCCGCCATTACACCGCAAGTTAGTCCTTGCCTTATTTGGCGCCTGCTTGATACTGCTCGTGGTCCTAATATCGCAGTCTAATCAAACCAATCAGGTTCCGGATTCTTGGCTTAGTGGGTCCTCAGCCTCTTTTGGCTCAAAGCCGTCAGATAGCAGCCAAAGTGGAGCCTCGGCTTCCACCTCAGCTTCAGGTTACGGCTGGTCCTCGGAGAATTCCTCGCAGATCAATTCAGTTGACGGCGCCCACGCCACAGTATTTGTGCAGGTAGTGGGTGAGGTAAAAAACCCAGGCGTCTATGACTTGAAATATGGTTCGAGGGTAATCGATTCCATTTTTGCGGCCGGCGGGTTTACCGCCAAGGCGGACGAGGGTTCAGTAAATCTTGCAAGGCCACTGAATGACGGCGAACAGATTTTGGTGTTACCTAGATCGTCAGCTTCCGGTTCGGTTTTAGGGAATACCGCACAAAGCCGGGCAGTAACGGTGAACATCAACCTTGCTGACGCCGCTACTTTAGACTCCCTACCGGGTATTGGCCCCACCCTCGCGCAACGCATTATCGACTACCGCCAGGCAAATGGTGGATTTCGATCGCCCGCCGATTTGGGTAAGGTGGCGGGAATTGGGCCGACTCTGTTAGCGCGGCTGAAGGCTGACATCTCGCTTTGAAACTCAATTTTCCTTTCACCTTTGCCTTGCCGCTGGTAATCGCCTGCTTGACTTGGCTGGGTGTGGCACTCGTTAAGTCTGGTTTGTCTTTCTGGTGGATTGCCCCACTTCTGGTTTTGGCCGTGTTCGTGGTCTCATTTGCTTCATATGAATCGGATGTTCGCCAAAAACTACACTTCTGGTTCGCGGCGTTGTTGCCCGCATTGGCTTTTGCAATTTCCCTCAGCAGTTTCGGCTCACCCTCTGCACCTAAATCGATAGTGAATCTTGCCGTGATGGCTAGACGGGCGATCGCTAATCAAATGACGGGCATCAGTCCGAGGGCCGGCGGACTCACGTTGGGAATTACCGACGGCGACACCAGCTTGCTCAGCCAATCCACCAAAGACCTAATGCAGCAGATGTCCCTCACGCATTTGACGGCGGTTAGCGGAACGAATTGCACAATTCTTGCGCTCGCAGTGCTTTCGCTAACCGCGAAGTTTGGATGGACTAGAGCCCTTCGGATTACGTCGGTAGTTGCAATGCTTCTGGTTTACCTCTGGTTAGTTGGAGAACAACCATCGGTGATGCGGGCGGCAGCGATGGCGGTTATCGGGTTGTTGGGTCAACTGAAAGGTTTGCGTTTTAGACCGGCTAATCTCTTGGCACTTGCTGTGATGGTTTTACTCATCATTGATCCAAAAAACGCGACAAGTTTTGGTTTCACACTCTCAGTCGCTGCGACTGCTGGCTTGCTATTCGTTTCGCCTAGGATATTCGAACTATTACCCGATTCGATGCCCCAGTTTCTGAAGCAAGCACTAAGCATCTCACTGGGCGCGCAGTTGGCTTGCTTGCCAGTTTTGGTAATGCTTCAGAGTGATTACAACATCGGAGGACTAATTGCCAACCTGCTAGCAGAGCCCGTAGTTGCCTTCATCACACTGCTTGGTTTCGTCGGTTCGGTACTGGCGCTAGTTGGCTTAGGCATTCATTTGGCCACGCCTGTTTTTTGGATTGCCTCATTGCCCGCCAGTTGGATTATTTCAGAAGCAACTGCCCTGCGGCAGGTGTTTCCAACAGTCGAGCTACCGAGGGGCGTAGTTGGCTCGACGTTGGCTTTGGGTGTTCTGGCTGTTCTGCTCGCCCGACGATGGTTAGGGCGTCGAGGGTTTAGTGGGGTCCCAATGGCGGCATTCCTGCTAGTTCTCGTTTTCTTAGTCGTGCAGTTGCTTGGTAAATTGCCGACCGGCATTTTTCCCGGTAAAAACTGGTTTATGGTGGCCTGCGATGTGGGTCAGGGGGACGCCACCGTACTAAAGGCGCAAAACGAATTCGCAGTCATTGACGTTGGTCGTGATCCATTGGACATAGACAACTGCCTGACCAAGCTGGGAGTAGAAACTATCTCCCTTTTGGTGCTCACGCACTTTGACTTGGATCACGTCGGTGGGCTCTCCGGTGCGGTAGCAGGTCGCAAAGTTGATTTGGCGTTGGTGACTCAATATGTCGATCAGCGACCTGGCGCAAACAGCGTGGAGGCTCTGCTTACTATGCTCCACATTAGAACTCGCTCCGTATCTTTGGGCGATTCCGGCTGGCTGGGGAGTCCCAGGTTGCGAGGATCTTTGTCTTATTTGGTCTTGAACCCCCAAAGAGACGGCGAGGACTCCAATTCACCCAACGATGGCTCAATTGCCATGTATTGGAGTTCAAAGTCAGTCGGCATTTTCACCATGGCTGACGTCCCCGCGACCGGTCAGAAACGCATCCTCGATGATACCCCGATGTGGTGGAACCCGAGATTCCGGAGTCACCCAATCATCCTTAAATTGAGCCATCACGGCTCGGCCGACCAAGACCCCAAATTTCTGGCATGGGTGCACCCAACTGTGACAACCATTTCGGTAGGGAAAGGCAATTCCTATGGTCACCCCACCGCCATAGCGTTGAATTTGCTAGCCCGGGATTCAGCCCTTACCGTTCGAACTGACCAACGGGGGAGTATCGCAATTGGATTCGGTGACAATGGCCACCTTATTTGGTCCGCTTCGGGCAGCCGCTAGTTTAGGCTTTACACGTGAGTAAGGCCAAGCAAATCAAGTGGAATCAGAGCGCTCAGGCTCCGGTGTATCTGGTTAGCGGGCCCGAAGATTTCCTCGCTGCCAGAGTCATGCGGAATATTCGCGACTCGCGAAAGACCGTGAATCCGCAAATCGAGGTAGCTCAGCTATCGGCTGCAGAGTACTACGCCGGTCAATTGACTGAGCTGACTGCGCCAAGTCTTTTTGACGAGCCCAGATTGGTAATCATCGAGGGCGTAGAAACCTGTACTGATGATTTGATCGAAGACGGGGTTGCTTATCTTGCGGATATTAGTGACGAGTCAACGGTTGTTTTTAGGCACAGTTCGGGTGTGCGAGGCAAGAAACTGCTTGACGCACTGCGCGGCAGCGATCGCGTGGTCGAAATAACCTGTGAGCGTATAGTGAAGGAAAATGACCGGGTTGCCTTCGCCACTGAAGAGTTTAGAAGTGCAGACAAAAAGATCAATAACGCGGCTTTGCGAGCACTAGTTTCTGCATTTGGGGAGGACACTGCTGGGCTTGCGGCTGCATGTTCGCAGCTTGTACAGGACGTTGCCGGTGCAATTGATGAACGAACCATTGAGAGTTACTTTGGTGGTCGCGTCGAGGTGGACAATTTCAAGATTGTTGACGCTGCAGCTGCCGGACAAGCGGGGGAGGCACTGCTTTACCTTCGGCACGCGCTTGGCAGTGGCGTTGATCCAGTAAGTCTTATCGGAGCAATCGCACACAAGATTCGCGTAATGGCCAAGATCATCAACAATCGGTCTGTTACCGCATCGCAAGTTGGAGCCCACCCTTTTGTCTTCGACAAGGCAAGGCGCGACATTTCTGGCTGGACTGAAGCCGGGATGGCAAACGTCATTCAGCAACTGGCAGCCACCGATGCGGCTGTTAAAGGAGCGGAACGCGACTCTGAGTTTGCCGTAGAGCGACTACTTCTTCTCATTGCCCGCCGGGGTAACTCAGTTGCCTAAGGCCCAATCGCGATTCTGGTGGGCCATCGGCACCGTTCTGGCCCTTACTCTTATACTTCGACCACCCTTAGCTGTAATCGGGCCACTATTGGGAAATATTCGCGCGGATCTTGGACTGACCGTAGCCCAGGCTGGCGTGCTAACGGCATTGCCGGTCCTTTGCTTTGGTGCCGGTGCGTTTGCAGGTCCGGTATTGTTGCGACGGTTTGGACTAGCGCGCACTTTCTCGTTCATTTTGGTTCTGATGACCGTCACTCTGGCGTCTCGGGCCTGGTTGGGATTTGGTTACTTCCTAACTGCAACCGTCGCACTGGGGGTGGGTATTGCACTCTCAAACGTGCTTTTTCCCACACTGATACTCGCCGAATTTCCGGGCTCGGTGCCAAGGATGACTGCCGTATACACAACACTGTTGTCGGTATTTGCAGCTCTAGCTTCGGGTGTTGCGTACCCGCTGTCCCAGGCGGTGGGCGGTTGGAAACCTGAGCTAACGCTATTGGCGATACCTGGATTCATTGGGTTTTTCATTTGGCGAAAGACAACGTCTTTAGACCAGTCTGAACTTGAAGCGGCGCCAGTCGCCGCGGCAAAACTCAACCTTTGGGGTCATCCATTGGCCTGGGCGCTCTCGGCTTTCTTTGGGCTGCAGTCTGCAATCTTCTACGTGCTTCTAAATTGGCTGCCAAGCATTCTTGTTGCCGAGGGTATTGCACCTACAACTGCAGGTGTAATCCTGGCTTATCTATCCAGCATTGGTGTGCCCATCGGGCTAATTCTCACAGCCAATCTGGGCCGTCTAAATAACCTCACGACGCTGCTGGTTGCCGCAATCTCTGCTGTCACTGCTTCCGGATTGTTCCTGTTGCTTGCTGGTCCAGCTTGGGTGTGGGTGGCCGCGACCTTGATTGGCTGCGGACTATCCAGCTCTTTTCCGCTCTCACTGGCACTAATTGGTATGAAGGGTGGATCGCAACGGGCTACCACCAGCCTTTCCTCAATTGCTCAGGGCATTGGCTATCTGGTGGCTGCGGCAGCGGTCTTCCTGGCCGGCGTCACGGGGAGCGGTTCTTCTAACTGGACTCCTGTGATATTTGCTCTGACCGGCATTGCTCTGATTCAAGGCTTCGCGGGTAGTTTTGCTGCCAAGCACGTGGTCATCGAGTAACTCAGCAGAAGGCCGCAGCCCTAAAAAGTTATGCCCGATAGCCTAAACGGCATAAAAAAAGGACCACCCAAGCGGGTGGTCCTTTTCTTAAAACTGCTTAGAGAGCCGAAGCCTGCTGTGCAATAGCCGACTTGCGGTTTGCTGCGTTGTTCTTGTGCAGGACGCCCTTCGAAACTGCCTTGTCCAGCTTGCGGCCGGCGGCTGCTACAGCTGCGGTTGCGGCTGCCTTGTCTCCCGATGCGATTGCCTCACGAGCGGCACGAACGGCGGTCTTGACCTCGCTCTTGACAGCCTTGTTGCGCTCAGCAGCCTTCAGGTTGGTGCTGATTCGCTTGATCTGCGACTTGATGTTTGCCATGTTTCACTTTCTAAATTTGCCGAACGAATTCGTGCGGCTCGAAAAGATTGTCGGGCTTCGGGTGGAGACACACACCTACTACCGACTGTCAACTTTATCATTGCGGCCGGTAAGTGGGCAAGTAAAGACACCCGATAACTTCACAATCGGGCAAAAAACCAGTGTTGTGGCAAAATATAACGGTTCGCCACCGCGAGTTTTCCATCCAATCAAACAGAGGTACCCGTTGTCGCCACGCGCCACCACCCGGCTAGAACCAGCCAAGACCAAACCGGAGCTGATTCGCAACTTCTGTATCATCGCGCACATCGACCACGGCAAGTCAACACTTGCCGACCGAATGCTGCAGCTGACCGGTGTCGTTGACGACCGTTCAATGCGCGCCCAGTACCTAGACCGCATGGATATCGAGCGCGAGCGCGGAATCACCATCAAGAGCCAGGCGGTACGTATGCCTTGGGCACTGGATGGCAACACTTACGCGCTAAACATGATCGACACCCCGGGGCACGTCGACTTTACCTATGAAGTTTCGCGTTCGCTTGCCGCCTGTGAGGGCGCGATTCTTCTGGTGGATGCCGCTCAGGGCATCGAGGCTCAGACACTGGCCAACCTGTACCTGGCGATGGAAAACGATCTCACCATCATTCCCGTGTTGAACAAGATTGACCTTCCTGCCGCACAGCCTGAAAAGTACGCGGAGGAAATTGCTGAACTCATCGGCTGTGACCCAGATTCAATCTTGAAGGTTTCGGGTAAGACTGGCATGGGCGTTGAGGCGCTTTTAGATCACCTGGTTCGCACCCTGCCACACCCGGTTGGCGACCCAAATGCTCCGGCCCGCGCAATGATTTTTGACTCGGTTTATGACTCATACCGAGGCGTAGTGACCTACGTCCGAATGGTTGACGGCATGCTCTCTTCGCGAGAGAAGATTCAAATGATGAGCACCAAAGCGGTTCACGAACTGCTGGAAATCGGTGTTTCTTCGCCTGAACCTGAACCAACTAAAGGCCTTGGCGTTGGCGAGGTTGGCTACCTGATTACCGGCGTTAAGGACGTTCGTCAGTCCAAGGTGGGTGACACCATCACTCACAACGCAAAGCCTGCGACCGAGGCACTCAAGGGATACTCAGAACCGCTTCCGATGGTTTACTCGGGTATTTACCCAATCGATGGATCGGATTATCCAAACCTCCGCGAGGCATTGGACAAGCTGAAACTTTCCGATGCCGCACTGGTTTACGAACCGGAAACCTCGGTGGCACTTGGTTTTGGTTTCCGCTGTGGCTTCCTTGGATTGCTGCACCTTGAAATTGTCACCGAGCGCCTCGAGCGCGAGTTCAACCTAGACCTAATCGCTACCGCTCCGTCGGTGGTTTACGAGGTCACCCTTGAGGACAACAAGGAAGTCACCGTTACCAATCCAAGTGAGTTCCCGGTTGGCAAGGTCAAAAAGGTGCTCGAACCTATCGTTAAGGCCACCATTTTGGCACCCAAAGACTATGTGGGAACCATCATGGAGCTCTGCCAGGGACGTCGTGGTGTCATGGGGGACATGACCTACCTCGGTGAAGACCGCGTACAGCTGCGATACACCTTGCCTCTGGCCGAGATTGTTTTTGACTTCTTCGATCAACTGAAGAGTCGCACGCAGGGTTATGCCTCCCTCGACTACGAGGAAGCAGGTCTGGAAGAGGGCGATCTGGTTAAAGTGGACATCCTCCTACAGGGTGAGCAGGTTGATGCTTTCAGTGCGATTGTTCACAAGGACAGCGCTTATGCCTACGGCGTAAAGATGACAACCAAACTGCGTGAACTCATACCAAGGCAGCAGTTTGAGGTTCCGATTCAGGCCGCCGTCGGCAGCCGTATCATCGCGCGCGAATCAATCCGTGCAATGCGCAAAGACGTTCTTGCCAAGTGTTACGGCGGTGACATTAGCCGTAAGCGCAAGCTCCTCGAGAAGCAAAAAGAGGGTAAGAAGCGCATGAAGATGGTTGGTCGCGTTGAGGTGCCACAGGAGGCGTTCATCGCCGCACTAAGCACCGACAGCGAGAAAAAGGGCGAGAAGAAGGGCAAGTAGTGGCGCAGTTGCCACTAGGCGAACCGGCACCAGTTGACGGCCTTATTCCAATACCAATCGATGGTGTAAACGGAAGCTTCCACGCCTACGTTCACGTGCCATTTTGCAGTGTCCGATGTGGCTACTGTGACTTCAATACCTATACCTCAACCGAATTACGAGGTGTTAGCCAGAGTGGCTTTGCACAGCACCTAATTACCGAAATCGAGTTTTCAAGAGCCGCACTTGACTTGTCAGGCGCGCAGCCTCGAAGCCTCGCCTCCGTATTTTTCGGTGGTGGCACTCCGACGCAGCTTCCGGCAGCGGACCTGGTCAACATTCTCAAGTCCTTGGACAAGGCCTTCGGCATCGACCCAGATGCAGAGATCACCACCGAGGCCAACCCCGACAACCTGAGCCTGGACTACCTAACGCAGCTGCGAGACGGTGGTTTCAACCGCATCTCCATGGGAATGCAATCGGCGGTCCCATCGGTGCTCAAGGTTCTGGATCGAACACACACGCCCGAAAAGGTTCCACAGGCTGTTTCCTGGGCCAAGCAACTCGGATTGCAAGTGTCGGTGGACCTCATTTATGGCGCTCCCGGTGAAACCGTTGCCGATTGGCAACAAACGATTGATGCTGCCCTGGCGCTTCAAACGGATCACATCAGTGCCTACTCCCTGATTGTTGAAGAGGGAACCAAGATGGCCAGGCAAATCAAGTCTGGTGAACTTCCCGAACCTGATGAGGACGAACAGGCGCTCAAGTACGAGATGGCCGACGCTGCCTTCGCTGCAGCCGGCCTCAACTGGTATGAACTCTCAAATTGGTCGACTGGGGCTACGACCAGAAGCCGCCATAACATCGCCTATTGGACTGGAAGAGACTGGTGGGGTTACGGTCCAGGGGCTCACAGCCACGTTGCAGGTGTTCGATGGTGGAACGTGAAGCATCCAGCACCCTATGTTCAAGCGCTTGAGGAAGGTAGATCCCCGGCGCTCGCTCGTGAAGTACTGAGCGGCGAAACTCGGGTAGAAGAGCTTGTTTTGCTTGGAATTCGCCTGAGCGTGGGCCTGGAAATCGAAAAGTTACGTCAAGTTGACGGCTTCGATTCGAAGAAAATTGCAGGTCTCCTTGCCGACGGACTTGTCGAGGCTCAAGCGGCATTCAAGGGAAGGCTGGTGCTAACGCTCAAAGGACGGCTACTAGCCGATTTTGTTGTGCGCCAACTTCTTACCTAAGTGGTTATCTGCGGGTAAAATTGGCACTCAGGGCCATCGAGTGCTAAGCAACGAAAACGTCACGCGATTGTCCGAATGGCATAACCCAAGTGGCAATGAAAAGAGGTGGCAATGATTCCGGAACGCAGCGCAGAAGTCCTTCGAGCAATCGTCGAAGACTACATTGCCAATCATGAGCCGGTGGGTTCCAAGGCCTTGGTCGAACGTCATGGCTTTGACGTCTCCGCTGCAACCATTCGAAACGACATGGCGCTTTTGGAAGAGTCTGAGCTGATTGCTCAACCTCACACTTCAAGTGGCCGCATTCCAACCGATAAGGGTTACCGACTGTTCGTAGACAGGCTGAACGAGGTTAAGCCCCTCGGTGCTGGCGAGCGGGCCGCCATTGAAACCTTCCTCACCGATGGTGCTGACCTAGACGAAACACTTTCGCGCACCGTCAGGCTACTTTCTCAATTGACCAATCAGCTAGCGATGGTTCAGTATCCGACGCTTGGCAAGGCATTGGTCAGAAGCATCGAAGTTGTTCCGGTCAATGAAACCCGTGCACTTGTCATATTGATTACGGATGCCAACCGAATCGAGCAACACGTTATCGATTTCGGCTTCAGTTACGAATCGCAGATGCTGGTGGAGATGCGGGCAAAGTTCAATTCCTTGCTCGTTGGTTCACCGTTAGCGGCCGTACAGGCCAAACTTCAGGATTTTGAACTCGAGTTCGCACCGGATCGGCGCAAACTAGCCCTCGATGTAATGGGAAACCTCGTTGATCTGGTTGATGCCAACCGCACCGAGCGACTCTTGGTTGCCGGTTCGGCAAACCTGGCTCGGCGCGAAAGTGAACTTGGCAATGACTTCTCTTGGCTACTCGATGCGGTCGAATCGCAAGTGGTGCTCCTAAAGCTCCTAAATGAATTGGACAGCGACGCCGAGGGTATCGCTGTCCGAATTGGGCGGGAACACCAGCTTGACGGTTTTGCAAACACGACAGTTGTGGTTTCGGGATATCAGGCCGAAGGAATCCCTGCGGCGAAACTAGGCGTTCTAGGACCAACTCGCATGAATTATTCGGCCAATATGTCCTCCGTGATGGCCGTCTCAAGTTACCTATCGAAACTGCTGGAAGGCTAGTCAAACAGTGGCAGATCACTACGAGGTCCTGGGCGTATCCCGCGAGGCGACCCAAGATGAAATCAAAAAGGCATACCGCAAGCTGGCCCGTGAATTGCACCCGGATGTGAATCCGGCAGAGGACGCCCAAGAACGGTTCAAGCTGGTAACACACGCATACGAGGTGCTCTCTGATGAGGACCAGCGCCGAAACTACGATATGGGTGGTCAGGGCGGATTCGGTGGCTTCCCAGGTGGCAACTTCGGCTTCGGCGATATCTTCGACAGCTTCTTCGGCGGTGGGCAGCGTGGGCCACGGTCCCGAGCTGAGCGCGGACAAGATGCACTCTTGCGCGTGGAACTAACCCTCGAAGAGGTTGTCTTCGGTGTGCAGAAGTCGATAGAAATCGACACCGCAGTTCTCTGTGGCACCTGCAATGGAACCACTTGCCGCCCTGGGACCTCGCCTAAGACCTGTGACATTTGCCGCGGTTCTGGTCAGGTGCAGCGCGAGGTCCGCTCTTTGCTTGGAAACATCGTTACCAGCCAACCGTGTAACGCCTGTAAGGGTTACGGTCAGGTCATTCCTGAACCGTGTCTGGATTGCCGTGGCCAGGGTAGGGTGCGAGCGCGACGAAACCTCGATTTGAACATTCCTGGAGGAGTTGAAGACGGGCTAAGACTTCAGTTGGCTGGTCAAGGTGAAGTTGGTTTTGCCGGCGGTCCAAACGGTGACCTTTACGTCGACGTGCAGGTCAAACACGATGAGGTTTTCGGTCGCAATGGCGATGACCTCACTTGCACCCTAGAGGTGCCACTCCACGACGCAGTCCTGGGCCGCCACAGCAAAATCGAGACGTTTGATGGAGCGATCGATATCAGCATTGAACCGGGCGTGCAGACCGGAGAAACGCACACCATCAAGGGCAAGGGAGTGACACACCTTCGTGGCAGTGGGCGTGGTGACCTCGTAGTCACTTTCCAGGTAATGACACCGCACAAACTAGATTCCAAACAAAAGGAATTGTTCCGCCAGCTTTCCGAATTGCGCAAGGGTGAAACCGTCGCCCTCAAGCGCCACAAAATTGGATTCTTCGGCAAGGAGAGACGCCGCTAGTGGTGCTCCCGCTATTCACCAAGGACTTTGACGCGCTGCCGACAGAGAATTCCATCGTCGTCTTGGATGGCGTCGAGGGCAAACATGCGGCAACTGTTCGTCGTATGCGAGCAGGTGAAGGTATACAGCTCACTAATGGCGCTGGCATGCGAATCGTGGGTGAAGTAGTTTCGGCAGCGGAACAGCGCCTTGAAATTCGTGTGTCCACCGCCACTTTTGAGCCCAAGCCGACGCCTGAGTTGATCCTGATTCAAGCCCTAGCAAAGGGGGACAGAGACGAACTTGCCATCCAGGCGGCTACTGAGCTCGGTGTGGCGGCCGTAATTCCCTGGCAAGCCGAACGGTCGATATCCCGATGGGAAGGCTCAAAAATAGCAAAGGGCGTAGAACGATGGCAAACGATTGTCACCGAGGCCGCTAAGCAGGCCCTGCGTGTTTATACGCCGGTGGTCGAATTACCGGTCACGACAAAGCAACTTGTTGGCCTGGTCAGCAATTTCACGTCGGTGCTGGTGCTAGATCCAACCGCGGTCGAACGGCTCTCACAGACCGAACTACCGGGTGCCGGGAGTGTGGCAATCGTAGTTGGCCCCGAGGGCGGAATAAACGAGCACGAGCTTTCGGTTCTGCAGCAGGCCGGGGCAGTGCGGGTGCGTCTCGGTGAGGAAATTCTTCGAACCTCAACCGCAGGCATGGCAGCTATTGCGGCACTGCAAAGCCGCTTAAATCGCTGGTAGTCCTGTTGCCATGGGCTGGGAATAAACTTCAGGTAGTAAAGGAGCGAGATGGACTGCATTTTCTGCAAGATTGTCAGAGGAGAAATCCCAACCACGCTAGTGGGTGAATCTGTGCACAGCATTGCGTTCAAAGACATCGCACCAAAGCAACCGATTCACATTCTGGTGGTTCCGCGAGAACACCACGCCAATGTCGCCGAGTTAGCCTTTGCAAACCCGGAAGCCCTGGTTGACCTTGTTCAACTAGGTTCCAAGTTGGCAGCCGAATATTCCACTGGCGCATTTCGTCTGACTTTCAATACCGGTGCAGCGGCTGGCCAGACTGTTTTTCACGCTCATGGGCACATCACCAGCAAAACCCCGAAGAAGTAACCTTGGCCACTGAAAATCTACGCTCTGCTAGCCGAACCGAAGACTGGTTGCAACGGCAAGTTGAATTGCCAGAGTCACAAATGGTGGCACTGTATGGGCCCGAAGATAAATTGCTTAAAGCACTTGAACGCTTAGTTCCAGAAGTTGAAGTGTTGGCTCGTGGCAACATGATTCAGCTGGCCGGTCCACGCGTCTCAGTGGTACGTGCAGAGGATCTCGTCTACCAGCTAATGCAGTTGGTCAACTCCGGTTCGCGCCTAACTGAGGCTGATATCGAACGATCGCTCGGAATGTTGATTTCTACCGAGGGTCATCGCCCAGCCGAAGTGCTTAGCCAAAGCATTCTTTCTTCCCGCGGTAAGTCGATTCGCCCAAAGACTGTCGGTCAAAAGGCCTACGTTGACGCAATCGATGAAAACACCATCATTTTTGGAATCGGTCCTGCAGGTACAGGAAAGACTTATCTCGCTATGGCTAAGGCGATTCAGGCCCTGCAACGGAAAGAGGTCAGCCGCATCATCCTGACTCGTCCGGCGGTGGAAGCGGGTGAGCGCCTCGGATTCCTGCCAGGTACCCTTACCGACAAGATTGATCCGTATTTACGCCCACTATTTGACGCGCTGCACGAGATGCTCGACCCAGAATCGGTGCCGAAATTGCTTGCCTCTGGAACCATTGAGGTTGCTCCGCTGGCATACATGCGTGGACGCACACTCAATGATTCATTCATCATCCTTGATGAGGCTCAAAACACTACGCCCGAGCAGATGAAGATGTTCCTTACCAGACTCGGCTTCAACTCCAAGATGGTGGTTACCGGCGACATCACGCAGGTTGATTTACCTGCAGGTGTGAGCGGTCTGAGGGCAGCCGAACGAATCCTTAGCAGAGTTGAGGACATGCACTTTGCGTATCTAGGTGCTCAGGACGTTGTACGTCACAGCCTTGTGTCCAAGATCGTGGATGCCTATGCCAAGAACGATGAGATTGAACAGGCCAAAAAACTGGCCAAGGTGCAATCTAAAAAGAGTGAAAGCAGCGCACGATGAGCATCGAAATCAGCAACGAAACTAAGTGGGACATCGACGAAACACGAGTGGTGCGTCTAGCGAAGTTCGCCATGGACCGCATGTACCTGCATCCAAACACGGATGTTTTCATTCGATTTGTGGACCTTCCAACCATGGAAGACCTTCACATTCGCTTCATGGAGGAACCAGGTCCAACCGATGTACTGTCGTTCCCAATGGACGAGCTAGTCCCTGGCGACATTCACTCGGTGGCACCCGAAGGTGTCTTGGGCGACATCGTGGTCTGCCCTGACTTTGCCGCGGAACAGGCCGAAAAGGCGGGTCACCCCGCAATCAATGAAATGTTGCTCCTAATAACTCACGGCATTTTGCACCTGCTTGGTTTCGATCACGCCGAACCGGAGGAGGAGCGCGAAATGTTCGGGCTTCAGAACCAGATTCTCAAGGAGTTCTACGAGCTGGAAGCGTCAGCTTGATCTATCTAGTCGTTTTATTTGCGTTGCTCACCATCCCGGTGGCAATCGTTGAATCTGGACTTCGTCGCGCGCTTCAAGCGGATCTCGCCGAATCCTGGGGGTTGGTAAGGGTAGCCCTTACGGCCTTGAATGCACTCGTAATTGGTCAGGCGCTGGAACCACGCGGACTCTGGTGGTGGGCGAATATTCTGATTGCAGTGGTTTTGGCATTCGCAATCGTTCTGGTGGCACAACTTGCAGCTAAAAACCTTTCTCACCGTGTCATCGGTCAATCCCTGATGAAATCCTTGGATCCGTTGATTCGTCGCGTAAACCTGGCATTTACCCCGCTTACCGGGCCGAAAATTCAGGACCACGAAGAGTTCGAGCAGGAGCTCATGGACTCGGTCGAGGAATTCACCGAGACACTGACTCGCGAGATTATGGTTCCGCGAATTGACATTGAATCGGTGGATTCCACTAGCTCACTTCGGGATGCCTTGAACGTATTTTTACGCGGTGGTTTTTCTAGACTTCCAGTCACCGGTAAATCCGTAGATGATGTTTTAGGAATCCTGTACCTCAAGGATGTTGCAAAGATTGCCTTTGAAAATGACGGCCGAATTGAGGGGCCGGTAACCACGTTGATGCGGCCGGCGACCTTCATTCCAGAGTTCATGGGTGTCGACGATCTTCTGAAGCAAATGCAGGCGTCGGCAACGCACATTGCCATCATCATTGATGAGTACGGCGGTGTTTCAGGTCTAGTAACGATGGAAGATGTCATCGAGGAAATCGTCGGCGAGATTTCGGACGAATACGACCTGGACCTGCCTGATGTACAAGAACTTGCGCCACGCAGCTATCGCGTCAACGCGCGGTTCTCGCTTCCGGAACTTGGCGAGCTTTACGGCGTGGAGCTTGAGGAGGAAGACGTGAATAGCGTCGGTGGCCTGATTGTTAAACAGTTGGGTCGTCTTGCAATGGTGGGGGATGAGGTCTCCTACAGCGGTTTGCGTTTCCGCGTAGACCGAATGGAAAAGCGTAGAAAACGCATTACTTCTGTTCTTGTTGAAGCAACCGAGGACCTAACTTCGGCGGCATCTAGTTTTGAAAGCGAGTCACAGTGACCTATCGTTCGGGTTTCGTATCTTTTGTTGGACGGCCAAATGTTGGCAAATCGACTCTCACCAACGCTCTGGTGGGGGAGAAGATCGCCATTACCAGTGCCAAACCTCAGACCACTCGCCGAGCCATCCGCGGTGTTGTCCATCGCGAGAATGGCCAAATCGTTTTGGTGGATACCCCCGGTTTGCACCGCCCAAGGACTTTGCTTGGTGAACGCTTGAATGACTTGGTTGAGGACACTCTGGGCGACGTCGACGTGATTGGATTCTGCGTTCCCGCAAACGAAAAGATCGGGCCGGGAGATCAGTTCATCAACACCCAGCTAGACCAATTCAAACGAGCCAAGAAGATCGCGATTGTGACCAAAACTGAGCTGGTCGACCGCCAGACTCTCGCCGAACGACTACTGGCCGTCAGTGCTCTGCGTGATTGGGAGGCAGTCGTGCCAGTATCTGCCCTCGGTGAGGACCAGTTGGATGTTCTGGCGGAGGTATTGGTCGGACTCCTTCCAGAGGGCCCGGAGCTCTACCCGGCGGACACTGTCACGGATGAATCCATCCAAGACCGTATCTGTGAGTTCATCCGCGAGGCCGCACTAGAGGGAGTGAGAGATGAACTCCCACACTCTTTGGCAGTGACTATTGACGAAATAAACCCACGAGAGGGCAAAGCCCTGATTGACGTACACGCGAACATCTTCGTTGAACGTGACTCGCAAAAGTCAATCATCATCGGAAAAGGTGGGTCGAGGTTGCGCGACATTGGTGCCAAATCCCGACCAGAAATCGAGCGACTTCTGGGTTCCAAAGTATTTCTTTCGATTCGTGTGAAGGTTGCTCAGGACTGGCAACGCGATCCCAAGCAACTCGGCAAGCTCGGCTTTTAGCACCAGTCATTTACCGCTGTGCTAACCTGAAAACGTGTTCTGCCTGCTTCTGCTTAGCAGCCGCGACGAGGCCTAAATCACGGCCATCCTCGTTGCGGCTTTCAATGCTGGCTGAAACCTCAAACTTCTGAAGGACACACAAATGCAAAACACCCAGCGACCATCGGGCATGCCGGTACACAAGTATGTGCCGTTCCACGAGCAAATCAAGGTCTCGCTTCCAGATAGAACCTGGCCAAGCAAGCTAATCACCGAGGCGCCTCGCTGGTG
>Ga0228703_1000202_pt1 | contig 47450 bp, 45 predicted proteins | sample McNCre217_Aug_MG_3_FD_178020 | JGI IMG/M metagenome (GOLD analysis project Ga0228703, IMG submission 178020) | Freshwater microbial communities from McNutts Creek, Athens, Georgia, United States - 29-17_Aug_MG | ecosystem: Environmental > Aquatic > Freshwater > Creek | place: USA: Georgia...
TGCATGTCGACGCTCAGAATCCCCCGTCGGCAGAGTTTGGACAGGGCTGAACGATGGCAATTGGTTAGTCTATCAGACTAAGCAGCCATGGCATACGAAGTATTGCCAGCTATAATTCGAAGGTTTTATTAACAGGAAATGCCTACAACTCCCGACGTGCTTACAACCGGACTACATAAGCTGTCAAAACCGGTCGATCCCAAATAGAAATACAAAGATACGAAATTACACCGGCAATGCCGTGGTTTGTTTTATTTCATCCATGACAAACAAGGTGCTAATATGGGCAACTGACGGTAATACAGCCAGTTTTTCCTGGTAAAATTGATTGTAACTTTCCACATCTGCACTTACCACGTTTAAATAATAATCAAAATTCCCAGAAACTAGGTGGCAGGAGGTGACCTCTGGAAAGTTCAGAATCGCCGCTTCGAATTCACTAAAGTTTTTGCGGTTTTGTTTTTCTAAGGTTACTTGACAGTGAACAACAAGCCCAAGGTTTAGTTTCTTTCGATTTAATAGGGCCACATATCCTTGAATATACCCATCGGATTCCATTCGTTTGATTCGATCGTGGGTAGGGCTTAAAGATAGATTTACTTGTTCAGAGATTTCTTTGAGTGTTTTTTGACTATCATTTTGAATGATTTGTAGAATCTTGTAATCGAGCTCATCTAATCCGGTATTTTTTGCCATAAAGTTTTCTGTTTTTCAATGTTAAATCCATAATAACAGTTATTATTTTCTGCATTAATGAATATTTAAAGTAAATATTACTTATTATATGGTATAATGCAAGATATTTTATGGTGTATTATATATTTGTAGTGTATTATACTTCATCAAAGGTAACGGCCAGCGAAATTTTTTCGGTGGCCGTTCTTTTTTAAAACGAATAGCCATGATCATAGGTGTTCCTAAGGAAATTAAAATTCAGGAGTTTCGGGTAGGCTTAACTCCGGCAGGGGTTCAAGGTTTGACAGCAAATGGACATCAGGTGTATGTACAAGCCAGTGCAGGTGAGGGTTCAGGACTAACAGATGCACAGTATGAAGAAGCGGGTGCAGTTATTTTAGCTACAGCTGCAGAGGTGTATGCTCAGGCAGATATGATTGTCAAAGTAAAAGAGCCGTTAGCTGTCGAATATCCACTTGTTAAAAAGAATCAAATACTATTTACTTATTTCCATTTCGCAGCTTCTCGCGAGTTAACAGAGGCGATGATTGCTTCAGATGCCGTTTGCATCGCCTATGAGACGGTAGAATTAGCCGATCATAGTTTACCACTTTTAACTCCCATGTCTGAAGTAGCAGGCAGAATGGCCATTCAAGTGGGAGCTTATTATTTAGGAAAACCTCAAGGTGGAAAGGGAAAATTACTCGGAGGAGTTCCTGGGGTAAAACCAGCCAATGTATTAATTCTAGGCGGTGGTGTAGTAGGAACACAAGCTGCAAAGATGGCGGCTGGATTAGGAGCCAATGTGACGATTATGGATACGAACTTAGCACGTCTTCGTTATTTGGACGAGGTGATGCCTGCTAACGTTTCTACGCAGTTTTCTACGTCCTATGCGATTCAAGAAGCTTTACCCTCGGTAGATTTAGTGATCGGTGCTGTTTTATTACATGGTGCTAAAGCGCCTCATTTAATTAAACGAGAAGATTTGAAGAAGATGGCTCCGGGTACAGTTTTAGTGGATGTAGCTGTTGATCAAGGTGGATGTATTGAAACATGCAAACCAACAACGCACGAGAATCCGATTTATGAAATAGATGGAATTGTTCACTATTGCGTGGCGAATATGCCAGGAGCCGTGCCACAAACATCAACAATGGCCTTAACCCAAGCGACATTGCCTTACGTACATTTGTTAGCTAATTTAGGCTGGACAGAGGCTTGCATTCAGAATGAAGCCTTAAATAAGGGCTTGACGATCTATGATGGTAAACTATTCCATCCGGGCGTTGCAGCTACCTTTAATCTATAATTCCCAAAACTTAACTCCTTGCGTTTTTAATAAGTCTAATTGTTGGAGGTTGAATTGAAATTTGAAATTCTCCTCCTGCAATTGGGCTTCCTCTAACAAGTTCTGGATTTGATCTAATTCCAATTGCTTGATTGTACCCTCTTTGTAACGTGCCTCTCCTAATTGATACGCATATTTAGCCTGCTCAATGACTTTCTTTTGAGTAGCTAATTTGTCTTCTATTAGCTTTAAATTAGCCTCACCTTGGCGTAATTCATAGGCTAACTTAGACTGTGTATCTTCTTTTTGGAAGGAGATGCGTTCCTGTTGAATTTTGGCCAAATGCTGCTGCATACTCGCTCTCTTGCCAGAATAGATAGGCACGGTTAATTTAATTCCCACTAGAGAATTTAATTTGAAGTCATCTTCAAAAGCGGGCACTTCTCCATTGATACGTGGTAAATAACCATTGCGCACACCTAAAGAAGCAGAACCAGCGAGGGTAGGGGTACTCGCCTTGCTTTGAATAGCGATTTCCTGTTCGAATACTGATTTTTCCGCTTCTAGGCTTAGTATGGATGGATGTTGATCGATGGCTCCTTTGGCTGATTTGGCTTGTAGAATTGCTTTTATTTGGCTTTTCAAGTCCTTTTGGCCACTTTGGGTTTGAAGGAAATCAATTAATTTATCAATTTGAGTTTCTGTCTCGGTGATCTTCGTTTCTTGATTTTGAACCCTGATTCGAAGGCCCATCACATCTAATTCCAACGCCTCACCTAATTTAATTTGGTTCTCCACAATGGACTTGTGTGAATTGATGCGACCTAATTCTGCTCTTTGTATCGCGACTACGTTTTGTAAAAACAAAATCTGGTGGTAAACCGTCGCAATTTGAAAAGCTAAACCAAATGCCGTTTGATCTATTTGAGTTTGAGAAAGACGGGTTTCTAATAGGATTTTGTCGATGGTGGATTTGTTTTTCCCCCAATCGTACAAGGTTTGGCTTGCAACGAAATTCGTAGTGTAATTCATATTAGGTTGGAATTGCAATACGGATGGAACACCGCCAGTCGTGAATGTTACCTTTGATACGGGATCTACTCGAGTAATGCCAGCCTCATATGCCACTATCGGTTTCGCGTAAGAACTTTGAATCTGTGATTTTACCTCTCCAGCCTGCAATGAAGATTTTTGTGCCTTTAGAACAGGTGAATAAGTTAAAACTTGCTGAACTAGTGAGTTCAGTTCTTTATTCGTTTGGGCTTGCGCACAGAAGGCAATCAGGGTAAATAGGGAAATTTTTTTCATGATAATTAATGAGCCTCTTCACTGGCTTTTAGAATTTTTTCAATGTCTTTTTTGTCCTTCTTCGGTGTTTTAATCAAAAACACGAAGGGGAAAATCAAAATGAAAATGATGGATACTAAGCGGAATGTATCTAGGTAAGCTAGGTAGTATGCTTGTTTAGTAACGATTAAATCGATTTGTTTATAGGCCATTTCACCAGCTTTAGCCACCTCACCTGTTTTCTGTGCTAAGGTTTGTGAAATACCTTGAAAACGCTGTTGGAAGGCTGGATTTTCAGCGGTCACATTCGCTAATAAATCTGAACGGTGTTGAGCTGCACGGGTTGTTGCATAATTATTGGCCACCGCAATCCCAAATGCGCCACCCAGCTGTCGAATCATATTTGTTAAGGAAATGCCCGAAGCATATTCCTGAGGCTTTAATCCAGCCACCGCCTGGTTAATTAAAGGCATCTGTAAGCAAGAAACACCTATGACACGAAGCATTTGCATCGGAAAGAAATCCCAACGGCCCATATCGCTGGTGGATTCACCACCTATGAACCCGAAAACGATATAGATTAAAATCCCGAATACCATGAAAGGAAGTGGTTTGGCGCCTTTAGAAAGTGCTCGCCCAATCACCGGGAAGAGGAATACCCCTAAAAACGTAGGAACCATTAAGGATAAACCCGTTTCAGTTGGAGTTAATCCATTGATTCGTTGTACCATAATCGGATACACGAATACGGAGGTAAATAGCCCGAAACCACCCACTAGTGTGAAGATGGAACTCATGGTGAACGTTTGATTTTGGAAGATACGCAAGTTCACCACGGGCTGTTTCGTATTTAACTCCCGGTAAATGAATCCAGCTAATCCACCTACAAAAAGTAGGGCACAAATGTTAATTAAACGAGAGTCAAACCAATCTTCTGATTCCCCTTTTTCCAGCATAAACTGCAAACCGCCCACGGTAATCATTAGTAAAATAATACCCGGGTAATCAATGGTCATATTAGCTCTATTCGCACCTTCGCCTTTTTTTCGATCGATGTAGACTAAGGTTAAAATAACCGCAATCACGCAGATAGGTATATTCACTAAGAAGATATCTGACCAGTGAAAGTTATCCACTAAATAACCCCCTAAAACAGGACCTAAAGAAGGTCCTAAAATTATTCCCATGCCAAAGAAACCAGAGGCCATCGGGCGATCTTCCGGCTCAAAGGCATCAAACAAAATGGCTTGAGAGGTTGATAAAAGGGCACCGCCACCAATTCCTTGGATAAAGCGCCAGAACACTAATTCCCAAAGTGTTTCACTCATCCCACAGAAATAAGACGCGACGCCAAAGAGAATCATGGACCCGAGGTAATAATTCTTTCGGCCAAAATACTCGCCCAAGAATCCCGTCATCGGAATGATCACGACGTTTGCAATGGCATAACTGGTAATTACCCACGCGATATCCTCAATAGTAGCTCCCAAAGCACCAGAGATCTGGTTCAGGGCCACATTGACGATAGTCGTGTCTAATAACTCCATGACGGCAGCCGTGATGGTCGTTATGACAATAATAAATTTGGCAAATCCTTGCGGGCGCTCCATGAAATTAGTTCAAGGGAATAGATACCTCTAAAGACATACCGGCACGTAGCATCGATTTGTATTTAGCTAGATCTGAAATTTCGATTTTAACGGGTATACGTTGCGTCACTTTGACAAAATTACCAGATGAATTATCAGGAGGCAATAAGGAGGTTTTAGCGCCTGTAGACTCAGAAATCGAAATTACTTTGCCTTTAATCTTTTCCTTAGGGAAAGCATCAATCGTTAATTCCGCTTCCATTCCGGTATGTAGTTTTTGAACTTGAGTCTCCTTGAAGTTTGCCACTACCCAGAACGTATTGTTATCCACAATGGTCATCAAAGGTTGTGATACCTGAATGAATTGACCTGGTTCGATTGATTTCTTGCCAATTTTTCCGGATACTGGAGCTGAAATCGTATAGTAGTTCAACTTTAATTTTTGTTGAGCAATCTTAACCTCTTTATTCTTTACTAGGTTCTCCGCGCGTTTTACAGCAGATTCCTGAATCGCTAGTTTAGACTTGGTGCTATTTAAATCATCAATTGATCCAAAGTATTTGATATTCGCTAATTCCACTTGATCTTTTGAATCTACCCATTGCTGGTGGGTGATGGCTTTGGCTTTTTCTAATTCGCTATTTCGTTGTAAATCACGATCTGCTTTGTTTTTCAAATATTCAGCCGTTTTTACCTGAGCTTGTTGCGCCTGGATTGCTTTTTGAAGGCTCGTTAAATTCGCTTTCGCTGCTGTTACGTCGATATTGGCTTGATCTAAGTCTACTTCCATCTCAGATAAAGCTAATTTTGCTTCTTCATCATCTATTTCCACTAAAACAGCCCCTTTTTTGACCATTTCATAATCATGTACATTGACTGCTTTCACAAAACCAGCCACTCGAGGCAATACGGGCACAAAATAGGTTTCGATTTGCGCATTATCCGTGTCTTCGTGTGTCGTTGCATAGCGGTATTTACTGATACCATAGTAGCCTCCTAAAAGGACAACGGCTGCAAGAATGATTTTAGGTAAATTCTTTTTTGGTTTGGGCGTATCTGTCATAGGAATTTATTTGAACCACAAAGCTAGGAAAATTTCCAATAAAGTCAATTTGGTTGACTAATTTTCTTGTGTTAATTTTGTGTTATGTTAGACGCACGTGAAGAATCAGAATTATTTTTAACCAGGCTATTTGCTAAGTCCTACCGAGTCATTAAGTCTTTAAATGCTTATTATTTGAAGGAATTGGGCTATCAGGACTTTAAGGTGGGACACGTGATGGTCATGATGAACCTAAAAGAGGAGGGGATAACGGCGGCAGAAATTGCTAAGAAAGTACATGTGTCGAAGCAAGCCATCAGTAAATTAGTGCATGAACTAGCAGAGAAAGGCTTCTTGTTGAATTTAAAACACCCAGAGGATTTACGAGCTACTTTAATTAATACGACTCAGGAAGGCGAGAAATTTTTAGAAGCCCTACATCAGTGTCGTCAGAAAGTAGATCTGGAATTGTCCCAAATTATTGGAACGGATAATCTGGGTCAAATCAGAACTGCTATGGAGAAGATGCTTTTGCATTATGAAGCTAATCCGTATTTAGATGCGGAAAGCGAATCATTCGCTAATTCGAAACTTTAGAAGAAGCGTTCATGGAAATTCACTAAGAAGATTTCATGTGTAGCTCGTGTAATAGCAGTATACAACCAGCGCAAATATTCCGCATCAATTTGATCTTCCTTTAAATAGCCCTGATCTACAAACACGGCGGACCATTGACCACCTTGGGATTTATGGACGGTGAGGGCATAGGCAAATTTGACTTGCAATGCATTCAAATAGGGATCTTTTCTGATGGCTTCCGTACGCTCTTTTTTCTTTGGAATATGGGCATAATCCTCGCAAACAGAATCATACAGTTTTTTGTTGGCCTCCCTTCCTAAGGCTGATTCTGCGGAATGTAAGGTCTCTAATAGGATTTTCGCCTCAATAGGTGGATGATCTTCGTAATCACATAAACGCAAGGATACATCTAAGAATCGCTGGCCATGCATTTCTTCTTCCCGTTTGATCTTCATGATTTCTACGAAATCGCCATTAGCTAGAAATCCAGCCGGAGAATCTTCATCTAGCCAATGGTAATTATTTCTCACAATCATTAGTAAATCGCCACTCGATATTTCATCCTCTTGGTAGAGAATCGTACGTCGAACAAATTCATTTAATTGAACGGCACTCTTATTTGAACGGGTTAATAAGATGGTTTCTTCTTTGCCAAATTTCTTGAAAGCATAGTGCATCCCGTCTTCCATCTTTTCACCTGTCATCCGGAAGATGTCCTTGAATGATTTCGTATTGAATTGAATCGCTGTGGAATTCGCTAACAACAATTGTCTAAGCGCCGTGGCGTTGTATAAGATGCCAGAATCGATGTCTTGCCGCATGACGTCTGTTAATTCATGATCTAAGACTTCCATGTGGAATTCGGAGGCGATATAATCCTTGGATAGGGCAGGAGAAAGACTTTTCCCTACAGGTGGTAACTGGGCCGTATCACCCACGAATATTAGTTTATTTCCCGTATGTCCATTTTCCGGGTTCGTGAATACGTATTCAATTAAATCGGTTAGTAGGCTATTAGTGCCAAAATCCGATTCATCTGTAATCATCGATGCCTCATCCACGATAAATACGGTGTTCGTGGCATAATTATTCATTCGTTGAAAACTGAGGGCACCTGAATGTGGATTACTGACTTGTCGGTAGATTTTTTTGTGAATGGTGCTAGCCTTCTTTTTGGCATAATTAGCCATCACTTTTGCCGCCCTACCTGTAGGCGCCATCAACTGGGTTTTATATCCAAAAGCAGGCAGAATTTTAATCAAGGTCGAAATAACCGTCGTTTTACCTGTCCCGGCGTACCCCTTTATGATGAAAGTGAGCGCAGCCCATTCGTCTTTATTAAGCACAAAGCCACTTAACTTTTGAAAAAGCTGCGCTTGTGAGGGCGTAGGTTCAAAAGGGAATTTTTGGTGCAATAAAAAGCTAGGGCTTTTTTCAGTGCTCATGATTAAATTAATAAAATAGATTCCGCTACCGAAAGGGAGTTTTCAATGGATAGCGGTCTAAATACGTTAATTAAACAAACACGTTCATAGCTGGCTAATTCCTCTACGAGTATTTCGGCTTCTTCCACTTCTTCTTCGATAATTAATCTCGCTCTTGTCGTTCCCCAATGCAAGGGTTCCTCCGGAGTATACCAAATACCCTCTTTCAGAAAGGCTAAATTTGCCATGCTGCAATCTTGGATTTTACCGTCTTTTACAAAGATCACTTCATCTGCCTCGGGATGCGCATCTAAAAATGACTGAAAGAAACTTCTTTCAGCCCACTTAAAGCCATAATCTATTTCTCCTGTGTCCACTAACGCGAAACGTTTGATCTCTTTTTTCGTGTACGGCAGGATTTCGATTTTCTCCGGATCTTCTTGGTAGATGATCCTTAATCGATGTGTTCCTTCTTTAGGCAAGGATTGTTCCGCCACTAATTCTTCCACATCAAAAGGCTCCCATTCTGGGAAAAATTGCTCAAAGGTCTCATTTACCCTCATTTGATGGAAATCAAGGTGTTGTGCTTGACCGTTTTGAATGCAGATAGTTTCTAAAAAGGAAAACATATTAGAAGGGGAGATAGACTTTTTGAATTAATTCGTTGTACTCTTTTTGGACCTCAGAAAAGACGGTTATTCCGCCACCACTCTTATACATCAGTCCTTTTGTGCTCTTTTCAATGAATCGAATGAGAACGCCAGAATTGAAGTTTGTTCCATCAAATTTACCCATAATTCCGGTATAAAATCCGCGCTCATACTGTTCTGCTTTTTTAATCAATTCCATGGTGGCTTTTTTAGGGGCACCCGTTATAGATCCAGCGGGCAATAATTTCACTAAAATAGAGCCGAATTTACGTTCAAATTCAGGCATTAATGTACCTGTGATTTTGGATGACATCTGCCAAAGTTCCCCCGTATGCGTCTTCACACGTTCGATATATTGGTATTTCTCCACTAGTATAGGAAAAGCGACTTGACTTAAATCATTCCGAATTAAATCGACGATGGTAGCGTGTTCCGCTTTTTCTTTTGGATCGTTACGTAAATCATCTTCTTTATTAGTATCAGAAACGGCTAATGTCCCTTTCATGGGATAAGAAGTAATTTCAGTCCCTTGAATGCGAACAAAGGTTTCTGGAGAGAAGGAGGTGAACAAATCTTGTACCAAAATCTTGTAAGGTGCATCTGCTCGCTCGTAGATCTCTTTTAAACTCAGATCAGTGTCAATGGGTGTTTCTGCCGTCAGATTCACTAAAAAAGAATCCCCTCGTTGTAAACCAGTCTGTACCTGGTTGTATTTTTCTGAATAAGCAGCGAATGTGAGTGGATTTTTTCGAAAAGGGACTGGTTTCGATGGTAGTGCAGGAGCATCAATGGCAAAGGTTATTCCCAAGCTTAAAGCCTCTTCCTCAGGCCCTGCCCAGGCATTTTCGCCAGTATAATCCACCAAAAAGACGAAAGGAATCCCCTTTTCGCCCCATAGGTCCATCTGTTTGGCTACCTGATTAAAGGGAGAAAAGGGGATAGAAATCATTGATTTTAGGCGATATAAGAAGGCGCTAAACTCAATAATTTAGTAATACCTGCTGGATTTTGACCACCAGCCGTAGCTAGGAATGGTTGACCGCCGCCACCACCTTGTACTTCTTTCGCTAATTCGCGAATGATTTTTCCTGCATCTAAGCCTTTACTTTCAACTAAAGCTTTTGAAATAGAAATCGCTAAACTAGCTTTTCCTTCTATCTCAGCCGCTAAAAGAACGAATAGGTTGTCTTGGTTTTCTTGCAAATCAAAAGCCAAGTTCTTTAATGCATCAGCCGTAGGTGCTGAAACCTGTTTGATGATCGATGAAACAGGACCAGCAACCACTTCTTTCAATAGTTCAGTCTTCAAGCCAGAAATCTCTTTCTGCTGATAAGCTGCAACAGTTTTCTGAAGGCTTGAATTGTTTTCTAGTAAAGTGGCAATCGCTTTAATTAAATCTTTAGGCGCCTTTAAAAGCTCATTGATTTCACTCAATAAAGCTTCTTGTTCGCTTAATAGTTCATAAGCTTTTTGGGAAGTAATTGCTTCGATACGGCGTACACCCGTAGCTACGGAACTTTCTGAAGTGATTTTAAATAAACCGATCTCACCAGTTGATGGTACGTGGGTACCACCACAAAGTTCTACAGAGAAGTTTTTGTCAAACGTAATAACCCGAACAAAATCGCCATATTTTTCGCCAAACAAGGCCATAGCTCCTTTGTTTTTCGCTTCAGTAATTGGAACATTACGTTCTTCTAACAAGGGAATGTTTTCCGCGATCTTCGCGTTGACGATTTTTTCGATTTGCTTGATTTCTTCGTCAGTCACTTTTTGGAAGTGAGAGAAGTCAAAACGTAATAAATCCTCATTTACTAAACTACCTTTCTGCGCCACGTGCTTGCCTAATACTTCTTGTAAAGCAGCCTGCATTAAGTGGGTAGAACTATGGTGATGTGTGATAGCACGACGTCTCAAGGTGGCGATACTTGCTTTTACAGGCTCACCAGCTAAACTTTCGATGCGAGCATCAGTTAGAATATGAACGATTAAATCGTTCTCTTTCTTCGTGTCAACAACGGAAAGAGATACACCCGATTTTTGGAATTCTAATGTTCCTGTATCGCCCACTTGTCCACCTGATTCCGCATAGAAAGGCGTAGTTTCCAATACGACTTTGTATTGAACACCCGCTTTATTTTGAATCTTTTGGTATTTTAAAACCTGCGTTTCCGTTTCGTTAGAATCGTATCCGATGAAACTAACCTCATCACCTTCATTGACGATTACCCAATCTTCTGCACTTGCCCCCGCATCTTTGCGTGAACGTTCTTTCTGCGCCTTTAAGGCAGCATTAAATCCTGGCTCATCGATATCCAATCCTTTCTCACGAGCGATTAAGGCGGTTAAATCGACTGGGAATCCGTAGGTATCGTTTAATTCAAATACATCTTCGCCGGACAAAACTTTGCCAGAGCAATCTTCCATCAATTTATCTAAACGAATTAATCCTGTCGAAAGCGTACGAAGGAACGATACTTCCTCTTCGTAAATCACTTTAGCAACAAAGGCTTCTTGAGAAATTAACTCATCAAAAACTCCTTTGAATTGCTGTGCTAATCCCGGAATTAATAGGTGTAAGAAGGGCTCTTTGAAGTCCAAATAGGTATAACCATAGCGCACCGCACGGCGTAAAATACGTCTAATTACGTAACCTGCTTTGTTATTAGATGGAAGTTGACCATCTGCAATCGTAAAGGCTATCGCACGAATGTGATCCGCAATCACGCGCATCGCGATATCAGCCCATTTCTCTTCTCCGTATTTCTTGCCACTTTTCGCAGCGATATATTGGATCGTACCTTGGAATACATCCGTATCGTAATTCGACTGCTTTCCTTGAATCGCCATGCAAAGACGCTCAAAGCCCATTCCTGTATCCACGTGCTTGTTTGGAAGTGGAACTAAAGATCCATCTGCCATCCGCTCAAACTGCATGAATACGTTATTCCAAATCTCCACCACTTGTGGATGATCCGCGTTTACTAAACTTTTACCCGAAATCTGATCAACCTCGTCTTGGTTTCGTAAGTCAATGTGAATTTCAGAACATGGACCACAAGGGCCTGTTTCGCCCATCTCCCAAAAATTATCTTTCTTATTTCCGTAGATGATACGATCTTCCCCTACAATCGCCTTCCAAATATCGAAAGCCTCTTGATCGAAAGGTACTCCATCTTTTTTATCTCCTTCAAAGACCGAAACATAAATACGGTCTTTCGGTAATTTAAATACTTCCGTTAATAACTCCCATGACCAGGTAAGGGCTTCCTTTTTAAAATAATCGCCAAAGGACCAGTTACCTAACATCTCAAACATCGTGTGGTGATAGGTGTCGAATCCTACATCTTCCAGGTCATTGTGCTTTCCTGAAACGCGAAGACATTTTTGGGTATCCGCAATTCTCTTCGATGGCGGCGTGCCGTTTCCTAAAAAGAAATCTTTGAACTGAGCCATACCTGAATTATTGAATAAAAGGGTAGGGTCATTTTTTGCCACCAAAGGAGCAGAAGGAACAATTAAATGGCCTTTTGATTGAAAGAAATCCAAAAATTGTTGACGTATCTCAGAAGAGGTCATGCGTTTTATTGTAAAATGAATGGAACCTTTGTAGTTTTACTTAGGTACTTGTTAAAAGGAATCACAAAATTAAGTCTATTTTTTGAAGAAGCCCATTTTGGGTTTAAAATTATTGATGGAATTAAGTAAGCAATATTATTCAATTTCGGAGGTTGCCGCCCTTTTTAAGGTGAATACTTCCAAGATTCGCTATTGGGAGACTCAATTCCCCCATTTATCCCCTAAACGAGCGGGATCAGGTATTCGTAAATACACCCCCTCTGACATAGAAAAAATCAAGATTTTGGTTAATCTAATCGATGAGCGTGGCTTAACTATTGAAGGAGCAAAGCAAGCTTTAAATTTTCAAGGAAAAGAAAAAAATCCGCACCAAAATATCATTAATCAGCTAACTGATATTCGTGATTTTTTACAAGGGATGAAGGCGGATTTAGACCTGGAATAAGCGTAGGTTTCGGAAAATTCATCCGATGTCACTACCATATCCACTGCCAGTATATCAAATAGCCTTAACTTACCTTCCTGACGTAGGTCCTGTTAAGGGTAAAAAGCTCATTACCTTATACCCCCATCTTCCAGATGTCTTTAAATTAGCTACGTATTCAAAATTTGCCTCAGCTGCACTAGATGAAGCCTCGAAAACAGTTCAAATTTGTGCTGAGGATCAAGTCGAAATCCTTTGGATACAGGACTTTGCTTATCCGCAACGAATTAAACACCTATACGATTCCCCTTTAGTTCTTTTCAAAAAAGGAAGAATAGACTTAAATGCACATCGATTGGTGGGGGTGGTAGGTACGCGTCATGCGAGCGATGTAGGCAAAAAGGTAACCGAGGAATTGGTTCAATCTGCCATAAAAGATGAGGTTATTTTAGTGAGTGGATTTGCTAGGGGCATTGATATAACGCTACATAAGGCCTGCCTAAAATATAATGTTCCCACCATTGCGGTACTAGCTGGAGGCTTTCGACATGTATATCCGGTTGAAAATACGGTCTATGTGAGACCAATTGTGGAACAGGGGGCGTTGCTTTCTGAATATGCGCCTCATATTCCCCCAGCTGCTTACCATTTTCCTGTTCGTAACCGAATTATCGCCGGTTTATCGGATGCAACCGTTATTGTAGAAGCGGCAGAAAAGGGTGGCGCATTAATCACAGCGGATTATGCATTTAATTATAATCGGACAGTTTTTGCTGTGCCTGGTAGTCTGAATAGACCTTTTTCGAAAGGGTGTAATCTGTTAATACGTCATCACAAGGCAACTATTTTTACCTCTTGGAACGATTTGATGCAAGAGTTAAATTGGGAACAAGCGAAAGATCGTTTAACACACCATCCTGAATTAAGTCAAAAGCTTTTTACCTTGAATGAATCCTCCATCATCTCTCTATTACATCGAGAAGGCCAATTATCATTTAATGAATTATTGCTTCGGTCTGAAATTCTGCAAGAAGAGATGTCACTCATCCTACTGAATTTAGAATTAACTGGAATGATTCAGTCGACTGATGGGGATGGATTTATGTTAGCCTAATTTATTTTCTCCAAGTACTAGGAGAAATACGCCAATCTTGAAGTGTTAATAGTTGTGTCTCAGTAACATAATCTAATTTCACTGCCTCTTCAATTAATGCGTTGTAGTCGCTTAATGTATATAATGGAATATGGGCATTCTTAAAATTATCTGCTGCAATTTCGAAACCATACGTGAAGATGGCTACCATACCCAGTACTTCCACGCCTGCTTCCTTTAGAGCTTCTGCGGCTTTTAAGGAACTACCACCTGTTGAGATAAGATCTTCGATGAGAACTACTTTTTGGCCTTTCGCTACTTTTCCTTCTATTTGATTTCCCATTCCATGTTTTTTAGGCTCAGGACGAACATAACAGAAAGGTAAGTCTAAGAAATCGGCCACGAGTGCACCTTGTGCAATCCCTGCGGTAGCCACTCCAGCAATAATATCAGCTTCAGGGAAATAGGCTTTTACTGCAGCAGATAGGCAGTTTTTAATGTATGTACGAACTTCAGGAAAAGATAGTGAAACTCGGTTGTCGCAATAAATAGGCGAATTCCAGCCAGATGCCCAAGTAAAAGGTTGATCTGGGCGCAATTGAATGGCTTGGATCTTTAACAGGTGTTGGGCTACTTCTTGAGGAATCGTTAAATTTTGCATGAGGGGCGTTTCTGATTTATTATTTACAAAAATAATTTATTCAGTTTATCTTTCACTATTTAATTCTATTTTTGCCACACAAAATTGAAAAGATGGTAATTTTTATTGACGATCGACCGATCAGGCTGGTGAAGAAAAAGGATTTGGGAGAGATACCATCTAAAGAGGATTTGGATTTAGTGTTAGATGCCCGATTGTCGCCTCTAAAAGTGGAAAATTTTATAGGCCACACCTGTATTTTGAATGCAAGTACTGAGCAGGTAGAAAAGATTTTGTTGAATTTGCATGCCAAGTCAGGTATACAATTTCACTCCTTGTATATTGTTGTGGAAGATCGTAAGCCTTTCAAGCAAAAGATTGTGAAGATGTACCAGCTGATAGAAGCAGCCGGTGGGGTTGTGGTAAACAATCAGCAGCAAGTTTTATGGATGTTTCGTTTAGGGAAGTGGGATTTGCCCAAAGGTAAATTAGAGAAGAACGAAAAATTTGAAACGGCGGCTGTAAGAGAAGTAGAGGAAGAATGTAATGTGAAAGCTGTTTTGGGTACTAAAATTTGCACGACCTACCATACGTATACACACAAGAATAAACTGGTTTTGAAAAAGACGCGCTGGTATGCGATGAAATCAGATTTTACAGGTACATTGATTCCACAAACGGAAGAGGGAATTGAAAAGGTAGAATGGATGAATGAAAAGCAACAAATCCAAGCCTTGACTAATACCTATTCCTCAATTCGCTATGTGATTGAAAAATTCAAATCAATCTAATTGATAGGGCAAGTATTGATCAACTGGGCTTCCATAGCGATGTAAATCGCGAATAATCGTGGAACTTATTGGGGCTAAATGCGGTGAAGTAATCAGGAAAACCGTCTCTAATTCATTGTGTATGTGTCTGTTCACTTGAGAAATGGAGTTTTCGTATTCGAAGTCTGTGGTATTTCGCAATCCTCTAACAATAAATTTTGCTCCATATTCGTGAGCAACATTCGCGGTAAGGTTTTGGTAAGTGACGACACTCACAGGTTTTCCCTCAAATGTTTTTCGGATGTACTCTTCCATTTTTTCTAATGGGAAATACCGCGATTTGGAGGAGTTTTGGCCTATACCGATAATTACTTCATCAAACAAAGCTAAGGCGCGCAAGACAATATCTTCATGTCCTTTCGTAAATGGATCAAAAGAGCCAGGGAAAAATGCTTTTTTAGGATTGGACATAGGGAATTTGATATAGATCAGCGTCTTCTATTTGATCAGAACCTGCAGCCAAAATAGGAGGGTACAAGGTCCAATTTAAAGAAAATGCATCTCGTATGGATTGTAAATAAAAGGCTAATTCGATCGATGATTCGAAAGTAAATACGTTAGCTAATTGTAATTTATGAGACTGATATAAACTTATATAGGCTAGATTTGCCTGAATGTGAATATATAATTGCTGTTCATTCCGGGTTAGGCAAGAGGCTAATAGATGAGTATAACTTATTTTAGCATAGGGAAAATGAGCAGAAATGAGGTCTTTCCAGTCGCTAGGAACTAGAAAAACGAGATTAGCCTCTTCCTCTGGGATGTTTTGCAATTCTATCTCTTTACCGACCAAAGCATTTTCGCCTAATGCTTTTTCTAAAAATCCTAAGCGATAGGTAGGCGAGTCATAGACGGAGGGAATTAACAAAAAGTATTCATTGGAAATTTCAATTACAACTGATTGTACAGATGGATCCTTCCTCGGGTGAGCTTTTAATTGCTCCCGAAAATTCTCCGCACTGAGTCGGAGCTTCAAGGTATTAACCGAATTTGAGGGATCCATAGTCTTTAATTCGTTTCGAAATTGCAAAAAAAATATGATAATCGCTGTCAAAATTAGTAATTTTGCACCCTATTTAATCCAGCTCCTATGTTGCAAGTATCTAATGTGTCCCTACGTTTTGGGAAAAGAGTTCTTTTTGAAGAAGTAAATATCAAGTTTACAGAAGGAAACTGTTATGGTTTAATCGGCGCCAACGGAGCTGGTAAATCAACGTTTTTGAAGATCTTATCAGGTGAAATTGAATCACAAACAGGTTCAGTTACCATGAACCCTGGTGAGCGTATGTCGATTTTGAAGCAAAATCATTTCGAGTACGAAGAAGTTGAGGTATTGCAAACGGTGATTATGGGAAATAAGCGTCTTTATGACATTATGTTAGAGAAAGATGCAATTTACTTAAAAGAGGATTTCTCGGAGGCAGATGGGAATAAAGCAGCTGATTTAGAGGCGGAGTTTGCGGAATTAAATGGCTGGGAAGCAGAATCAGAAGCAGGCTCTTTATTGAGTGGATTAGGTATTAAAGAAGATTTACATTACACTTTATTGAAGGATTTGAATGGTTCAGATAAGGTAAAGGTCTTACTAGCTCAAGCTCTTTTTGGTAACCCAGATATTTTATTACTGGATGAGCCTACGAACAACTTGGATATTGATTCCATTTTATGGTTAGAAGGCTATTTAATGAATTTTAAGAATACGGTTATCGTGGTTTCTCACGATCGTCACTTCCTGGATAACGTGTGTACACATATTGCTGACTTAGACTTTGGAAAGATCCAATTATATGGTGGTACTTATACATTCTGGTATGAATCATCTCAATTAGCGGCACGTCAGCGTGCGGATCAAAACAAGAAGACAGACGAAAAGCGAAAAGAATTGGAAGAATTTATTCGCCGTTTCTCTGCTAATGTGGCCAAGTCAAAACAAGCGACCTCTCGTCAGAAAATGTTGGATAAACTGCAAGTGGATGATATTAAGCCCTCTTCACGCAAATACCCTTTCATTAATTTTAAACCAGAACGCGAGGCCGGTGATCAATTATTAAGTGTGGAGAATTTATCTGCCAAAACAGAGGATGAAGTTCCTCTCTTCACTAATCTATCCTTCACAATTAACAAGGGCGATAAAGTAGCCTTGTTAGCGAAAGATTCCTTAGCTATTACTGCGCTATTAGATATTCTAGCAGGAGAAAATACAAATTACACGGGTGAATTTAAATGGGGCGTTACGACAACTCAGACCTATTTACCTAATGATAACGCAAAATACTTCCAAGACGATTCATTAAACTTAGTGGATTGGTTACGTCAATATTCAACCGAGAAGGATGAAAGCTTTATTCGCGGTTTCTTAGGACGAATGTTATTCTCTGGAGACGAGGCGTTGAAGAAATGTACGGTTATTTCAGGAGGAGAGAAGCAGCGTTGCATGTTCTCTCGCATGATGTTATCTGGTGCGAACGTATTATTGTTTGATGAGCCTACGAATCACTTGGACTTAGAATCTATCACTGCCTTGAATAATGGTATGATTGAATTCCCGGGTACAATGTTATTTACCTGCCATGACCACCAGTTAACTAATACGGTGGCTAATCGTGTGATTGAAATCGGGGCGAAGGGTCAACTCGATAAGTTAATGACTTACGATGAATTCATCACAGATCCTACTGTTAAAGCTCAGAGAGCAGCTTTATAGAATTTAATGGAATAAAAAAAGGCCAGCAGAAATGCTGGCCTTTTTTATTTATACCTATCGATAGATTATAAAATGAATCTCGTCGATAAGAAGTTGGACTGTTGATTCTCCACAATCGCATTGACGATATCTTTATTCGATTGCGTTGCCTTTGTAGCTACCACGGTACGAATAGAGAAAGAACGTAAGGCTGCAGTAACGGATAAAGTTCCTTCTGCTGAGTCTTTACGACCTGTGAAAGGGAAGGAGTCTGGTCCACGTTGACATTGTGCATTTATGTTCACACGCGAAACTTGATTTACCGTTGCATCAATTAATTCTGAAATTTGATTGACATCGGTACCAAAAATCGCCACTTGTTGACCATGTGATGACTCGTGAATATAATCGATTGGCTCATCCAAGTTTTCAAAAGGGACAACTGGAACCACAGGTCCGAATTGCTCTTCATGCCAAACCTTCATCTTGCTGTTCACCGGATATAACAAGGCAGGGAAGAAGATCGATTTAAAGTTCTCACCACCATGTTCATTGATCACTTTAGCTCCATGTAGCTTCGCATCTTCGATTAATTCCGTTAAATAGGCTGGCTTATTAGGTTCTGGAAGTGGGGTGATTTGAACACCAGGTTCCCACATCATGCCTAATTTTAAGGCTTCAATTCTCTTCGCTAATCCTTCGTTGAATTTATCAACTAACGATTTGTGAACGAAAATAATCTTAACGGCTGTACAACGTTGGCCATTGAAAGATAAGGATCCCAATAAACACTCATTGATAGCAGATTCTAAATCAGCACTTTCTGTTACAATCGCAGCATTCTTCGCATCAAGACCTAAGATAGCACGAAGACGATTCACTTTCGGGTGCATCTTCTTTAATTTATCTGCTACTTTAGAAGAACCGATCAAGGTTAATACATCGATCTTACCCGATTCCATTAGTTGAGGAATAATCGAGTTTCCACGTCCGTATAGGGTATTGATGACACCAGCCGGGAATGAATCCTTAAATGCTTCTAATAATGGGTAGTGTAATAAAGTACCGTGTTTCGGTGGTTTGAATAGTACGATATTACCCATGATTAGGGCAGGAATTAAGGTAGTAAAGGTCTCATTCAATGGATAATTGAAAGGTCCCATACAAAGGACAACTCCTAATGGAGAACGTCTTACTTGACCAATGATTCCTTCTTCAATAAGGAAAGTAGAAGAATTGCGATCGATATCTTTTAAGGCGCCTATCGTATCATAAATGTATTGAACGGTACGGTCAAATTCTTTTTGAGAATCACCTAGTGATTTACCGATTTCCCACATTAATAATTTAACAACCTCGTCGCGCTTTTGAATCATTTTCTGTGTGAATTTTTCCACACATTCGATTCTTTGTGCTACGGTCATGGACGGCCATTCGCCACGTCCATTCGAGTAGGCTTTTACACCAGCATACAAAACTTCCATTGCATCTGCTGCATCCGTGATAGGATAAGAGCCGATACGTTTTTGTTCGTAACCTTTGTCTGTTTTTACATAGATCGGTGACCAAACGTCTTGCGTTTTACCTTTCCATTGACGCATTTCACCGTTGACCAAATATTCTTTTTGCTCAATGGGTTGCGTTAAATCGTATTCTTTGGGGATCTGTCCAGCGACAGGGAATAAGTTTTGGAGATTGCTTTCTGGCATTGTCTTTGGGTATTTATTTTTACAAATTTCCGGAATTAGCACATTTCAAATAAATGACTGAATCAATTATTTAAATAGTGCAATGTTTTTCCGGTTATTTATAATTAAAAAGACAATAATTCGCTTTTGTTACTCCTTTTTTAACGGGTATTTTCTACGGATTTTATTGATAATAAATTTATTTTGTTCGGTAAAACTGGCAGGATGCAGAAGATTAAATGAGGTAGACCAAGCTTGAAACAAAGCGGAATCTCCAGCCAAAAAGCTAGTGGAACAGATATTTTTCTGAGCTAAGTAGTCGTTAAATTTCATAGGTCCAATCTTGTTTTTTCTTCCACAATAATACGAAAGCGAGTAAAGATAATAATCCCGCGATTAAAAACGGAATAGGGATATGATTCGGAATCCCTTGGTAGATCTCACCTGAAACATAGGCTCCTATCCCAATTCCTGCCTCTAGTGCAATGTACATGGTAGCCATGGCACGTCCCATGTGGTTTTTATCCCCTAAATCATTCGTCCAAGCAGCAAGTGTAGGTGTATTGAACCCCCAGGCAATGCCAAATAAAATGGCAGAACTAATTAAGGTAAACGAGCTTAACTCGTATACTAATAATAACATGGACAAGCCTAAAGTAAAGCTACCGAAAAGTAATATGGGTATTCGGCCATATTTGTCAGATGCTTTCGAAAAAAAGAAGCGAATAACAATGGAAGCAATCGTGTAAACCGTAAAAAATAAACCCTTATTAGACCAACCCACTAATTTAGAAGTATCAGGGATTAAGGTAATCATAGCTCCAGAAGAGAATGACACAAATAACATAATCCAAAAAACAGGTACAATCTTGGGTTCAAATACATCTTTCCATCCTATTTTAAATAGGGATAATTTTAGCCTCGATTTCATCGCTTTAGGCAATGTTTCCTTCATGCGGCTTAGAATGATAATGGAGGCTAAAGCGAAAACGGAGGAGATGTAAAACATTTGGTCTAAACCATAGCTTGAGGCGAAAAAGCTACCAATGGCGGGCCCAATAGACATCCCCGTAGCCGTAAAAATACCTAAACTACCCTGAGCTTCACCTCTTCGATCCTCTGGAATGACATCAGCTACGTAGGCTGCCGTTGCAGTGGGTTTAGTGCCAGTGGACATCCCATGTATAAATCGGAGAAATAAAAATCCTTGCACAGTATGTAAAAGAGGATAAAGCCCCCCACAGATGAAGCAAACTAAGGAGCCAAAAGCCATGACAGGAATACGGCCCACATGATCAGTCAATTTACCTGAAAAGGGTCGAGAAAGTCCAGCCGCTAACGTGAATAATGCAATCGTATACCCAATGTATTCTCTACCACCTAAGCTGGCGAGATAATCAGGCAATTCGGGAATAATCATCGAAAAACTCGCCGAAAACAAGAAATTACTTAGGCAAAGTAGGAAGAATGAAAAAGTATAAAGGGAGGATTTTGATTCAGCCATTTACAAATCTTCTTCTAATATGGTTGTGATTTCCTTTTTATTCAAACCTAGTAGGAAGGCAGGAAGCAAGATTAGATTACAAATCATGGCCATCAATAAGGTAACGGACACTAAAATTCCTAAAGCCTGCGTGCCTTTGAAAGTGGATGCCGTGAAAATGAAGAATCCAAAAAACAGAATCATTGCGGTGTAAAACATGGAAACCCCCGTTTTCAAAATGGTGGTTTGTACCGCTTTTTGAATATTCTGGTTATTCTTCGCCCACTCTTCTTTGTAGCGTGTTAGGAAATAGATGGTGCCGTCACTCGAAATACCAAAGGCTATAGAGAATATCAAGATCGTACTTGGCTTTAAGGCTATCCCAAAATACCCCATCAGACCTGCTGTAATAATTAACGGAATTAAACTTGGTAGGGTAGAGATGAGCACCATTTTCCAGGAACGGAATAGCAAGGCCATGAGAATACAAATCAAGATGATCGCGGTTATGGTACTCTCGATCAGGTTTACTTGTAAATACTCTGTTTGGAACGCATAGATGACTGAATTTCCAGTCACATCAGCTTGATAGCCTCTTTTATCTCCTTTAGCTAGAAATTCCCCTGTTTCTATATCCGTTCTAAAAATGCTATCAATTTTGGGTTGAATTTCATCAAATAAGGCCCTTGTTCGTACAGTTCCTGCATCTTGCATTTGGAAACTGACACGTGTGAAACGTTTATCCTTATCAAGGAAACCGGAGAATAGGGAATTGTTTTTTCCATTTAAGCTTGATTGGAAATCCTTTAGTTTGGCTAATTCATCAATGCCCGGTAAAGTGAAGTACTTCGGATCTCCTCCCCGATACACTTGGTAGAGGTATTTTGTGGCTGTTAAAATGGAGAGTCCTTGGGTAAATTCTGGGTATTTGGCGATTAACTTTTCTGTTCTCTTGATTTTCGCTAAAAGCTCTGGAGTCAATGCTCGCCCTTTTTCAAATGCATCAATATTGATCTCAAAGGGCATGACGCCTTTGAAACGGCTTTCTACAAACTTTAAATCCGTATAAATCGCGTTATCTCGAGGTAAATCATCCACAATGAATCCAACTGCTTGAATTTTTGTCAATCCATAAAATGAAATAACGAGGATGATGGAAATAAACCCATAGATAAATCGACGGTGGTGCAGTACCCAAATGTCCACTCGATTTAAGAACTTGTTTACTCGAACAGATTCGAAGTGGGCAAGATCCTTCTTTTGGGGAGGTGTCAGAAAACTAAAGAAAATCGGAATGAGCACCAAGGAGATGAAGAAGGTGATCATTACATTTAGAGCCGCTACTATCCCGAATTCCACTAAAAGGGCAGACCCCGTAAACGCAAACACCCCAAATCCAATGGAGGTAGTCAAGTTGGCTAAAAATAACGTTCGACCTACAGTGGATGCACTTTCTATCAAAGATTCCTCTTTTGATTTACCTGCTATATACGTCTCATGGTATTTATTCAGTAAGAAAATCACATTTGGAATCCCGATCACCACAATGAGTGGTGGAATTAAACCGGACAATAAAGTGATCTTAAATCCAAAGAATACAATGGTGGCTAAGGAGGCCACAATTCCTACAAGCACTACAATGTTTGCGAAGAAAACAACCTGCAATGATCGGAAAAAGAATAAAAGAATCAGCGATGTAACTAAGATGGCGAGTCCTAAAAATAGACTTAACTCTTTAGTAACCTGCGAAGTATATTCTGTTCGAATAAAAGGCATCCCGGTCATGTGAACCGTATGCTTCATTCTAGCTTGGTATTTTTCTCCTAAGGCCTTAATGTTTTTTACTAGGGTAATTCGCCCTTTGTCATTGATCACTTTTTGGTCTAACGTAATGAGCATCAAATGCGTCTTCAGATCTTCCGTGTAGAGGAAATTCTGGTAGATAGGTAACTGACCTAATTGCGTTTTAAGGTGATGTAAATTCGCTTCATTGATGGCAAGAGTTGAATCGAATAATAATCGAGTTTTAAATTTTTTCTCTGTCGAATCAATGTATAATTCTGGTAAAGTAGATAAAGAAAGGACATTTTTGATGCCTGACTGGCTTTTAACAGCAGCACTTAAATCGCGCCAGGCTTTGAACTCTTCAGGGGTGAATAAATGGTCATTTTCAACAGCGATGACCATGACGGCACCATCTTCTCCGTATTTCTTTTTGAATCCCTCGTATAATTGAAAGCGCTCGTCAGATTTAGGCAGGATTTTAGCTAATTCGTAGCTAAGCTGTATTTGACTTGCTTTGAACCCTAAACCGATCGTTAGCAAAAGAATAAATCCTAAAAGGGCGAATTTATACTTCAAGATATTCTCTCCAATCCAATTCCAAGCGTTTTTCATACTTATTTCATTAAGACCTCTGCCATAACTAAATCCTCCGGTGTGGTGATTTTGATATTTTTATAAGATCCGTCTACTAGGTTTATTTTAATTCCTATCGATTCTACCACGCGGGCATCGTCCGTAAATTCGATGGAGTATTCTTGTTGAAAGGCCTTTTTCAAATCCTCCAACTGAAATATTTGGGGAGTTTGTATCAACCGAATGGCGTCCCGATTTAAGTGTTCGAATTGCTGCTTTTCAGTTGAAAAAAAGCGTACTGAATCTTTTGATGCCACAGCTACAACTGCGTTTCCTTTCATTTTAGCCTCCTGAAAGCTCGATGAAATTAATTCAGGATCGATTAATGGCCTAACCCCATCATGAATTGCTACGATTCCCTCTTCTACTATCGATTGGATGGCGTTTTGACTACTATGAAATCTTGAGCTTCCGCCCTCCACTAATCGATGAGGTATTACCGGCAAATCGAAAAGGCTACTTTTCCAGTAGTCAAACTGTTCAGCAGGTAGCACTACGATGATCTCTGTCTGGGCATCTGCTTGATAAAAAGCAGAAATGGTATGATACAAAACAGGTTTGCCTTGTAAAAGCAAAAATTGCTTAGGGACTGCACTTTGCATACGCTGGCCGGAGCCCCCTGCGACAATGATGGCATATTTTTTCAAAGCAAACCTGGTTAATTTCAATTAGATGATTAACATCACATCACCATAAGAGAAGAAACGGTATTTCTCTTTGATGGCTTGTTTATAGGCTTCTGTGATTAACTCATGTCCTCCAAAAGCCGATGCCATCATTAATAGAATCGATTCTGGTAAATGGAAATTAGTCAATAAGGCCGTGGGGATCTTAAACTCGTACGGAGGGAAGATAAACTTATCTGTCCAGCTATTAATTGGTTTTAAGTGACCAGAAGCGGAGACAGATGATTCTAAGGCTTTCATTACGGTAGTTCCTACTGCTAATACTTGCTTTTTATTGTCAATGGCCTCATTGACATAATTGCAAGTCTCTTCATTAATCATGAAGTGCTCTGAATCCGTTTTGTGTTTAGTTAAATCTTCCACATCTACCTGACGGAAAGTTCCTAAACCCACGTGTAATGTGATAGGAGTGAACTGAGCGCCGTTTAATTCCATACGCTTCATCACAATTTTAGAGAAGTGCAAGCCCGCTGTTGGAGCTGCCACTGCGCCTACGTGCTCTGCATAAATAGTTTGAAAACGATCACGGTCATCCTCGGTCGCCGCTCTTTTGAAACGAATTTCATCTGGAAGTGGTGTTTCACCTAATTCGTGAATCGCTTGCATTAATGCATCATGGTCTCCATCATATAAGAAACGAATCGTACGTCCACGAGAAGTCGTGTTATCAATCACCTCTGCCACTAGGTCAGAATCACCGAAATATAATTTATTACCTACCCGAATCTTACGTGCGGGATCTACTAATACGTCCCAAAGACGGTGTTCTCTATTTAGCTCTCTCAATAAAAATACCTCGATCTGAGCCCCTGTTTTCTCTTTATTGCCGTATAAACGTGCTGGAAAAACCTTCGTGTTATTTGTCACTAACACATCGCCTTCCCCAAAGTAATCAATGATGTCCGTGAATTTCTTGTGTTCAATCGTCTTGTTCTTGCGATTGACGACCATCATTCGTGCATCTTCACGATTTTCGGTAGGGTTTAGGGCAATTAAGTTTTGGGGTAAATCAAATCTGAATTCAGATAATTTCATTCTCAGAGGGGTTGAATTTTTATAATCTACAAATATACCATATTGAAGGGGGGCTTGTCAAGGTAAATTTTTGAAACAATCCAGAATCTACGTAGTTTAGCCATTTAAGACACATACAGGATGAAAAAAGTTTCGATATTTTGGTTTAGACGTGATTTACGACTGGAAGACAATCATGGATTATTCCAAGCACTGTCCTCCGAGGTGCCAGTATTACCTTTATTCATTTTTGATACCCATATCCTAGATCGACTACCCACTAAAAGGGATGCTCGGGTGGAGTTTATTCATCGGTCTTTGCAACACGTACAGGAAGCTTTGCGTGGTCACTTATGTGTTAAACACGGAAATCCTGAGGACGTATTCCGCTCGTTATTTCAAGAATGGGAGGTCGTAAAAATCTATACAAACCACGATTATGAGCGTTATGGCCTAGAAAGAGATACGAAAATTAAAGCAATCGCTCAGGAAAATGGAATCCAATTTCAATCATACAAAGATCAAGTGGTGTTTGAAAAAGACGAAGTTCTTTCTGGTGCAGGGACTCCCTATACTGTTTTTACCCCTTATTCACGTAAATGGAAGGCGCTTTTACAAGAAATAGAGTTGCCTAATTTCCCTTCAGCTACGATATCCAATTATGTGGCTGACAAATTTACGATTCCTAGCTTATCTGATATAGGTTTTCAATCGTCTGGTTTAGTTTTTCCGGGTCAAGATGTGGAGGATGGATTGATCAAGTCGTATGCAACGGATCGTGATTTTCCAGCGAAACCGGGTACTTCTAGACTTTCGGTGCACTTGCGATTTGGTACGGTGTCCATCCGTTCTTTAGTCCGTAGAGCACTAGGGAAATCAGAAGTATGGTTAAATGAATTGATTTGGCGAGATTTTTATTTCAATATACTGCATCATTTTCCGCATATTTCAGAAGGTCATTCCTTCAGAAAGGAATACGATCGAATGAATTGGCGAAATAATGAGGAGGAATTCAAAGCCTGGTGTGAAGGAAAAACGGGATATCCCATTGTCGATGCAGGTATGCGGGAATTAAATGCCACCGGGTTTATGCATAATCGGGTTCGTATGATTGTGGCTAGTTTTCTCGTAAAGCATTTGTTGATCGATTGGCGATGGGGCGAAACCTATTTCGCAGAAAAATTATTGGATTTTGATTTCGCTGCGAATAACGGTGGGTGGCAGTGGGCAGCAGGTTCAGGATGTGATGCGGCACCTTATTTCCGGGTATTTAATCCCACATTGCAAACACAAAAATTTGACCAATCTTTGGCCTACATTAAAAAATGGGTGCCTGAATTACAAGAATTGACTTATCCCGCACCTATTGTTAATCACGAATTTGCTCGTGCTAGAGTATTAGAGGCTTATAAAGTGGCGCTAGGGAAATAAATTCTTTTGCCTTGAATGCTGTAGTCAATTAAGTCGATGGTCAGGAAGCCTATTTTTAAATTGACTTGTACTTTTAATGGTACTTGGTATTCATCATCACTGATCCAAAGTCTAATCGCATCCTCCTCCTTAAACAAATTGTTTTTAGGCAACAGAATATTGGTTTTTATGCTCGACTTCTTTCCAGCATCCGTTTCGATGACTTCTTTGGATTTAACAACGAGGACTAAATCGTAAATTTTACTATCGACTAAGACTTGGGCAGACCAACGAGAGCCGGGCTTTTTTTCCGTAACTGGTTTATTTCGAATGAAATAATAGGCAGAGATTAAGTCGAGTAGATCCTTAGGGCCTGAAAGGGTAGTGGTAACGGGTTTATTCTGTGGGGAACTAATCCGTGCATATCCTTTGTCCATTTGATAAACCACCGTTTCTTCTTTGCGGTAGCGACCTTCCCGCTTTCTCATTTCCGTTTTAACGGGCAAAAGCGTTTCTGTATCTATTTGCGCAGACCAATAATCACGAAGTGGGCTAAATAATTCGAGTACACCGGTCGTTTTTCCTTCAATTTCAACTTTACGTAGCTTTTGATCTCCGTTTATTGTCGTGCCAGAACTACTTTTTATCGTGGCTTCAGCGGCATTAATGAAACCCAGATGTATGCGGTATTTTAAATTTTCCCCAGCTAGCAAGGTGCTATTTTCTTGTGCAAAAAGGCGCAAGGCGGAACTTAGGAAAAGAAATATAACAAGAGTCTGATTTTTCATGCCAAAGCACAATTTATTATCAATTGTTTGTGTAAAAAATTAGTGGCAATTTTCTATTTTTGTATAGGCCAAACGGTAAAACAAATATACTCGATTGCCCCTTAAATTTTAGATAAAAAACGAAAATGGCAAAACAAGCTAGTGATGCACAAGGCCTAGCGGCTGAAAAATTAAAGGCGTTACAAACTACGCTGGAAAAATTAGATAAAGCCTACGGAAAAGGTACCGTCATGCGTCTATCTGACAGTAAAGTAATGGATGTGCCTGTTATTTCAACAGGGTCGTTAGGTTTAGACTTAGCCTTAGGGATAGGTGGTGTTCCTAGAGGTCGTGTGGTGGAAATTTATGGTCCAGAATCTTCAGGTAAGACAACCCTTACCTTACACATGATTGCAGAAGCACAAAAGGCCGGTGGTTTAGCCGCTTTTGTGGATGCAGAACATGCTTTTGATCGTTCTTATGCAGAGAAATTAGGTATCGATTGTGAAAATCTATTGATTTCACAACCAGATAATGGCGAGCAAGCCTTGGAAATTGCTGAACACTTAATCTCTTCTGGTGCCATTGATATTATTGTGATTGACTCCGTAGCAGCTTTAGTGCCTAAAGCAGAGATCGAAGGAGAAATGGGGGATTCTAAAATGGGTCTTCAAGCACGTTTGATGTCACAAGCACTTCGTAAGCTTACAGGTACAATCAATAAGACGGGTTGTTGCTGCATCTTTATTAACCAACTGCGTGATAAGATTGGTGTTATGTTTGGTTCACCAGAAACAACAACGGGTGGTAATGCATTGAAGTTCTATGCTTCCGTTCGTTTAGACATTCGCCGTGCGGGTCAAATTAAGGAAAGCGCAGATTCGATTACGGGTAACAGAACGCGTGTTAAGGTGGTAAAGAATAAATTAGCCCCTCCCTTTAAAGTAGTTGAATTTGATATCATGTACGGAGAAGGAATTTCAAAGGCGGGCGAAATATTAGATTTAGGGGTTGATTTAGGTGTGATCGATAAATCAGGTTCTTGGTTCTCGTATAATGGGAATCGATTAGGTCAAGGTCGCGATGCGGTAAAAGATTTAATTAAAGATAATCCAGAATTAATGGAAGAATTAGAGGCAAAGATTAAGGATAAAGTGAAAGTAGATGATAGTGCCTTACTTGATAAAGACGCCGTAGCTGAATAAGCTTAAAACTACATGTATAAAAAAAGCGGCTAATGAAATTAGTCGCTTTTTTTATGATTGAACCCCTTTTAGATTAAACCGGGTGAATAAATTTCGAATCGTTTTTTCTACCGTTTGATCCGTCTCCATCGCTTCAGATACCGCTTGCACTGCGTGGATGACCGTACTGTGATCTCTTCCACCGAAGTGATAACCAATGGATTTTAAAGGTAGATTAGTCAACTCCTTGAGCATATACATGGCTATTTGGCGAGGAAATACGTTTTCTTTCTTTCTGCATTTGCCACGTAAAGTGTCTATGTCGACATCAAAGTGATTCGTAACCACATCTAATATGCTTTCTACACTTAACTCCTTTTCCTGTTCGTTTACGATGCTTTTTAGCGTAGACTTCGCTAATTCAAGATCGATTTCTTTACGCGTTAATGAGGCTTGCGCCATTAGGGATATAATTACCCCTTCTAGTTCACGAACATTCGTTTGAATCGAATGTGCTAAATATTCTAAGACGTCAAAATTAATTTGGATGCCATCTTCTTGCAATTTCTTTTGAATGATGGCAATTCTTGTTTCAAAATCCGGTTGTTGTAAGTCCGCTGTTAATCCCCATTTAAAACGAGAAAGTAGACGATCTTCCATTCCTGCTAGATCTCTAGGAGCACGGTCTGATGACAATATGATCTGCTTTCCTGATTGATGTAGGTGATTGAAGATGTTAAAGAAAGTTTCTTGTGTCTTTTCTTTCCCAGATAGAAACTGTACATCATCAATAATTAATACGTCTACCTGAAGGTAGAAATTAGTGAAAGCTTCGATGGAGTTATTTCGAATGGCATTCACGAATTGATTTGTAAATTTCTCTGTTGATACGTAAAGTACAAACTTGTCAGGAAAGGAATCCTTAATTTGGTTACCAATCGCTTGAATTAAGTGGGTCTTTCCTAATCCTACGCCGCCGTAAATCATCAGCGGATTGAATGCTGTTAATCCGGGCTTATTGGCTACTGCCATACCAGCGGCGCGTCCAAGTCTATTGCAATCTCCTTCGATAAATTTATCAAAGGTATATTTTGGAATTAAATAAGAATCTAATTCTAATGAATCTAGGTTTTTAAGCTCAAAAGGACTTCTCGCAGGATTGGGAAAATTAGCTGCTTTATCTGATTGATTTTGAGCTTGATTAGTAGGAGGAAGGTTAAAGGTAATGGGAGGATTCTTACGATCTCCTTTATCTATAACAATCGAATATTCTAACATTCCTTGTCGACCGATAGTCAGGTCAATCGCCTTTCTCAAATCCGAAACATGCTTCTCTTCCAGCCATTCATAGAAGAATTGAGAAGGTACTTGAATGGTTAAGGTGTTGTTCTGAAATTTAAGTGGTACGATAGGTGCAAACCAGGTTGCGAAACTTTGTTCTGAAATATCATTCTTGATGATATTCAGGCATTTATTCCACAAGTCTCTAACTTCGATTTGCATTAATTTTATTGGTCAAACAGTTCTTAGGGCGAATTTTATAGGAATTCACCTTGGTTAATAACTTTATAAGTTTTAATGGTTCTTAACTAAGAAAAACGAATCGTTTTTTTCTTAAGCGGGGAGACAAAAATAGTAAAATAAGGCGTCGTTCCAAATTTGAAAACGAAAATAAATCCAGTTTTTTTTCGAAAATAAATGGCTTAAAATTTGCTTCTAAAAATTGTTCAAATTTAGTGTGCTTAAAACATTCTTTAACTTGAAAAAGTATAAGAAAATTATTTTATCACCTGTAGTGCTGCAGGTAAAATAGAGATTTCAATTTGATCTGTTGGGAGGCTTAAACTTTCTCCATCCAAATGATAGGGTATTCCGGCTATTGCCTGAATTGAGATGGATTTAACGGAAGAAATTGTCACTAAAGGATGGCGATGTAGATTTTTCCGAAATAGACTTATTCCAAGAATGCCCAATTCAAAAATTGAGGCTGGTTTTATTTCAATTAGCTCTAATTCACCATCTTGTAGATCTGATTCAGGGGAAATATAGGCATTGTTCCCAAACTGATTCGCGTTTGCTACCGTAAATGAATAGAGATGGCCTTTCCCATTTATTTCGATGGGTTTGTAATTGCTAAGACATAAAAGGGTAGAGTATACGTAATTGATGAATCCTCTTTTTGCTCGTTTAACAAAGTGAGCCGCTACGGTCGCATCGAATCCAATTCCTGCCGTACAAAAAAATGGTCTATCGTTCCATTTTCCGGCGTCAATGGTGATTATATCACCGCTTAGAGCTTTTTCAAGTGCTTTATGAAACGATAAGGGTATTTCTAAATGTCTAGCTAATCCATTTCCAGATCCCATGGGTATAATTCCCAAAGGAACTGAGGTATATATTAAAGCAGAGGCTACTTCATTAATTGTGCCATCGCCACCTATTGCAATGACTCTTTCAGCACCTTGGGCTACCGCTTTTTGGGCAAGTTCTGTCGCATGATTCTCCCTCTCTGTTTTCCAAACCTTCACATTCGGCAATGATACTAAGATAGACTCGATTCTATCCCTTTTCTTGGCAGAATTGGTTCCAGCATTAGGGTTTAGAATAACATGAATCATGGGATATAATTAGATTATCACAAAAATAGAATCAAATTTTGGTTTAATTTTACAAAAAATGATCAATCTATGTTAGAAGTAGGAAACTCGTATGAGATCGAATTCTCATTTACACAAGACCAAGTAAATGATTTTTGTAAAATATCAGGGGATTTTAATCCATTGCATTGGGACGAAGCCTATGCAGCTACCACACCATTTAAAAAACCCATTATACATGGCGCTTTAATTGCAAGTGTTTTTTCTCGAGTGATGGGGATGGAATTTCCCGGAGAAGGAAGTGTTTATCTAAAGCAAGTGTCTGAATTTAAACGGCCCTTGTATGTAGGAACAAGCTATAAAGCTAAGTTTGAAATTGTTAGTACAAATCCTGTTAAACATACAGCTGAGATTTCTACCCAAGTTTTTGAACTAGAACGAGGTAAAATTATGGTGGATGGAATGGCCTCTGCCATGCATGCCGACTTATTTTAAGTCAATAAAAAAGCCCGATGTAAATCGGGCTTTTTTTGTGCAAGAGGGGAAAAATTATTTTCCAGCGTTTTTCTTGTTTTGAACTTCAGTACGAATTTCTTGTGCTAAAGTCTTCAATTGTTGTAAACCACCTCTAACGCGAGTACCAGCTGCTTGATTTCCTTTATCGTAGAATTTTTCGAAATCTCCTTCTAAAGATAAAATTAAGTCTTTTACTTGTGCAAATCTACTCATGATAATTTGTTTTTTAGGTTGTGTAAATAATATTAGATTGTCTTTATGCCCTTAAATGAGCTTTAATAAGCGAAATTTAGTAAAAAACTTGTTGTGTGCAAATTAAAATCAAGAAAAAACAGAAAAAAAATTCAAAAAAATACAATTTTACCTAAAATGACCGTTTAATCAATCAATTATTGCGCATAGTAGCCAGATTTCAATCTTTTTTGCACTTCTGCAAAACAGTTGCAAGTGTATTCAATGTCTTCTAAACTGTGAGAAGAAGTAGGAATGATTCTTAACATGATTTGCCCCTTAGGAACTACTGGATATACAACGATACTACAGAAAATCCCCATGTTTTCACGTAAATCACGAACCAGTTTCGTTACTGCAGCGATATCATAATCTCCATGTAAAAATACGGGAGTTACAGGAGATTGGGTTTCGCCAATATCAAAACCTTTATCTTTAAGACCTTGTTGAAGAGCACGTACGTTCGCCCATAATTTTTCTCTTAATTCAGGGTGCTTCTTGATTAACTCTAAGCGTTTCATTCCACCAATGACAAAAGGCATCGGTAAGGCTTTCGCATAGGTTTGAGAACGCATATTGTATTTAAGGTACATAATGATATCCTTTGGAGCAGCGATAAAGGCCCCAATGGCAGCCATAGACTTAGCAAACGTGGAGAAATACAAGTCGATACCTTCTGTACAGTTTAGGTATTCACCTACTCCTTTTCCGTTATCACCCATCGTTCCAAAGCCGTGTGCATCATCCACTAAAAGTCTAAAATCGAAGTCTTTTTTCATTTCAACGATTTTATCCAAAGAGCCCACTTTACCAGACATCCCGAACACACCTTCCGTGATAACTAAAATGCCACCACCTGTTTCTTTCGTGATTTTAGTGGCACGTTCTAAGTTCTTGCGCAATGAATCCATGTCATTGTGGTTAAACTTATAGTATTGCCCCATTTTAGCTTTGTGTAGGCGAATACCATCAATTAAACAAGCGTGGGATTCTGCATCATATACAATGACATCTTTGTGATCCACCATACACTCGATCACCGACATAACGCCTTGGTAACCATAGTTTAATAAGAATGCATCTTCTTTGCCTACAAATTCAGCTAATTGACGCTCAAACTCTTCGTGTTCGTCTGTATTACCGGACATCATACGAGCTCCCATAGGGTAGGCTAAGCCGTATTTTGCTGTAGCATCAGCATCTGCTTTTCTAACTTCTGGATGATTCGCTAGTCCTAAATAGTTATTTAGAGACCAGTTTAACATTTCTTTGCCCATAAAAGTCATTCTAGGGCCTAATTCACCTGTTAATTTTGGGAATGAAAAATAATGATGGGAATAATGGGCGTGAGCACCAATGGGCCCCATGTTATTAGCTACCTTCTCGAAAATATCCACTGTTAGTATACGTTTTATTGAAAAAATCTTTAAATAATCACAAAGTTAAATTATATTTTTATTATCGCAATGTTAGTAAATCATCGGATTCTATTAATTTGTCGTTTCATTTCAAAACAAACCTAAAATGACTAAGTTTTTCATTCTATTTTTTCTGTCTTTCGCTGTTTTTGCCCAAACTACCCAAAAGCCTTTGGTTGAAGGGAAGCAAGGTATGGTAGTTACAACGCATCCCGCGGCTTCTGAAATTGGTTTAGCGATCTTGAAAAAAGGAGGGAATGCGATTGATGCTGCCGTAGCGGTTAATTTTGCTTTAGCCGTTTGTCATCCAGCAGCAGGTAACATTGGAGGGGGAGGATTTTTAGTTTACCGAGATAAAACTGGGAATGTAAAAGCATTGGATTACCGTGAAAAAGCTCCATCTAAGGCGACTAGAGATATGTATTTAGATGCGGAGGGTAAAATTATACCAGGAAAAAGTATGACGGGTATTTTTTCGGTTGGTGTTCCCGGTACCGTAGCTGGAATGCAAGAAATGCATAACAAGCTAGGGAAGCTTGATTGGAGCGAATTGTTGCAACCTGCCGTTGATTTGGCACGGAATGGTTTGGCTTTAACTGAAAAAGAAGCGAGAGGTCTAAATCGCCAAAGAACGGAATTCATAAAAGAAAACCCGGGTAAAAATTACCTGTTGGCAGCGGAAGGAAAAGAATGGAAGGCAGGTGAATTAGTAGTTCAAACAGATTTAGCCAATACTTTGGAATTAATTTTAAAGAAGAAGGCGAAAGGTTTTTACAAAGGGAAAACGGCTCGATTGATTGTGGAGGAAATGAAAGCTCAACAAGGTATTATTCGAAAGAAAGATTTGCGTCGTTACCGTGCAGTTTGGCGTAACCCGATTAAAAGTCAATATAAGAATTACCAAATCATTGGAATGCCTCCACCAAGCAGTGGTGGTGTAGCTTTGGCACAATTGTTGCAAATGGTTGCCCCTTATCCTTTGAAAAAATGGGGATCTACGGCTGATTCGACTATTCAAGTGATGGTGGAAGCGGAAAGACGGGTGTATGCTGATCGTTCAAAATGGTTAGGCGATCCTGATTTTGTTCAAGTTCCCGTGAATGAATTAATCGATCCGGCTTATACTAAATCCCGGATGGCTTCTATGAATTTTGATCGGGCAACGAAAAGCGAGGACATCCAAGCCGGCGCATTTCCTGGATATGAGAGCCCAGAAACAACTCATTATAGTATTGTAGATGGGGAAGGAAATGCGGTGTCGATTACGACTACCTTAAATAATTCATATGGCTCTAAAGTATTTGTGGGAGGGGCTGGATTTTTGTTAAATGATGAAATGGATGATTTTTCTGCCAAAGCGGGTTCACCTAATTTGTATGGTTTAATTGGTACGAAAGCGAATGAGATTCAGCCAAACAAGCGAATGCTTTCCAGTATGACTCCTACAATCGTAGAAGAAAATGGAAAATTGAAGATGGTGGTAGGAACGCCAGGGGGATCTACGATTATAACGAGCGTATTCCAAGTGGTTTTGAATACCTTAGAAATGGGGATGAATATGCAGCAAGCCGTAGAATATCCTCGCTTCCATCATCAATGGATGCCGGAGAAAATCACCGCTGAACCTAAGCGCTTTTCAGAGGAACAACAAATACGTCTACAAGGTAAGGGATACACGTTCTCGCCCGTGTCGGCTATTGGCTTAGTGGAGGGAATAATGGTATTGCCCAATGGGAATCTGCAAGGTGGTGCAGATTCCCGTGGTGATGATACGGTATCAGCCTATTGAAATAAGGTTGCCACGAAATAGGCGGCAGCAGCAGCTGCCGCACCTATGGAGGTGACTTTTAATGATCCGATGATTGGATTTTGGCCAGTAACCTTGCTTTTAAAGTAGCCGAAAACTAATAAGGCAAAAATGGTTACTTCAGCAGAATAGAGTAAACCTTGTTCTGGTTTTTCTACATAGAAATAGGGTAGAAGGGGGATAAGTCCACCTATTACATACGATATACCGATGGTTAGTGCAGAATTTCTCGCCCGATTAGGATGAGGCCGTTCAAGCCCTAATTCAAAGCGCATCATGAAATCAACCCATTTATCCTTGTCTTTGGAAATACATTCAACCACGATTTCTTGCGCTTCTGGACTCAATCCATAATCTTCAAAAACGTCTCTGATTTCTTGTTTTTCTCTTTCAGGTACGCGTTCTACTTCATCGTATTCGCGTTTTAATTCAGACTCGTAATGTTCTTGTTCGGTTTGGCCAGCTAAATAGCCGCCTAGCCCCATCGCAATGGATCCGGCAACAATTTCTGCAATACCAGCCGTTGTAACGATACTAGCAGAAGCGACTGCTCCTGAAAGGCCTGCAGCTAATGCAAATGGTACTGTTAAACCGTCTGACATACCTATTACAACATCCGTGATGAAGTCAGAGCTTTTTAAATGTTGTTCATGTAAATGGTGATCGTGTGTGTTCATGTTTATCGGATGCCGTGCATCATACGTTTAAGTGGACCATTGGCAAGGCCAAACAAAATGACAGAAGCAATTCCTGCCATGATGACAAATACAATGAAAAAGTCATAGAGGTTTTTGATCTCAAAACCCAAGAAACTAGGGAATACGGTTTGGCCTACTACGGCTGTAGCGGGCGGTAATAAAGCGCCTAAAGTGCCTGATAATGCATAGCCAGCTGCATTTGCCAAAAACCAAACGCCCATTAACAAAGAAGAGAATCTTTTAGGGGCTAATTTAGAGACAAGGGATAATCCAATGGGGGAGAGACTTAATTCGCCCATGGTATGGAATAAATACATAATAAATAACCAAATTACCCCTAATTTATCAGTACCTAAGTTCTTTACTTTTAGTGCAATGATTAAATATCCAATGGCAAGCAGCATAAGTCCGATGGCTTGTTTGCCCGGAGAATTGGGCTCAATTCCTTTATTAGCCAAGCGAATCCATAACCAAGAGAATGGGAAAGCTAAGAGGATGATGAAGAATGAATTAGCGTTTTGGACAGAACTAGGAGGTAATTGAATACCAAAGAAATTCAAATCCGTCTGCTGATCCGCAATGAAAGTCAAAGAAGACCCCGCCTGCTCATAAGCTGCCCAAAAGAAAATGACAAAGAAGGCAACAAAATACATCACCCAAATACGATCCCTTTCAACCTTCGTTAAGGTTTTGTCCCTTAATATCAAGAAGGCTAAGCTGATACCCGCAGAATAGATAACGGGATAAATCCAGTCTTTAATAGGATTAGCTACCTCCGTGACAAATAATTGATGAAATCCTATAATTAAACCAATGAACAAAAGACTTGTGATGACAATAGATGAAGTGGAGAACTCTGCTTTTTCTGTTTCCGCATCCTCTTTTTTTACTTCACTAAACGTAGGAGCTAAGCCAATTTCACTGCCATCTGGCGCCTTTAAAAACACGCCTTTAAAAAAGATAAATAATACGGTTCCCACTAACATGGCAGCGCCAGCGGCTAAAAAGCCCCATTTGAACGCTTCAATGACACGAACGCCATCCACTTTGACATCTCCTAACCAAGGGCAAATGAGCATCCCTAACATAGCGCCAGTATTAATGCCCATGTAAAAGATGGTGAACGCTGCATCTAATCGGCTATCCCCTTTGGCATATAATTGACCCACCATCGATGAAATATTGGGTTTGAAAAAACCATTTCCAATGATTAAAAACAATAAACCGCTCCACATTAAATTCGTTGCGAAGGGAACATCGAGGTTAAATGAACTAGCAGAGCTAAACAATAAAAGTTGACCTATCGCCATAGCTAATCCACCTCCAATGATACTATTGCGATTTCCGATGTAACGATCAGAGATATAACCACCCAGCATAGGTGTTAAATAACTAAGTCCTAAAAAGCCTCCATATAAAATGGCAGCCTCGTCTTGTTTAAATGAAAGTGCACTAACTAAAAATAGGGATAAGATGGCGCGCATTCCGTAGAAATTAAAGCGCTCCCACATTTCGGTGGAATAAAGAAAATAAAGCCCTTTCGGATGTGAAGTACTATTTGATGTCATATAGGTTTGCTGAATTTTTGATGACAAGATACAAGAATGTAATTTAATTTCGAGATAGATGTGAAACCTTTTTTGTAATATTGTTAATTCATTTCGTTAAACATCCTATGGGCAAAACAATCGCAATTGCAAATCAAAAAGGGGGAGTAGGGAAAACAACGACTGCTATTAATTTAGCTGCTAGTTTAGCTGCTTTTGAATTTAAAACCCTATTGATCGATGCGGATCCACAGGCTAATTCCACCTCTGGTTTAGGGTTTAATCCGAAAGAAGTGAAGAATAGCATCTACGAATGTATGGTAGGGTTATCCACTGTACAAGATAGCATTTTGGCTACGGAAGTTCCTTTTCTGGATATCATACCTTCTCACATCGATTTAGTGGGTGCTGAGATTGAGATGATTAACTTGAATAACCGGGAACGGAAGATGAAAGAAGCTTTAGAAGTGGTGAAGGATCAATATGATTTTATCATTATGGATTGCTCTCCATCTTTAGGTTTAATTACCATCAATAGCCTTACAGCGGCTGATTCGGTGATCATTCCCGTGCAATGTGAGTACTATGCGCTAGAGGGTTTAGGGAAATTATTGAATACCATTAAGATTATTCAATCCCGTTTGAATACGTCCTTAATGATTGAAGGAATATTATTGACGATGTATGATTTGCGTTTACGCTTATCCAATCAAGTGGTCAATGAAGTGAATTCTCACTTTAAAAATATGGTGTTTGAGACAATTATTCCACGTAATATTCGTTTGTCTGAATCACCTAGTTTTGGTGTGCCTGCGATTTTACATGATGCAGATAGCAAAGGGGCTATCAGTTATTTAAATTTAGCCAAAGAGATTATTCGTAAGAATGGTTTATTAGTGACCATCTAGGTATTAATATATGAGTGCAAAGCAAGAAAACGTAAAAAAGCGAACAGGTTTAGGTCGTGGTTTAGGTGCCTTATTAGAGGATTCTGATGGAGGTGGATTACAAGCACGCCATCCTTCTGATTTCGCTGGTAGTTTAGAAGGGGTGAATTTGATGGATGAGATTGCGTTGGAATTAATTGAGACCAATCCTTTTCAGCCACGTGAATATTTTGCGCCAGAGGCTTTGCAAGAATTAGCTGAATCGATTCGTGTACAGGGGATTATTCAGCCTATTACTGTGCGCAAGGTTGCTGCCAAAAAATACCAATTAATCTCAGGAGAACGTCGTTTTCAAGCTTCTAAATTAGCAGGTTTAAAGACAATTCCGGCATATGTTCGAACGGCAGATGATCAGCAGATGATCGAAATGGCCTTAATCGAAAATATCCAACGTGAAAATTTAAATGCCATTGAGATTGCGCTTTCATACAAGCGATTGATGGAAGAATGCGATCTAAAACAAGAAGATTTAGGTGCACGTGTTGGAAAGAATCGATCTACGGTCACGAATTACATGCGTTTGTTAAAATTGCCACCGCATATCCAAGTGGCCATTCGAGACAATAAACTATCGATGGGACATGCCCGTTGTTTGGTTTCTTTAGATGACTCAGCATTACAACACACCTTGTTTCAAAAAGCAATAGCCGAAGATTGGTCTGTTCGCCGTCTCGAGGATGCTGTGCGCCAGTCGGGTACGATAGATACACCTACTTCTGAAACGCGGACGGTTAAAGTTTCAGCTCAGGAATTACAGGATTGGCAGGCCAGCCTGAAATCCTTCTTTAAAGCTCCCGTTGCTTTGAAAATAAATGAGAAGGGAGAAGGAGAGATTAAATTAAGTTTTAAGACGAAAGAAGAATTATTAACCATTCTTAACAAAGTGAAATAATGTACTTTCGGTACTTCCTCTTAATTTTACTGTTACCGCTGACTGTGAATTCAATGGATTTAAAGGATAGTGTTTCTTTGAAGCCTGTTGTGAAACCCTATAAAATCATTCCTCGTCAAGCTACCTTAAAGTCATTAATGATTCCAGGTTGGGGGCAATTGTATAATCGACAGTATTGGAAATTACCCTTAGTTGCAGGTGCTTTTGTTTCATTAGGTATGATTGCTAATTGGAATGATGTACGCTACTCAAAATATAGAGAGTATTATTACCAAGTTTCTACCCATGTGGATGACCCTTCCTATAAACCGCCCGCAACCGTTGCAGTCCCATACGAAGATGGAACCATTCGGGATTTAGATGTGAATCAATTAAAGCGATTGACGGATGGATACCGAAGAAACAGAGATTATACCTATATTGGGATGGTATTGGCTTGGACTTTAAATGTGGTAGATGCGAATGTGAGTGCGCATTTAAAAACGTTTGATGTCTCTGATGACATCAGTTTAAAGGTAAAACCTACGGTTGATTACCAGCCTTTTTCCCAAAGTTTGGTATCCGGCATTACCTTATCATTTAATTTTAAATAAAGATGAAAATAGTTTTAATTGGTTATGGTAAAATGGGCAAAGAGATCGAACGCTTAGCGTTAGGTCGAGGTCATACTATTGTATCTAAAATTGATGTAGATAACCAAGCTGACTTAGCTGCTTTAACTTCTGCTGAGGTGGATGTAGCTATTGAATTCTCTAATCCGACTTCGGCTTATACCAATATCTTGACGTGTATCAACAAACAGATACCGGTTGTATGCGGAACGACAGGATGGCTTGAAAAGAAAGCAGAAGTAGAGTCTTTGACTAAAGCGAAGAATTCTACCTTCTTTTATGCATCCAATTATTCGATTGGCGTGAACTTGTTTTTCCGCTTGAATAAAATGCTAGCTCAATTAATGGCGCCTCACAAGGAATATGATATTTATACCAATGAGATTCACCATTTAGAGAAGAAAGATTCTCCTAGTGGAACGGCTATTACAATTGCAGAAGGCATTATTGATGCTTATGCAACAAAAGATCAATGGGTGAATAATGAGATTCCGGCGGCGAATGAAGTAGCCATTTGGTCTCAACGGGAATCCATTATCCCGGGAACACATACCGTAAAGTATATTTCTAAGGTGGATCAAATTGAAATTACCCACGAGGCATTTAGTCGCGAGGGTTTTGCTTTAGGGGCTGTAATTGCAGCTGAGTGGGTTAAAGATAAAAAAGGAGTCCTGGGTATGGACGATATGTTGAAATAAGATGAAGGAGACGAAAGAATCACCTAAAAAACAAAAATCGGCCTTCAGAGAGTGGCTGGATTCGGTAGCATTTGCTGTAGTGGCTGCGACCCTCATTCGCTTCTTTGTATTTGAAGCCTATACGATTCCTACACCCTCGATGGAGAGTTCATTGATGGTAGGAGACTTCTTATTTGTAAGTAAATTGCATTATGGTGTTCGTACACCGAAGACTCCTTTGCAATTGCCCTTGACGCATCAAAAGATCTGGTTTACGAATATTCCATCGTATTTGCGTTGGTTAGATTTACCTATTTATCGTCTTCCTGGTTTTTCTTCTGTCAAACAAGGAGATGCCGTGGTCTTTAATGTGCCCAATTTCGAGGAAGATGGCGATGCGCCGGTAGACTTACGTACGTTTTATGTGAAACGTTGTGTAGCTACCCCTGGTGATGTTTTAGAGGTACGTGATCAACAAGTAATTGTCAATGGAAAGGCGATGGAAAATCCGGTTCGGATGCAACATCCTATTTTCATGAAGACGAAGGAAAATTTAGATGAGAAATTCTTTGAAGAATATGGCATTCGAAATGCGCCTGATGCGAGTTATGATTCCGCTGATTGGTTGCCTTTAGCAGAGCCAGATTCACAAAATGTGCTTTGGGGTTATAAAATGAATACTTCGAAAGCGATGGTGGAAGAAATTCAAGCCTTGCCTTTTAAGAAAACCTTTGATGCAAACTTATTTAAAGATCCTAAAGGCCTTACTTTTATCGATATTTTCCCACATGATACTACATTGTATAAGTGGAATCGCGATTTCTATGGACCGTTGAAAGTGCCTGCAAAAGGTTTAACGGTTCCTTTGACACCAGGAAATGTCGCTTTGTATGGAGAAGCGATTCAGAAATACGAAGGAAATAAAGAGGTTGTTATTGCGGGTTATCAAATCACGATAGCTGGTAAAGCCATCACTTCATATACGTTCAAACAGGATTATTATTTTATGATGGGAGATAATCGCCACAATTCGGCTGATTCTCGATTCTGGGGTTTTGTTCCTTCTGATCACATCGTAGGAAAAGCCTTCTTTGTGTGGATGTCAATTGATCCGAATAAATCACTGTTCTCTTGGAACAAGATTCGTTGGAATCGATTATTTAGATTTGTAGACTAAATAAAAAAGGCAGCTGATGAGCTGCCTTTTTTATTATAATACCTTTAGCACAAAGCCTTTCAAGTAATTACTCTCGGGGTGGAATAGATTGATCGGGTGATCCGCTGATTGTGTCATTTGGTGAATCACCTGAATTTCTCTGCCTACTGCTATTCCAGCGGCTACTAGCATATTGTAAAATAAATCACGTGTGATGACTTGGGAGCAAGAATAGGTGAACAATAGACCATTTTTCTTGATTTTCCTTAAGGCTAATTCATTGATTTTTTGGTAGCCTTGTAGAGCCTTGTGTTTTGCATTCATTGACTTAGCGAAGGCAGGAGGATCTAATACAATGATGTCAAATTCATCCTCATTCGCCTTTAGATAGGGAAGGGTTTCACCTACAATGGCTTGGTGTTGTAAGTCTTGCATTTTGTTTAGTTCGATATTCGCATTCACTAAATCGATGGCTTTGGCAGATGCATCCAGTGAAATGACTGAGGCTGCGCCAGCTTCTAAAGCATAAAGTGAAAAACCTCCAGAATAACAGAATGTGTTTAATACTGATTTTCCTTTAGCATAAGTAGCTAATAAAGCTCTGTTTTCACGTTGATCGATGAAGAAGCCAGTTTTTTGTCCAGTAATCCAGTTGATTGAAAAAGAGATACCATTTTCCTTAACCGTGTAGGGAACGGCTACTTCTCCAAAAACATATCCATTTGTGCAGTTTTGGGCATATTCTGTAGGCAGTGTTTCGCGACTTTTGTCATAAATCGCTTTGATTTTTTTGCCAACTACTTTTTTGATGGCTTCTACAATTTCATCGCGGTCACGGTGCATCCCAATCGTATGGGCTTGAAATACCAGAACATCTTTGTACAAATCCATGATCAAACCTGGACAACCATCACCTTCTCCATGGATGAGACGAAAGGCATTTGTTTTATCTAAGGGCAAAAGAGCACGTAGGTCCCATGCATTTTGAATGCGTTTTTCCCAAAAAGCACTTTTCGATTCAATGGCTTGGAAGGAGATGATTTTTACGGCAATACTACCATTGTGGTAGTGGCCCGTGCCTAAAAATTCTTCCCTTGAACTATAGACATTTACCCAATCCCCATCTTGTAGGTTAGGGCTTTGTTTTGCAATGGCACCAGAAAATACCCAGGGGTGGAAACGTTTTACCGGCGCGTCTTTTCCCGGCTTTAATTGAATAAAAAGAGTGGATTTCATTCTGCAAAATTGCAAAAATTATTCGAAAGATGGTTGTCCAGCAGATAACCAAGCGGAATACCACAAATCACCTACGTGTTGTACTGCCGCCATGAATCGTGCTTCTATTTGGTGATTTAGGGCTTTGTGGTAGGCTAAGCTATATTTTAGGCTTTGCGTTTTGACCAAAGCTTGTCCTTTTTGTTCAAAACTATATTTCTCCCCTTCTTTAAAATGATTACTTACATGTGTTGCCATGGAAAATAAGTGTGGTAATTGTTTGTGCGAAGCGAGCACCCAATCCCAAGCGCTGTGTTGGACATCTGGAATGAAAGTAGCCGGGCCACTAAATTGATCTAATTGCGTATTTAAAATCTCCGGAATACGGGATTCCCAAAAGCTATGAAGCCCTCCTTGTCCCGTTTTTTGGCCATCATAATTCGAGCTTGTATGTAAGGGCACATGTGCATCTGCCACATAATGTCCTAGTTCAGCCGATAATTTGATGATTTGTAGGCTATCTTTTTTCACAAAAGCTTGCACTAATCGTTGATAAACAATGGGTATATGCCAAGGTACAATACCGTGTTTTTGTAGCGAATCAACTGATTTTCTACGCAGCATTTGTTCCCATGAACTAAACACTACCTGATTTAAGTCATATTGGTCTAAATCGATATAATGCCGTGCTGCTTCTTCATCTAAGATATAGCGCCTTGCATCCGGTAATACAGCTAATTCTTGTAAGGCTTTTTGATGTCTTCTATAAAAGGAATGCAGGGGAGGACTTAAGGTGTATATGGCCAATAAGTTGATTTTTCGATGGCCAAAGAATCCCCAAGTAAGGGGTATTTCTGCCTGAGCGGTCAAAACGAACAGTAGTAAGACATAAATTTTACTTATACCCTTGTTATTTAATTTCATATTGGTTACTTTTGCATTTCAATTTTGTAAAAAGAGAATTTTATTTAACAGATGGCAAATCATAAATCAGCACTAAAGCGTATCCGTTCTAACGAAGCAAAGCGTTTACGTAATCGTTACCAACACAAATCAACTCGTACATTGATCAAGAAATTGAGATTGACGACTGAAAAATCGGTGGTGATCGAGCTTTTCAAGCAAGTTTCTTCTTCTTTGGATAAATTGGCTAAGAAAAACATCATCCACAAGAACAAAGCTGCAAATCAAAAATCTAAATTAGCTAAGTTAGTGAATAAAGTAGCTGCTTAATTTTAGATTACCAAGATAGTGATAAACCCCTCCATAAGAGGGGTTTATTCGTTTATAGGGGTTAACTTTCTTGAATGAAAAGTGTCAAGAAAGAGGATTTGCCTCGTGAAAAATTAGCTCGTTTAGGAGCAAGTGATATGTCGTTGGTCGAGATCTTGACCATTCTAATTGGTTCTGGATTCGCAGAACATTCAGCAGCTGAATTAGCACAGCAATTAATTGATGCCATCGATGGGGATCTTTGTTTACTAGCGCGCTATAATTCCTTTGATTTTAAAAAATTAAAAGGCATTGGGCCTGCAAAATCAGCTTTATTAGTGGCAGCTTTAGAACTGGGGAGAAGGCGTCAAATATTTGAATCTAAATCGAAGGTTGTCATTCGGAATTCCGTCGATGCCTATAGCTTGATTAAGCCCTATTTAGCGGATTTGATTCGGGAAGAGTTTTGGGTGTTTCACCTTAACCGAGCCTCTACAGTTGTGCTGGCGGAGAAATTGAGTATTGGAGGTGTCTCGGGTACGACGGTGGATGTGAGATTGCTGTATAAGTCGGCCTTAGAACGCTTAACTTCTTCCATTATTTTAGCGCACAACCATCCCAGTAATCAAATGCGACCCAGTAGGTCAGATATAGAATTAACGAAGCAGGTCGTAGCCGCAGGGAAGATCTTTGGAATTGAAGTGGTAGATCACCTAATTATCGGTTCCTCTACTTTTTACAGCTTTGCAGATGATGGGAAATTAAACTAAAAGAGAGAGGATTATTTTCCTCTCTCTTTATAGATCTGTTGAAGTTTAGCACCCACTACAATCGAAATTGCAAATAAGATGATAAAAAACGCTGCTCCTGAATATCCCATTGTATTGTTGTTTAATGATTCAAATTTACAAATTATTTTAAAGAAGTCCTTTCGTGCTAGGCAAAGAATCTAAATTTTTTCGATCCCGGTTCACGGCTATTTTAATAGCTTTAGCGAATCCTTTGAAAATAGCTTCGATTTTATGGTGTTCATTCTCGCCCGAAGCCTTTATGTTTAGATTGCATTTTGCCCCGTCTGAAAAGGATTTAAAGAAATGAAAAAACATTTCAGTAGGCATTTCACCTATCATTTCGCGTTTGAATGTAGCTTCCCATACGAGCCAATTGCGGCCTGAGAAATCAATCGCCACTTGGGCTAAGCAATCATCCATGGGTAATAAAAAGCCGTAGCGTTCTATCCCTTTTTTATTTCCCAAGGCTAAGGCAAAGGCTTCTCCTAAGGCAATTCCTGTATCTTCAATCGTATGGTGTTCGTCAATATGTAGATCACCCTTTACTTTGACCGCTAAATCTAAGTTACCGTGCTTAGCAATTTGGTCTAACATATGATCGAAAAAGCCTAGACCTGTTTCGTTTTTCGCTATTCCTTTTCCATCTAAATTTAAATCGATGGAAATGTTGGTCTCATGGGTATTTCTTTCGTGAAGCACTCGTCTAGCAGGCAATAAGAAGAATTCGTGTATTTCATTCCAGTTAGTGCATTGCAATGCCGTATAAGGTTTTAATTCAGCAGGAATTTCAAGCTCACCGATAAATATGCCTTTAGCGCCTAAATTCTTAGCTAATTCAATGTCTGTCAAACGATCGCCGATAACAAAGGAGTTCGCTAAATCGTAGTCATTTGTGAAATACTCGCCTAATAAACCGATTCCTGGTTTACGGGTAGGTTTATTTTCGTGAGCAAAACTGCGGTCGATGTGAATTTGTTGAAAGATGATTCCTTCTGAAGCGAAGATATCTAACATTTTTTGGTGTGCTGGCCAAAACGTTTCCTCTGGAAAAGAGTCAGTCCCTAAACCGTCCTGGTTAGTCACCATCACTAATTCAAAATCAGCAATGGTATCTATTTTCTTCAGATTAGAGATGACCTCTGGCAAGAAGGCAAGCTTTTCAAAGCTATCTACTTGTTGGTCAATTTTGGGTTCTTCAATTAAAGTCCCATCTCTATCAATAAATAACACCTTTTTCATCTTACAAAGGTAAGCAAATAAAAAAAATAAGGTAATTTTGTGCTAGAAATAATCCATATGAGCCAGGTTTTTACATTAATTACACCCGAAGAAAAAGCATTTTTTGCTAAGCGTCTAGCTGATCTTTGCACAGAAAAGCAAGAGAAGGTGATCGAATTGATTCCTGCCTTTGAGGCTGTTGTCTTAGGAAGTGTACTTAAGTTATTTAGAAACCGCATTCGATTTAATGCGCTGTATAATTTTATGCTAGCGAAATCGGCTCCGCAGGAGGATGTGGCTAAATTATTGAGTTCAGGGAAAGGAATGCCGGATTATGAGGCGATGTATCGTTTTGGGGAAGGGATGATGGGTGTCTTGTTGCCGGATAAGAAAAGTGCGATTGCTACTTTATTAGGAGGGCAATTAGGGGCCAAAAGTTCAACCATTATCAAAGGCTTGACCCTTAGTTATGCTTTATACGGTTATCGTTTAAAGGAGTTTGATTATGATGCTTTGCGGGATTATAAATCATTTGGTGAATATTATCAGCCAGCATCTGCTGACTTTTATGCCTTAGTGCCGGCTAAAATACAAGTGGCATTAATTGATATTTTGGTTTTAAAAGACGTGCTAAAAGGGGATACCTTTGTTTTTGATGAACCTTTTGTTTCAACTGATGATAGTCCCGTTCGTAATTATAAAGTTTGGGCTGGGGTATTGGTCGGAATCGTAGTGCTTGCCATCAGTTTGTTTTTTATTTTGCGTACTAATGGTTCAGAAGAAGTAGTAGATAAAGAAGAGATGGATCAAATAATTCCCATCGACAGCTTAAATAAATTAAATGATAGTTTAGCTAAAGCGGTTGTTGATTCAGCTAAGGTATCTTCTGATTCTTTAGTTTCATTGGTATGGCCTGAAGGTAAACCTTTTCAAGTGCCTAAAGAGTCAATTGTAGTACCGTTTCATGCCTATGTGACAGATTCTACCGTTGTGAGTCCTTTGGATTTAACGTGCACAGAGCTTGATTTTAATGATAAAACAACCTTGTTGGCTAACCCAACAACCTATTTGTTCAAGCAAATAGCTGCTGGTATGAATAAATTCAAAGAGGTGGATGTGCAAGTTCAAGTGGCTTCTGAAAATGGGGTAATTGTGGCAAAAGAACATGCCTATGTGTTAAAAAATCGCCTAGTGGGAGAGGGTTTAAATCCCAAGCGAATTACAGTGGCGACTTTGCCTAATTCCTCGAATAATCAAATTGTTTTTAGCTTTAAAAAGCGTTCACCATTAAAATAGTACAATTTTATTGCATACTAATTTAATAAGCGGTACTTTTGTGCTTTGTTTATTAAATACATCCGCAGGAACTCTCTTTTTTCCTTTTTTCAAAGGCTATCGGCAGGAGTTAAATTACGGATGTGTTCGGGCATCGTAATTAAATATATCAAATGAGTGAAAAAATTCGCTTCGATTCGCTTCCA
>Ga0228703_1000204_pt1 | contig 47095 bp, 45 predicted proteins | sample McNCre217_Aug_MG_3_FD_178020 | JGI IMG/M metagenome (GOLD analysis project Ga0228703, IMG submission 178020) | Freshwater microbial communities from McNutts Creek, Athens, Georgia, United States - 29-17_Aug_MG | ecosystem: Environmental > Aquatic > Freshwater > Creek | place: USA: Georgia...
GCACCGACTACTCGGTCTACAGCGAAGCCAGCCTGATCGGACAGGCGGTGCTCGGTCTCTCGGTCGGTGACGAGACCACCTACACCGCGCCCAACGGCAAAGACATCAAGGTGAAAGTCCTCAACGTCGAAACCTTCGCCGGCTAGATATCGTCGATGGCGCGCACCTGGTAGCCCGCGTCGCGCAGCTTCTTCATCACGGCCTTGCGGTGCTCTGGGCCACGGGTCTCAATGTGCAGCTCGAGTTCGGCCTCGTTGATCTGGAACTTTCCGTGACGCGTGTGCAGAACCTCGACCACGTTCGCGTTAGCCTCGGCGACGAGTCGCGACGTTTCGGCCAACTGTCCGGGGCGGTCGGGAAGCATGATGCGGAGCTTGAGGTAGCGCTCTGAAGCCGCCAACCCGTGAGCGACAATGCGCTGCATAAGCATCGGGTCGATGTTTCCGCCCGAGACCAGCGCAACCGTCTTGCCCGCGTTCTTGACTTTGCCCTCGAGGATGGCAGCCACACTCACCGCACCGGCTGGCTCAGCGACGAGCTTGGCGCGCTCGAGCAAGAGCACAAGTGCTTTTGCGGTGGAGTCGTCGCTGACCGTGACGACCTCATCCACGTAGTGCTTGATGATGGGGAAGTTTGATTTGCCGGGCGTTGCGACCGCGATGCCGTCGGAGATGGTGGGATTGACAGTGACCTTGACTGGCTTGCCCGCCTTCAGCGAGGGCGGGTAGGACGCCGCGTTCTCCGCCTGCACACCGACGATGCGCACCTTGCGTCCGAGCTCCGCCGACTTCTGTTTGACCGCTGCTGCGAGGCCCGAGATGAGTCCGCCACCGCCGATAGGAACGATGATCGTGTCGACATCCGGGCAATCTTCGAGAATCTCGAGACCGAGCGTGCCCTGTCCGATGATGACCTTGGGGTCGTCAAACGGAGGAACAAAGATGGCACCGGTCTTCTTGGCGAAATCTTGAGCTGCCTTGAGGGACTCGTTGAAGATGTTGCCGGTAAGAACCACGTTCGCGCCGTACCCCTGAGTGGCTTCGAGCTTGGGAAGGGCCACACCGACCGGCATGAAGATGGTTGCCTTGATGCCAAGCTCGCTCGCCGCGAGAGCGACACCCTGCGCGTGGTTGCCTGCCGAGGCCGCGACAACGCCCTTCTTGCGTTCCGCCGGGGTCAGCTGAGCGATGAAGTTGTAGGCACCGCGGAGCTTGTACGAACCCGTTCGCTGCAGGTTCTCACACTTGAGCAGAACTTCAGAACCGAGGATGCGCGACAAATTTCGCGATGACTCCAACGGCGTACTCTGTGCAACTCGACCCACAATTTCGCGCGCCGCCTCAAAATCGGCGAGCCGAGGACCGGGAGCTGTTGCGCGTACCATGGCTCAATCCTAGGGCGTGGCTGCGAGGCAACCCGCGTGACACCAAATTAGAACTTGCCGCCGATTTCGTGCAGGCGGGCGATACGCTCCTGAATCGGAGGGTGCGTTGACATGAGACGCTCAGCCAGATTCGGTTTAGGGTCGGGATCGGCAATCCACAGGTGTGCCATCGAGGTTGACTGGCGCTGCATCGGGCGGCCATAGTCCTGAAGTTTTTGCAGCGCGCGAGCCAGAGCTTCCGGGTTGCGCGTAGTCATTGCACTGGTCGCGTCCGCAAGGTATTCGCGCTGGCGTGACACGGCGAGCTGAACAAGCGTCGCCACGATCGGCGCGAGGATCAGGGACAGAATGCCGAAGATCATGACCACAGGGTTGCCGCCACCGTTGCTGTCATCCCGACGGTTGCCCGAGAACCAGGCCATGCGAACCAAAATGTCGGCGATGATGCCGACCGCAACAACGAGCCCGAACACGATCATGCTGACCCGGATGTCGTAGTTGCGCACATGCCCCATCTCGTGAGCCATGACCCCCTCGAGCTCGCTGTCATCCATGATGTCGAGAAGTCCACTCGTAGCGGCAACCATCGCATGCTCGGGGTCGCGCCCGGTAGCGAATGCGTTCGGCGCTTGGTCGTTGATGATGTAGATGCGCGGCATCGGGGTGCCGGTCGCGATGCAGATGTTCTCGACGACGCGAAAGAGCCGCGGGTTATCTGATTTCTGAATCTGAATAGCGCCACTCATCGAGATGGCTTCGCTGCCTGCGACGAAGTATTGAAACACCGACCACGCGATGGCGATGCCCAACACCCAGAACATGATTGTGATGTCGCCATACATGTACGAGGCGAACCAGCCGAGCACGCCAATGATCACGAGGAACACCAGCATGTAGACGATGGTGTTCCGCTTGTTCTTTGCGATCGCGGAGTACATGGAGGGTTAGAACTGAACGCGCGGTGGCTCTTGGATGCTCGCTGCGTCGGCCACGTCGAAGAAGTCGCGCTTACCGAAGCTCAGGCGGCGAGCCCACATGTTGTTCGGGAAGACCAGAATCTTGGTGTTGAACTCGCGCACTCCGCCGTTGTAGAAGCGCCGGGCTGCCTGAATCTTGTCTTCGGTGTCGACCAGCTCGGCCTGGAGCTGCAAAAAGTTGTGGCTCGCCTGCAACTGCGGATATGCCTCAGCGACGGCAAAGACGCTCTTGAGCGCTGACGCCATGTGCGTTTCGGCAACCGCCGCTTCAGCGGGACCCTGCGCCGACAGTGTTTCTGCCCGCGCCTTGGTGACATCCTCGAAAACGGTCTTCTCGTGGGTCGCGTAGCCCTTGACTGTTTCGATCAGGTTCGGGATGAGGTCCGCTCGACGTTTCAGCTGAACCGTGATGTCACTCCAGGCCTCGTCCACACGAACGTTCAGCGTGACGAGGGAGTTGTAGGTGGACCAGAGGTAGATGCCGACGATGAGGGCCAAAATGACGACGACAAGAACAATCCAGAGAGCTTCCATGGGTTAACCTTACGACGCGGTAGCGCAAGGGAAGCTGAATACTCGAGGCCGCGGACTCGAACTCCGCAGACTCGAACCCCGCCCCTACTGCCACGCGCGCGAAGCGATGCTTCGCGACGGCGCGCGTCAGCGGGGGCCCGAGGTGTGTCGAGCACCCACGTGGAAGCGACATAAAGAAAACCACCCATTCGGGTGGTTTTCTTTATGTCGTACCCCCAGTGAGACTCGAACTCACACTGGGACGATTTTAAGTCGTCTGCCTCTGCCGATTGGGCTATGGGGGCAACGCCTCAAATCTACTTCTTCTTGGCGGGCTCCGGACGCGTCGCGAACTCTTCGAACCAGGCACGTGGGTACTCGCGCATGATCAGGGCAGCGATGTCGCGACCGAGCCAGAAGTTGTTCCACCAGCCCCAGACCACCCGGAACTTGCGCTCGAATGACGGCATAGCCAGACCGTGGTAACCACGGTGTGCGAGCCAGGCGAAGTATCCGGTCAGCGCGAACTTGCCCGACTGGAAGGCGCCTACGTTGAGGCCCAGACCGGCAACAGCACCGAGGTTCTTGTGGAAGTAGTCGGTCGGACCCTCACCACGCAGAACTGCCACGATGTTCTTCGCGAGAAGCTTGGCTTCACGAACGGCGTGCTGAGCGTTCGGTACGCAGTAACCGCCAACGCCGCCACCCGAGAGATCGGGAACGGCCGTGGCGTCACCGGCACCCCAGGCGCCCTCGACGATGCCGTTGTCACCCTCGACGCGAAGGTCGGCACGGCAACGCAGGCGACCGCGGTCATCCAGCGGGAAGTCAGTCTTGCGCAGAAGCGGGTTCGCCATGACACCGGCGGTCCAGATGATGAGTTCGGATTCGAACGACTCGCCACTCGAGAGCTCAACGACACCCTTGACGCACGACTTGAGCTGCGTGTCCAGGTGGATCTGCGCGCCACGCTCGGCGAGGTTCTTGATCACCCACTCGCTCGTCTTGAGGGAAACCTCGGGCATGATGCGCCCCATCGCCTCAATGAGGTGGAAGTGGGTGTCTTCGAAATCGATCTCGGGGTAGTCCTTGAGCAACGAGCTCGCTAGCGAGCGAAGCTCGGCGAACGTCTCGATGCCGGCGAAACCGCCACCAACAACAACCGTGGTGAGCAAGCGGTCGCGCTCAGGACCCTTGGGCAACTGTGCAGCCTTGTCGAAGTTGGTGATCAGGCGATCACGAACGGCGACGGCCTCTTCAATCGTCTTGAGACCAATAGCCTCTTCGGCAACGCCCGGAATCGGGAATGTGCGCGAAACGGCACCGGCGGTGAAAACGATCTGGTCGTAGGTTTCGGTGACTTCAACGCCACTGTTCAGGTGGATGTCAGCGCGTTTGTGGTCGTGGTTAATCGCAGTGACACGTCCACCGACGATTCGGGTGCGCTTGAGGTGCGAGCGCAACGGCACAACTGCGTGACGCGATTCGATCGAACCGGCAGCGACCTCGGGAAGGAACGGCTGGTAAGTCATGTACGGAAGCGGGTCAACAATGGTGACTTCTGCTTCACTCTTGTGGAGCCACTTTTCGAGCTTCCAGGCAGTGTAGAAACCGGCGTAGCCGGCGCCAACGATAAGAATCTTGGGCACGGTGGTGCGTCTCCAATATGGTGCGTGACAGGGTGGCGTGAGCGGCCGCAGGATAAGACCGCAAGAAACTTCGCTCGGCAACGCCAGTGAAAACCGAACCCCTCAAGCCTACCCGAATCGTTCTGCTCATGCGCGGTGGGGTGACCGGTACAAAACTAGATCCCGTAGTCAAGACAGGCGCACACGGTGGGTTTCCACGTGCTGCGCTCGAGCGTCAAATCACCGATGGGATTGAGCCCCGGACCGACCGATAGCGCATGTCCCGCGAGCGCATGCAAACACTTGACACGCGTAGGCATTCCGCCTGCCGAAATGTTGGCGAGCTCCGGCACCACAGCGAACGATTCACGGTCAGCAATGAACGACTCGTGGGCCGCGCGATAAGCAGTCGCAACATCTGCGTCGGCTTCGAGCAGTTCCGAAAATTCGACCATCACCTGAGTCGCCTCGAGCTGGCTCATCGCCGCGGTCGCAGCCGGATGCGTCAGGTAGTAAAGCGTTGGGAAAGGCGTGCCATCTCCCAAGCGTGGGCTCGTGGCAACTACCGTCGGATTGCCACACACGCACCGAGCGGGGATACCGATGACATCACGCGCGGGTCGACCAAGCTGAGCCGAAACCACGGCAATATCGCGCTCACTGGCGGGTTCAAAGGGCGGGCGCATCAGTTGGATGCTCCCGCAGGCTTGTTCGTCAGCCCAGCGACCAGCACCGAGGCGAGAGCGCCATTGACCCAATTCGTATCGGTATCGCGAAGTTCGGTCGTCGGAGCTTCCGTCGACACTTCTTCCACGGTCGCATTGTTGATCACGAGAAAGTTGATCTCTCCCGGCATCACGTAATACAAACGCTCACGCGCCTGCGCCCGAATGTATGCGGGATCATCCCACCGGGCCTTTTGTTTGTTCAGCGCATCGAGTGAACTCTGATTGAGCTTCAGCTGCGCCTGCAAGTCGGCCACCTGCTGTCGTTGCTCAACCACAATCTTGAGGGTCGGTGCGAGCACCAAAATCGCGAGAATGGTCAAACCCACGACGAGCACCGTGAAACCTGACACTCGGGCACCGGCAATCCAGGCGCTGGCACGCGAACGCCCCGCTGCTACAGCAGCGGGGACGCTACGCTTACGAGTTTTCGCCACGAAGCAATCGTGACTGATTTAGCTGGCAAAACGCGGGAAGGCGGACCGTCCGGCGTAAAGTGCTGCATCAGCGAGCTCTTCTTCGATGCGAAGCAGCTGGTTGTACTTGGCGACACGGTCGCTACGCGCCGGTGCGCCCGTCTTGATCTGGCCGCAGTCGGTAGCGACAGCGAGGTCAGCGATTGTGGTGTCTTCAGTTTCACCCGAGCGGTGCGACAGAATCGCTTTCATGCCGCTGCGCTGAGCGAGAGCAACCGCGTCGAGGGTCTCGGTGAGAGTACCGATTTGGTTGACCTTGACGAGGATGCTGTTACCAGCTTTCTGGTCGATACCCATCTGCAGACGCTTGGGGTTGGTGACGTAGAGGTCGTCGCCGACGAGCTGAACCTTGCCACCGAGTTCGGCGGTGAGGTGAGCCCAGCCCTCCCAGTCATCTTCAGCGAGCGGGTCTTCGATCGACACGAGCGGGAAGTCGCGAACGAGTTCTGCATAGTAGGCGCTCATGTCAGCGGCGGAGCGCTTCTTACCTTCGAACGAGTAGGTGCCGTTTTCGAAGAACTCGGTCGATGCAACGTCGAGAGCGAGTCCGACGTCTTTGCCCACCTTGAGGCCGGTCGACTCGATTGCGCCCACGATGAACTCGAGCGCCTCACGGTTGTTGGGCAGGTCGGGAGCGAATCCACCCTCATCGCCGAGTGCGGTGTTCTGACCGTTCTTCTTGAGCAGCGACTTGAGCGCGTGGTAGATCTCAGCACCCCAGCGGAGAGCTTCGCTGAACGACTCAGCACCGAAGGGAACAGCCATGAACTCCTGGATGTCGACGCCCGTGTCAGCGTGTGCACCACCGTTGATGATGTTCATGAGCGGCACGGGAAGTGTGTGTGCGTTCGGGCCACCGACGTACCGGAACAGCGGCAGGTCGGCCGAATCAGCAGCCGCCTTGGCAACCGCGAGGCTCACACCAAGAATGGCGTTGGCGCCGAGGCGTGACTTGTTCTCGGTGCCATCGAGCTCAATCATGGCGTCGTCAATGAGGCGCTGGTCGGTAGCGTCGAAGCCTTCGAGAGCCGGACCGATCTCATCGATGACGGCGTCTACGGCCTTGAGCACACCCTTGCCGAGGTAACGGTCTTTGTCACCGTCACGCAGCTCGTACGCCTCAAACGCACCGGTGGATGCGCCCGACGGCACGGCCGCGCGCGATACGACGCCGTCCTCAAGCAGAACCTCAACCTCGACGGTCGGGTTTCCGCGCGAGTCAAGAATCTCGCGAGCGTGAATGTTTTCGATCAGGGCCACGACAGGTCTCCTAAAGATGTGGAATGAAGATGCGTTGTCTCATGCCCGAAATCGAGCCGCACCGACTAACAGTTTATTGGCTAAGCGAGGGGCTTGAACGAGAGATCCGTAACAGAAACCGTCTCCGCGGTAACAAACGCGAACGCGCTGTAGCCGGCCTCCTTGGCACGATCGAGCACCGGGTTGAGGTTCTTTGCGCGACGCTCGAGCCGAACCCGCTTGCCCTGAGCGACGAGCACGTTCTTGAGCGACATCACGCGCTCAAGAGTGAGGTCTCCGGTGAGAAGGTCGTGCACGAGAACCACAGCGTTGTCATCGGCCTCATCACGAGATGCCACCAGATCGACCACGCGCTCGAAACCGATGGAGAAACCTGCGGCTGGAACATCCTGACCGAGGAATCGACCGATCATGCCGTCGTAGCGTCCGCCGCCGCCGACCGAGCTGCCGGATTCGGGGTGCGCGATTTCGTAGATGGTGCCGGTGTAGTAGCCCATGCCACGCACGAGCGTCGGGTCGAACGTGACGGTGACGCCCTGAGGCAGGCTCGTCAGCGAGAGCGCAAGCGTCTCCATCGAGGCGACCGCTTCAGGGTCAACCCCCTCGGGCAACACCGAGAGGATGTCGGCCGTGGTCATGGGGACTCCCCCGGTTGCCACGTGCGGTGCGATTTTCTCGAGGATTCCACCGAGAACGGCAGCGGCATCCGCGCCTTCTTCGCTGAGCTCCGCGATGACGCCATCAACGCCAATCTTGTCGAGCTTGTCGATCGAGATGAGCACCTGCGGCATGCGCTCGTGGGCGAATCCGCAGTAGTGCAGCAGGCCATGCAAGATGCGGCGGTCATTGACCCGAATGGTGCAGTCGGTCAGGCCCAGTGCGTCGAGAGCCGAGGCTGTTGCCGTGATGAGTTCGACCTCAGCGCGCTGGGTCTCATCACCGATGATGTCAATGTCGCACTGGATGAACTGGCGGTATCGACCCTTTTGCGGGCGCTCGGCACGCCATACGGGTGCGATCTGGATGGCGCGAAAAACGCTCGGCAGCTCAGCGCGGTGGGTCGCATAGAAGCGGGCCAACGGAACAGTGAGGTCGAAGCGCAGACCCAGGTCGGCGAGCGCGTGAACATCGCCGTGTTGCGCGGCAGCACTGAGGTCGTCATGCGTGAGGCCACGCTTGAGCACCGAGAAACCGAGCTTTTCGTTGTCACCACCGAGGCCCGAGTGCAGGCGGTCGAAGTCTTCGACGACGGGCGTCTCAATCTCATCGAAACCGTGTGCGCGGTAGACCTCGCGGATGGTGGTCAGCGCGCGTTCACGACGAAGCTTGTCAGCGGGGAGAAAATCCCGCATGCCACGGGGTGGGTTTACGTCGCGAGCCATAGTGCGATTTTACTCGGCGTCGCGAATCTCGGCTTGCAGGGTGCGGAGCGCCTGACGCAGCGCGCGCTCAGCATCCATGCCCTGTTGCTTGGCGCTGGTGACGAGCTCGAGTAGCACGTCCCCGAGTTCTTCTTCGTTGTCAAATGCAATCGTCGGCTCAGCATTGGGGTCAACAATGCCGAGCTTCTCGGCCTTGCCGAGCAGCTTGTCGGCGAGCAGGAGCGCGGGCATCGCCTGGGGCACGCCATCGAGCGTGGATGTTCGCCCCGGCTTCTCCGCCTTCTTGAGGTCTTCCCACACCGCCATGACAGCTTCAGCGGAGTCGGCCTGCGCCTCGCCAAAGACATGCGGATGGCGACCAATCATTTTCGCCGTCATGTGCGCGGCGACATCCTCGAGGGTGAAGTTCTCGTCGGGCGTGTGTGCCGCGATGTCAGAGTGAAAGAGCACCTGGTAGAGCACGTCACCGAGCTCCTCGATGAGCTCTTCGCGCGAACCGGTCTCGATGGCATCGATGAGCTCATAGGTCTCTTCGAGCAGGTAGCGAATAAGCGACTCGTGCGTCTGTTCGGCATCCCACGGGCATCCGCCGGGGGCGCGCAGTTGGGCCATCACCCGAATGAGTTCATCCATGTTGGGGTTCGGGGCATCGCTCATGTGTCTACCTTGTCACGGCGGAGGTTAAAAAAGCGGAGCACCCGACTGAGACGGTGTCGGGTGCTCCGTTTGTTAGACGGAGCTGGCAGTGAGACGGTCTGCCAGCTCCGCGCTTGGCGGCTACTTGAGACGGGTCTTCAAGTCAGCCAATTCTTTGGTGAGGTCCTTCGGCAAGCGGTCGCCGAACTGTGCGAAGAAGTCGTCGGTGAGGTTGACCTCGTCGAGCCACATCTTCTTGTCCACCTCGAACAGCTTCTGCATGTCAGCTGCCGGTACGTCTATTCCGTCGAGGTTCATCGAACCCTCGGCAGGAATACGACCAACCGGAACCTCGACCGCGTCGGCGAGTCCGTCAACGCGTCGGCAGATCCAGTCGAGCACACGCGAGTTCTCGCCAAAGCCAGGCCAGAGGAAGCGACCGCTTTCACGACGGAACCAGTTCACCTGGAAAATCTTGGGAGCCTTGTCGCCCAGAACCTTGCCCATGTTGAGCCAGTGGGTCCAGTAGTCAGCCATGTTGTATCCGCAGAACGGGAGCATCGCGAACGGATCGCGACGCAGCTCGCCAACGGTTCCTTCGGCGGCAGCGGTCTGCTCGCTCGACATGGTGGCACCGATGAAGACACCGTGGTTCCAGTCGAAAGCCTCAGCCACCAGCGGGATGTTCGTCGCACGACGACCACCGAAGATGATCGCGTCAATCGGAACGCCGTCATTCTTCTCCCACTCGTCGGAGAGGGTCGGGCACTGCTGAATCGGCACGGTGAAGCGCGAGTTGGGGTGCGCGGCGTTGGTGCCCTGGTCAGGGGTCCAGTCCTGTCCACGCCAGTCGGTGAGGTGCTTGGGAACGTCCTTGGTCATTCCCTCCCACCAGACGTCACCCTCGTCGGTCAGTGCGACGTTCGTGAAGATGGTGTTACCCCAGATGGTGTTCATGGCGACCGGGTTGGTCGACTCACCGGTACCGGGAGCGACGCCGAAGAAACCGGCCTCGGGGTTAATCGCGTAGAGGCGACCATCGGGTCCGGGGCGAAGCCACGCGATGTCGTCACCGATGGTCTCGGCCTTCCATCCGGGGATGGTCGGCTGAAGCATGGCGAGGTTGGTCTTTCCACAAGCCGACGGGAAGGCAGCGGCTACGTGGTAGGCGCGACCCTCAGGCGACGTGAGCTTGAGGATGAGCATGTGCTCGGCCATCCAGCCCTCTTGAAGACCCATGTACGAACCGATGCGTAGCGAGAAGCACTTCTTCGAGAGGAGCGCGTTTCCGCCGTAGCCCGAGCCAAACGACCAGATTTCGCGGGTCTCGGGAAAGTGGGTGATGTACTTGGTCGGGTTACTCGGCCAGACGAGGTCGAGCACACGCTCGCCGTTCTCGTCAGCGAGCGGGTAACCAACCGAGTGAACCGCGGGAACCCACGGGTCGTTGGCGCCGATCTGCTTGAGTGCGTCGAAGCCCATGCGAGTCATGACGCGCATGTTGAGTACAGCGTAGGGCGAGTCGGTGAGCTGCACACCGACCTGCGAGATGGGGCCGCCGAGCGGACCCATCGAGAACGGAACGACGTACATCGTGCGACCGCGCATCGAGCCGGCGAAGAGATCGTTGAGTTCAGCCAGCATCGCCTGTGGTTCACGCCAGTTGTTCGTGGGACCTGCGTCTTCACGATTCTGCGAACAAATGAATGTCCGGTCTTCGACACGAGCGACATCGTCGGGGTCGGAGCGCACGAGGAAGCTGTCGGGGCGAAGCTCCTGATCGAGCGGAATGAGTACGCCCTTGTTGATGAGCTTGCGGGTGATGTTGTACCACTCCTGCTGCGAGCCATCACACCAGTGGATGAACTCCGGCTGGGTCAGGTCAACGATGCCCTGGATCCAGTCGAGGAGTGCACGGTTGGTGACGAAGTCAGGCGCTTCAAGGTCGGACAGAACGCCAACCTGGCGCGGCTTGCTGCTGGGGGTTGCGGTTGTGCTGGACACCGTCAAACTCCTTCGTCTCAGTGAGCCGTGATGCAAGTGTCGGCAGGAATGCGAAACTTCGGCTGTATTTCGATTCTGACCGGGTGTGACGACGATTACCTAACCGATTCGGTGGAAATATTTCGGATTTTTCACTTATAGTGAAGAAATGGCATCTGATTTGTTGATTCTCGGCAAACGCATCCGACATTTTCGCACCCAGCGAGGATTCACCCTCGAGGCGCTGAGCACTCAGGTCGGCGTCGTACCCAGTCAGCTGTCACTCATCGAGAACGGTCGTCGCGAGCCGAAACTCTCATTGCTCAACGCGCTGGCCGTGGCCCTCGACACGAGCGTGACCGACCTACTCAGCACCGAGGCGCCCGACCGACGAACCGAACTAGAAGTCGAACTCGAGCGCCTGCAGCAGGGCGCGATCTACCAGCACCTCAAACTGCCCAGCGTTCGCTCGACCAAGTCCATGCCGACAGAAGCGTTGGAGAGCATCGTCGGATTGCATCGCGAAATTGAACGCCGCGCCCGTGAAGCCGTGGCGACACCCGAAGAAGCGCGTCGCGCCAACACGGCACTTCAGCTCGAGCAACAGGCGCAGGGCAACTACATGCCCGAACTTGACGAGCTCGCCGAAGACCTCGTCAAGCGCGCCGGACATGTTTCTGGCGCGCTGCGTCACAAGACGGTAGCCGACATGGTCGAGCTCATTGGTTTTGAACTGATCTACGTCAATGACCTCCCCCACTCGGCACGAAGCATCACCGACCTTGAGAACAAGCGCATCTACATTCCGCCGGCCTCGATTCCTGGTGGCCACGGTCTGCGCGCGATGGCGATGCAGGCAGTTGCCCACCGGTTGCTCGACCACAAGCGCCCCGAGAACTATGCCGAATTCTTGCGCCAGCGTCTCGAGATCAACTACTTCGCCGCTGCCTGCCTCATGCCGCGCACCGCATCCGTCGACTTTCTGAAGGCTGCCAAGAAGGGCCGCAACATCGCGATTGAGGACTTCCGCGATGCGTTCGGTGTTACCCACGAAGCCGCCGCCCTTCGCTTCACGAACCTCGCGACCAGCCACCTCGACCTGACCTGTCACTTCTTGCGAGTCAACGACGACGGTGGATTGTTCCGCGGCTACGAGAACGATGGGCTGCCGATTCCGGCGGACCAATTCGGATCGATCGAAGGTCAGTCGATTTGTCGCAAGTGGCCCGCGCGCGTCGCGTTCGAACGCACGAACCGCACCACCGAGTTTTATCAGTACACCGACACCCCCAACGGCACGTTCTGGGACACCACCCAGACCGGGCAGGGCGAGGCTAACGAGTTCTCCATCTCAATCGGGGTGCCGTTCGAACAGGCGCAGTGGTTTCGCGGACGCGACACCACAAACCGCCAGGTATCGACATGCCCGGATCCCGACTGCTGCCATGCCCCCGACGCAGTGGCACGTGAGAAATGGTCGGGCAAGGTGTGGCCAAGTGCGCGCCTCAACCCCTACGTGCTCGCACCGCTCCCGAGTGGCACCTTCCCCGGTGTCGACCAGGTGGACGTGTACGAGTTCCTCGAGAAGCACGCGCGCGCCTAGGTTAGAGAAATGCGAATCCTTCGGTCTGACCGCTTTGCGGCGATAGCACTCGCCATCGCTGCCATCGCCGGTCTGCTCGTCGCTAATTCAGCCCTTGGCTCAGGGGTGAACAATATTCTTCACGTGCACCTGGGCTGGTCGGGAGTCGCCGATTTGAGCATCGCGCATTGGGTGACCGACGGGTTGCTCGCCATTTTCTTCTTCATCGTCGCCGTCGATTTGCGCCACGAATTCACACACGGTGAGCTGAACTCCCCGCGCAAAGCTGCCGTTCCGGCAATCGCCGCTGTCTTCGGTGTCCTCGTTCCAGCTGCGCTCTACCTCGTCATGGCTGGCGGCACCCAGCCTGGTGGGTGGCCCATCCCGACCGCCACCGACATCGCTTTTGCGCTCGGTCTGATCGCACTTGTCGGGCGAAATCTCCCGAAACGAATCCGCGTCTTTCTGTTGGCTCTCGCCGTGCTCGACGACCTCATCGCGATCGTGATCATTGCCGTGTTCTTCGCCCAGAGCATCAACTTCGGCGCCCTGTTTGCTGCCGCGATCATGCTGCTCTTTTTCTGGCAGGCGGGGAAGCCCAATAAGTTGCCGTGGCTGCGACCGATCTTGCTCAGCATCTTTGCGGTGCTCACCTGGCTGCTCGTCTATAACTCGGGCGTGCACGCCACCATCGCGGGTGTGGCCCTCGGTCTCGTCATGAAACCGGAGCTTGCCGAGAAGACCGTGCACAGCATCCTGCCGTTCAACAACGCCGTGGTGCTGCCGCTGTTCGCATTCGTTTCGGCACTCGTGGTCATTCCCAACATGCCGCTCTGGCAAATGAGCGCCGTGTTCTTCGGCATCGTTATCGCGCTCCCTGTGGGCAAACTCATCGGCATCACGCTGGGCGGCTGGCTGGCGAACACGCTCATGCGTGTTCCGCGTGCGGTGGGCATCAACGGATGGGATCTCGTGACCGTCGCTGCCGTGGGCGGCATCGGTTTCACCGTCTCGCTCCTGATGAACGAGTTGGCTCTCGCCGACGATCCGGCGCTGAGCAATCAGGGTGTGCTAGCTGTGCTTACTGGCTCAGCGATCTCAATCGTTCTGGGTGGCCTGCTGGTCGCCTGGCGCTCCCGCGTCAACACTCGCGCCGGCGGGCACGAGCGCCCCGAAGACGGACTCGACCCAACTGACTAGTTCGGTGCCCTCGGGTGGCATGGGGATGGTGACGACGCGAGCGGCAGCAACGTACTTGCCGCCGGGGAACATGCGCTGAAGACGAACCTGCTTCGAATCGGGCAACTCGATCGGCGTGATGCGCAGGTTTGGGCCCATCACGACAACCTCGCTCAATCCCGCCTTGTAGGCGCGACGACGTAGGCGCGACACCTCGAGCAGGGTTTCGACGGGCTTGGGTAGCGGGCCGTATCGGTCGACGAGCTCGTCGCGCACGAGGTCGATTTGGTCGGGCGTGGATGTGGGTGAGCTGGCGACTGACAGTTTTTGGTAGGCCTCAAGGCGCAAGCGCTCGCTATCGACATAATCCTCAGGGATACGCGCATCCACCGGAATCTCCAGACGCAACTCGGTCTGACTCTCAGTGACATCGCCACGGAACGCAGAGACGGCTTCGCCAATCATGCGCAGATAGAGGTCGAAGCCCACTCCCGCGATGTGACCCGACTGCTCGCCGCCGAGCAGGTTGCCCGCGCCGCGAATCTCGAGATCTTTGAGCGCAATCTGGATGCCCGACCCGAGCTCATTATTCGCCGCGAGCGCCGCGAGCCGATCGTGAGCCGTCTCGCTGAGGGGAATGTCTGCGTCGTACAAGAGGTAGGCGTAGGCACGCTCGCGCCCACGGCCCACGCGACCGCGGAGCTGGTGCAGCTGGCTCAGTCCGTACTTGTCCGCGCGGTCAATGATGAGCGTGTTCGCGTTCGAGATGTCGATACCGGTCTCGATAATCGTGGTCGAGACCAGCACGTCAAACTTGCGCTCCCAAAAATCGACGATGACCTGCTCGAGTTGGTGCTCGTTCATCTGACCGTGCGCGACAGCGATTCGTGCCTCGGGCACGAGTTCAGCCAGGTCGGCGGCAACGCGGTTGATACTCGAGACCCGGTTGTGCACGAAGAAGACCTGCCCCTCGCGAAGCAGTTCGCGACGAATGGCGGCGGCAACCTGCTTGTCGAGGTACGGGCCAACAAAAGTAAGAATCGGGTGGCGATCCTCCGGCGGGGTGGCGAGGGTCGACATCTCGCGAATGCCGGTGACCGCCATTTCGAGCGTGCGAGGAATCGGGGTCGCGCTCATCGCGAGAACGTCGACGTTGTTCTTAAGCTTCTTGAGCGCATCCTTGTGCTCGACACCGAAGCGCTGCTCTTCGTCGATGATGACGAGTCCGAGGTCTTTAAACGCGATACCCGACGACAGCAGCCGATGCGTTCCGATGACAACATCAACACTCCCGTCCGCGAGACCAGCGATGACCTCTTGCGACTCCTTCTCCGTGTTGAAACGGCTCAGCGTGCGCAGGTGCACCGGGAAGCCTGCAAAGCGCTCGGCAAAAGTCTCGCCGTGCTGGCGAACCAACAGCGTGGTCGGCACCAGAATCGCGACCTGCTTGCCGTCTTGCACTGCCTTGAAAGCGGCTCGAATGGCGATTTCGGTTTTACCGAAGCCGACGTCGCCCGAGATGAGGCGGTCCATCGGGATGCTCCGCTCCATGTCAGCTTTGACCTCGTCGATCGTGGTCAGCTGGTCGGGTGTTTCGATGAAGGGGAACGCCTCTTCGAGCTCGCGTTGCCACGGAGTATCCGGCGAGAACGCGAATCCCTTGCTCGCTTGGCGCGCCGAGTAGAGCTTGACGAGCTCGACCGCGATGTCGCGCACCGCACGGCGGGCCTTGCTCTTTGCGGCAGCCCACTCGCCACCGCCCATCTTCGACAGGGCCGGCGCCTCGCCACCCACATAGCGCGTCAGCTGGTCGAGCTGGTCGGTCGGAACGTAAAGCTTGTCCGGCGGATAGCCACGCTTGCTCGGCGCGAACTCGAGCACGAGATACTCACGGGTGTTCTTGATCGGATTGCGCCCACCAGTCGATACTTCGCGCTGCACGAGCTCGAGGAACTTGCCGAGACCGTGCACCTCGTGCACCACGATGTCACCGGCTTCGAGCTGGAGTGGATCCACGACGTTCTTGCTTCGCCGGGCGGCAAGCTTTTTTGCGGCACCCGAGTCGTGTGACACTGCGCGTCCGTAGAACTCCGCTTCGCCCATGAGCGTGAGTCGAACGTCAGACAATTCGAAGCCGTGTTCCACACTCGCTTGAACGAGATAGACCACACCGGTTTCCAACTCGGACGGCAACTCATCGACGATGCGCGCACCAATCTCGTGCTCGCTGAGAATTTGGCCTGCACGCTCAACGAGGCCGTGTCCTTCAGCGGCAACGATGACGCGCCAACCGTCGGCGACACGTTGAGCAAGGTGGGCTACCGCACCATCAAGATTCCCGGCGAATGACGGAATCGTGCTGCTCTCGACGCGTACGGCATCGGTATCTTCATCGTCGAAATCGCCCGCGTCGAAGGCCGAGAAACTCCACCAGGGTGCATCCGGATGACCTTCCCGAAGCTGAGCGAGTGAGAGAAAATTGCCCGCGCCGAGGTCGATGGGGGCCTGTGCGCCAACCGTCGCTGCGTTCCAAGCAGCCTCAAGAAATTCGGAGTTCGTTTCGGCCAGGTGGCTCGCTCGCGTGACCACACGCTCGGGCGAGATGACCGCGACCGGCACGCCAACGCCGAGAAAGTGCGTGAGCGGTACGAGCGAATCGACGAGTGCCGGAGTCAGTGACTCCATACCCTCGACCGGAATACCCTCGGCGATCTTGGCGAGCATCCCTTCGAGGTTGGGAAACTCGTGCTGCATTTCGGCGGCACGCTGTCTGACCGCGGGTGTCAGCAACAGCTCGCGGCTCGGTCCGAGCACAATGCGCTCGAGCGGCTCGGCGAGCGAACGTTGGTCAGCAACCGAGAAGTAGCTGATCGAGTCGACCTCGTCACCGAAAAAGTCAATGCGATAGGGATGCTCGGCCGTCGGCGCAAAAACGTCGAGGATGCCACCACGCACGGCGAACTCGCCACGGCGGGCAACCATGTCGACGCGGGTATAGGCCAAGTCGACCAATCGGGCCGAGATGGCGTGCAGGTCGAACCCGCGTGCATGCACGGCGAGGTCGATCGCATCCACGTCAAGCAGGTTCGATGCGAGAGGCTGCAGCGCAGCGCGCACGGAGGCGAGAACTACGAGCGGCGTCTCACTGTTCCAGGCCACGATCCTGCGCAACGCTTCGAAGCGCGCGCCGACAATTTCTGCACTCGGGCTCAATCGTTCGTGAGGCAACGTCTCCCACGCGGGGAAAGTCACAATCTGGGCTCCCGGCACGAGCGTGGCGAGTGCGTTACGCAGCGCATCCGATTCGCGGGTCGTCGGCGTGATCGCTAAAACGGCGGGTGAAGCTCCAGCGGCTGCGCGGCGCTCCAGTAGAGCGGCAAGCAACGGCGCATTGAGTCCGGGAGCGAGCGAGAAGTCAGCGCTGTGAGCGGCGGATTGAAGCGCCTGCGAAACGCTGGAGGATTGCCCGAGGGCGCGCGAAAGCCCAAGGAAAACCATGTGGCAAGTCTACGGCGAGTGGAACTTCTGTTGCGCCGCGAGAACGCCCTCGGTCGCAATGGAACACACCGCGTCAGCGCTGCGGTCAAGAACGAACGGCAACACCTCGCGCTCGCTCTTGCTAAAGGGTTTGAGCACAAAGTCTGCGGCATCGCCACGCCCGGGCGGACGCCCAACTCCCACGCGAACGCGCACAAAGTCAGGCGAGCCAAGTGCAGCGATGATGTCGCGCAACCCGTTGTGCCCGGCGTGACCGCCACCCACCTTGATGCGAACGTCGTCGAAGTCAATGTCGAGTTCGTCATGGATGACGATGATGTTCGCCGGCTCGACCTTGTAAAACGTTGCCAGCGCGGCGGTGGGTTTGCCGGAGAGGTTCATAAACGTGCCGAGCTTGGCAAGCACGAGCTTCGGCCCACCGGGGACAACACGCGCTTCGGCAACCATCGCATTGGCCTTATGCGAACGAAAGCTCGCTCCCAGATCGGAAGCGAGCTTTTCGAGAACCATGTGTCCCACGTTGTGACGGTGGCTGGCGTAATCGGGCCCGGGGTTACCGAGCCCGATTACCAGCCACGTGTCAGCAGAGATGATTACTCCGCTGCGTCGAACTTTTCAGCCTCGGCGTTTGCACCCGAGAGCTCTGCGTCAGCAGCGGCAGCGGCCTTCTCGACGTCGTGCTGCTCAGCGTGGATCTCATCCTTGTGCGCAGCGTGAGCGGCCTCGTCAGCAAGCTCGGCAGCGAGCTCGTCGCCCGACTCACCCGAGTCCTTGCCCGATGCGGCGTGAACGTGAACAACGAGCTGAGTAGCGTCGGCATCAATTTTTGCGCCGGCCGGGAGCTTGAGGTCACCGAGGGTCACCTTGAATCCGGGAACGGCACCCTCAATGTCAACCTCGATGAACTCGGGGATGTGGGTAGCCTCGGCCAGAACGTGAACGCTCTTGGCGTCGAGCTCGAGAATCGCACCGGACTGCTGGGTGCCAACCACGTGGATCGGAACCTCAACGTGCACGTTCTCGCCCTTGACGACCTCGACGAGGTCCATGTGCTCGATGATCTGGTGTACGGGGTCCTTCTGCACATCACGAACGAGAACGAGCTCGTTCTTGCCGTCGATGATCAGCTCGAGAACCGCGTTCTTCTTACGGATAAGAAGGCCGACCTGGTGAGCGGGGAGTGCTACGTGACGAACAGCGTGTCCGTGACCGTAGATTACTGCGGGGATTTTGCCGGCAGCGCGAAGACGGCGGGCGAAGCCCTTACCGAACTCGGTGCGCACATCGGCGACAACCTTGTTGTCCAATTCAGCCATGGTGGCCTCTTTCTTGTTACGAGAGACCGTCAGGCCTCGTCTTCTCTATCAACTCAAACGCTTCTCACGCGTGAGGAGAGGCCGCGAAGCCTTGCCATCACTCGCGTCGATAACGGTTACCCACTTGCGTGGACTACCCTCGCCGAAGTTTTTGCAGTCTCAAGAATAAAACAGGATGCGCATCCGCACCTAATCGAGTGCCCCGCCCGCTTGAACCATCGCTGCCGCCAGCTCGACGATTTCGGTGTCGATCCAGGTGGCGTCGATGCGGATGCCGTTCTCGTCAGGACCAAGATGCTCGAGCGTTGCCAGTTGACTATCGAGTAACGATGACGGCATAAAGTGGCCATCGCGCCAGTCGATGCGCGCAGCAATCACATCGGCCGGGGCGTCGAGTTCCACGAAAAAGAGGTCAGGAACCCACCCGCGCAGAAGGTCGCGGTAGCTGCGCTTGAGCGCCGAGCAGGCCACCACGCACGAACGCTCGGCGAGCGCGGCACCGACCCGTTCGAGCCACGGTTGGCGCATCGCGTCATCAAGCGGCTCCCCCGCCGCCATGCGGGCGATCGCCTCGGGGGAATGCAGGTCGTCGGCGTCGATGAATGGCAAACCGAGCTCGGTTGCGAGCAAAATTCCGATGTGGGTCTTACCCACCGCGGATGGCCCCATCACAACGACATGCGCCTCATTCACGCATCCAGTTTGGCCGATAACATTGAGTGTCGCTTTTGAGACGGGCGGCAGTGAGGGCACAAAGGCAAATTCATGGCTGAAAAAGCAAACATCGGTGTTGTCGGACTCGCAGTGATGGGGTCCAATCTGGCACGCAACCTGGCGAGCCGCGAGGGCAACACGGTTGCCGTCTACAACCGTTCCACCGAGCGCACCACGCTGCTCGTGAGCGAACACCCTGAAGCGGGCTTCATTGCCGCCGAAACGATTGACGACTTCGTCGCTTCGCTGGCCAAGCCCCGCACCGCGATCATCATGGTTCAGGCCGGTGCCGGAACCGACGCCGTGATCAACCAGCTCGCTGAGCGTTTCGAGCCGGGCGACATCATCGTCGATGGTGGCAACGCACTCTTCACCGACACGATTCGTCGTGAAAAAGACGTCAGTGCGAAGGGTATCCACTTCGTCGGTGCCGGTATCTCTGGTGGTGAAGAAGGCGCGCTCAAGGGTCCGTCGATCATGCCCGGTGGAACCGACGAGTCCTACAAGACCCTCGGCCCGATTCTCTCCTCGATTGCTGCCGTCGCCGAGGGCGAGCCCTGCGTGACCCACGTCGGTCACGATGGTGCTGGTCACTTCGTCAAGATGATCCACAACGGCATCGAGTACGCGGACATGCAGCTCATCGCCGAGGCGTATGACCTACTGCGCAACATCGGTGGATTCAGTCCCGCCGAGATCGCCGACATCTTCGCCGAGTGGAACAAGGGTTCGCTCGAGTCGTTCCTCATTGAGATCACCGCCGAGGTGCTCAAGCAGGTCGACGCAAAGACCGGCAAACCGCTGGTCGATGTCATCCTCGACGAGGCGGGCTCGAAGGGCACTGGCGTCTGGACTGTTCAGACCTCACTCAACTTGGGCGTACCCGTTTCGGGTATCGCCGAAGCTGTGTTCGCCCGTTCGCTCTCGTCGCAGCGCGCACAGCGTGACGCCGCCAACAACCTCCCGGCGGAGACCTTCCCGTTCGAGGTTCCTGACAAGACCGCCTTCGTCGAAGAAGTGCGTAAGGCGCTCTACGCATCCAAGATTGTTGCTTACGCGCAGGGCTTCGACGCCATTCGCGCCGGTGCCGTTGAATACAACTGGAACATCGACCTGGGCAAGGTTTCCAAGATCTGGCGCGGTGGTTGCATCATCCGTGCCCAGTTCTTGAACCGTATTGCCGAGGCCTACGACAAGAATGGTCAGCTTCTCTCGCTGCTGCTCGACCCCTACTTCACCGACGCCGTTCGCGACTCGCTCGGCGCATGGCGCCGCGTCGTGGCTGGGGCTTCACTTGCCGGCTTCCCGGTTCCCGCCTTTGCATCCTCGCTCTCCTACTACGACGGTCTGCGCGCCGAGCGCCTGCCGGCCGCCGTGGTTCAGGGCCAGCGCGACTTCTTCGGTGCGCACACCTACAAGCGCGTGGACATGCCCGGCGTGTTCCACACGCTGTGGTCGGGCGACCGCACTGAGATTGAAACCGTTCCGAGCAGCCACTAGGTTCACACCATGAGTGATCGCATCGTCGTTATCGGTGAAGCGCTCATCGACCTGATTCAGGGCGATGACGGGCGGTACACCGCCAAGCCCGGTGGCGCTCCGGCAAACGTGTCGATTGCACTCGCGCGACTCGGTGCCAACGTGAGCTTCGCCGGTCGCATGAGCACCGACAAATTCGGAGAGAAGTTGCACGACTGGCTCAGCCCAGAAGACATCGACATGTCTTTGGTCGAGCGAACGAGCGACCCGACATCGCTCGCGGTCGCCTCGCTCGACGCCGAGGGCAAGGCAAGCTACAGCTTCTACCTCAAGGGCACGGCCGACTGGGGATGGACGCTCGGGGCCTTCATGAACCTTGAGCTCGATCCACCCGCTGCGCTCGTTATCGGCTCGGTCGCCACGGCGATTCAGCCTGGCGCCGGCGTCATCGAAAGCCTCGCGGGACACCTACACTCGACCGACAGCTCGACCGTGGTCATCGACCTCAACATCCGTCCAGGGCTCGGCTTCGAGCGCGACGCTGAACGCGAGCGTGTCGAGCGCCAGATTCAGCTCGCTCACATCGTCAAAGCATCCGATGACGACCTCGCCTGGCTCTACCCAGAACGTACTCCCGATGAGACGGCGACTATCTGGTCACGAAACGGCGGGCACTTCATCATCATGACGCGCGGTGCTGCCGGGGCGACGCTGTTCACCCCGCAGGGCCACGAAATTTCAGTGGATGCGCCAACCATCGAACTTGCCGACACCGTCGGTGCCGGCGACTCGTTCCTGGGAGCGATGCTTTACGGACTGCAGAAGCGTGGCGCCCTGGGTGGTCGCGCCCACTCGGTCCTCGTCGAGGTCGACGAGGACAACTGGCGCGAGATTCTTACCCTCGCTGCGAAGGTCGGCGCCATCACGTGCTCGCGTGCTGGTTGCAATCCACCCACGCTCGCCGAGCTCGGCCTCTAGCTAGAGACCCCGGCGGCGGCGCGGAACCGCAAGAACAACTGCGAATCCAACCGTGACCGCCACTGCTCCACCGATCGCCCAAAAAGCGACCGTGTCAGCGCTGCGACCCGTGTCGGGCAAGGCTGATTCAGAGGCGTTTGCTTCGGCCTCGATGGTCGAGCTTGAGTCATCCGAAGGCTCGTCAGTAGGCAAGGTGTCGCTGAATGTAAAGTCCACTGCGTAGTTCTTACCCACAGTCTGGTTCGGGAAATACGGCGAGCCGACGTAGTTGTAATAACCGTTGGTGATGGCGATCGGTCCAGAAGTCATGCTGGGGAACGAGACGTTGGGGTAGTACCAGTCTGTCGAGAACACGGAAACAGTGAACACCTGCCCCGCGGCAATAGCGAGGGGGGCATCTAACTCAACCGTCTGCCACCCACTCGCGGTTTCACTCGTGAACGTCTTGGATGCGAGAAGAACTCCGTTCTCATCCCACACGTGCGCCGAGTGCTCAGCGGTCGAGTCGACAACCTTGTAGTACTTAATCTCGGTCACGTAGCCAGCGGCGCTAGTGGTGACGCGAACACCGAGTTCGAGCGAGGCGTGCTCGCCAAAGTTGCTGGGGGTCCAACTCGGATCAAACAAATTTGTCGTGGTCGTGGCGTGTGCACCGATCGCATACGCAAGAACAGACGACAGACCAAGCGCGATGGCTAAAGCCAACTTCCCCACAAACTTTCCCATGAGAGAAACACTAGCGCTTACTCGGAGCGCCCAAAACTAAAAGCCCGACTGCAGAACGATTAGTCCGGGGAAGATTGCGAACGCAAAAAATAATTTAGACATATGCTATCCAACTCTAGACAGAAGTTTACGAGGGCAGTGAGCCGCTTATGCCAGCTAGGCTTGCCGAACTACCATCCGGTATTACTTGCGAGCCTCAAAGTCCCATTCGAAGTGATTTGCTCAGTCAGAATGCGCAGTGCCTTCTCAGAACGGTGATAGTTCACTAAAGCACTCTCTGTGCACCGCAGGTCGATGTCGATTTCGGTGCCATCGCCACTTCCGCGAACTTGAATTTTGAGTCTCGGCGAAGTACCAAATGACACCCCCTTGGTAATCTTGCCGTCAATGACGCCGGATTCTCTGTGAACTGTCTTTACCTTGCCGATCGTGTTGACGATGGCAATGATTGCCTCCGCCGTTTCGGCAGGCGGATTTTGGAATGTTAGCTTTGCGTTAGCCCGCGATTCTTGCTCTAGAGCCATGATTTCCCCTTGAGATTACTTCTGCTCAGAATACTCGAGTAGTCGCATTCGGAGACAGGTCCGACTCAGATTTCCTTCGGGATAATCGTCAATCCGGGGCAAAGGAACACAGAAAAGAAATTGCACAAGGGCATTCCTTTCATCCGTAATGACTGGTCGTGTGACCTCATGATTATGAGATATCTCAAGGGCGTTACGGGTCAATAGCCTATGGTCACAAACCCTTATTTTGATTGACTTTTCGGTGTGCTTGGCTCACATCACTACCCCTGATTTTCGGGAAAGTGTGGGGTTTTTGTGGGGGCAATGAGCACTAGAACATGATTACCAAATCACACTCCGGGCATCGGTAACTCTGAGATTTAATTTCTGCTTGCACCAAACAGTTGGGGCAGTTCGGGTTGAAGCTGATCAAGTCTTCCATCTCACCACTCTGGACGATGTGGTTCGACGTCCGGGTGAGTTGTCCACAGAGTAGCCGGGCTACTGTATGGAAATTGTCTACACAACCGTGTGACTGACCTGCCCAGCTTCTCCTGAATGGAGCCTTTAAGGGTGGGTGGGGTCTGGCGCGCGGTCTAAGAGTTGCTGCCAGTTCTCGAGGTATTGTTCCAGCCACCCCTCGGGCATGCCATAGGCGTTCTCTTCAAAGCGGCGGAAGTCTGTTGCGTTATGTGCCTGACCATTCTTGCCCGGCGTATCCAGCCAATGCTGGTGCCCCTCGCGTATAACTTTGGCAACCAAACCCGATGGCACGACATGTACGGTCGGTTGCTCGGGCTGAAAGTCGACGAAGGCGTAGAAAAGGTCAGGGTCATCCATGGACTCATGTTTGACACCCATGTGCCAGCCTCGACGACCGATGCCCTGCCGGGCTTTCACCTGCAAGAAGCACGGTCGACCGCCATCTAGGAAGTTCACGAGGATGTCGACTTTGCGAACACCCTCTGGGGCTTGAGCAGCGACGATGCCTCGCTGCAACAGGCGGGAAAGGACCAAGTGCTCACCCGCAGCGCCTGTGAGCGTCGTGTCGTTCTTATGTGGCATTTGATTCCCCCATTAGTGCTTTACCCGGCTACTCCGAAGCAGACTCGTTTGCCAATCGCGCTCTCATGAAGTTCAGGGACTCATCGTTGTACAACCAGTAGAGAGTTCCTTGCGCGGTTGGTGTCCGGTATCCAAGGTCGTGCAGAGACCGCAAAGCTGCTTGAGAGATGCTCATGGATTCACCCTCGAAAACTACCGAGGTGTCAGTCTCGACCACGCAAGTCTTCGACGAGTCTTTGGCAAAGACCAGAGTGGCACCAATGGGGATGCCCACAGATGCAAAGCTAAAGCGACGGGTGTGACGGACGGCTTTCTCAAGTGCCTGCGTTGCCTCAGCATCGATAACGATTTCCTCGCGTGGAGTGACGTCTTCCTCGGCGAGCAGCTCGAGAATCGCTTTGACTCTGTGGGGGTCAAGGTCCTTGAAGAATTCACGATTCTTTCGCACGCGAAAGTCATCGAAAGCTACGTGGAGCGCGCGCTCGACTTTTTCATAATCAGGAACTCGAGCTGCGTAGTAACACTGGAAAGGCAGTGGCACAGCTGTGTTATCGAGTTCAACAACGCGTTTGGTCACTTCGCGCTCAGTGCGACCGACTTTGATGTAGCCGGGCATGGATTCATTCGTGAGTATGTAGACAACGCTCATCGGTTATTCCCCTTTTCCAACGCCTCAACTACAGCAGCTATCTCTGACAGTGCAGCCTCAAGGTTCTCCATAATCTCGCGAGCGATGACATCTGGCGCTGGCAGATCGGCAGCGTCGACGATTGAGTCATCCTTCAGCCAGATGATGTCGAGGTTCTTCTTGTCACGAGCAAGGAGTTCCTCGTAGGTGAACTTCTTGAACCGCTCAGTCTCGACGCGCTGATTGCGCGCACCAGCCTTGTACGCCTGCACGAAGTCCTCGAGGTCGATACGGCGCATCGGCTTGGTCTTCTGAGTGAAGTGCATGTTGGTCCGGAAGTCGTAGACCCACATCTCTTGGGTCCACGCGGTCTCGCCTGCGGGCTTCTTGTCGAAGAACAAGACATTCGCCTTGACTCCACCGGCGTAGAAGATACCTGTTGGCAGGCGAAGCAGTGTGTGAACGTCAAATTCCTTCATCAAACGGTCACGGACGGTCTCACCTGCGCCACCCTCGAAGAGGACGTTATCTGGAAGGACAACCGCGGCACGACCATGAATATCGAGGATGGTCTTGATGTGCTGAACGAAGTTGAGCTGCTTGTTGGAAGTCGTTACCCAGAAGTCATCACGAGTGATGGACAGCTCGTCCTTAGAAACTTTGCCGTCAGCACCCACGAACGTGTTGGACGACTTCGTACCAAACGGCGGGTTAGCCAATACGACCGAGAAACGCTTTCCGGGGTCTGAAGTCAGGGCATCCCGCACTTCAATCGGGCTGGCACCATTCGCCTCGCCCATGCCGTGAAGAAGCATGTTCATTGACGCCAAGCGAGCGGGACCATCGCCCAGCTCGGTTCCGTTAGCGAACTTGGTCTGCAAGTGCTCGCGCTGCTTGGGCGTCAACGATGTCTCCGCTGCTGCATGCTCAAATGCCGAGAGCAAGAACCCGCCGGATCCGCAAGCCGGGTCACAAACTGTGTCATCGGCAGTGACCTGCATCACATCGACCATGGCGGCAATCAAAGAACGTGGGGTGAAGTACTGACCAGCGCCAGATTTCATATCTTCAGCGCCTTTCGCAAGAAGCGCCTCATAAGCATCGCCCTTGATGTCAACGCCCGTGCCTGACCAGTTCTGCTTGTCGATGAGTTCGACAATCAGGCGCTTGAGCTTGGCGGGGTCTTGGATGTTGTTCTGTGCCTTGCGGTAAATGGTTCCGAGCATGCCGGGCTGCTTAGACAACTTGTCGAGAATGCCAACATATGTTTCTTCAAGCTCCGCGCCGTCTGCATCGAGCAGGCGCTGCCATGAGCAGTCCTCCGGCACGATGCGTTCGGGCTTCAGCGGGTTGGATTCGCGCTCATGTGCCATCTTCAAGAACAGCAAGTACGTGAGCTGATCTGTGTACTGAAGAGTGCCGACGCCATCATCACGGAGAACGTTGCAGAAAGCCCACAGCTTGTCGACGAGTTGACGAGCTGAGCTATTGGCGGCATGGTCCTCGTTTTGCTGGCAAACGGCGCAGGAAAGAGTCTGACTAGTCATTGGGTTCCTCGTTCGTGAGCTGACCGCTAAAGGCTGAATGGAGAAGCGCGCGCCTCAGCTCGCCAGACTTCTTTTCAACATCGTCTAGGGCTAACGCCATGGAGTGAAGGCGACCCAGCTGGTCCTGAAGAGAATGGACAATCCGCTCTTGGTCTTCCAGCGTTGGCATTGGAATCTGTAGCGCCTCGACTGTTTTCTTGCTGATCTGGGGAAGGATTGAGCCATTTGAAATATCCATCAGGTCGAACGACTCAAAGAACCACTGAAGGAATTCCGCGGAAAGTGCAGAGTGGGGCGTTACAGCCATGCAGTTGGTATCGACGCCTCCCGGGACCTGCACAATTCGCTTCTTGTTGGTCGCAATCGCACCTCCAGCTTTGGGGAAGACCAAACTTCCCTCTTCAATGACTGAAATCTTGAGGCGGTCTGCTTCGGTCTGGGAGATGTAAGTGCGAGATTCCCTTAGGTAGCGAGGGTCAAAGTTCATTTCGGCAACCTTGAAGAAGGGAATGTCACTGGACGGTGTGCGGGTGACAGACGCCACGGCAGCTAATCCCTTCGGCGTTGCGCCTCCTTGAACTCTTGCAACTGCACCCAGCGGCAAACTCTCCCATGTCCCGGAGGAACCACTCGAGAATGCTTCATGGAGAATCGCCCTTCTCGCTTGGATCAGTTGAGTTTTCGCATCTTCAAGCTCGGCGAGCGCCTTCTCGACTCGGCTGAGGTGGTCTTCGAGGGTTTCGACGATGCGCTGCTGGACATCGAGCGGCGGTAGCTCAAACGAGTACTTCTTGATTCCATTCCAGTTGACCCGGGGGCGGTCCCCCGTGTCGAGCAAAGCCGTGAACGCCAAAAAGTCAGGCGAACGGAGCAACTGCGTTAGGAAATCTGAACGAATGCGGGGTGATGGAGGCAAAACTATGAACTCCGCCGATGCGAGATAGTCATGTTTCGCCACGTGGACTTTGTTGAGATACGGGCGTAGACGTCCATACATGACATCGCCAGCGCGAACGACGGCAGAGGAACTCTTCATCGTGGATGCGGGCACGGTAGCCACGAGTTCACCGGTGTGACTCTTAACGTGCTCAAGACCCACGTACTCAAGGTCGGGTTGGTCTCCGGGGTTCGCTTTTAAAGCCCGAGGTGCAGTGACTTCTCCGAGCAGGACACGCTCAAAACTCACGCGCTCAGCTCCTGATTTATTTCGGCAAGGAGCTGCACAGCATTGGAGAAGCTTTGCGCCATTCCCATCGAGCCACCGCGTTCCGTGAACGGCGTCATGTCGAGCTGATCGGTGCTGAAGGAGATGCCAGTGCAGATGGCGTTCTTGATGTTTTCGAGCCACCATAACTGCTGCTCGGTGAAGGTCACGCCTTGTTGCGCTTGTTGTGCTAACCAGTTGTGGTAGCGGTGCTCTACGACTTCAGAGAAGGGTTCCAACTCATCAGTCACACCGAGTGTGTATCGGATGAGCGAGACCAGATCGGCGGTGCTGTTTTGCATGCTCTTGTTGGTCTTCTGCAGAGCCGCGTAAGCCTTCCAGATGACTTCTGGGGTCCATTCAGGGTGCGGGGTCCTGATGGTCTGGATGAGGTCGTTTATCTCGTTAAAACTGATTCTCGCGCCTCTGGGACGCGCATAAAGGACCTGTATGGCGGTGATTTCGTCCTTGTTGTCTTCAAGGTACTGAGACCATGACGAAACGAGTTCTTGCGCCTTCTCTGTATCGACCACTCCACCTGCGCCCAACAGGTAATCAGCCGTGTTTTCGTCTCGATAAAGATAGTGCGAGCGATGGACAGACACCAGTTGTTGTCGTAGCTCGACGTTGCCTGCGAGGGGTGCCGCGAGGTCTTGAACGAACGAGTGGATGGCGCGAACGACGTTCTTTGAACCGTCTGGTTCGTCCGGCGATGCTGCGACGGCTGCAGCGATGGCATCTGCGTCGACCGCTTGAATGAGTGCCCCGGCGATTTGCTCGAGTGGCATGCCGGCGGTCTCAGCGATTGCGGCGTTCTCGGTCTCGCTCATACGTCGAGCGAGTCGGGTGAGCCGTGATGCCAAGGTTGCTGCCTCATCCTGCGTCAGCTCATGGGCGGCTGCCTTCTCGAGCAGTCGTTCGAGTGAAACGGACTTGACCCGATCGAGCGTGGTTACGTCATTGAATGGGTGCTCGGTCACGCCAATCGCGTCAACAATAACGAAGCGTTCCTTGTGGGTGGCGTCTGGGGTGACTTGTTGAAAGGTTGCGTCGTCAATACTGCGTGCGCCGCGTCCCTTCATCTGTTCGAAGTAGGTGCCGGATTGAATGTCGCGCATGAAGAAAACACACTCGAGCGGCTTGATGTCTGTCCCGGTGGCAACCATGTCTACAGTGACAGCGATACGCAGTTCCGCACTGTTGCGCATGCGCTGCAGTAAATCTTTGGGGTTGGCGGCGCTGTAGGTGATTTTGACCGCAAAGTCGTCACCCTTACCGAATACTTCACGTGCTGTGCGGACGATGTCCTCGGCGTGACTGTCATTCTTGGCAAAGATGAGTGTCTTCGGCACTTGGGTGCGCCCGGGGAAGATTTCCGTGAACAGGCGGTCTCGGAACGTTTCGAGCACTAGCCGGATCTGGTTGGGGTTGACGACTGCCCGGTCTAGCTCCGTCGGCTTGTAAGTGATGTCATCATCGAGCTGGACGAGCTTTTGCTCGCGCGTGCGCTTGTCGATTGCAGGCACCGCTTCAGCGGCGGCTTCGAGAACGCCGCCTTGTTCGGTGACCTTAGTTTTGATGCGGTACACATCAAAGTCAACATTGACCTTGTCGGCAACCGATTCAGCGTAGGTGTACTCGCTGACAAGGTTCTGCTCGAAGAACCCGAGGGTCTGCTTGGTCGGGGTTGCGGTGAGTCCGACGATGTGGGCGTCAAAGTACTCGAGCACATTGCGCCAGAGTCCATAGATAGAACGGTGACATTCATCCACGATGATGAGGTCGAAAGCCTCAGGCGGCAGGTCGGCGTTGTACTGGGCTTCAACGACCGTGTCCGGACGGTAGTCCTCGAGGAACGGGTCGTCCTCATCTGGAGCGTATTCACCTTTTAGCCCTGCCCATACGCGCTGAATAGTGGAGATGACGACCTTGTCAGATGTCGCCATGCCGCCCGATTGCAGTTTGCTTACGTTATACAGCTCCGTGAATTTGCGACCATCGTCTGGCGTGGACCAGTCTGCGAACTCACGCTTGGTCTGATCGGCAAGGTTGTTGCGGTCAACTAGGAAGAGCACGCGCTTGAAACCGCCGAACTTGAGTAGACGGTACGCCTCTGTAACTGCCATTCGCGTCTTACCGGCACCGGTTGCCATCTGCACAAGCGAGCGAGAGTGTTGGTTCTTTCGGAGCGACTCTTCAATGGCAAGTACCGAACGTCGTGATGCCGGACGCAAGTCGTAGTCGTCGGTATCCGGAAGGTGATGCATCTTTGCTCGCCACGTGGAATTGCCGGGTGCAGCCTCTGCGTCCCGGATGTAGCCTGCGAGCGTAGCCGGTCGTTGGAAGTTGAAGATGCGGCGTGAGCGTGCGTTCGGCTCGTAGTGGCTGGTGAAGAAGAGTTCGCTCGAGTTGGATTCGTAGACGAACGGGAGTCGGTCATCAACCGTGGCGGCGTTGAGTTTCTGTGCCGCGGTGAGTGAACTGGCGTAGCGCATGGCTTGGGAGTGAACCTCGGCTAACGTGACTCCGCCTTTTTTGGCTTCGATGACGCCAACAATGCGTTTGTCTACATAAAGGAGGTAGTCGACAATGCCGTCGCCCATTGGTACTTCGCGAACTGCAATGCCTTGACCTGCTGCAAGGTTGAGGGCTGTGCGGTCTTGGATGATCCAGCCAGCTTGTTCGAGCTGTGCGTCTATTTGAACGCGTGCCCGTTGTTCTGGTGTCTGTCCCCCGGTCATGGGTTAAAGACTAGTGATTCTGCTGTCAGTCAAGGCGCGACATGTTGGAAGGCGGCTAACGCACACCACCGTGGTGCGAGCAGGCACCTTGTTTGCCGCCAGACATGGACATTGTTCCGTCCTCGCAGGTCACTTGGTAGCCGTTTCCGTCGACGCCCATGCGCCAGCCCTGATTGGCAATGCAACTCTGAAAGAGGACGAGCACGAGGATAGCCACCCCGATGAAGAGCGCAATCTTCCCGGCAGAGCCTGAGCCAGACGATGAAGCTGAAGCTCGTGCGGGAACCGTGCCGGTCTGGTCGATGGTTTTTTCCCAGACAGACTCAGCCCCCGGGAGGCTCCTGTATCTATCCGTCCAGTACTTGCCATCGAAATAACGCAGCCGCTGACCGTTGCTCTCGTCGACAAACCAACCTGCTTCTGCCGGTTTCATGACTTACCTTGTTCCACAGGTCGGAGGCACTTGCCCGCTCAAAGTTAAGTCCAAACCCCTATTGTCATACCTTTGGAAGGAGCTGGCGCGCATACTCATTCCAGCCGTCCACAGTCCAACCACCTGAATCTCCCCCATCAATTTCACGTCCACGACGTAAGTTAAATTTCCAATGTGTCTCATCTAGGGAAGTTAAATTCCAATAATCGATGAAATCTATGTAGACAGGTCGATCAAAGACTTCACACGCCTCAACCAAGGCAGCGGAAACGTGCAGAGGTAGTAGCGGAGCGCACTTCCCTTGAGATTTTTCTTCATTGGCTCTGATGATGAGTTTGATGCAAGCAATCAACATGTCGTCAACCATGTCTTCTGGATCAGCCGAGGCTGAGCTGAGATGCGCTCCCATGCGAGCGAGATTTCCATCGACCATCTGTTGAAAGACCAGCGTGACTTGATGGTTCCAAGAAGTCAAAGTTAGTCGGTCTCCGAGCTTTAACTCCCATCGTTTATCCCAGACATGCCATGACAATTTGATGTAACCGGAATTCCAATGGTCGACGTAGCCCCCCTGAGTCCAGATTGCGAAGGCACTTAAGCGGGTATAGCCGTCAACGACTGCAGCATCTACTTCGGCTTGGTACTGTCGCCGCCCCTCCTCGATGGCTAACTCTTCCTCTAGAGAAGGGGTGGCTCGTGCCTTCTTTCCTCTGCGTGAAAAAGCCCAACCCACTAGGGCGAAGATTGCGATTCCGACCAAGAACCCCAAACCGTCAAAGCCGACTAGACCCTGCGTTATGTCACTCGGATTAGCCAAAATCATTTGTCCCCCAAAAGAAGCTGCTCGCGCCAGCCTAGTGAGGGTTTGTCAACGCCCGCTAGACCGTCGTACGGCTGATATTCATGCTGCCGCAACCTGAGTGACGAGTATGTCGCCAGCGTGGAGCGTACGAATCGAGGAGTCAGGTCAGCTCGTCACCGATGACTTCGAGAAAGGCTGCCCCTGAACCGCACTTAGGGCAATTGGAGGGCAAAACGCGCGAGCCTTCGGCGAACGCTGAGTCTTTTCGGCAGGATCGACAGGTTATGTGTGCGCCGGTAACAGGAACTTCGTCTGCCGATGGCTCCGCCTCCTCGGCTACCTCCTCTACCTCGATGCGCCTTTCCATGAATGCAGAGCCGGTCCCGCAGTTTGGGCAGTTGTTGGGCATGGGTGCGTCCTCTTCGAGTGAAGAGTAAGACTGACACTGACGGCAGAAAATCGCAGGACCATCAAAGGAGGGAGCCTCGGCTGGAGTCGTAGACGACTCGACAAATGCCTCACGTTGGTTCGCCAGTTGGTCGGCAACGTCGCGTCCACAGTGCTTGCAAACTAAAGCTTTGACTTTGATGTCCTCGGCACAGAAGGGGCACTCGACCGTGTCGGGAAGCCTGCTGCCCGACTTTACTGATCTAGCCGTTGAGGAACCTTCGTCATAGGGAAGGGTGGCAACAATGATTCCCATGATTACCCAGCTCACGAGAAGCGACAGCCAAAAGAATGCCCAATAGTTCCTGCCTCGCCGCTCGGCAGCCTTCCCGATGAGGTGGGACAGCCAAACGTGAATAGCTATCGCCAAAACCCAAATGACTACGTAGGCAAAAACCACCCCAGCTGCATTGCCGTCGCTCATGAATCCCCCATTGCTCTCGACTATCAGCCTAACTTTGAACCGTAAAAACTCTATCTAGCGCGTCTCTACCGCTCGGGCGACTCCTGCGAATTGAGTCATCACTTCTGATTGGTCGTCGCATAGAGCGAGCGGTAAACAGTGGGGCGGCTGACCCCGAGGTTGGCTGCGATTTCTGAGACAGGCATCTGGTCGGCGTACAGCTTCTTAATCATCTCCGCTTGCGACGATGAAAGCTTAGGCTTGCGCCCACCTACCCTTCCTCGGGCGCGAGCAGCCGCCAACCCGTCCTTCGTTCGCGCCTGCATGATGCCGCGCTCAAACTCGGCGAAGGCAGCGACCATCGTGAAGAACAGTTTCCCCTCGGGCGAGGAAGTATCGATGCTCTGCTCTATGACTTCGAGCTGAATACCTTGTGCCTCAAATTCGCTGACCAAGTTCAAGAGGTCCTTGGTGGACCGACCGAGGCGGTCAAGGCGTGTGATGACGACTACATCCCCTTCGCGAAGCTGTTCCCTCATCCGGTCCATCTCTGGACGGTTCGTTTTCGTGCCGGTGAACGTATCGACAAAAAGCCGATCTACTTTCGCCGCTCGAAGGGCATCTTCTTGGGAGCTGGTGTTTTGGTCCGTTGTACTTACTCGTCCATATCCGATTCGCATGAACATAATGTAACACAAACGTTGCTTAAGTTACATAGTTTTTGAGACGAGTTTATTTACGAGTGAAGCCCGGGAAATTGCGGCTCCTCGCGGGAACGACGGCAGGTGTCCGAAAACCATCGTTTGCTTATCGACGCTTCGGAGGCGTGACTTACAGGAAATACCCGTCTGCTGCAGTGATAGTCACGAGGTACTGATCCGAACCTTGTTCGTGGTCCACGTCCACTGTTAAGAGTTCGTTACCTCGTGGGTCCAAGATTGGTTCGCTTGAAACCGCCGCAATTCGAGTCTTAATTTCCGAATCTAATCCCGCAGGCATTCTGTTCAACGGGATGTCTAAAACGTCACGCTGAATGAAAAAAAGGAAGTTCAACTCCCCCTGTGAAAGGCGTTCGTTCTCACTCTGATTGATTTTGAGCACAAGACGCCCTTCATCCAAAATCTCCACGATTTCGAAAGCGGCAGGAATCTTTTTTAGGCGATCCCGACGAGCACTCCAACTAACCCTCTCGGATTTTGCGTTGAGCTGCTCTTGCACCTGCTGTTGCTCCTGAATGGCTTCGCGCTCTGCTCGCTGGGATGAAACGTCGCTGCGACAAAAGCGGCAAATGTTTGCTTCGGCGCGAATTTCCTCCGCACAATAAGGACACTTCACATAGGCGTCCTTCGTGAGAGTCGACTGTGAAGCCGCTTTCTGAGCGTCGCGGGGACTTTGAGATGGACCGGGAGCGACGCCCTCCGGACCGTTTGATGGGCTTGGCAAAGTCGCCACGATGATTCCCATGATGATCCAGCTGACAAAGAACGAGAGCCAGAAAAACGCCCAGTAACTTCGATTGCGACGTTCAGCCGCCTTGGCAATTACGTGAGAAAGCCAGATGTGTAGCACCAGCGCAATGACGCCGACCACAATGTAACCGACTAATACTCCCCAAGCCGTTCCCTGACTCATTTCACCAATCCCCTTAGGCTACTTTTTCAATTCGTCGCTTCTGACTGTCCGAAAGACCAGCCAAACACAGTTCGAGCATACGTCTAATCAACTATTGAAGGTCATTGTCGTTCACGTGCGTCCAGAGAGCCCATCACAAATAATCACTGTTATTAGGAGAGCATCGCCTGCATTTCTGCAATGTCATCAACTATGAGTTCGAGGGCGTCCTTCTCTGTTCGGCTGATTTGCGCTGCAAATTGCGCCGAGCTAAGAACTGACTCGTAGGGAAGAATCAACACTTCTGCTCCTCCGGGAACAAAGGTTCGCATTGCCGCTTCGAGATACATTAGGCGACCCGGCTATTGATGAAGTCACGCAGACTGGTCAGCGGGATCCGCCGACAACTTCCGATATGAAGACTCTCCAACTCCCCCTGTTTCAGCAGGCTGTATAGCTTCGTTCGACCGATGCCGAGAAACTCCGCGGCATCGGTCGGCGAATAGAGGAAGGTGTATCCGGTTGTGTGCACTGAGGCTCCTGTGTGTTCGTGCCTCCTCAACTAATTTTCCCCCGGTCCTCGCGGCTTGTCAGGCTAAAAGCTCATCGTTTGCTTCATCCCCGTCAGGTAATTGATTCACCGTTCCGGAATGCACATCGAGGAACCGATCAGCGGGTCCAAGCAGGTCCACGGGCACTCCGGGGGTCAAGCCAAGTTCCCGTGCTCGTTTGTCCCTTTCGCGTCGGTACTGGGCTGGCATATCTTCGTCCAGCCCTTCTGCGCGCCTGAATAGGAAGCCGATGAGGTTGTCGCACATGGAGTGCGAGAGGCGTGAAACGCTGGAGTAGAGTCCGCCTCCGCTGGGCAAAGCGATTCCCCAACCCGTCGCTCCCCACCTCTTAGAAATAGCTTTCCACACGGTCTTGTCGGTGACCCGGTCAAGAGTGCGTAATCCGAAGGCGTCTAAGCGGTCTTTCTTTAGCTCAGTCTCGAAACGAAAGGTCGTGTCTTGCTGCTTCAAGGCTTCATCGACTCCAAAGGCTTCAAGTTCAGCAGATTTGTCATAGAAGCGATCCGTACCGGATGTCTTTGTCCGGTTCTCAAACGTCCAAGTGCCGTTCGATGTGTACTCGTGAGTTGACTTCGAGTTACGTGATTTAGCAGCCCTTAGCCCAATCTTGACCAGCTCAGGCTTTGCAACTTTGAAATTCCGAGCCAAGTCAATGCGGGTGATGTGAACCTGCGACTGCCAGTCAGCATCACGGGTCACCGTACCGAGGTCATCCACACGGTCGAATTCTGCCCACACTGAGTCGCGAATCTCATCAAGAATGCCCTCAACAATCCGTTTTAGTGCAGCAGGTGGCAGCAGGCTTGCGGATTTAGGTGTCACCATGCGTGCCGCATTGAAGTGCAACCGGCAGCGACTGTCGCTTGGATAAAGCTCAATCCGGACATCGCCAAAGTCTTTGTGTAGAAAGCCTAAGTGAACAGAAGTCTCGACACGGTCTTCAGAGTCCAGACGGTTTCGCGTACTTACAGAAGACCATAGGGCGGTATCACCGCTACATAGGGACAGATTCACTGGTAGCCAACAGCTGACCGTATCAATGCCCCAGTCACTGTCGGCTGGGACAGCTGAAGGTGTGGGAGATGAGTTTCCTTGACTGTGAGTAAGAGATTTCATCGCGATTCCTGCCCTTCAGAGGACGCAACATTTCCGCGATAGTAAGTGTCACCGGTTGGGCTGTCCTTATGCCAAACAAAATCTTCATCGTTTTCGACAGGGACGAGGTCGTACTCATATTCCTGCCCCGGTGTGTACCAGTCCGGAATATCGCGAGATGGGACGCCGATACCCACGTCGCCCATCATCCAGCCCTTATTTGGCAGGGTGGACAGCGCCTCATCGAGCAAAGCCGCGACATCGAAATATGTGCCCTCTGCCCCAACTTCGTTGAAGAGCATGTAACGGCGACTGTCCTCGAATTGGGTCAGCTTCCAGCCACGGCTTTGGAACACCTCCTGAGTGGCTTCCCGGAAGAAGGAGAATCCCTTTTCCTCGAAGTAGATGCAAGCCCTGAGGATACCATCGGCACGGAAAATAGCCGCTTGTGCTTGACCTCCAAATTCGGGTGTGAAAATGATGCCCGCGATTAGTTCGCCCTTGCGCATGAATTGGGTTTCACGCCAGTCGTTATTGAACAATTCGGTGATGATTTCGGCTGACATCAGTTGCCACCCCCAACCCAATTCGCAGGAGCTTGGACTTGATTCCAAAGTGAATCACTTGATGTGTAGCCGACAGAAGGGGTCGACAAATATAGCTTGAATTGCATGGTTTTCCTTATGCGTGTTGTGAGTTTTGATTTGAACTCTGTACGCGCAGGAATTGAGTCGACCCAGTCAAGGGCGCTCCAAGAGCCTGTCTTTGGCTTCGTGGCGAGCTGTTTGTGCCTCTATGAAACAGCCCTATTCACGCCAAACATCCTCGCGACACGCCCGGAATTTAATACGCACCTTCGGTTGGCTCATCAAAACCGAGCCACCAACGTTCTGGCTCCAATAATTCGAAACGCATTCGTCGGGAACCCCAGCCAAGCTCGACGGTAACCCTTACTGTTCCCGAGACAATGGTCCGTTTCTGATCTGAGGGCAGCGCATCGAATGCCCGTCGAAATTGGTCAACTGCCTTATCGATTTCAGCAAGGAAATCTCTCGGGATACTCGTCTTAATCTTGGTGAAATCGAACAAATCGAGCAAAAGGTCCCGAGATGCTCCCCCCGCGACCAAAGCGAGACGCTCAGACTCCAGAGAATCAAAGTCACTCTTGAGCGTCTCGATTTTCTCGCGCAGTACCTTCTTGTCCACGCCAGCTATCGTCAGGTCCTCACTTAGGTCCGACCTTTGTTGCCAGTTCTCTCTTTGCAGTTGAAGGACTGATCTGAGTCTGGATTCGTTGTCCTCTGGTGCCGCCGGCACCCTCCGCAGCCCCTCGGTGTACAGGTCGGCAAGGAATTCGACAAGCCCGGCTTCAGCAATCCGACAGCTGATTGAGGGATGAGTGTCACCACTCTTTCCACGACCAGAAGGTTTGGAATCACAGATGTAGTTTCTGCTCTTGTAATGCTTGCCAGTGATGTTCTTCACATACATGGGGCTTCCGCAGACCCCACACTTTAGAATTCCCGTCAACCAACTCTTTTCCGCTGCGGGACCTCTGCGTGTGTTGCGGTCGGGATTGGTAAGGATACTTTGGCATAGCTCGAAATCCTCGACTGTGACAGCCGCTTCAATTTGGCTCGCATCGTAAATCTGACCGAGCGACAGGAGCCTCCCGCAGTTCCTCTCCCGCAGGAGCATCGTTCGAAGTTGAGTGGTCGACCAAGACTTACCCGTGGAAGTTTGAGCACCTTCACTGTTGAGATGACGCGCTATTGATACCAGTGACTTTCCTGCAATTACAGCCTCCGTGGCGAAAGCAATCCATTGGGACTCCTCGGGACGCAGACTTAGTTGGTCTTCTTCGTATCCGTAAGGGCGGCGACCACTGATGGGTTTCCCCTTGGCAATGCGCTGTCGATTCGCCGCTTTCTGTCGCTCACTTTTCCGCTCAACCTCCATCGCAGCCATGGTGGCGACGAAGCGTAGATTTGCTCTTCCTGCTTCATTCGTGACGTCAAAGTTCTCTCGAACCGTAGTCAATTTGACGCCCGTCTTTTGGCTGAGGTCGATCCAATCTTCGATGTCGCGAGGCTTTCGTGTTAGCCGGTCCAGCGACCATGCGAGGACTCTCTGAACCTTGCCACGTTCGACGTCCAATTTGAGCCGCTCGTATTCGGGGCGGCGCACATTCTTGCTTGCGCTCTTGTCATTGTCTTCGTAAAACTTGACTTGCTCGCCTTCATAAACGCGTTGGAGGCACTCGATTTTTTGCCTCTCGACACCCTCTCCCGTTTTTTCGCGGTCCTGAGAAATGCGCAAATAGATAGCGACAACATTCATATGCGTAATTGTACTTTGGTGAATGCGATTGTCACCGGCAGAATCAAGAAAATCAGTGGCACAAGCATGATGACTTCGCGGCTTGCCGCACGCTCAATCATGACGCGTGCGCTTTCGGCCCGGGCCTCCTGAGCCTGCACACGCAACGACGCGGCAACCGGCGCACCCCGCTCGAGCGCCGAAATCACGTGATCGAATGTGCGCGAAATTTCTGGCACTGCGAGGGATGAGGTCATCGCGGTGAGGGCATCCACAGCGCTTACCCCGTGGTGAACAGCGCGGGCAACGACTCGGAGCTCATCGGCGAGGGGTCCCGATCCGTGTTCGCTCACTCGTTCAAGGGCCGCCACGAACGACTCACCGGCCGTGACCGCGAGAGCCAAAAGATCGGCAACGACGGGAATTTCGGCACGCATGAGGGACACGCGACGTGCCGCGGATCGCGTGAGTGCTCGTCGTCGGAGGAAAACCCCGGCGGCTGCCCCCAAGACGACCGCGCCGATCAATGCCGTCCACGGCGTCGAGGTACACACGACGGCGACAACACCCACTAGTGCGCCACCAAGCGCGCCCGTCATTCCGACCTCGACCAATCGGATGCGCCAATGCTCGGCCGTGATGGTCAGGCCCGCTTGTCTCGTCAACACGGCGAATTGGCGAGACGGTGTCCATACTCGAGCGAGCCAGCGCGCGAGCAGCCTCACCAACCGATTTCCGACCGGTGTCGCTTGCGACTTCGTTGTCTGGTTCAGGTAGTTCGCGGCCGGCACCGACACGTCGGCAAGCCAGGGAGCGAGTCGTCGGGCGAGATCGCGACGGGGAGCTAATCCCGCTACGACAAGCCATACGCCGACACCCGCCGTGGCGGCCACAGCTATCCCGGCAATCTCGTTTACCGTCATCGGTCGAACACCCTCCGCGTAACCGTGGTCCTCCCCAGCGCGAGCATCGACCAATAGGCGCAAACACTCAGCCCCAGACCGACGATCAGAACCGCGAGGCCCGTGGGCGAGTTGTAGGCGGTGGCTGCCTCGGGTCGAAACGAGAGAAATATGAGAACGACCCACGGCGCAGCAACTCCGACCCGGGCGGCAACACGAACCCAGCTCTGTTTGGCTTCGATGTCGCGACGGGTATTGCGATCCATACGAATCTGATCGGCGAGATCTCTGAGTACGACCACCGTGTTGGATCCGCCCGTTGCGTGAGCGACGCGAAGCGTTTCGACCAACAAATCCCCTGTGCTGTCTGCCCACGTCCTTTTGAGATCATCGAGGGCCACGGTGACGTTGCCGGTCATTCGATATGACTCGTCGCACGCGCGTGCGGGATCAGAAATCGATGGTGGCGCAGACTGGGCCGCGACGCCGAGCGCAGCCATGACCGTATCGCCGGAGCGCACGCGCGCGATGAGAGTTTCGATCAGCTCAGGGAAGCAGGCTTGAGCCTCCTCGGCTCGACGCCGATTGCGCCGGGCGGTCCACCATGGCAGCACACTCGCACCCAGAGCCCCGAGGGCGAATCCAAGCCCCAGGACGCCCGTCAGAGACACGGCACATACATATCCGAGAAGGGCCAATGCCACACTCGCGGCGATAGCGCGCCACGGATGGGCGCTCAGAGCGACCCGAGAAACGCGGATGCGCTCACGCGGAACGACGAGCACGAAAATCCCGAGCCCCAATGCGAGTCCCACAACCACGGCAAGCATTCCGGCGATGGTCACAGCACGACCTCACTCGCGTCTACGGTTCCCGCAGTGACAGATCCTGGCACTTCTACAATTGCGCCAATCCGTCGTGACCCATCGGAATTCCGTTCACAGTGCACAACGACGTCAACGCACGAAGCTACGGTGGGTACGACGAACCCGGAATCGATGTTGCGTCCAGCGAGCAGAGGCAGCGTGCACAATTTCACGAGCGCCTCACGAGCTGAGTTCGCGTGAATCGTGCACGCTCCCGGCAGCCCCGAGTTCAGCGCAATGAGCAGGTCAAGGCTCTCGGCCTCACGAACCTCGCCGACAACCAAACGGTCGGGACGCATTCGCAGCGCCTCCTTGATGAGGCGCCTGAGCGTGATTTCCCCGGAGCCCTCAAGGTTCGGCGCGCGGCACTGGAGCGACACGATGTCTGCCCCGGGAACGCACAACTCAAACGTTTCTTCAACGGTCACGATTCGTTCGACACCACTGACGACGCCGAGCAACGCATTGAGCATGGTGGTTTTTCCGGCCTGGGTAGCTCCCGAAACCAAAATATTGCGACCGTCCCGCATGCACTGCGAGAGAAAAGATGCCTGAGTCGGAGTGAGCGATCCGATGTCGACGAGCGCGTCAAGACACACGAGTCGTCGCGAGAACTTGCGGATGTTGATGGCCCAGTGCTCGCGGGTGACATCGGGAATCACTACGTGAAGCCGCGAGCCGTCAGGCAGCGAGGCATCGACGAACGGGCTCGTCGCATCCACACGTCGACCCGAGTTGCGCAACATTCGCTCCACGAGATGGCGGACTTGCTCAGTAGTGAGCGTGAGGTCAACCTGACGCGAGCGGCCCCCGCTTGCAACAAACACGTGATCGGGAGCGTTGATCCAAATTTCTTCAATATCGTCGTCGTCAAGAAATGGTTGGAGTGGGCCAAAACCGACGACCGCAGCTACCGTCGCCGAGACTAAATCCTCCTGCGCATCTGACCCAAGGTCGCCGCTTCGTTCAACGAGCCGCTGGACTTCATCAGTGCTCACGGCAAAAACGTCGTCGTCGGAGGTGCCTGCCAGTCGCGTGCGCACCGCCTGCACGAGGGTATCGAGACTGTTACTCATGCCAGCGATTGTGTTTCGCTCAGGTGGAGATTCGCGCTACCTATCCACAGGGGTCAGACCGACGGAGTTGATGCCTTACTGCGCGACACGCGTGCGATGAGCTTCTTTCCTAGACGCTGAAGCGGGCGTTCCACCAATCGACGCGCAAGGAATGTGATGAGGATGCACACGAAAGTGAGCCCGCTCGCCTCAGCGAGGAAGAACAGCCACCAGTTTTCGATGAAAGGACCTGAGGGCGTTCCGAAAATCACGTTGTAAGCCTGCATGAGGGGCTGGTGAAAAACATAAATACCGAACGAATACGTGCCGAGGAACGCAAGGAACTTGCCCCACCACGACGTTGCACGCGCCTGAAACTTGGACACTTGCCAGATCAGCAACGCGAACACCGGGGCCGCCCAGAGCGTGATGGCATAGCGGTAGGAATTGAAGCCATTCACCTTGACCCAGAACGGCATGAGAGCGATGAGCAGCAGCGCGAGCGCGAGCAGCCACCAATTACGGAAACGCGCAAGCCAGTCGAGATGCTTGCGCAGTAGCAGTCCCAACCCGAATCCGATCATGGCCCGACCAAGTGCCTCGAAGCCACGAATCGGGCCGATGCCGCTGAAGCCGTCGGGGCCGATAATCCAATCCTGATCAGTGATGAGGCCGTAACTGAGCATGGCGTATCCGATGACAATGAGCGCGATAATTCCGAGGGAATACTTGATCCAGGCGAGTGGCGCGTAGATGAGGTTGGCGATCCACTCCGCGGACAGCGACCACAGCGGCACGTTGATGAAAAGTGCGGCCGGCACGACGATCTGCAGCAGTAGGTAGGCCGCTGAGAAAATCCCGATCTTGGCGACCGTACTGACTCCAACGACCGCACCAAAGGGCGGGTCGAAGTTGTCATGCATCATGAGCCAGTCGCGTTCGATCTGCAACACGAAAGTAGCGACGAGAAGCGCGACGATCACCAGAGGCCAGAAACGGAAAACGCGCTTGAGTACGAAAACGCCGGTCGCACGCCCGAGCCCGGCTGACTTCTGCGGGATGCTCGGCCAGAGCACGAATCCGCTGAGCACGAAGAAGAAGTCAACCAGCAAATAGAGCGAGTCCAACTGTGGGAAATCGTGCGTCGCGCTCACTACGACGTGGAACGAAAGCACGCCGAGCGCGGCGACACCGCGCAGTCCATCGAGCGGTAGGTACCGCTGTGGGGTCGTCTCACTCACCGTGTCAGACTAGCGAATCACCACCGTAGACTTGAAGTGCCCGCGGGAGTGGTGAAATTGGCAGACACGCAGGATTTAGGTTCCTGTGCTTTCGGGCGTGAGGGTTCAAGTCCCTCCTTCCGCACGTGATACTCGCAGCAGCATTCGACGTTCAACTCACTGACTTTCTTCATTCAGTTGGCGTCATCGTTTTTTACCTCGCCGTGTGGGGACTTGTCTTCGCAGGCACCGGCCTCTTCGTGGGAGTCTTCATCCCCTTCATTACGGGTGACTCGCTGCTGTTCGCCGCTGGTCTCGTGGCAGCCGCCGCGAGCGACCAAGTCAACATCATCGTGTTGGCCATCGGCGTCGGGATCGCTGCGTTCATGGGTGACCAGCTCGGATTCATCCTCGGGCGCCACCTTGGGCGACCCTACCTAGACAAAAAGACCGGACCCCGCATGAAGCGCATGGTGGAACGCACGGAGCGTTTCTACACGAAGTATGGCTGGTGGTCCGTGGTCGTCGCGCGCTTCATCCCGTGGGGTCGCGTCTTCGTGCCGTGGATTGCCGGCATCGGCAAGATGGACTACTTCAAGTTTCTGTCGAGCAACTTTGTCGGAGCGCTCGCCTGGGGCGTTGGTCTGACCATCGTGGGTTTCTTCGCGGCGAGCATCCCGAGCGTTAAAGTTGCCGCTTACATCATCGGTTTCACCTTCATCGTGCTCTCACTGATTTTTGGAGTCCGCACCTGGCTCATCGACCGACGCGAGCGCAAGACCCAGCTCCCAGACTCAAGCAAGTAGCCTGTACACATGATGTCGACTGTTCTCGCGGGAGCAATTCCCGGACTCGACCCGAACCAACTCATCGATATGTTCGGGCCTTACGCTCTTCTGGGCGTCGCGCTCATCATCTTCGCCGAGACGGGTTTGCTAATCGGGTTCCTTCTGCCCGGTGACACCCTGCTCATTCTCTCCGGTGTGCTTGCCATCGAAACCTCTACCGGGCACAACGCGTTCGGAACCAACGTATGGATTGTCGCGCTGGCTATCGGTCTCGCCGCCTTTCTTGGTGGTGAGGTGGGTTACCTCATCGGACATCACTTCGGTCCTCGAATCTTCGAACGCAAAGAAAGCGGGCTGTTCAGCACAAAGAATGTCGAACGCACAAATGCGTTCTTTGTTCGCTTTGGCCCGCTCGCGGTTATTTTGGCTCGTTTCGTTCCCGTGGTTCGCACGTTCGCACCCATCGCCGCTGGCGTAGGGCACATGCCGTGGAAGAAGTACTCGCTCTACAACTTCATCGGCGCCATCATCTGGGGCGTTGGCCTCACCATGTTCGGCTACGGAATTGGTCACATCCCGGGTGTGTCTGCATTCGTGGAGAAGTACATCGATGTCGTACTCATTGGTGTGGTGCTCGTCGTCGCAGTACCGACCCTCTGGCACTATGTCTCGTCGGTGGTGAAAGCGCGCAAGCTCGCCAGAGAACACAAGCTCTCAACGCACATCCCCACGGACGCTGAGGTGACACTTCCGCAGGATGTCTTCGAGCCGAAGAAGCACGACTAGCGCGGCGTCGTTGCTGACCGTGCTACCGTGCGAGACGTTCGGCGAGCAGGGCTAACGCGCGCGCACGGTGACTCTGAGCGTTCTTCTGCGCCGGATCCATTTCGGCGCTCGTGACTGCTGATCCCTCAGGAATGAATATGGGGTCATAACCGAAACCATTGACTCCGCGGGCATCACGAGTGAGGGTTCCGGGCCAACGGGCTTCGACGGTGAACTCCGTTGCGGTTTCGCCTGCCGACTCAGGATAGGCAACGGCAATGCAACACACGAATGATGCCTGGCGAAGTTCATCAGGCACGGCGGTGATTTGCTCGAGCACAAGCTCACGATTGCGCTGGTCAGACTTCGGCTCCCCTGCCCAGCGTGCCGACAAAATGCCCGGCGCACCGCTCAACGCATCGACGGCGAGACCTGAATCATCAGCCATGGCGGGAAGCCCCGTGTAGGCCGCGGCAGCTCGGGCCTTGATGAGAGCGTTCGCAGCAAACGTCTCGCCATCCTCAATCGGTTCTGGCCCGTCATAGGTTGCGAGTTCAAAACCATCGAGTCGCGCGCCAAGTATCGCTTGGAACTCATCAACCTTGTGCTGATTGTGAGTAGCGAGCACGAAGCGAGTCATAAAACTTTCCTACGCCCGCCCGAGCACATCGCGCTGAATTTGGGCGAGCCGATCTGTTCCGCTGACGGCAAGGTCGAGCAAGGCGCCGAGTTCGGTGCGGTCAAAGGGTGCGCCTTCGGCGGTGCCCTGAACCTCAACAAATAGCCCTCGCCCGGTGACCACGACGTTCATGTCAGTTTCAGCGTTCGAGTCTTCACGGTATTCGAGGTCGAGCATAGGCACACCGTCGATGATGCCGACCGAGATCGCAGACACCGAGTCGATGAGTGGCTCTGCCTTGGCCGCGATGAACTTTTGTTCACGACCCCACTCGATGGCATCGGCGAGCGCGACGAACGCACCCGTGATGGCAGCGGTGCGGGTGCCTCCATCAGCCTGGAGTACATCACAGTCGATGACAATCGTGTTCTCACCGAGAGCCTTGGTGTTCACAACGGCGCGAAGTGAGCGCCCGATGAGGCGCGAAATTTCGTGAGTGCGGCCGCCAATCTTTCCCTTGACCGACTCCCGATCCATGCGGTCATTGGTCGAACGAGGAAGCATTCCGTACTCTGCGGTAACCCAGCCCTTACCCGACCCAGTCATCCAGCGAGGCACGCCACTAGTGAAGGATGCCGTGCACAAAACCTTGGTGCGCCCGAACGAAATCAGCGCGCTGCCCTCCGCTTGATCGCTCCACCCACGCTCAATGGTCACGGAACGAAGGTCAGCGGGAACGCGTCCATCCACGCGGATGATGTCAGACATCTCTTTCTCTTTTTCTTTCGGGAGCTCAGTTCAGCGGGGGCAAATCGATTACGCCGGTCGGGGTGTAGTCGACGGTTTCGACCTGCGGTCCGAGAAACAGGCGAGCGAGACGCATGAACTCAGCCGAGTCGCTTCCGGTCTCCTCATAGCGATACGTCGGAGGTGTTTGTTCGACGCGGTCGAGGTTTGAGTTCACAAGTTCGCGGTACACATCTTTCGCGGTCTCGTTGTCGCTCGACACAAGACGCACTCCGTCGCCCATGACGTAAGAAATTGCGCCACGCAAGAACGGGTAGTGCGTGCAGCCGAGCACGAGAGTGTCAATGTGGGCGTCGATGAGTGGCTTGAGGTAATCGCGAGCAACGCGCAACACATCATCCCCACTGGTCTGCCCCGCTTCGACGAACTCGACAAAACGAGGTGCTGCAGCCGTGATGAGCTCGATGTGAGGAGCTGCTGCAAATGCATCGTCGTATGCGCGCGAGTTAATGGTGGCCGTGGTTCCGATCACGCCGACACGGTGGTTACGGGTAGCCGCGAGCGCCGCGCGAACCGCGGGTTGAATGACCTCAATCACGGGCACGTCGTACCGCTCGCGAGCATCGCGCAACATGGCAGCGCTTGCCGTGTTGCAAGCAATCACGAGCATCTTTACACCCTGCGCGACGAGCATGTCGAGAACTTCGAGCGAATATGTTCGAACATCTGCCATCGATTTTGTACCGTACGGCGAGTGGGCCGTATCACCGATGTAAATCAGTGACTCGTGCGGCAATGAGTCACGAATTGCTCTCGCAACGGTCAGACCGCCGACGCCCGAGTCAAAGATGCCGATAGGCGCGTTGCGAATCACGATGCCAGGCTCTCGTAAATTTCTTTACACTCCGGACACACCGGAAACTTTTCGGGATCGCGCCCGGGCGTCCAGACCTTGCCACACAGCGCAATCACCGGTTGACCCGACAGTGCGGACTCGAGAATCTTCTCTTTCTGCACGTAGTGCGAGAAGCGGTCGTGGTCACCCTCGTCGACCTGCTCACTGTTGAGCAGCTCTTCAAGCTCGCGATCGAGCGTGGCGGTTGAACCGCTTTCGCTCGGATCCAAGTCGTTACCTGACGCACGCATGCGTCAAGTCTACGAGGCTACTTCGCCGTCAGAGCGTCCAGCGTGACTTCAACGGTCTTCTGCTTGCCATCACGAACGTAGACAAGTGACGCCTTGCCGCCGGCAGGTTCAGTGCGTACGGCAGCCGTCAGGTCACTGGCCCCCGTGATGGGCACACCATTGAATTCGATGACGATGTCGCCCTTCTTCAAGCCAGCTTTGTCGGCAGCGGAACCCGCGCTCACCGTTGCGAGAAGAGCACCGACCTGCGTGCTGCCTTTCTGAGCAGACTCGTCAGCCACACTAGCGCCGAGACGACCGTGCGTGGCCTTGCCGGTACGAATGATTTCGTCGGAGACTCGCTTGGCGAGGTTGCTGGGAAGCGCGAACCCGACTCCGATCGAGCCTGACTGTCCAGAACTCGAGTTTCCGGTTCCCGCAATGGCTACGTTAATGCCGATGAGGCGACCCTGGATGTCGAGCAGCGCACCACCGGAGTTGCCCGGGTTGATTGCTGCGTCAGTCTGAACAACCGGAATCGAAATGTAGTTCTGGGCTTGCTGCGTGTTCGATCCGTTGCCGAAATCAAAGTTGAACAGGTTCCACGGAGATTGTTGCTGTTGGTTGTCGGTCGCACCGCCGCTGGTCACCGCCGAGCTGGCGACCTGAATGCTGCGGTGCAGCGCGCTGACGATTCCGCTGGTCACCGTGTTTGAGAGACCGAGCGGAGCACCCATGGCAACCGTCGTGTCGCCCACATTGAGTTTGCTCGAGTCTGCCCATTCGATTGGCGTCAGGCCCGAAGCATCCTTGAGCTTGAGCACAGCGAGGTCGACCGTGGGGTCAGTGCCAACGATGGTGGCTTTATAAATGTGTCCGACGCTGTCTTCGACGGTGATTGTCGGATTGGCCGAAGCGCCATCGAGCGTAGCGACGTGATTGTTGGTGAGCACGTAGCCATCCGCGCTGAGGATCACGCCTGATCCGGTTCCCGCGGTGCTGGTACCGGTTGCGGAAATCGTCACGACGCTGGGCGAAGCCTTGGCCACGACGCCGGTGATGGCGGTGACGGCGGATTTGTCATTGACCACGATGCCGGCGTTCTGACTCACGCTCGAGTTCGTCGCGTTAGAGCCGTTGAGCAGAATCGCTACGCCAGCACCGGCTGCGCCACCCAAAATTCCGCCGACGACCAGGGC
>Ga0228703_1000206_pt1 | contig 46876 bp, 97 predicted proteins | sample McNCre217_Aug_MG_3_FD_178020 | JGI IMG/M metagenome (GOLD analysis project Ga0228703, IMG submission 178020) | Freshwater microbial communities from McNutts Creek, Athens, Georgia, United States - 29-17_Aug_MG | ecosystem: Environmental > Aquatic > Freshwater > Creek | place: USA: Georgia...
CACTACCAAGATGATAATTGTAGTTCTCATTAGTGAAGTGTAACTTGATGGCTAAGTACACAGCACAGAATTCATGTCCAGTCATATAGGCAGCTTTGCACTCCTAGCGATATATCCTAAATCCATAGCCTCAGTTTCTAGTCTAGCCTTCAAAACGTCATTGACTAGACTAGCAGCAGCTTCAACTTCTAAATCCATATCGTCGCAGTAAGATACTATTGCATCCATACAATCGATATCGTTGGCATCTGCTCTATCGAGGATCATCATAGAGAAGTCATTTTTTTCTTCGTTAGTTGCCATATTTGTAAAATTCATGTGTTCCTATTGTTGTGACATGCGCTAGATTGTTGGACCATTTGGGTTGAACATAACTAGCATGGTAGAAGTATACATTGTTGTCTATGATAGCAGATTTCTTATTGCGAATCAAGAAGTCTTGAGCAATTTTTAGTGCGCTCTTGTACAACGAAGGTGCCTTGATTGTATCATTCTTACCATCGCATGTCCAAGAGAATTGGCACTTGTTGTCGACCTTCTGATATATCACTCCACAGTATGTGCTGGGAAACTTACCAGACTTCACGCGGTTCTTTGTTACCTGAGCAACTGCAATTTTACCTTCGATTGGCTCAGAGCCAGCTTCGAAGTAGATATTCTTAGCCAAGCACTCCGTTTCCTTTTTCACGAATGATAGCTTGCTTTGCTGTACATAGTACGCATCGACAATACCAGACATTTCGTTGATACGATTGTCTGTGCGTTCCTTGTACACTCGATAATCTTTCTGGAGCTGATTGTAGTCGTATGCGGATCTACAATATGTGAATAGTAGAAAAGCTGCACCGACGCATAGAATTGCCTTGAATAACAAGGCATTGTCTGTTTTGGTTAGCATTTTTGTCCTCGGTTGAATTGAAGTGCTGGTTGATTCTGTTTCCAAGTCCAACCAGCAAAACTCAGATTAGGCTGCTAGAGCCTGATCATAGTATGCATCATTTGCTGCATTTACTTTGTTGTATGCTGATTACGTCAGTCATCTTTCGAGCGCACTTTGTCTATTACTTACCCTGTCGAAACCTGTCATCCCCGTAGTGTGTCTGAAACAGCTTAACCTCTGTTTCCTGTACCCGATTCATACAGTGACACTTTGAAATTGGTGGAGATGGCGGCATCCGAGAGCCGCGTCCAGAATACCTTTACCTAAGTGTTTACGCTGTTAAACTAATCGATTACGGCTTAGTTACGCCAGGACCCTGATTCTTTAGAATCTCTTGGGTTTTCTGGATGTTAGCCATATCCTGAGCAGTTGGAGGAGCAATTGGAGCCTTATGCTTGTTCTTTCCCAAGAAGAATCCAACAACAACTGCAACGATCAAAACAATACCAAAAATAACTTGCGTATCCATATTTACTTTCCTTTCTTTTGAGACGACTTTTTTGAAGCTTTAGTAGCAGGCTTCTTTGCTTTCCTAGGAGCAACTGGCTCTTCAGGAATCTGTTCAGACGTTAGCTGTTCGCCTTCATCTGCATTGCACCCAGCATGAATTAGTGCTGCAATTAGAGCAATGATGATTACGATAAAAATAATACCTAGAATAGACATGATGCCTCCTTTTCGTTGTATCTATTTATACATTCTTTCAACTCTTCGATGTAATCCTCTGGCTGAATCGAAAAGAGTTGTGGAAATTCGGCACTCTCTACTCCAATCAGAATCAATACTTCTTCAACCTTGTTTCCAGTCAGTTCTTCATACATAGCAGCGTATGCGGTACCCTGGAGAAAGTAACTTTGAATATCAGCTTTCTTCTTTAGTCTATTCGCAGTCTTGAAGTCAATGACTGCTAGTTTATTCTGATATTCCGCAATGCAGTCTACCGTACCTGCAACTTGAAGCTTGTCTGAATATAGACCAGTTTCTAGGCAATGAATGTTGTTCAACTTTCCTAGAACAGGACGCATTCTAGCGAACGTGACTTTCACATCAGGCATCATAGAGGGTAGAGGCTTGTTCATTAGATAGTGTTCAATTACAGAGTGAACAGCAGTACCCTTTGTCGTTGCCTTGCGCGACACAGCATCAGCCTTTGCATCACCAACTCGTTTGCGCCACGCTAGAATGCCTTCCTTATTGAAGTCAGACAGAACAGACGTAATCGAAGGATACGCTCTACCTTCTGGTGTCAGATATCTCCTGCGACCATCTCCATCTTCACGAAGTAGCTTAGGAAGCTTGACATCAACGTGCGTAAACACAGGTCTAGACATACTCAATTTGTTCAACGTAGCACCCAAATAACACATGCCGCGACAATGATCCAGAATGCAGATGCTAGACATACACCAGAAACAACACCCTTGAACATTGTTTCAGTATCGTTATCGATATTACTCATCAGAAGTTCCCTCTTGAGGATATACTAGCATCATAATATCCAATGCACAGTCATGTCTAGGATCGTGCTTGATTGTATGATGGTCTTGTTTGAAATTCTTTACACCGCAGTAATTGTAGCCAGATATCATGTCGATTGCAGTTCTAACGTCACGCCACATATTGTACATGAAAAGTGACTCTACGTCAAGATTTCTACAGAGACTATCGATGACAACCTGGTCCAATGATCCACGTGCCCAGACTAGTTGCTTAGATCCACCATTGGAATTGATATAGTTCCTAAGCTTCTCTATACCTTCACTCGCACTGAGATCCTCTTCACTAGCCTTCAATGCCAGATTTCGTGGAATTTCAGCTTGCTTCTTCCACCAATCTAGCGTAGACTGTGTAACGGTTCTATTGTACTTCTTAGCTTGCTCTTTCGCATCAAACTTTACGAAACATGCATCATTAACATATTTCCAATACAACTCAGGGCTAGATTCTACCTTAGTATCTGCGTCAAAGAATACAATTGAAGCAGATAGTACGATAGCAGTAGATTCAACACCCATAGTCTCAACGTCAAACATAAACATAATTATTCACCATAAACATCTTCAATAGATCTAATCTCTTGTAAAGTACGTTCTCTATTTCCACCATTAGCACATACCCAACAATTAGGATTACCACAGTCCATAACACTAAGTTTAGCATATCGATGTGGTTCATCCACATCCATTCTATTGGACTTAGCTATTCTAACTTGCCTTCTAATACTACGTTGCTTTTGTGCTATACGCTTTGCTCTACTAGTTCTATGCACTTGATTACCCATTCTTAAAGTACCTATAGAGTCATAAAGTTATACTCTGAAACACTACACAGTCATTATACAACAACTAAAATTATATGTCAAGCGAAATCACAACATTTTTTTGATTTCTGTTTTTGACTGAACCATATCCTCAAAGTTGTCATACTTCTCAACTGCAATTAGAAAATCCTTCACTAGGCTAGATCGAACGATATCGTCAGTAGTAAACTCAATTGAGGTGTACGATGGCATAAGCTTTGCGACTTCGTGGAATTTCAATAGACCAGAATGATCGCCTTTCTTTCTATACAAGTCATTCTGGCGATAGTCGCCACAGAAGATGATCTTGGACCTGAAACCAACACGGGTCATAATTGTAGATAGTTCTTCCCAATTGCAATTCTGACATTCATCTACGATGATGATTGAGTCATCGAAACTCATACCACGAATGAAGCTGGTGGAAATAAACTCGATCTTTCCTGATTCCTTTAGTTGCTCGTATGCGTCTCTACGATTGAATAGCGTGTGGAAGATCTGCATGTATGGCTGTTCATACAGCGACATCTTTTCCTCTACAGAGCCTGGTGTAAATCCCACATCACGAGACTGAACAGCAGACCGAACGATAACAACTCGGCGGAATGAACTAGTTTTATCAAATACTTCTGCGATGGACTTGTAACACGCAATAAACGATTTACCCGTGCCAGCAGAACCCAGAAGCATGATAAAATAATCAGCGCGGTCATATGCATCGAAAAACCTCTTTTGATTATCTGTGAGTGGAGAGAACTCCTTTAGTTCGCTTGGCTTTACTCTATGTGGAGTGTTTAGTTTTGGTTGCTCGTAATCTAGTTCTAGACTAGTGTTTGCAGACTTCTTTTTAGACAAACCGTCCTCACTTTCGGGCTGACTCCCGCTGCTTCTTTTGAATTTTCTGATGCTTCTCGATTACTACATCAGTCTTGACACGCTTCGTATCCTTGCGTAAGAACCTATCCGCGAGAGGACTTCGTGGATTTTGTTCTGCGATCTTCGTCATTACTTCCTTGAATGTGTTATCAGTCTTGGAGATATTGTCTCCAACTCCACCGAATGATACGATGGGTGCTGTATCGTGATACCTTTCAAGATGAGGATTGTCGATCTTGAATTGGTCGTATACAGCAATAGACATCACATGTTCTTCAATCTTGTTAGACTGAGTATTCAAAAACGTATAGGTTGGCATATATTATTTGTGCTTCTTGATTGTTCCGTCATGTTGAACGTGATATGCGTTGAATTGAATATGAGGATATTCGTTCTTCAACCCAAGGAAGTGGTGTAGATTTTCCTTACTATCATCATAGAGAGTAGCGTGGCGATAATTGCCAGTGTCTAGATGCTGGCGCATTACCTTGGACTTCTTCTCAGCAATTGAATCGTTGGATTTGTCATTGCCTGTTCGATGAACGTGGATATCATCTATGTTGATTCCATGCTTCCTAAACTTATTTAGAAAGGTTTCCTTATCATCGAAGTCCGCTCTAGCGGTATTCATAATGATCTTGCTATTAGCCTTTTGGGAAACATTCTTATGGATAGCCTTCAACTTGGCTATCATATTGTACATTGGCTTGGACTTATCGTTGAATATTTCCGAGGACCTAAATTCACTATAGTCATAGTGATGTCCTGGCTCTAGCTTATGAGTATTGTACTCAGAATTAGATATGGAGGCGACAACTTCATAGCCCTTCTTTACATGTACCTTAGCAGAAGTGTGGAAAAGAGTGTCATCGATGTCAAAGACGTGTAGACCACCCTTTCTGGATTCAGCTACAAATTCCCTGAATGACTTTATTCCACCAATTGGGCTCATTCGAATAACTCCATTTTGCCATGTCTGCCTTGTATATAGTATAGTATTGGCGATAGGCTAAAACAGTATCAGTTGGTACCTTCACGTCATCTGGCATACATTGTGGTGGATCGATCCACTCAGCATCGAATGAAATGTTGTTAGGCGCACTTAGCAGCGGGCCCAGAAGTGCCTCACACTTATGGGTCTTACCATATCGGGATCTGTACTCCGCAATCAGGAAGTACAGGAGATCATAGACATACCGATAATGGTCAATGTTGGCACGAACCCATACAGCGCAGGGATGATTGACATGCCCAGCTTGGTACAAAACGCCTTCACGATAATCATTGAGAGTCCACCTTTTTACATTTCTACCACTCTTGGACTTTCCGGCTTTCGACTGCCCATCAAGTAGACGATGAGCAGTCGAGAGTAGTTGTGCCGATTCCAAGACCATCTTCACAACATGCTTATCGCAGTGATATTTAGCTGCATGTTGCGGTATTCGATCTAGGAAAAAGATATTCATTACAGACCCAACTGTGAACGAATATCTGCCATCTCCATATCAGTGATTTCCTCAATCTGCATGTCCTCGACAGCGACAGGACCATCCTCAGAAACAGCCTTGACCTTCGGTGCCTTTGTCTTTTTGACAATCTGCACAGTCTTTGCTGCGGGCGCAGTCACAGCCTTCGCCACCGAATTACGCTTCTTTCGCGTCGGAGACATCGAAGCTTCGACTTCGGAAATATTCTTTAGGACGTATGCACCAACCTGTCGCCCATCCCGAACAGTTTCAATCTCCGCGCCAAACTTATGACGCAGCGCGTGAATGTACGGAGGAACGGAACTGAGCGCGAAGTCCATCTTCTTAGCGCATGTTGCGGGCGAAGCACCCTTAGCGCCAGCGGACTTTAGGACCTGGAACAGCGTGTAATACTTAGTCGTTTTTGCCATAATATAATTGAACCTCAATAGTTGACTTTGCTTGTCTGCACAATCTTGCCACGAAGAGCCATGGCATCACTCACATTGTCTACAGCCGCAGACACCCTGCCGCCAATGTGCCACTTGTACACTCCCCTAGGAGTGGAATATTCCTTGTAGTCGTAAATCGTCGCCAAAGTGCCGTCGATGAATTTCAGACACCATTCGGCTGTCACCTTGCCATCGTCACTCGTATCCGAGAACGTGGGCACGCCGAATACCTCGACAAGATCCTTGTATTCGGTTTCAACGTAACCCACAAGCCCAGTACCAGCGAAACCCTCTGTGTAATGCTTGAACGTAGTTACCATCAGATGATCCCCTGATATTCGGCTGAACCGATGATGTCACGCATGGACCAAATCAGTTCCATGAATGCTCGTCGTTCAGCGTCCGACAGATTGTCCCTAAACTCAGCAATCGATCCAGCATCATCGATTGCGTTGGAAATTTGCTGTACTGCATTGAGAGTATTCTCGCACATACAGTAAGACATATTCGGAAAATTCGACATTAGGCAGCGACCTCGAGACCCATTTCCTTAGCGAGAGCCAGAATTTCAGACTGAGTGTACACCTTGACCGGACCAGACTTCTTGGAAGACTTGGCGCGCATCTTAGCCAGGCGAAGCGCCGACTTAGCGATTGCAGCCTCACGCTTTTCAGCGCGAGCCTTAGCCTTAGCTTCATTAGCCTCAGCCTTAGCCTTCTTCGCCTTGATCTTCTCCGCCTTAGCGAAAAACTTCGCGGCCTTGAGCTCCTCGCGGAGCGTATTGAGGCCGCGCTTGGTAGCCTCGAGCGTAGACTTGGCGAGAGCCAATTCACGCTTCTGGATAGCAATCTGTTCCTTGACCAAATTCACGTTAGACATAGTATCAACCTTTGCGCGGGGCGTGTTGTTCGTTTCGTTCATCATGTATACATTATAGCTAAAATCACTGAAATTGCAACGTCGAAAAACGTAATAGAATCAATAACTTACGCGACCCTCTGGAACGCTCTAGGAAGCCGCTGGAGCTGGTCTTTCCAGACCCCTGGTATAGAGTGCTGCGGGTTCGGGAACCCGCTCCAGAGTCACCTAATGATCTTGGACACTGGGATCGATCCAATGTGACACTTCCCAGCTTCCCTCATTTCCGACTGGTATTGTGCAGTGCAGTCTCGGCACGGGAACTTCCTAGGCTTAGTATGAGCCAGATCCTCATGGATAATCCATGACTTGAATTCCTTTGCCGTGAAGCAACTAGGGCGCTTTCCCTTTGTTGCGTCAAAGTATGACTCTACAGCGTCTTGGAGAATTTTCACTGGACATATTCCTGTCGGCAGATCCGATCAGTCTTTACGAAGTTGCCGCTTGAGTCGAATAGCGCAATGTCACGGCATACGGTGATATATCGAGGCGCAACATCACGACTGCGATTAGCCTCATTCACAATGATGCCTCCAACAACAGCACCAGCAATGAATGGCCATGGATTTACACCGCCACCTCGATGACCATATCCATAGTCACGATATCCGTCATAACGCATTGGCGGCTCATATCGATGATCCGCAAAAACATTAGAACTGAACAGACTAGCAACAACAAGTCCTACAATTACCTTTTTCATATTTCTCTCCTACTTGATCTTCGCGCCGCTATCTGCGGTAGACTTATCTTCACGAATTTCAAGGAAGACGGGAAGAAACAGACTATCTGCAACTTTGTCCCTACTCTTGATTCGTGCGTTATACTTCACGGTAACGATCTTACCAACGACATCCTTCTTTTTTAGATTCTTTCGCATATCGTCAGTCAGACCAGTTCCAACAGAAACTTGCACCTGCTTATCCGAAGATTCTAGTGCCAGGGCACCAAGAATGCCCTTGTTCTTACCAGTACCTTCAATCCAAGAAACACATCGCAGGTCGCATTCCAATTCGCCCTTATACTTGATCTGGCTCTTGGAGCGTTTATTCTCCCAGATACCATCACGCGATTTCAGAATGATTCCCTCTTCTCCACTATCATAAAGCTTCTGGAAAATTTCCTGTGCTTCATCAGCCGTATCTGCAATTAGAGTCTGTACGACAGTCGCAAGTTCCCAATATTCCTCATCGAGGTTGTCGACCGCAGTGACAACAGTTGCCAGCCGCGTCTCATAGTCAACGGAGCACTTTCCTTCGTTGAAATACTTGAGGGGAATAACGTCCCAGATCACAGCGCGAATGTTCTTCGCCTCCTTGTCTGAAATAGTTCCCTTTACAGCCTTATTCAGAATGCCGTTTCCAGTCTTACGGTCCAGAGGATTGCCTTTGCTATCAGCAACCAGCAGTTCACCATCGAATACGACATTTCCCATGCCGATGTTCTTAGCCATCTGTAGGAACGTCTGGTCTAGCAGAGGGTTGGAAACTAGAATTTCTTTGCCATTCCGCGAGCGATACTCTACACCAGATGAAGCATTGACGATTGCATTAAATCGCATTCCGTCCATCTTAGTCTGCACAATAGCAGGGAACTTGATCTTATCTACCAGCTTCTGGTCAAAGCCAGAAGCCAACATGCACGGATATTCAGGAACAAGATCCTTCCAGATCTTGTTCACAGTAGAAGCCTGAACGCCGCAGTCTGGATCCTTCTGAATGATCCGTTCTAGTACCTTCGCGTCATCTGGAGTGACACTAGCCAACAGACGCCGCAGATATTCAATCGCAGCATTTCCAGTGACCTTTCGCGAGGACAATTCACCCAGCGCGATAATTGCATCCTGTAGATCCAGAGAAGAACCTCTAATAGACTTATACTCTGGAATCTTCTTAATGTGGAATTGCGTCATGGGATCAAGCGCCAGCCTGAAAACATGCTTTAGCAATTCGTTGCGATAGTGTGTCTTGAGAATAGCTTCCTTCTCTTTGCGAGAGGAAGTTTCCTTTAGGACAACAAAAATTTGATATAGACTCATCACTTTTCTCCCTGCATGACGCCGCTTACGGCGTCACCTCATAAGGCTTGTCCCACTTACCGACATTGATGCCGAAATAATAAGAGGTATCAAAATAGTCTGTCATCGCATCAGAATTATCGTAGTAGTCAGCAGACTTGAGAGCCTTGAAAGCTTCATCGAAAAACTTCTTAGCCTTACCCGAGAAGTGTTCCTGATACCAATACTTGTTGATGTTCAGGACTCGCTTTTCGCGGATATAGATGACGTTATCTGCGGCCATCGGCTGCCTGTTGGTGTTTTCAGCCAGATAGTTTTCAATGAAGTCGATCTTACCCGACTTGATATTCAGACTAATGCTGGAGTGATTCTGCACCGAAAGCGTGCCCTTGATACCGTACTTTTTCAGTACAGCCTTAATAAGGGGGAGCCTTCTGAGCCTTCATATCCTGCGAAACGTATGCCATCTGTCTTTCTCTCTCAATTCACTTTATAATTAAAGTATACTGGGAAGAGAGGAAAACTCAATGGCAAAAACCTCAAGAAAATCAATGACTTACGGAGAGTCGATTTCCTTGAGGATTTTTATAGCTTTTTCAGCGCGGTCGATATCGTTTTGGATAGCCATTTCGCAATGGTCTTTTTCTATCCAGTTTAGTGCCTTGCCTAGTTTACACCAGAACCAAGGATTGCCGTGACGTAGTGCTAGACCACATCTCGCCGATATAGTGATACCAGGATCACGCCAGATCAGCGATTCAAAAAGAATATCGATGTATAGAAGAAACTTAAAAACGTATCCCTTCATCATTATGATCATTTGGGTTGTACCTAACTATTTAGTTACAAATCCTATTACAGCAGCAATCAACAAAGATATACCAACAGCGAATCCTACTGCGCCGATAAACTGTACAAACTTATTCATTTTCTTCCTCTCAACTATCATGGCTGTAGAGCAATCCTTGGTCTTGCGATTGAGTTGCCGATCCATAGACAAGGAATCCACTTCAACTTACTCTGCAAATAATAAAAGCTACCCATGCGCCGCCGCCAAGCATTGTTCGACGTTCTAATCTATATGTATACTGATGATGTTCGTTGTGTTGATAGAATTTCACTTTTCCACCAATTCGAATCCCTGATTCTCGATGCTGCCTACGCATGATAGAAGCACCAACTTTGGGTTGTGGTTTGGTTCTTTGCAGCACATGCCATAATATAGATCATCCTTGCCCCAAACAATACCGTAGAACTCATACACAGCATCATCAAGATTGTGTTTGTAGTCACGACCAATGAGGTGCTCATATTCTTCAACGATTTTATTGAAATGCCAAATACTCATCGATACACACTCCCTTCTTGTCCTGCTTCATTACTGTCCGTGCATTCTAATTCGTGATCAGATGCCTTTGGACAACGCTTACATCCGCAATTCGGACACAACAGCATTCTTGTAGACGTTGCTGGAATCTTGAATGAATATTGATCGCCTTCCTTATCTGGATTGGTGAACAATTCTACCATAACGCCATCAAGACACTTCCAGCAGTTTTTACAGTTGCTCACTTCACAATCTCTCGATATTCCCAATTCCACCAAACATCATCCCAACCAAGAGCCAAAGTTCCTTTGCGCTCTACATATTCAAGCCAACGACAGTCTCGCGATCCAATCCGCACAGGATGCCAAGCAAACCAACGATGCCATTTTTCTAGCCTCTCATGCCTTTCTGTGATAGTCTCGCCACAATTAAATTTCATAATCAGCAACTAGGGTTGGCCAGATGTCACTCATATTATATACACCGTAACAGGTTTGTTCATCTTCTTCATAGTTTCAATCATGTTCTTGGTTCCTGGAGATTCTCCGTCCCAGAATGCAATAAGACAGTCAGCATACTCTGCCATCTGTCTATTGCGAATTGGTCCAGCAGCCTTCCCATGAGCCTTCCAATCCGCAGGGAATTTCTTAACAGGAATTGAATTGTTTGCAGCAAAGGACTCACCGAGCCAGTCAACTCCACTAGCACCGCCCGAAACAATCTCTGTAATATCGCTGAGATGATTCTTGGCTTTCTCTTCAAGAAAGCCATAGTCATAGAAGTCTCTACACCCAGCTATGATTGCTTTCATTCACTCTCTCGCTTCACTAGAATATACATGAGGGTTAGTATACTACATCCCATAACAAAATCAAAGAAAGTCATAACTCAACTCCAACCAATTCGTATCTTCAGGCATCACTTCTAATTTAGAAGCAGCATACTCATACTCTTTGATAATGCCATTCAGAATACTCTGAGAGTATCCGCTTGTGCCGTAGTGACCCTTGTGGCAGTAATAGACGGAACCAGTCTGTCCGTGAAAAGCAAAAGTGCCTTCAAGAGATTCAACCTTCGTGATTCCGCTGTTCGCTCTCCAAGAGTCAGAACCGCCATATCCACCGTACCAAGAACCGAACACACGATACCAGACCTTGCCCTTCTTTGGCGTGATCTTCAGCACAACCCACTTGTCAGGATAGTAGTCCATCACTCAACTCCAAAATCTTTCTTCGTTTTCCATATGGCAAAATCTAGATCGCCATCGCAGTTTTCCATATTGTTTATGCAGTCCTTAACAATCAACTTTGCGAACTTTTCTGGATTGTCAATAGTATATTGTGGGTAAGTGTGCTGATTGCCAGCATCATAATGCCCACCAGCCTTGGTCCAAAGTTCACGAATTAGTTCGTTCATAGCGTTCTTTTGCTCCTGCAACCTTGTGCATATTTCGTTCAGCAATGTCGTGATAGAATTGCTGTGTTGGCTTTAGTATATTATACGCGAATCTGCCCCCAAAGTAAACACAATATCCATATCCTTCTTCGCTTTCAAGAACCACAGTGTAGGCACTTGTGATTGCCTGCCCAGCCATACCACCAAAGCCTAGAGCGGTGTTTGACCAAGATTGGGGGAACATAGCGTATACTGACATATCAAGTTCACGGTGTCGCCTACGTTTCGTAATTAGAGCAGTCGCATCCTTGCTAGACCAATCACGAGTTTTATACTCAAACTCAGGAAAGCCTTCATATGTTGCATGAGCAAGACAAAGATGCAGTGTGTTTACTGGATTATCCATTATTATTCAATCCCAAAGTGTTCTCGCCATGCATGACCAATTTGGCGATTGTATAGTTCGTTATCAACAAGAGCATTCGCACACTCTGAAATGAGTAGCCGCGCAAACTCTTCAACATCATCGGGTGATGCATTATAGTGTACAAAGTAGTGCCTTGGAGTTTCATTATCCACATAGTTGAGCAGTCCAGAATCCAGCGCAAGTTTACGAATTCGTTCGTTCATCACTCGACTCCAGTTTGTACAATTACACACTTATGGGTCTTGGCACAATTTACGCAAAGAACTGCCCAATCTCCAAGATAATCTAGTTTGTGGTGAGAATCTCGGACGTATTGCATAGGTTCTCCATATGCATCATTTCCATTCTTGTCTGGAAACTCATAATTGAGTTTTGCGTCATAAAACGCTTTACCGCTACAAATATCACATAACCTATAATCTGCATATGCCATCACTTGATACTCAATGGTTGGACGTTCATTAGCAGCATCATTTGCGCTTCAGTCATGTGGCAGGTATAACCATCATGAGTCTGAACGAAACGAATTTCAGTTCGCGTATACTTGTCTCGTTCAATAATCATGGTCTTGTTGCCATTCATATGTTCGCCATTCTTATCATATTCGGCAATTAGAAGTTTCATCACTCAACTCCAAACGCAACTATTATCGTGAGGTTGTCCAGCAGGTACTCCGCAGCAAGCACAATATCCACTACGCAACCCATAATTTTTCAATACTTCATACAATCTGCTTATCGTGAATCATCTTCTCAAACTGACGCCAGAGGTTATCAAACTTGACCTCATACAGCTGCTCAAGACCAATCAGCATATTGCTAACCTTGTCCTGCTTCGCGATAGCAGACTCGCCAGACTCAATCACATACTCAGACAGTGTAGAAAGTTCGTGCGTGATGCGCCAAACGTCCATAATGTGTTCTTCAAGCTTGAATCGCGCTTCCCCATCGGCAACAGTATTAGGCTGCGCAATAGGCGTTGCAAGAGCATTCTCATACAGAGCATCCTTGTAACCCTGATCGTATGCGTCGTTGATTTCTTTCACAGAAGGATGACCAAGTTCACCTTGACGAAGTTCGCGTTCAAGAAAATCGATATGATCTTCCATCTTATGGATCTCATCTAGAACCCAAGGCGCAACTTCACTACCAGGACGCACACGCTCAGACAACTTTGTAATCTTACTCATTTTCATTTCCCTCAAAAGTAAACATTCGATGATTTCAAACATCACGCCATTGAAGATTTCTCTACGCAGGTCAGCCATTTCACCTGTGCCTGGGGACGTATCGCGATGCTTATATGCGCGACGCAATCCAATTTCAATACCGTCCTCGACTGCGCGACTCATCACATCATATTCTTTAGCCTTCATGAGCGTACCACTCATCAAGAATAAACTGAACGTGAATGCCACCATCGACAGTGACGGAGAATCCGCCAGTTCCGATAGTAGCATCTCTACCAGTGGCGTAAAGATTGATGGCATCGCGAATCAATCTGCGAACTTGAACGCGCATATCAGGAATAGTCGGAACTGACATTTCTGATGAATGCCACTTCCAATCAAGAAACGTCATGACACGATGGACTCGCTCAAAGTCAAAGTTATCCATGACTTCATCAATCTTCGGTTGCCACATTTCATAGTAATTCATCACGTCCACTCCATTTCGAGCCAATCATCAACTTCTAGTTTGTCCCAGATAACTTCAACCTTTGCGCCAACTTCCTCTGCTTGCTTTTGCATACCAAGCAGAACACTCTGAGAATATGAACTCATGCCATAGTGATTCTTGTGGCAGTAATAGACGGAACCAGAAGTGCCATGAAACATAATCGACGGCTCTTTGAATTCAGCCTTGGTGATGCCGCTATTCAGCTTCCAAGAATCAGCGCCAGCGTATCCACCGTACCAAGAACCGAACACACGATACCAGACCTTGCCCTTCTTTGGCGTGATCTTCAGCACAACCCACTTGTCAGGATAGTAGTCACTCATCATTCAACTCCAAAATCTTTCTTCGTTTTCCAGATGGCAAAATCTAGATCACCGTCGCAGTCTTCCATATTGTTTAGGCATTCTCGGACAATCAACTCGGCAAACTTTTCGACAAATAATCCATCGCCTGATTGTCCAGTTGGTAATGCCATCACAGCACTATATTTTGCAGCCTCGTTAGCAAGTTCTTTGATTCGTTCGTTCATCACTCAACTCCGAAATGTTCTTCAATCATAGTACCAATCATTAGTCCTGGTCCAGATAGTTTTGGCTCATCATACTTGTAAGCAACCTCTACACATTCCTTGATGATCGACTCGGCAAACTTTTTGTGATTGAACTGCGGGACGCTACCAAGATGGTAATCACCGCATTCTTCATAGCACTGTAACGCTAACTGGTCAAGATTCATCACTCAACTCCGAAATGGTCTTTGATATCTGATGCACAATGCATCCTGCCAGTATTGTAATCGCTGTTGCCTACCCTAGAGTTGCAGACTTTGATACAGTCCTTGACAATCAACTCGACAAATTTCTCGATGTGTACAGCACCAACGCTCGAAAATTTCCCCTTACGCGGAACACTACACCCAGTGCCGTCTACCCACATTTTTTCAATTCGTTCATTCATTCTTCAATTCCTCGGATCCATGCCGCCATCACTAACAATATCAGTATATCCAGGATTATTTTTATTTTTGATGCGTCGAATAAAATCCTGTTCGATTAGGCGAGCAAATCTTTCAATAGCCTCTTGATCCCAAGCATCAGGAGTTCCATCGCAATAAAGACCCGCTTCTTCAGCAAGAATATGAATTCGTTCGTTCATACCTTATTCCCTTTGTGGGGTGGGTATTGACAATACTTTTCATCCAACTCATTGATGTTGGTAAATCCCATTTTCAACCAAAGTCGTTCTCGCATGGTCAACCAATGCGGTGTTCCATCACGGCAAACCAACATTGGTCCATCAATGTGATTCCATTGAATATGTGGTTCGCTATCTGGTGGATACTGAATCATCAGTCAACTCCAAAATGTTTTCCGAAAAAACAATATACCGCAAACCATTTATTGGGTTTGTTTTCAATCCAATAGTGATTTACAGTAAACGATATTTCCCAATCTTTGGATAGTTGGAAATGTCGGGCGCCGAAACGAATGTTAAACCATAGATTACTCATTCTTCAACTCCAAAATGTTCTAAAACCACTTCGTCAAATCGCTGTATAGCTTTTTCCAGTGTAATGCCATCATACAATTCTTTTCTGTGTGTGATTCGTTCAATAGTAAATGAATGGCGACCATCTAATGTTGGATGATAGACTAAGTGCCAATGTCCTTGAGATTTTATAATTCGTTCGTTCATCACTCAACCCCAAAATGTTTTAGCATTGCCTTATGTTCTTGATCATCAGAAAAAGCATAATTGGCGCATTCTCGAACAATCAATTCGGCAAAATTCTTCAGAACATCTTCTTTTGATTCTATCCGACCATAAACCATGTAGTCAACAAAACCAGCCTGTTCAGCAAGTTCTTCTAGACGCTTGTTCACCACCAGATCCTCTTACAAACTTTGCAATAGATTACCATAAACATCTGCCAGTGTAGTCCTGGTTTCATCAGCCCACCGCACTTCTTACAGTGCTGCTTCACTTCACGTGCGGCGTCGATGGCGGCGTCAAAGCTGGCGTCGGAGCCATGCGTAGCCATCCATTCCCAAAACTGGACGTTACTTCGCAGCCACCGATACCTTTCCGCATCGGCTCGCAGCTTCTCAACTTCAACCTCTGCATTCCGTGTCCGCGTCTCCCAGTGCAGCATGTACTCCCTGACGCTGGCATTGCGGATAGACACCTCGACAATTCCTGCGGCGCGCAGAATCTCCGCATCGGCACGCAGCTTCGTAACCTCGGCGGCGAGAGCGTCGTAGTCCTCGGCGCGCACATATTCTAAGTCGTGCCATACCTCGTCTGCCGCACGCTTCATCACCGGTTCCCAGTCCGGATCCGTCATGTCGGCGACGAGCACGTCGCCGGCCGCTGTGTGACTCGTTCCATCAGGCATTCCGTAGGCATCACACACCTTCGCACACGCCTCGCGCTCGGCTGCGGCAACAAGGGCGGCAAAGTTTCCAAGGAAATCGAACATGCTGCCTTCGACTTCCATCTCGCCTTCTGCTATCCCGCGCAGTCCAGCGTCCATTGCCATGCGAATAATATCATCTCTATTCATCACTTATCTTCCTTGCGGGTGTGTTCATCACAAGCAACATAGACCCAACTATTGCCTCGCATCTTACCGCGATTGCCACAAGTCTCGCAAGTGTGATATGCCCAAGACTCAGCCATCTCTACCATGCCTGAGATTTCTTCGTTGCCGCCATCGTAGTAGAAACGCAGCCCACCAAACTTTTCCTTGATCTGAGCAACGACAACCTGCTCAATCGGATCGATGTTGATTGCCTTGCCTTCCTTTTGAAGCCAGAGAATGTGCTCCTCACGATTGTCAATCGTTGCCTGAATGCGGCGACAGAGTGCCTCAAGAATATGATACCAACCATCGCCAACGCAGAACCCACCGAATGGCTGCGAAAAGATCTTTGGGTATGCTGTCAGCAGCTGTTGTTCAAGTTCTTGTTTCATGTTACACCTTCAGCTTATCATACTTCTTCAGAACACGGATCACCGCAAGAACCCTTCCAAGATCATTGCGACCTGTGTCCTCTGCCCAGTTGAGTGCTTCCCTACAATCAGTAATCACCTGATCATCCATGGAATAGCTGAGGTCTTCATATCCTTCAGGATTGCCAGCACGCCTCAGATAGTCCATGCCGCCATCGACAGCAACAGCGCCACACTCACAGGTCTTGTAGTCGTGACGATGCGCCGAAAAGGGTTCATCGCCACAGACCTTACAGCGAATCTGATTTTGCAGAATCATTAGATTTCTCGCTCACGAACCATAGTTTCAAACGTGCGGAACATCTTATCAAACTTGATAGCATAAAGTTGCTCAAGCCCAATAAGAATATTCGCAATCTTATCCTTGTTGATATCAGGATGTTCAATCACAGCTTCACTCAGTACACTCAGATCATCGACAATATGCCAACAATCCATAATCTGCTGTTCAAAGTCAAAACGATTAGTCATTACATAACTCCTTCAATTTTACGAATCCAATCAGCGGCTTCTTCAGCATCACCATCCCATTCCGAGTCTGTATCTAGACTTGGCAGAAAATGTGAGGCGGGCAGTGGCGACAGATAACTGCGCCCAAAGTCAGCAAGTCGCTTCTGATATTCCTCATCATTCTCATCATCTTCAGGATATCCAAAGTCAGCTTCATAAGAATCACAGTATGAGCAGCTGCCATAAGTACCCTGAATCCAACCAGTCTCGCCGTTGTAGCGAACCTGGGCGAACCACTGACCCGAATAGAATCCAAAGTATTCGAAGTTCAAGACTTCGGCACCAGCAGCAATCAATGCAGACTTATACGACATCTCATTTATACTCTTTCAAGGGGGAGTGTCGCATTACGCAACACTCCACTCATATTCATCCCGAGCCACTACAGACTCAGCGCCATCATACTCTTCTATGCGATACAGCGTACCATCCTTGAGTTCGCGGACCATCAAGCGAGCATAGGCGCCGTTTGCCTTCCGGCGCAATTCTTCAACTACCCGAACGAGGACCGGATCGGACCGGTCCACTCCCTTGTCGCTCCAATGCTCCGGACGAGCCTCGCCCTTGAGTTCCCAATATCGGTCTATTGCCGCCGCCGAAAGGCTGAACCCACCAAACCCATCGTTGTATACTACCTTAGCCATTACTCATCTCCTTCTATAGAGTACAATTATACTAAAACAGAAGGGAAAGTAAAGCGAAAAAGACCCAATGAAATCAATAACTTACGATACTCACTTATCCTTAGGAAAACATAAAGCCCAACCACCAGGTCCAATTTGCTTGAGATATGTTGTCTGATATCTGACACATACTTCCTCAGATGGGTAGTTGATTTTCATTGTAGTACCACAGACACCCTGAAACGTAGCATAGCAAATAAGTAGAGTCCACATTATTAGTACAGATCTTCCTTCGCCCCACACACTTCCTTGAACCAAGTATTATACTCATCCCAGAGCATCCAGTGACGCAGCACAAGTTCAATTGCCTTAGCAAGTTCAAAGTCAAGATCAACCATTGCACCCTTGTGCGCTTCCTTGAGTTGACCGACGATGATAGCATCGACCTGATCATATTCCATTTCAAATGTTACTTTCATCTTACTTCCCCACGTTGACCATGCCCCATTTCCAATCGAGGAATGTCATTACCTTATGGACCTTTTCAAAGTCCAGATAGTCCATACATTCATCGACCATCTTCTGTTCGTTTTCGGAAATCATTCATCATCTCCATCGTCATCATGCGGACCAAAATTGATGATAATTGTTGCAATCACAACCATAGTAGCAGCAAACAAAGACCAATTATACGACATACTTGTCCATCACTCCATTGATGTGTTTGCAGCTTCCTCGAAACTGAAAGCCAGCGCACTGGCAATTCCAATTATCATTCTTGAATGTGACAAGATAGACATTGGATTTACTCTTAACGCGCCACAGTCTGGCATCAGACTTTACCGCAGCAAAAGGATTCACCTTCAATTCGATAAACTTCCTACCGCGTCTATCAATCTTCAAAGGCTTTTTGAAATAGATGGGATCAGTTGAACCACCTTTTATGTATGCGACTGCATCAGATCCGTCGAATAGATAGGTGTGGTTATACGCTGGTAACCAGTCTGTAATTTCACGCAGGGCAATCATTCATTTTCCTAATCGCAAGGTATACCAGCCGCCTACGGCGGCATCGCATCACATTACGCCTCATAGGAATCGATGCGATAGTTCCGACGGAACTGACGATTGATCGCCGTCTTTGTCGTTTTGTTGCTTCCGCGACTCCTGTAGCGATTGCAACACGGGCAATTGATGCCACCGTGACCGATTTCCTTGCCAGCGAGACGATAGGTTTTCATGCAGACAGACTCTTGTTGATGTAACCGAACGGGATGCCAACCTTCCATTCCAGGTCTTCCCACCCCGCCTGTCCCTCGGAGTTTTCGACTCCGTAAGACTCGCAGATCCAAGCAATCGCATTAGCCCGATTGCCAGCGCCGACCTGAATGCACTGGGAGACGTAGGCCTCGAATGAATCGATAGCCTGCTTTTCCTCCTGATCCCTCTGGTCAAAGACGCGCACCGCGTCCACGGAAAGCTCCTCCATGTCCCGCTCCAGCTGATTGTACGCTGCCTGCAATGCAGCTTCGCTCTCGTAGTAAGCCGCGATCATCGGCATGTACCGCGGGCGGAAGCCCCAGACTTCCTTATAGAAGTCGCTGAAACAATCAGCCAGATCATTGAACCGCGCACTGAGTTCCTCAGAGCCCTTGAGAGTGTATTCGTTTTCGTAATTCATATGATTAGTATATCGAAACTGATGGAAAACTCAATAGAGAAAACCGATTAAGAATCAAGATCTTAGGGCGAAACCCGGACCCGGGTCCATGGATTCCTTAATGGTCTTAGTCCGTTCGACCATCGTCTTAACGAGAGCCTTGCTTGCGTGGGTCTGAAAGAACCCTTCCAGATAACCCATCGTGAACTGGTGCATGGCGTTGCCACCATTTGCACCCAAGCTGGCTGCCTTAGCCTCAACCGCCGCTAGGAATTCCTTCACAGCCAGATCAGAGTCGATTCGCTTTTTCATCATAGGCTTATTATAGCTAAACCAATCAAAAACTCAATTCGAAAAAGTCTTTACAAATCAATCACTTAGCTGACCCGCTGGAAACGCTCTAGGATTCGATTGGAGCGGGTTTCTCCAGACCCTCATTAGAGTCGCTTCCGGGACTTTGGGCGTCTGGAACCCCCTGGCCAGAGTCTCCAGATACCGGGTCAGGGGTTCCCTCGGGTTCAGCTGGAGTGGAGAGAACCTGGGCTTCCTCGGCCTTGCGGCGGGCTATTGCCCGCTGCGCAAGCTTGATTTGGAATGCGAACTTCAATGGCTCATGGACTGAGTGTGCAATACTTGCCCCAAACAGGGTTTCCATTTCTGATGCAATCTCTTTGTAGTCATCGTCTGTCATTGAAACAGCCTGCTATGCTTAGGAACTCTTGCGAGTAGATACTCCATCTGATCCGCAAGTATTCTTCTGTTCTGTAAAATCATCCGTTCGAATACATTAGGTGCATATGGAACGTATAGTAGTTCCATGTTCAGCTTGTCTAGAGTCTTGCTACCCTTGCGTAGGTTACATGGCTTACACGCAGTCACGCAATTGGTCCATGTGTTCTTTCCACCCTTGCTTCTAGGATGAACGTGGTCGATAGTCAGAGACTTTGGTTCATGGACACTTCCGCAATATGCACACATATGCTTATCGCGGGCATACATGATATATCTATCAGCGTATTGACTTTCCTTCGTGAAGAAAGAATCTGACAATAGTTCTCCTGTCACACCCACGATAGATGAGATTTCTAGGTAGCTACGTTCACCAGACTTGGCATTGATGCCTCCTGTGAATCTCTTTAGCTTATCTCCAGTTTCCCAAATTACTTTATCGCGTGTGTAGTATGCAGCGGCAACTTCAAAGTTGACCCAATCTTTTGGTCGACCAGCTGCGTCTGCAATAAGAACAAGTGACATCTCTTTCTCCTAATCCCAAAGTCCTTCGTAATACTTCCCAAATAGACGGAAGCCATTCTTGATACGATCCTGATACTTATGCATACCTTCATAGTCGCACTTGTAGGTATGATTCGGGCCCTCCTTCATCTCTGAGAATTCGCTGTCATCTGTGCGCTCAAAGTATGTATCATGCTCACCAGAACGAAACTGATCTTCCCAGCTATTATCTAGCTTCGACTCAAACGCAAAGATCATTTCACCCATGATCCAGTTCCAACGCTTGAAGTGATTCTCGTCAGTATCCCATTCGTTTTCTTTCGGTGCACAAGCAGTGCTGCGCAGTTCCTCAGGAACATCTTCATCATCTGTGTACGGTGCACCTTGATGCTTTTTCTTTAGCTGCTTGAGCATAGGAAGAATAATGTAAGCAAGGGTAATATCCATGCTCCAAATATCCCAACGATCAATGTGAACCTTAACAGTGCGTTTACGCTTCGTCTGCACCCAATCGCAGAACTTGTAAAGCCAAGTCTTGGGACGTTCGCCGGACAGCCGCCAGGTTTTTGTATCTGGTGCTATCGAGCCATGAGCGAGCCACTCACCAAACTTATTGACGCGAGGATCTGTGTGAGGGAATCCGTATTCGTCCTTCACCTTTGGGACGAAGAAAAGAATCGCTTGTGCGATTTGATATGGACCCACCCATCCAACATAATTACCGATCTTTACTTTCACTTGACTCTTCCTTCTTCATTACCGATCTTTACTTTCACTTGACTCTTCCTTCTTCACCGCTTTCTTTTTCTTGCGGAAGATTCGGTCGTAATTATCTCTATATGCTTTGCTGACTGTCTTAGTGCGAATTGAATCGCCAGTCACATCATTCTTCGTTGTCATACGCAGTCACCTTTCCATCATCATCAATTACACCAAGCACAGTGGGAACAGTCTGCCAATTTGTTGCGTTCCAATCATCAATAACGAAACGATACTGCAGAACCTTTTCCATAGTCTCACAGTCATAAACGAATCGCATCTCTATGTTACCCATCGATACTCCTTATTTTGGCGGAAGGGGTGGGATTCGAACCTGTGTGAGTATGTATACTCCATCGGTTTAGCAAACCGTGCTGATAAGCCTCTCTAGCAATCATCCAACAATCACTTTACGATATCCAACTTGTTCCTTTTCGCTTACCATCGACATATTCGATTACGCGAACTCTAGCGCCGTTATAGAAATTGGAGACATTGTTGGCTTTGGTAATCGCTTGAACTTCGCTAGGTGAATCACCACAGCCGATCCAAGCACCAAGATTATACCTCTCAACGAGATAAGTTGTTTTACCACTAGAAGATGTACTTCTACTAGTATTAGAACTCTTTTCATTAGCATCCTCTGCCATTGAAACAGCAGCTAGAAATATTCCACCTAAAACCAAAGAGAATATATGAGATATGGATGTATTCTCAGGATTAGGCTCTCTGTTCGTAACGAAGTAGAACATATGTATTACTAGTTTACACAGCAGGGCTACCAAAAAGATTGCAAATGCAATAGATGATAGTATTACTACTGTAGATACAATGAACAATATAATTGAACTAAACATATACTCTCCCTCAAATGGATGGGGCACTAGGATTTGAACCTAGGAATGACGGGATCAAAACCCGTTGCCTTACCGCTTGGCGATACCCCAATGAATAATAAATATTATACGCCAGAACAGCGTAAAAGTAAAGTGAAATTGGAGCGGATGAAGGGGTTCGAACCCTCGACATTGACCTTGGCAAGGTCACACTCTACCAACTGAGTTACATCCGCATAAATCTATATAGTCTGGTGCTCCCACCGAGAATCGAACTCAGAATTCATTCTTACCAAGAATGGATTATACCATTTAATTATAGGAGCAAATTGGTGGCAGTGATAGGATTCGAACCTATGGTCGTCACCGTATGAAGGTGCTGCATTAGCCGCTATGCTACACTGCCAAAATAATCCCAGATCCGTCAGGGGGATCTTATCGCCTCTGGGTGCAGCGCCACCGTTAACGATGGTGGTTCGTCATGATTGGTACCCCGTGACAGAATCGAACTGCCGAAATCGCCGTGTAAGGACGAAGTTATACCATTTAACTAACGGGGCATAAACTTGAGTTGTCGACTGGATTTGCACCAGCATAGGACGGGTTTGCAATCCGCCGCATCGCTATTCTGCCACGACAACATTCAACTGTAAATCTTTTGGGATGTTTAAATTCACTAGGTACTCTAGTGGGAGAGGCTCACCACTTTCCAACATAGCGAGTTCATTATAGTCGAAACCACGAATCTTGTCAAGTTTTTTCTTGCGTTCTTCGAAGACATCCATAACAACCTCTTGTCTACACCAAGGAAACATTTGGTGGATTCTGTCGTTTGGTACGGTCCACCGCTGTACCTCTAACGTAGACAGATACGATAATTGGTGCCAAGTGTTGGTAACGCTCCAACCTTTCGTGCTCTTCAGGCACACGCTAATCTATCTCAGCTAACTTGGCGAATTGGTAGCTGTGGTCAGACTCGAACTGACGATGAACACCGTATGAAGGTGGCGCATTTGCCGCTATGCTACACAGCTAAAAACTCGGTTCATCTATCGTCACATAGTGCGCACTATGCCCTAGATTCCTTATAATATAAGCCAGCGTAGTACGCTAAACCCTTACACCGAAAGGTAGGGGCGGCAAACTTTATTTATACTTGGTATCCCGCTACGGATTCGAACCGCAATCAAGAGTTTTGGAGACTCGTATGTTACCCTTACACCAGCGAGATATAATTTGGCGCCCTTGAGAAGATTCGAACTCCTAATACAACGTCCGTAGCGTGGCGTGATATCCATTTCACTACAAGGGCAAATTGGCGACCCCAGAGAGATTCGAACTCCCGACACCAAAGGTAGAAGCTTTGTGCTCTATCCAACTGAGCTATGGGGCCAAAATGGAGCAGAGTACGAGAATCGAACTCGTTTGACTAGCTTGGAAGGCTAGGACACAACCAATATGCCAACTCTGCTTTAACTGGTACCCGTGAGGAGATTCGAACTCCTACTTATCAGGACTTAAATCTGATGTCTCTACCAATTGGACTACACGGGCAAAGATTTACAAACTTACAATATCAAAGTCATGGTCATCGATGAGATGAATCCATCGTTCCTCGTCTTTGACTCTAGCTGAACGAATGTAACCCCAAGGACCATTTCTCTGGGCAAACGCAACGGTATCAGATGTTTTCAGAAGAAACCATTCTTCACCGAAACGCTTGATTCGTTCTTTACCCTTCTTAGTCTTGGCTCTTACGATCATAACGTTCACCTCAAAATTGGTCGGGATGATAGGATTTGAACCTACGACCCTCTGCTCCCAAAGCAGATGCACTACCAGTCTGTGCTACATCCCGAATGTATTGTATATAGTATATATGAAATTGAATCGAATGTCAAATGGTGCGCCCACTAGGATTTGAACCTAGAACCAAGGGATTATGAGTCCCCTGCACTAACCGTTATGCTATAGGCGCGAATTGGTACCCCTGGCAGGATTCGAACCTGCGCCATGCTCTAATCTGGAGCCATTGCCACTTTATAAGGGTGGTGTTCTACCGCTAAACTACAGGGGCAATGATTAGAGAAACTTACTCAGTTCAGGTGCAGTCCAGCCTTCAGGCTTCAGCACCTTACCATCTTCGCGCTTGCGAACCTTTCCCGTAACAGGATCGATCTTAGCAAAGTTAGTGCGCATGACTTCATTCCATGCACCTTCACCATCAGCGCCCATAGAATGGATTGCGCCAACAGTAACAACGAGAATGTCAATGAGTGCGTCAAGCTGTTCAACGCGATCAAGCTTGCTCTTAGCAACAAACAGTTCATCAACTTCTTCTTCGATGAGTGAAATATACATTTCATACTGATCAGGACTTGTATCATACTGTTCAGGATTTGAACGATCAGTAGACTGACCGCAAGCTTCCATAAATCGACGCTGATCTTCAAACACATTTGACATAACATTCTCCATTTTGAAATTGGTGCGAGAAGAGAGATTCGAACTCTCAAGCCGTGAGGCACTAGTTCCTAAGACTAGCGTGTATACCGTTCCACCATTCTCGCATTTTAAACCCTGTGGCGGAAGATACAGGATTCGAACCTGTGTGCGACGTTAGTGCCGCCATCTGTTTAGCAAACAGTGCTAATAAGCCACTCTAGCAATCTTCCATTTATATATCTGGCGCCCTTGAGAGGATTCGAACCCCTAATACAACGTCCGTAGCGTAGCGTGATATCCATTTCACTACAAGGGCATGGTGCCAAGTGTTGGTATCGCGCCAACCTATTCTGCTCTTCAGGCAGGTGCTAATCTATCTCAGCTAACTTGGCAAATTCTTTACTAGGACGGACCTTTGTTACCTAGCTAGGTGTGTACATCACCAACCGTGCAGTTAAGTTATCGCAATGTGGAAGGGTAATTACTCCTATTCATCGCTTTTCACCATATCGTGGTAGCTGTGGTAGGAGTCGAACCTACGATAGAACACCGTATGAAGGTGCCGCATTAACCTCTTTGCTACACAGCTATAAATTGGTGGGACCACAGGGACTCGAACCCTGAACTTACTGGTTAAAAGCCAGTTACTCTACCATTGAGTTATGATCCCGTAAATTGGTGGGACTAGTGGGGCACGATCCCACGGCGACCTGATAAACAGGCGTTCTACCAACTGAACTATAGTCCCGTAATTGGTGCGTCTACACGGATTCGAACCGTGAACGACTGGGTAAGAGCCAGATATGATAGCCAGTTTCACCATAGACGCATAAATTGGTACCCAATACTGGTAACGCTCCAGTGACTCTAAATTATCAGTTTAGTGTTATACTTTTTAACTAATCGGGTATAAATTGGTGGACAGGGCTAGATTCGAACTAGCGTAACCCATAGGGCGGTTGATTTACAGTCAACTGGTTTTAGCCACTCACCCACCTGTCCAAAATAATATGGTTTTGCTTCGGATGCCAACCTCTCAGTATGCAACTACTGGTTTGTTGGAGTTTCTCTAACCTCAGCACCTGTGGAGATGTAGTACATATTGTTCCAAAGGATTGCAGCACTTTGGTATGCCTCTTGAATGTCCACTTGTCTTTGCTACGATTACACCATAAGGTATCGCGCTGTCTGACAAAGTGTACTGTCGTCGTTTTTGCTACGCTGGTAACGACCAAGACCTCAAAGTACACTCTGTTTCGTTCCTACGAACTCATCAGAGACAGATATCAGTCAGTCTGTATCGTCAAATACAGACCTCGCCAGTTGACGCTGACCGCACGACCTGGTGCGCTGACATTTAAAAGGATTGAGAGTATTGTCATCTGTTTAAGCATCTACTAGTTTGATGATGCTCTGTAATTGAATCAGCGCCACCACAGCGTTGTCCCTATGGATATGCCACAGGTTAGAATTCAAATCAGATCGTGATTGCCCTTGACAATTAGGGTGATTGGTATATCACTTTCTTTCAGACTCTCAAAAAGGATTTGAGTAAATGCGATGGGATTCGAACCCAACCCTGATCCTCGTTCACTAACATACTAGGTCTGCAAACTTTTCATTTAGTTACTTCATTCACTGTGCATGCCAGCACACTACGCAACCTGCCGTACACCATTGCAGTAGTATACGAACAGTCTCAAAAAGATTGTTGTTGGTAGAGTCGTAAGGTCCGGACCCCTCTCTACTGTCCACATTCCGTAAGAAGTCAGATCTTACATCTCAACAACAAAAAGGTGCCAGGCTGTTTTACTAGCTTTGCCTGACTAGCTAGACATACGGCAACAAACTTACCTGCGCAGGTCACATTGTTGCTATCTTAGTTAGTGGATGCACTTACAGTTATTTCCCCGTTTAAACCGTGCGCTCAAACGATACTTATTACCTGCTTCCCGTAAAACAACGGGCGACGATTAAGTGACAAGTGCGTAAAAGAATCGAAACACATTTATCATTTTGCCCTTGATTCACACTACTGCTACTAGGGGCACGATTCAATGTGTCTCAAAAAGGATTGTTGTTTGCACTATTTGCTACGTCTCACCTTCAAGTGTCGCGAATTGAAGTTTTCTATTGGCGCAGTTACTCAGGCTTTGCATAGCCCATGGCTTACAAACAACAAAACTGGTGGACCGTCGGAGAATCAAACTCCGATCTTCGCCGTGCAAGGGCGACGTAATCTCATTATACCAACAGCCCAAAATCGCGGCAAGAGTTTTTTCTGTAGTCTCTTGCTAACTGCGGTCTACATTTATAGAGCGCCTGTCCTCGCGCTTAACTGGTGCCCCCACACTGAATCGAACAGTGAATTAATGCTTACAAGGCAATCGTTATAGCCATTTAACTATAGGGGCAAATTGGTAGTCCCAAGGGGAATCGAACCCCTCTTTTCTGCGTGAAAGGCGGATGTCCTAAACCGATAGACGATGGGACCAAATGGCGTCGTATCTTATCCCAGAAAAGAAGTATTTTGACTTCACTTTCGCACTATGACAGCTTTCAACTGAGAGATCATAGCAACTGGGGATACGACATAAAATGGCGGAAGGTGAGGGATTCGAACTCTCGGAGCTGTTAGACTCGGTAGTTTTCAAGACTACTGCAATAGACCACTCTGCCAACCTTCCTTATAATCAAATTGAAGTAATGGGACTCGAACCCATGGATGCGTTCGGCTTCTCGGATCTGGGAACGTTACTCCAGCCGCAACAGTTATACTTTCGGGTAATTACTCCCTATCCTCATGTTGAAGATACGCCCGACTTCCTTCTACTTCAAAATTTGGCGACTCAGACGGGACTTGAACCCGTGACCTCATGCGTGACAGGCATGTGAACTAACCAACTGTTCTACTGAGCCGAATAAGTGTCCCTCATCGGGATTCGAACCCGTTTGTCTAGAATCGATGACTCGTTGGTACCACGAAGTCACCAGGTGCTAGCCTGCACTCTCTTTGGGACATAGAATTGGTGGGTCTACTCGGATTCGAACCGATCGCCTGTTGCTTCAAGCAACTGCTCTACCAAATGAGCTAAACCCCCGAAATGGTGCTCCCTGTCTGACTCGAACAGACGACCTACTGATTACAAATCAGTTGCACTACCAACTGTGCTAAAGGAGCGAAAACTTATATTGGTAGTCCCAGCGGGTGCCGCCCCCGCTACTACACCGTGAAAGGGTGTTGAGATAGCTATCGTTCTCCATGGGACCAAAGCATACTAGTATGACGTATTTTCAACCGCGCTCGAAAGCCTTATGAACGGTGCTCTAGTATGCATAACAATTGGCTCCAGAGGTGGGTAACGCTCCCACATATCGCACGTTAACAGCGTGTTGCTTTACTTGTCAGCCTCTCTGGAATTGAGATTCACACCCAAAGCGATCAAGTCATCTTCCATCAGAACCTTTAGCGTTCTATGTGCGGGAAACTGCGACCACTTCGCGTCATCTTTTTTGGTCTTGTAGCCTTTTATCTCTATATATGTATCAGTTTCTGGTAGATAGAAGTCTGGTGTATATCGCCTCACTTTTTCTTCAAAGGTATACTCAAAAGACTCCCTACACCTTTGCCAAGCAATGCAGTTTTCATCTAACCAAATAGCATATCCGAACTCCCACTTACCGTGCAAGTCAATTCCTTTGTATTGATAGTGCATCCGCTTGGCTAGAGAAGTATGCCACTCTCCATTCAGAACTTTTCTCTGAATAGTTTGTTTGCGCTTTTCTTTAGTTGCGAAAGAAGCGTTTGCGTTCGTGTATTTTGCGGCAATGGATAATTTCTTTCTTGTTTCATCTGAAACAATCGGCGCATCTAATCCAAGCAACTTGGCTTTAGTGTACTGATTTTGTTTTGAAAACTTCTGTTGCAAATTAGGATCGCTGAAACATGTTGTTTGTTTCAGCGGATTCTCGCTACACAATCTCTCATGATTCCTGAGAGAATTGTCGTTTTTACAGACACGGGAGCAAAATCTACAGTTTAGCATAATTGTTACCTCTTATGCTATTTAGCAAATTTGAGTTTTTAAGTCACTTGCACTACCGCTGTGCTACGAGACAAGAAAAAGTGGTCACTCTCAACTTAATGTTTATCGGTAAACCGACACAGTGACCGAAAGAATGTCATTCGCCCCCGCACCGCGAATAACGTTGGCAACCTATTACATTGCCTTACCTACAATCATTTGGTGCGAGAAGAGAGATTCGAACTCTCAAGCCTTTCGGCACTAGTTCCTAAGACTAGCGTGTATACCGTTCCACCATTCTCGCATTAGCGCAAAATTATTGCGCACTTTTAGACATACAGAATGATGTCTCGGAACACAAGTTCCACCGCAGAATTGCGGAAGTGGCGCAGCACTTTAGATAAAATTACGACCGAATTGTTAAACAGAGCAAGTCGCGGTGGACGCTCGGGAGTCGAATCGCTTTCGCTTCTCGACTCTATGTAAACTATTATACAGACAATCTAGCCAAAGTCAACTCAGAATTTCTCAGCAGAATCAATAACTTAGAAAACCACGTCAAAATTGTCAGTAAAATCAATGACTTAGAAGTCCGTCTCTTCCCTACTAAAAAACGATGGTGCACCCACAAAACGGATAGACTCAAAGGCAAATGTCCTCGAGCCCTTCATCGCAGTGTGGAACTCGCCAGCCCTGTTAGCGTGCCAAGTACCAACGTCATGCTTCACTCCAAGTCCAGGGAAGCCACCTTCCTTAGTGCCGTGTAGTGATGCACTATCCTCATCATGCGCCTTGTGCAGAATAGAGTCCTGCTTATACTTAGCGCCATGGTGTTTCAGAAAGCCTAGAAGATGACCCTTATCATCTCCCTTCTTCCCTACTACAAGGTAGGAATGCTCATCGACATTCTTTGCCTGTGGAGTACCATGATTCTCCACATATCTACCCTTGACCTTAATGAATCCAAATCCAGCCTTTCTGATATGACCTTCTAAGTCAGAATTCAGAGACTTATTCTCATCGGCAGTATTCTCACCGCGATGCGCAGTAATCATGCCAATGTTACGTCCTTGCGTATGTGCGTGAACGCGACTTAGACTAGCCTCATTTACGAATTGTGTGAAATTTTCCATTAGTCATACTCGATAGTTAGAATACTGTATATAGCAAACATCTAGCGAAATTCTACTAGAATGTGCAACTATTTTACACTATTCCATGTATTCAGTCAAATCATTCTTCCGAAACTTCTTTCGGTTGTAGATCTTAGCTAGAGGCACGACCCGCATACGATACTGCGGAGTGCGGACAGCCTTAGCGACAGGGTTCTTTCGCGCGGCGCGAAGCAAAGCAAAATCATTCATTAGTTGATACTCTCGACCTGCATCTCGTCAACAAGTGCTAGAATTACATTGACGTTAGCCTGTAGACTATTCGCCAGAGTAACCAGTTCTGCCCTAGTGATACTATCAGCCTCACGCGCCAATGCAAATCCCAATATAGACATTGCATCAGCAAGATTCCGAATTTTAGGAGCGACCGCGTTCACAGAAAGAACCTCACACATGTAATGAATATGCCAAAAAGTGTGCCACAGAAGAACAAATAAATTATATCGTCCATATCCATGTTAGCGACTCGCAATCATGCCAAACACAAAACTAAACACAAATCCAACCAAAAACCAAACAACCAGTTCCATTAGAATCCACCATCATCACACTGACCATAATCCCAATTGTCGCCATCCATGTAGTCTTGATATTCCTCATACACGGTCGGCTGACCATCGTCCTCATCGCCCATGAACCACTTATCGTCCGAGACATCGTCCTCATCATCACTCTGGTCGCCCAGATACTGGTAAATCTCATCATCACGCAGCATCGGAAACGCAGCCCTGATGTCGCGGAAAGTTGCGCCGCTGCGCACCATTTCCTGCACCTCAATGTCCATTTCGCTGAAAAAACTCACTTACTTTTCCTCACCAAGAGCCGCCAGAAGTTCCAGCGCATCGTTAGTATACTTGCCAGTCTTGTTACGGACACTCTCAGCATGACGACGGATCGCATTGGTGCAATCCTTGAAGTCTTCCGAGTCAGCACCGTAGTCCGACAGCATATTGATATATCCAGCCAGTTCCCAGCAATCCGGGCAAAGCTTCACACCCATGCCCTGAGCGCCAGTCTCGCGGGTGTTATGACCGCAGTCCTCACACCTGAACACGCCAGTGCCACGCTTGAACCCGTTGGTACGCTTGACCTTCGGCTTCGCATCGAGAGCCTTCAACTGGGCTTCAAGGGCCGCGATTTCGGCGCGGATCGTCTCAACATTTCGCTTGTTCTTCATCATAGGTTTATTATAGCTAAATCGTCAGAAAACTCAATAGGGAAAACCCTAATAGAATCAATAACTTAGCCAGCCACGTATTTCCGAAAGATCATGCGGGCGGTTTCCAGCGAATCCTCGTACTGGGACGCATCGATGGGCACCTTGTAGCCCGTCTTGCGATTCTCCACCTCGTACTGATAGTTCCCCTTGGACCAAAGAGTCCAACGATGACCAGCAGAATCATGCTCAATATCAATCAGAACGATACTCATTAGAAAATCCCATCCTTGAAGGGGCCTTCTTTCTTAGGCTGTTTAGCGATGAATTCCCGCGTCCACGCCCTAGTGTCATCATAGCTGGTAGCAAAATCAGTGACCTTGCCGTTTTCGACTTTCCAGAATCGCTTCTGGTCAGGAGTGTGGTACACGCTATTGCCGCAGCCCCAGCTATCAATGTAGCAACCACGCGGAATCTTCGGGAACCGGGCTTTTCTTGCTTTATTCATCATAAGTTTATTATAGCTAAATCGTTGGAAAACTCAATAGCAAAAACCCTAATAGAATCAATAACTTACGGAAACCCTCTCCAGCTGATCTTTTTTCATCAGGTTTACGCGACGATCCCTTGGACTTTTCGGCTTCGGAAACACCATCAGGAATTCTACACCATCAATCGTTTTGCTTCCTAGCATGTTCGTAGAGTACAGAACCTCTCCATTGATTCTGTTTCGATACGTCTGTAGCTTCTCGCCTTTAGCTAGTGCGATATCTTTCCCAATCGTCAGTTTCATCATCGTCGCTCTCTTCATTCAAGTATGTGTTAGCGGGGCTATAACGCCATCGATCTTTATGCTCGTCTCTCATTGCTTTTTTCTTTGCTCGGCGCTCGTACATGTAGTCATCACGTTCGCTATGTCGCGAACCACTATATCGCTTGTCAGACATTTCTGCTATTTACCTTTCTTCCTATTTCGCTCTGCTAAATCAGGTCTTTTATTTGTACGACCTGTGCCTTTTTTGAATCCAATTGGCATAGGTTCACCAATTGGAATCATTCTTTTCTCCGTTCCACAATGAACCCAGTATGTTCCCTTTGTGTTTGTATTACCAACTTTGTTTATCTTATTGGATTCTGTTGATCTAGGATTCTTCCAAGTCTTTCCTAATGTGCCTCTAGGATGAGTATCATTCAGGATTGCTTTATTGTTTGTTCTGTTCAACCAGACAGACGGCTTATTCAGAACATCCATTCTATGGAGTACCTTTGTTTCCCAGTCTCTAGCTTGCTCGACAGTATCGAACTTCTTACGAATCTCAAACTCAAATGAGTTCAGACCATATTTATCAATAAGATGATGAACTTTCTTTGAACGAGAGAAGTATTTTATCCACAGATCTTCTTCTGGAGTTTTCATTAGCTTCACATTCTTCCAACGAACGCCATAATAAAATGTATTAGTTGGAATGTGATGTAGTAGATATGTGTAAGGTGTATAAATAGACATGCTGGCGCTCCTTTGTAGCGGTAGAGCAGGTGGATATTCCCGTATCGCGACCTGCATCTCTATTTATATCACTTGTATCATTTTTAGCTACTATATGTACTTATTTTTGTATTTTTCAACAAAAACTTTATAGAGCCCCAGTTCTCTACCATAACTCTCCACTTCCCAAGGACTATCATAATACAATTCTAGATCGTTATGATACTCCGTACCGAAGTATGAACCCTTGTAACGGCATCCACCAGAAGTGTAGTCAAAGACTTCACTGTTCAGGTATTGTTTGACATGAACCAACTCATGTCCAAAATCTATTAAAAGCTGTTTCAGTCTAGTAAGAGGCTTCTTAGCAGTCTTCCTGACTTGTCGTGCATTCAGAATAACAGTAAAGCATCGCTTGTCATTCTGCACACCATCATAGGTGCACCACGCACGATACTTGCGTAGATCATCAAGATCCGCTGGATCATCAAAATCATCTTCTGTAGCGATCTTTACGCGAATCAGAGCCTTACTCTGTACCGAACGCTTCACAAACTTGTTAAGGACATACTTAGCATAGTCCTTAACGATAGCAATGTCAGTTTCATCCAAATGAATCGTTTTGATTTGAATCATTCTCTCAACCTCCAAAGACTACTCCAATATTTAGTTGGAGACAGCCCTCAGGAGAATGGTGTCCTTATTGATTCTTCCATTTAGCGCAGACGGCTTCGAATTTACGTCATCCATAACCTTACGCAATGCGATCTTGCCACCATCTGTCACGATCTTCAACGTTTTCTCGGGCTTGCGCAGAGTTTTCGAAATTGAAGATGTTTTGCCGTAATTGACGATTGTAGATCCCTTTACCGTAAGGCCAGCAGCGTCCAGTGCGTTGTATACGCCAAGCTTCCTGGTTTTCACGTTGTAGACCCAAAGCTGACTAGTACCCATGATCTTCACAGGATCAATAGACTGCAATTTCAGGTCATCAAACTTGACAAGATACTTTAGTCCCTTGACAAGCTTCTCAAAGGAGACAGGCTTCTTCTTTCGCGGCTTGCGAGCAACCTTAGCATTGCTAGCCAGCTTCTTGGCATCAGCAGCAATCATACCATAGCACTTCAACAGATTCAGGATCTGCTTTTTGGAGTAGCCATCGTAGTATTCAGGAGACTTTATTCCTGCCTCAAGATCTGCCATTCGACCCAGGAAGAATTCGGCGATTCTTCCTGCGTGAATAGACTTTACATCATTGTCTACTAGCCACTGATAGGCATTCATCTTGCTGACATCGCCTCTGATACCAAACTCATCGACAAGACCTTCAATCTCACCGATGATGGAGTCAGTCTTAGCCGTAACTCGATCCTGAATCGAAATGACCTCGGCTGTAGTATCTGCCTTATCGGGCACAACAATATGCGCCAGATACTCCTTTAGCATCTTGTGCATACCATCGATAGTCTCTTGCGACTTCTCGGTAAACTGACATCCCCTAGACTTCATGCGCAAAGACCACGCTAGAGTAGTAAAACGCTTTGCAGCAGAAGAATCTGAAATGCCAAGATACTTTGCAGCATCCTTGTCACTCTTGTTATTGTTGTACCAATTCATGGCTGCATGAATGTCAGCCTGAGTGTACTCGCGGTCCCACGAAGGCTCAGCATTTACGCTGAGGACATGAACCTTCTTAACAGTCTTTTTAGCCATGACTATATCTTACGCGATTTCCTTTACAGAGTCAACCCGAAACGACCGCCATCCATCGGCGTTGATGTCCCAGACTGAAATTGCATTTCCAACAGTTTCAGTTAGCATGGGCGCCTTGTTACGATATTCCTCGGGTAGGAATTTCGACTGCAACGTGCAAGTCATCACACGCTCGGATCCATCGACCTTAGTAAAGGTCACAGTACAGACTCCATTCCGAAGCCTTTCCACGATTTGGTTATACGATAGCATAGTTATCACCTTTTAAGTATCTCACGAAAGTATTGTATACCAGAAACTAGTCGAAAGTCAATATTGAATTTTGTCTTACAAATCAATAACTTAGCAGGAAGTCACATAGAATCAATGACTTATACCATCTTAAGTGCTATTCTAAATTCCTTGTCCTCGAAGCCCCAATTCATTAGGGTCTTAGCAAAGAGTTCCTTAGCATCTTTCTTTTTACATGATTTATGCTTTAGCATAGCACCATGATATCCCATGGCACCTAGACGTTCAGCGTAACACCTTGGAGAACCTATGATTGCGGAGAATACTTCGATTGAGTTCGCATCGCCTTCCATGAATTGGAGGATGCTGTACTTGTATCCTATATCCGTAGGTTTGATCTTGTTCTGCACTCGATAAAAATTTATCTTAGTTTCTATGGTACCATCCTTATCATTCAGATCGGATGACCACAGTACAGCATCACAATGTTCGATCAGTTCTTTTTCCTTTTGGTCCATATATCTTCTCCATATCGTTGTTTATTATACTATCTTGCATGTAATGTGTCAAGTAGAAAGCATCAACAATATCACTCACAGGAGAAATGACTTTTTTGCTCTTAGAATAGATTGGCATAAGATCCAATCCAGTCAACTGCACAAAGGCATCATACATCTTTTGTTTGTCGGCATTTCCTTTGCCAGTCGCATACTTTTTCACTACCGTAGGAGGCACTGTAAAAAACTTATACTTGTCTCTGTATAAAAAGTATTTCATTAGTCCGCAGTTTTCTGCGAGGTTGAATACCCTACCCTTCGAACCGAATGAGTAATCTTCGATGAGAATGTAGTGTTCTTCGTTTTTGAATGGCGAAACTATATTCAATACCCAAGATGCGATATTCTCATATCTCTCTTGATCTGAATTGTAGTCATCGTGCGTATCGCCGAATATGTTGTAGACTTTACCTTCATCACGCTTCTTATCGGTCAAGAAGTGAAAGTAGCTATTCGCAAATATCTTATCGCGTGATACGCACACACACGGACATGTCAGTGAATAGTCAATACCAATGAAAATCATTCTTCTGTTTCATCTTCCCAGTCTGAAAATGAAACCTCTTCTTCACTTTCGAAGTTTAGATCTTCGATAATGGATTCATTTAGGTCACCGCAGAAGGGGCAATTATCTGGACTATAGCTTACTTGTTCATCGTCATAGACAAGCTTATAGTCTGATCCGCAATTCCCGCAGGACGAATTTACTTCTTTTTCTGACATCATGTTCCTCGCGTTATGGCTTTGATCCTATCGATCTGTTTCTGGATAATCTCTGTTCGATTCTCCCACTTTATATATGCCTTCTCTGGATTCTTCATAAGATTTACCAGGAGTGGAAGAATCATGCCCTCAACTTCAATCAACTTAGATTTGTATTTTTCTTCTACGGCTGCGACTAGACTGTCCTCGAGCATTCTTGCTTGACTATCAATCAATGAATCAAGTTTAGTCTGTAAAGCTGTAATCGCATCATCACTAGCTTTAGATGCTGCTTGTGTAGTAGTTGGTTCTTCACTAGTAAATGAGAATCCAAAATCATAATCGTCTGCCATCTCAGTTTCTCCCACCAAACATATACTCTTCGATATTATTTATCGGTTTATCTTCTGCCATCAGAGCATCAATCACATCTTTATCCACCAAGTCTGGATGAACCCACCAATCCTCGAAAACAGCATGTTTATTTGGAGTAACATTAGGTACTACAAGTAAGTATCCATGAGAACGTAGAAACGATCTAGATTTGTTTCTGAAAGATTGCGTCATGTCCATGTAGTGGTCATGCTCATATGTGATGACAGCAAACTTGTACTTATCAAATGGAATAGCAAGCATGGATTCAAATGTATTCTTCGGTGGCTCAACGTCCAACTGAAGGTAGTCAACTACACCATTAGGAGCAAGTTTTGATAATACACTAGCATAGTCCAGAGTAGTTGCATCTGCACATATCACTTCTGTTCTTCGTTCTTTTCTATATGCGTCAACACACGCTTGGTCGATTTCAACCGAAACGCCGTTCCAATCAAATTCTTCTTCTAATAGAGCAGTATTATTTCCTCTATACGCAGTATATCCTCCAATCTCTAAGAATGTACCACCCCTCTTTCCTTTTAGAGCAGATAGAACAAAAAGATCCTGATATACTTGTGAATGTACTCTCTCAATCTTATCTGAACCATCAAACTTTAATCTAAGCCTATCATGCATCGACTTGTCATATTTCTTAAATACTTCTCGATCTGGTCCAGAACCAAGCATGTTAAGATTATTGAAAACTATTTCTTTATGTTCCTTAGTCATTTTATCGTGATAGTTTTGGCATAAGAAACTGAATATTTCACGGCTCTCGTTACTCTTACCCCACCACCAAGCAGCTATTCCTTTCTCTAAATATAAAGCATATTTACCTGGATATTCAACAAACGTCCTAAGAGGAGCACATTCAAAATCACATACGCCTAGGGCTACACTAGCCCAAGTATAAGATTCTACATACGATGAACTCTGCTCATACAGCTTACTCAAATTAAAGTAAGCTTCTGGTCTCTCAGGAAGTAGGCTAATTGCATGTTTCAATATGACGTTTATAGTATGTTTTCTATTGCCCTGTCTCCAGTAGCATAGAGCATATTGAAGTAAGCATTCATATGTTAGAGTTTTATCTTCATATCTTTCTGCTGCGCGCATATAGTGTGTAGAAGCTGATGCGGTCTGACCGATGCTGTAGTAGATGTTAGCTAGATCATAATTCAATTCAGCATCTTGAGGATCAGCAGCATATTCTTCAAGCTTTCTTATTAAGTGATTCATTCAAATACTCCACAATAAATCTCATAGGCACACGCAGAATGTATGCCGCATTATCTTGTACACCGAACGTAATTAGGAGATCATCGCCATATTGCGTCATACCAGTACAGAACTCAATTGCAGTATCTAAGAACGCGAATGGAGCACTGTATAGAAGTACATTCCAGTTCTTGTCCCACACAATGAAGTTGTGTCTATATGTAGCATTTTTTCTGCCAGCATCACTATTGAACAGATAGGTCTGATGAGTTATTGCAACTCTATACTCACCCAAAGTAATTACCTGCGATCCACCACGATAGTCTAAGTTCTGTGGAACAGGTTCGCCTAGATGAACAGTCTTACTAGTCTTTGTCTCTGGATCAACACGAACTACTTCGGTTGGATTACACCACTTAACGAAGTGATATGGTAGATCTAATACTGGCATCCAATTCTTTTCGCAGTATGATCCCTTGTTGACATCTGTGCCACCATCTGGAGTAGGAATTCTGAACCTGGATATTTCTCTGACACCACTATCATCAATCTCAATCTCAGATAGTTCCATTCTTCCCTGTCCATTGGTAGTCGTATCTCTACGAACACCACATAGATACAGTTTGCCTTCCCATCTAAAGACTCTACAATCTTCAAGACCAATGAATTCCCACATTGGCGTCTGATTCAGCTTATCGAAGTTTACCTTATGAAACTTCTTGATGAGCATATCATCGCCAATCTCGCAGAAGTAATTGGTAGTCGTGAGGGTAACATCGTTTTCTGGATTCAGATATGATAATGGTCCCCACTGATGCTCAAACTTATTCAGTTCGCTATGATATATTGTTACCTGACAATGACGTATATTACAGTATAGATTTCCATTGTCGTTATAGATAGACGGATTGAATGTACCAGTACCATTAGTGAACTCGGCTGGTATAATCAATGGAGTAATAGATCCACCCGCGTCTAGAACACGCTTTACGAAATTAGTCATGCCCACACCTCATTCCAAGAACCAGTCAACGCACCCTTAGCATAATCAGTCGCTCTATTCTCAAAGAAGTTCGTGTGAATAGGAGCATTGATCTGTTCTTCTACCCAAGGCAGAGGATTCTTCTTGACCTTGAAGATTCCCTTCATGCCAAGACCGATCAGTCTTCTATCTGCGATATAGCGAATGTACTGCTTCACATCATCCGATGTTAGATCCTTCATTGGTCCCATCTGAAACGCAAGATCAATAAACTTGTCTTCCAGTTCTACCATAGTCTCAGCGATGGTATAGATCTGTGACTTTAGATCGTCATTCCAGATGTCTCGATTTTCTTCAATGAACGTCTTGAATAGCTTTAGCATAGCTTCACAGTGCATAGTCTCATCTACGATAGACCATGTTACGATCTGACCCATGCCCCTCATCATACCATGTCTTGGGAAGTTCAGAAGCATGATGAAAGAACTGAATAACTGGAGACCTTCGGTGAAGGCTGAGAATGCAGCAATCTGCTGGGCAATATTCTTCTTGTCTAGATTAGCGAACTTCTCAAAGTATTCATGCTTGTCCTTCATAGCCTGATATTCCATAAACTCGTTATATGTCGAGTCTGGCATACCAAGAGTTTCAATCAGATGACTATATGCAGCGATATGCAACGCTTCACGCGCTGCAAATCCAGATAGCATCATCCGAACTTCAGGCTGAGGAAAATTAGGCAGATAGTTATTGATATATCCGCCAGCAACGTCAATATCCCCTTGAGTGAAGAAACGGAATATATTAGTGAGAAACAACTTTTCTTCATCTTTAAGCTTCTTTTTCCAATCCTTCACATCTTCGATCATTGGCACTTCCGTGTGAAGCCAATGCGCCTGTTCATGCTTCAACCAGGCTTCATATGCCCAGGGATAGTGGTGGGGTTTGAAGTAAGGTCTAGAATCAGTCAACTTTAATTTAGTTTTTACCATACGTTTTTCCTTTTCTCAATGCTCCAGTCCCACCTTGATATCCCTGCATTTTACCAGAAGCCCACCCATCTGGTTCAAATCCAGGGACAAAGTATGCGTGACGAACACCATTGTTATAGATTTTTCTTCCTCTGGTATTGTTACCATTGGTATTCCGTTTACCCAAATCTGAAGAACCAATATCACCAAGTCTGCCTAGAGTCCACCCATCTGGTACAGTTTTGGATCTTTTTGAAATTATACCATCGTTAATCCAAACTGTACCAGAAACAGCTTTTTTCGACCTTTCGCTTCTATTCTGTTTAGACTCTTTCATTTCATACTTGGATTTAGGTGAAGGTTTTCCTATCAAGCTTTTCGATATTTTGTTTCGAGTTTCTTTTGAAACAACATTACCCTTTGGTGCACCATCTTGACCATTCTCATTTCTCAAGTTAGCCCAATGATCCGATTCAACAATTGAATTCTTCGCGGAAAAATCAAGGGCAAAATCCTCACACTCAGCTACGTCTGAAAATTCACCCAAAATCTCAGTTTCAAAGTCCTCGTCATGCACTTTCATGTGAGTCTTTACATAGAGGTATATCATTGGGTTCTCCTAGTATACCTCTATTTATATCCGTGGGCGTATTATTTTCAATGTTTCTGAAAATATTTTTTAGTTGCTGCCATTGATCCACTTCTCCAACTCAGGTTTCAACATCACACCAGACTTACGCTTAACTTCAACATTCTCGTCAAGCATAACCATCATTGGAATTCCTCTGATATTGTAATGCTGGACTATCCAACTATTGGTTTCGTTGTCGATATCAATTTCTTCGATGATAACATCAGTATCAACCTTCTTTAGTTCGTTTGACAGGGTCTTGCATGGTTGACACCAATCAGCATAAAATTTCAATACTCGTCTCATTGTTACCTCTTAACTGTTACGCCAACGCTCTTTGTAGCTGACGAAGTTGATACAATAGTCTTTGATCCTTGGCTAGAAGGAATTGATTCTGTTCCAGTAGAATTGTAAGCAGTTGCATAGAATGTATGCACACCTGCTCCCAGATTTGTAATCTGTATGCTATTATACTGCGAATCGATGGTAGAACGCAAGACATTTCCACTAGTTAGTACCTCATATATCCTGAATCCAGCTAAGTCTGTAAGCTGGGATCCATCCGAATTGATATATGGAGGTTGCCAAGATAGAGTAGCAGTGCTATCAGTTGAAGTAGAACACTTTAGAGAGTATGTCGTGGAATAAATGATTGGACCAACGGTCTTTGTTCCAGATAATCCTACAGTACCATTCCAATTAGCATCGACTGGAATAGAAGATGCTGTGCATACATTTGCTCCAGTCGATGACCACGTTAGGGTTGGAGTTACTGGAGCACGACGAGAATTTACAGTAGCAGATAGATTGACAACTGGCGCTGCAATAGAGACGCCAGTTGTCATCACACAAACAATCATAGCAATCAAATTTTTCATAACAATCACCTATAAATTAGTTAACAGTAAATGATGCTGGAGCAGCGGGCTTCTTCTGAACAGATAGTGAAACAGTCTTGTTTGCAGACTGAGTGGCTACGATAGTCTTTGATCCTTGATTCGAACCAGCAGACTCTACACCACTTGAATTGTATGCAGTAACATAGAATGTGTGAGTACCAAGGGAAAGATTAGGAACAGTCGCAGAGGTTACAGTGCCACCAGCGATGGTGCTAATGAGAGTGGGAGTAGTTCCTACCATTTCATACACCTTGAATCCGCTTAGATTCGTGACTGTAGTTCCATCCGTATTCAGCGTTGGAGCTGTCCACGTAAGAGTTGCAGTCGTATCTGGTGCTGTCGTACATGTTAGGGTATATGTCGTTGGCACAAGAATTGGAGTAACTGCAAGAGTTCCTGATGTTGCTACAGGTCCTGTCCACTTAGTATCCGACGGACTCGATGATGCAACACAACTAGCTACACCAGTCGAGGACCAGGTTAGCGTAGGAGTGATTGGTGTAATTAGCGTATCTGTAGCTGCACTAAGCGTAACAGTAGGTACAGTCTGACTGAAAGCAACTACTGGTAGAAGTGCTAATAGAGTGAATAACTTTTTCATCCTGATTTCTTTTCCTTTTCGTATTGAAGTGTTTTGTCCATAAAATAATACATAACACCAGCTAAACACAGTGATAATGTAAACATGAGAGCAATTGCCAACATAACCTATCCTTCACATGCTATGCAAACATCGTCTTCCTTTGCCAGTGCCTTGAGATCGATTTCCTTTATCACTTCTCGCTCGATCTTCTTAGCAACTCTATCTGCCTTTCCAATCTTCTCAGAACGGCAATAGTACATCGTTTTGCAACCCTGCTTCCAAGCTTGAAAGTGAACAGCATGGATGTACTTGATAGAACTGTCTGGTCTAAAGAAAACGTTTAGACTCTGTGCTTGATCTATATATTCTTGCCTATCAGCGGCATGTTGAACTACCCAACGCTGATCGATTTCCATTGCAGTCTTGAACACTTCCTTTTCATCATCAGTCAACTCATCGACCTGATTGACCGAGCCATCGTTAGCAATGATCTGACGCCAGATATCCGATAGCTTTTCTTCATCAGAAACCTTTTCCTTCAATAGTGCATCGAGGAAACGATTCTTGTTGAGATGCGCACCCGAAAGAGTATCCTGACGATAAGCATTCGCACGATAAGGTTCAATGCTTGGGCTAGTGTTATTCATGAGAATCGAACTAGAGGCATTCGGTGCGATAGCTTGCATATGACTGAACCTACGTCCAGTTCCCTTAGCGTCTGGGGCTTCACCGCGTTCTGTACCAAGTTCAAGATTAGCTTCATCAAGCTTCTTCTTGATATGCTTGAAAATTCTATGGTTAGCACTTACTGCCAAAGCTGATTCCCAAGGCAGTGAATTTTTCTGTAAATATGCGTGAAAACCCAAAGCACCAATACCGATGCTGCGTTCACGGCTAGCAGAATATTTTGCTCTTGATATGCTATCAGGAGCATTAGTAATGAAATAATCCAAGACATTATCGAGCATCTCAGCCAAGTCCCGAAGAAACAGTTTGTTATTTTTCCAAGCATCGTAGTGCTCCAAATTTACGGAAGACAAACAGCAAACAGCAGTACGCTTATCATCGGTAGGAAGAATAATCTCAGAACAGTTATGTACTAGAATTCCATTTGCGTAGAAATTGTGCGCGTTCTCCACAGTGACATCATATACTTTTTCTTTTTTAGTTAGTCTTTCAATTCTTAGCATGTTTTCCTCTACTAAATGTTCTACCTCTAGTATATCCGCTAGGAGGCATATCGCTCATATTTAATTGGATATCCGACGACCCATTTGTATACCAGCATTTTTGTGAATTATTTTTCCTGAGTCGATCTCTTAACTCTGGCGACCTATAGTGATTTATGATATGTAGATTTAGGCGTTTAGCAATTTCTTCCTGACAAACTCCCCATCCACCGCCATTAAATCTATAACTTCCCTTAAAAATATTTGGGAAATTCGGAATCATAGATTTAATAGTATTAAATGACGGAACAAATGTATATTTTTCTTCTGTCAATTTTATACAAGCCATAGTCACCAATTCGTCATCTGTATATCCAGACCACTTACCGTTTCTATTTCCTTGCACGGAATCAGTCACATTCATTAACCAAGAATCATATTTTTCTTTAGGTACGATCCATCCTCCACAACCACCTTTAGTTGAATTATATCCAACATCAAAATTCATTGTATTGTGTTCAGATATTAATTCCTCTTCAACTTTTCTTACAGAATCTATGTCCCCAGAATAAACTTGTTCGAACAGAAACGCATCTATACCATGTTTTCTTATGGCTTGATGGAATCTTAAATTCGATCCTTGTTTAGCAGAACTAGCATGGGCTGCTTTTCGCTGTTCAAGAGTTCTTGATGTTTGCCCGAAATATATTTTTCCATTGATGTTATTTGTCGCTCTATAAACTATTGCCATCATAATCCCCAATTCGTCGGTAGTATTATATTTATCTTCCGACGAATTTCAAGGAATCATTTTCCGTCAATTCTCCAGCCTTCACCCAACCTCTATTAGTAGTGTATATCTGATGATCTTCGGTGCAAGTGATACTATATCCAGTATCTTCATCTGTGATTTTCATCACTTCCGCTTCAGGGTTGGTCATACCCCAAGCAACAATCGGGAAAAAATCATCGCGACCTGTTGTAAGGTCTCTGCCCCAAATAAAGCACTGTCCGATCTCATTTAGGTAATTTCCAACTTTCTCAATCTCACAATCAATAATTTCACCAGAAGGAAGTTTAATTGTTACTTCGGCATCGGCAGTAACGCATAAATTGGACTGCTTGATTGAAAGACCCAGATCCTTCTGGAACTGAGGCATAGCACGATTAGATGTATCGATGAAGTGTAGATAAGGCTCACCAGTCTGCATACGCATTTCTAGAATACGCTGCCAAAGATCCTTAGCAGATACAGTCTCTCTCACAGAACCATCATGCGGATCTTTCAGATCCCATGAGTCATCAACATCATGTTCCAACATGCACTTCTCGATAATGTGCATGAAGTCATCAGTGATATTGATGCCGTGATGAAGATTCAGGCAACGCATGTTCTGGTCGCCTGTGGGCTTTCTCATTTCTAGGAAAAGAAGTATATCAGGATGACTAATATCAAGATAAGCGGCATAACTGCCACGACGAGTGCGACCTTGACGATAAGCAAGCGAACTAGCGTCGTAGGTACGAAGATGAGGCATAACACCGACAGACTTATCATCAGCAGAGCGGATCCCAACACCTATGCCAACTCCGCCGCCGAGCATGGAAAGCCAATTGACCTCAGCGAGACAGTCAACGAGTCCTTCTGATGAGTCGTGGAGATAGGGGAGAAAACATGAGATTGGGAGCCCACGTTTGGAACGCCCGAACGATAGAATCGGAGTTGAGTAAGAAAGCCACATCCTTGATGCATAGTCATATAGTCTTTGAGCGTGGTCTTGGTTTGATGCAAAGGCACTTGAAACATAAGCAAACCTCTCTTGTGGTGAAGTCTCAGATTCCATCATATAGGACTCTCTCATTCTAGTAAGTCCTAAGTTATCGAATAGGGAATCTCTAGTCAAATCAATGTCGATGTTGTATTTGTTGGTCATGGATTATCTCTGATTTTTGCCTTAGGTGCTGGATATATATTTGCTTCTGGACTTGATTGTTGTGTGCTAGTTGATCTTTTATTCATAAGTCTAGTCGGGCATTGTGGATGAGCGCATACATGACCTAAAGGCTCTCCATTCGAACAAATACCACACACTTCACACCCTAATGGGAAGTCATACTTCTTTGGTGTAAATTGATTGAATGGTTCACATGCGCTAAGTAATTGCTTTTCTATAGCTGCCTTAGCTGCTTCCCAGCCATCATCAAATCCCTTTTGGTAGTCTGTTCTTTCATCCATAATCAAATCTTCTTGATAGTAGGAAAGACTTCTGCGATGATTTTGCCACACTCAATAGCAACTTCTCGATGTTCCTTTTGAGTTCCGTTATCCGATCGGAGTTGGATGTAGTGAATCCATGAACGAAGAGTCCCTGCCATATAGAGTCTTGATTCAATCAGACCTTCTGGAAGAACAGCGCGAGCCTGTTCTTTAGCGATACCGTTGTTGATTGCCCAATCATACACATTCTTAGCATGATCGGACAATAGAAGCTGTCGACCTTCCCATTCTTCCTGAAGTTCCCAATCGTTGACTTCGATACTGTTCTGACGATTCTTCGTGTCCTGAAGTCTAGCTTCGCGCTTTACGAAGTTTAGATCTTTAGTGGGATCAGCATAACGCTGTGAAAACTCCTGGAAGCTAAAAGAACGATGGCGTAGAATCTGTCGAGCGATATCTCGCGTAGTCGTAATCTCTAGTGTCAGAGAGACCATTTCTAATGGGCTCCAGTGCTTGTTTTCGATAAGGTATCTGATAAGCTTATCATTATCAGGATTGTTCTGATTGGCAGGATTACTCACGCGAGCGCAGTATGCTACGATATCCTGCAGACTCTCAAAGTTAGTCTCACTCCAAAATTCATCCGACACTTGACTAAAACACACTAATCGCACATTCATACTAACACCTCTTCCAATTCATAAACTTCAATCTTGCAGCTGGACCTTTATATATGTTGTTCTCGATAGCAGACATGTAATCGTATCCAGAAACAGCCATATCGTTAATGTCTTTGAATTCAACATCAGATGGCCAGATTACTACCTGATGACCAGCTTCTACAGCTTTACCTATTTGTGATACTATGTCTTTATTACGAGGCTCATTGTCAAAAATGAGGACACAGTCACTACTGCCCAAATATTTTGGAACACTGCCCAAGTTACTATCGCCACTGGCAACACAATTAGGAACGAAGAAGGAATCGAACTGCCCTTCGCAGACATAAATCCTAGCTTCGCGTGACACTCTTTGCAGTCCGAATAACTTTTTTTCATCTGTTACCTTCACAGTCATATAACGAAGTCTAGTAGAATCTCCCAACGCACGACCTGCTACATTGGTGACTTCACCAGACTCATTCTTATATAGAAGAACTATGCGATCATCCTCAGGGAGATCTTTCTTATTGTGGTCAGGAAAGTCCCTGTCCATGAATTCCTTGAAGTTCTCAGTATAGTATATTTCGTTCCAAAAAGCAACTGGTATTCCACGTGTTTCGATGTATTCTCTCGCGTAGTGATCTTCTGGTAGAGAGTCGATTGACTCCAATGAAATTTTAGATATCTTGGCGAATTTCTCTAGGGCATTACCTCTGAGTTCATCAAAAGTCGGTTTCTTATAGTTGGAATGTCCATTGTCGCCAGCCGCATACCTCTCAAGCACATATTCTTTGTATGACGTTTGGTCTATCGATTTCAGGAAGTTGCCGAACGTGGTAGAAACCGCGCAGTTGTGGCATCTGTAATAGTAATCATTACCCTTGCGATAAACGTACCCGCGAGCCTTGATCTTATTCTTCTTAGAATCTAAGCAGAATGGGCATCTGAAATTGAACAGGTCGCTGTTCTTTTGCTTATATAATTCCAGTTTATGGGAAACCATACCTAGGAACTTCCGATCAACATACACACTCATTCACATCACCAATATCACAGTAATGGTACTAGTATACACCGTACCAAAGCAAAAGTAAACTACTTACTACTATTATGTTCGTAGTGGTTTTTCAGGTGTTCTTCTAATGAAAAAACTCTCTTTTCCAGGTTATCTATCCTAGAATCCCTAGAAAGAATAGCATTCGATAGTGCTGTATCCACATTATCACTTCTATAACTCTTATGCACAACATCAT
>Ga0228703_1000207_pt1 | contig 46772 bp, 47 predicted proteins | sample McNCre217_Aug_MG_3_FD_178020 | JGI IMG/M metagenome (GOLD analysis project Ga0228703, IMG submission 178020) | Freshwater microbial communities from McNutts Creek, Athens, Georgia, United States - 29-17_Aug_MG | ecosystem: Environmental > Aquatic > Freshwater > Creek | place: USA: Georgia...
TTCGTCTTCAATGCCAGAAAATAATTTGGAATCTTGAGCAGCAGAAACAATGTTCCAACCAATGTGCGGAAGAATCGGCGAATCAAGTTCAGTCACCACTCCAGGCCATTGCCCAAGTCCGTCGGTTTCGATGCCGTGTTCGACACCTCGAGCAAACATAACCTGAAGTCCAACGCAAATTCCAAGCACCGGCTTATTGGCTATGAGACGCTGATCGATTAGTTCCGCTCCGCGAACATTGTTGAGTTGATTCATGACAGCAGTGAAAGCACCGACTCCAGGCACGACTAAACCGTCAGCAGCTAGGGCTTTATTGCGATCAGCGGTTAGCTCAACCTCTGCCCCGGCAGCGGCAATCGCCTTTACAACTGAGTGAACATTTCCGCTGCCGTATTCAAGAACGACGACGCGGGGTGAACTCACAGAGCGCCCTTGGTTGATGGAACGCCATCAACGCGTGCGTCGTGGTCAACTGCCTTGCGCATTGCACGAGCAAAGGCTTTGAACTCAGCCTCCGCAATGTGGTGCGGATCGCGGCCGTCGAGCAGATTGACGTGAACGGTAATTCCGGCGTTCAAGGAAATCGCCTCAAACACGTGACGAATCATCGAGCCGGTGAAGTGACCACCAATTAGGTGAAATTCAAAACCAGCAGGCTCACCGGTGTGAACCAAGTAAGGACGGCCAGATACGTCAACTACCGCACGAGCAAGAGCATCGTCAAGCGGAACAGTGGCATCGCCGTAGCGAGCAATCTGCTTCTTGTCGCCAAGAGCTTGCTTTAGTGCCTGACCCAAAACAATTGCGGTGTCTTCAACCGTGTGGTGTACATCGATGTGAGTATCGCCGGTAGCTCGAACAGTGAGATCGATCAACGAGTGCTTTGAAAACGCGGTAAGTAGGTGATCAAAGAAAGGCACGGTAGTAGAGATGTCGGCCTTGCCAGTGCCATCGAGGTTGAGGCTTAACTCAATCGAAGACTCACTGGTCTTGCGCTGCAAATCAGCAGTGCGACTCATTTGATTACCTTTCGCAAAGCGAGAACGGGATTAAACCCAATTCTACTTGCCGAGCACCTCTCGAAGCGAGGACAAAAATTGACTGGTCTCTGCTTCGGTGCCCGCAGTAACGCGCAAAGTATTTGGAATACCAACGTTTCGCACGAGCACTCCACGCTCAAGTAGTGCCTGGAAAACCGCCTCAGGGTCGTCAACACCGCCGAACAAAACGAAATTCGCTTCACTGCGATATGGATCAAGCCCCATAGCGGTGAGCTCGACAATCATGCGATCGCGTTGGAATCGGATGTCGTCAACCATCGACAACATCGTGCCAGAGTGAGCGAGCGCCGCCTCGGCCGCCGCCTGGGTGAGAGCACTCAGGTGATAAGGCAGGCGAACCAAACGAAGCGCATCGACTACCGCTGAATCTGCGGCTAGGTAACCAACTCGGGCACCGGCAAAAGCGAAAGCTTTACTCATGGTGCGCGAAACCATTAGTCGCTCGCGCCCCGGCAGTAACTCGATAGCAGTTTCGGCTCCGTCGCCGGCAAATTCTGCGTATGCCTCATCAACAACAACGATTCCCCCGGTAACCTGACTAACCGCGTCGTACGCCGCCTCGATGCAGCTCAAACTAATTGGTGTGCCGGTTGGATTATTTGGCGAGCAAATCATCACGATGTTTGGTTCGTGAGTGAGGATTTGTTCGCGAACGTGTTCAGGCGTTAATTCGTAACGCTCTAGGCGTGAGGCGTTTACATAGCGAGTGTCGAGAGCTTGAGCCAACAACGGATACATCGAATAGGTTGGCCCGAATCCAAGCGCAGTGCGGCCTGGTCCACCGAAAGCCTGAAATATGTGTTGCAAGACTTCGTTCGAACCATTGGCTGCCCAAATCTGATCGACTCTCAAGCCGTGCCCGAGATACTCGGCGAATGCGGCGCGAAGTTTCATGAATTCGCGATCCGGATAGCGATTCAACGTAAGGGTGGCCTCGGCAATGCGGGCAAAAATATCCTCGATTACTTCGCGAGGAATGCGGTGAGTATTTTCGTTAACATTTAGCGCTACTGGAACATGCAATTGTGGCGCACCATATGGCTTGCGACCCTTGAGGTCGTTGCGGATCGGGAGATCATCGAGGTTTGCCATTAGATAAGGGTATCTAATTACCTCGATGATCCTCCGGTAGCGGCAACCGCTGCCGCATCCCCGACTAGAGGGAAGTTTTTAGTGCTGAGGAAGAATGAGGTCTTGCCCAGGGGTCAAGTTTGCAGTTTCGAGTCGGTTTAGCTCAACCAAAGCTGCTACGTATTCGCGAGGATCCTGCTCAGGTGCAACAGTGTCGGCAATTGACCAAAGGGTTTCGCCCTGGTGTACCGAGTAGTGCTCGGCCTGGCCGGCAGTTGCGCTAGCGCCAGCTGCCTGACCGGTGATAAAGCCGGTGATGGCGACGCCCGCAACCACAAGGATGCCGACGCGCTGCACGAATTTACGAGGATTCACTAGTACCTTCATTTTGCCCTGCTTTCTCGAACATTTGTTCGAATTAGAACAAGATTACGATATTCCACCGGCATCTTGTCAAGTCTTTTCGCAAATTATTCGAAAATCTGTTTGGTTTTTGACCATTTCTCGAATAAAATTTCGATAAGGCCAGTATCTGGGTCACCACCGACATCGGCACCACCGAGAGTGAATGAGGCAGCAAATGACAGCAAGACGAGCAGAGCACCTTAGCCAAACCCAGGCCAGAATTCTCGAGTTCATCATCCGCTTCAAGGATGAGCGCGGCTATGCCCCGGCAATGCGCGAGATCGCCGAAAGCGTGGAGCTTAAGTCGGTGTCCAGCGTGAAACACCAACTCGACCAGCTCGAAAAGGCTGGTTACATCGACCTAAAGGACGGGCTTGCCCGCGGTATCCAGGTGCTCATCGAGCCTGAGGGTTTCAGCCAAGTTGAGAGCGACTCCCCTAGCCAGTTTGGCGATGCAGCTCACATTCCTCTAGTTGGCCGAATCGCTGCCGGTGTTCCAATCACGGCAGAGCAGAACGTTGAAGAATTCATGCCGGTGCCACGGAGCTTGGTTGGCAAGGGTGATTTGTTCATGCTCGAAATTCGCGGAGATTCGATGATTGACGCCGCAATTTGCGACGGCGACTTCGTGGTGGTTCGCAGCCAAAAAACTGCGGACAACGGCGACATTGTTGCAGCAATGATCGATGGTGAAGCCACCTGCAAGGTTTTCAAACAGCGCGACGGCCACACTTGGTTGCTACCTCGTAATTCAAACTACGAACCGATTCTTGCCGATAACGCAGAAGTACTCGGAAAAGTAGTTACCGTTTTGCGAAAGCTCTAAGCTCCGCAGCAAAATCTGGCGTAACAAACGCCGTGACGTGAGTGCCATCTTCTTCATAGGCAAGTTTCACAATTCGCGAATTCAAATGCATGCGTGAAACTAAGTCGCCACGGTTGTATGGAATTATTAGTTCAATTTCGATATTTGGTTCCGGGAGTAACTCCGCTATTTTTGCTTCAAGCTCATCAATCCCCTCACCGGTTCGAGCCGACACAGAAATCGAGTTCGGTTCCATTCCACGCAGTGCCATGCGCTGAATGTCATCGACCAAATCAATTTTGTTGAAGACGATTAGCTCGGGAATATCTCTTGCCCCGACTTCACCGACTACGTCTCGTACGGTTGCGATTTGCCCGGCTGGATCAGGGTGCGACGCATCGACAACGTGAACGATTAGGTCGCTATCGCCAATTTCTTCCAGCGTGGAACGGAATGCCTCCACCAACTGGTGTGGCAAGTTACGTACGAAACCGACGGTATCCACAAAGGTATATGGGCGACCATCCGGCGTCTGCGTCTTGCGAACCGTTGGGTCAAGCGTTGCAAAGAGTGCATTCTCAACCAGCACTCCAGCCTTGGTAATTCGATTTAGCAGTGATGATTTACCGGCATTGGTATAGCCGGCGATGGCTACGCTTGGCACCTGGTTCTTCTTGCGGCTGGCTCGTTTGGTTTCGCGGGCCGGCTTCATCGCAGCGATTTGCTTTCGCAGCTTTGCCATCCGAGTGTTGATTCGGCGGCGGTCAAGTTCAATCTTGGTTTCACCAGGACCACGTGATCCCATACCAACGCCACCGGCGGCTTGACCACCGGCCTGACGCGACATCGACTCACCCCAACCACGAAGTCGAGGAAGTAAATATTCAAGCTGCGCTAATTCAACTTGAGCTTTACCTTCGCGACTCTTGGCATGTTGGGCAAAAATATCCAAAATCACAGCAGTGCGATCAATTACTTTTGCATTAACTACATTTTCGAGTTCTCGACGTTGGCTAGGAGCAAGCTCTGTGTCTGCGACAACAGTGTCTGCGCCGACTGCAGCTACCAATTCTTTAAGTTCGAGCGCTTTACCTTTACCAAGGAAAGTAGCCGGATCCGGATGAGCTCGTCGCTGAAGCAATCCATCTAGCACTTCAGAACCTGCGGTATCGGCTAGTGCCGCCAATTCGCGTAGCGAGTTTTCCGCATCCTCCAAAGAATTTTCACCCCAGATGCCAATCAGAATGACTTTCTCCATACGGAGCTGGCGATACTCAACATCGGTAATGTCTTCGCGTTCGGTAGATAAACCAGAAACTCTTCGCAGTGCACTTCTAGCCTCGAGATCAAACTGATCTCCGTCGTAGTCGCCATGACTGTGACTTTCGTCGGCCCCAAGTGCGGCGGCACGGTCGCCACGACGCAATATGCGATCGATTACCTTGGCACCGCGATCTTCGCTAGGGCTTTGCTGATTTTGAACCATCGAATCAACCATAGTTTGGGATAGTGTTTGGTTCATGTCGGGTGAACACTATTTCAGCGCTGAACCAGCCGGCGAGTTCAAGCCCAAGACCATCAGAGTCAATTTACTTGGCAAGGATTTGCAATTACAAACCGCCGGTGGGGTCTTTAGCCCGGATCACTTGGACACCGGCACGGCGATGTTGCTGAATCACATCGACGAAGCCCCACTCTCTGGCAACCTACTAGACGTCGGTTGCGGCTGGGGTCCCATCGCAATTGCACTTGCCATGCAGGCACCTGACTCCACGGTTTGGGCAGTTGACGTCAATCAACGTTCGCTCGATTTGACCAAGGCTAATGCCGCAGCCCTTGGACTGACCAACATTAGGGCGTGCATTCCCGAAGAAGTACCGGGCGACATTGAGTTCACCGGCATATGGTCTAACCCACCAATTCGTGTTGGCAAGGCAGAACTGCACTCGATACTTTTGAAATGGTTACCGCGATTGGCTGCCGAATGTGAAAGTTACCTGGTGGTTGCCAAAGACCTTGGAGCCGACTCTCTTTTGAAATGGCTGCAGGCGGAATTAACCGAAGACTTTGATGCTCAAAGAATCGATACCGAAAAAGGTTTTCGCATCCTGCGAGTGACTAGAGACTAATTTCTCCGTCGTAGACCAATTCCGCAGCTCCACTCAAGCCAACGTGCTCGCCGTCTTCGGTTGGAAACATTCGAACACCTAGGGTTCCGCCAGGAACGGTAACTTGCCAAGTATTTGGTGCCCCCGAGCCAGCCCAGTGTCGAGTCGCTAAAGCGGCAGCGCAAATGCCGGTGCCGCAGGAAAGTGTCTCGCCAACTCCGCGCTCGAAAACACGCATCGAAATATAGCCAACACCGTTTTTTACATCGTCGGCAACCACAAACTCAACGTTCGCTCCATTTGGTTGAGTCGGCTTCAAAACCGGAGCGTCTGCCAACTTGAGTTGATCAAGTTCGCTCTTGTGAGCAAGTGCAACCACAATGTGTGGATTGCCCAAATTGATTCCCTGTCCAGGTCGCGAGACTTCGAGATTCTCCGCGTGCACCAAGACTTCATCCGACTCGAGTTTCCAACGTCCCATGTCAACAGCGAAGCCGGCCATGTTGCGCTGCACATCTTTTACGCCAGCACGCGTGCCAACCGAAAGTGTTTGACCATCGCCAAGGTCAACCAAGCCCTTTTCGGTTAGGTATCGAGCAAAAACGCGAACGCCGTTGCCGCACATTTCTGCCGTACTGCCATCGGCGTTGTAGTAATCCATAAACCAGGCTGCTTCGGGCTCCTCGGCAAGGGCTGCCGCGCCTTCAGGCAAACTCTGTGACTTAATGACTCGGATAAAGCCATCGGCGCCGATGCCAAAATGCCGATCGCACACTGCAGCGATTTGCTTGCTAGTCAGGTTCAGCTCGCCAGCCGGATCAAGCACTAGAACGAAATCGTTCCCGGTGCCCTGACCTTTGGTGAACTGAATGGTTTGCGTCATGTGACTAGCCTATTCGCCGAGTAAATTCGGTGCAGTTTTTTCAATTAATTCCACAACATTGGCCAACAGTCGAGGCTCCTGGTAGTCCTGCCAATAAATGCGATCATCGCGGCGGAACCATGACATCTGGCGGCGTGCGTAGCGTTGCGTCAGGTGCGTGGTGGCGGTAACAGCCTCTTCGCGCGTGAGTTCGCCGTCTAACTGAGCAATAGCTTGTGCGTAACCGATGGCCCTGGACGAAGTCTTGCCCTCACGAATACCATGCGGGATTAGCGACTCAGCTTCTTCGACGATTCCCTGCTGCCACATTTTTTCAACACGCTGGGCTAGGCGCTCAACTAGGTGAGCTCGCTCAGAATTCAATCCAATTTCCAACACTGGTTGCCAAGATTCTGTTTTCTCCGGCAATGCCGCGGCGAAGGGTTCTCCAGTAATAGTGACGATTTCAAGAGCCCTCACCACTCGTCGCCCGTTCTCCGGATCAATACGTGATGCGGCAAGTGGATCGAGCGCAGCGAGCTTCCGGTGTAGAGCATGCGAGCCGAATTTTTCCAATTCGTCTTCCAACTCAGCACGGATGAGTTCGTCGCGCTCAGGGAATTCAAAAGTATTTAGCGCTGCCGCGATATAAAGCATCGAACCACCAACCAAAATTGGAGTCACACCTTTTGATTGCAAATCGGTAATCAATGGACGAACCTGGGATTGATATTCAGCCGCAGTCGATTCGTCCCTGATATCCAAGACATCCAACATGTGATGTTCTATTCCGCGGCGTTCTTCTTTCGAAAGTTTTGCCGTGCCGATGTTCATGCCACGGTAAAACTGCATTGAATCGGTATTTACGATTTCGGCTTTACCACCGCGTCGAATAATTTCCTCGGCGATACCCAAGCCAAGGTCAGACTTCCCGGTGCCAGTTGGACCGACTACGGCAATCAAATTGATTGACATTAGTGAGAGTTCTTGACGTTGAGTTCCAGAGAAAGTCTTCCGGCAGGCTTATTTGGCACTGCACAAGATTCGGCCTCAGCACGATCCCAGGCGTCACCGGCGATGGTTCTGCGCATGCTGTAGTTGGTGCCCGGCTCGACGTCGGCCATTAGGTGATACGGCGCAGCAGAGGTGACCGTGCAAGTAACCAAGTCGCCCGGTCTTGGCTTTGGCTCCCCGGCTGGTACTTCAAAGTGCACTAAGCGGTAGTCACGAGCGCGGCCAGACATGCGATTGGTTTGGTCATCCTTGCGGCCTTCATTGGCTACCAAGACTTCAACCGTCTTACCAATCTGCTTTTGGTTTTCTTCCCAGGCGATTTGGTTTACTCGCTCGATCAAGCGAACGTAGCGATCTTGAACTACCTCTTTAGAAATCTGCTCAGGTAAGTCCGCAGCTGGGGTGCCTGGGCGCTTCGAATACTGGAAGGTGTATGCCACCGAGAATCGCCCCTGCTCCACTACCCGCATGGTTTCTTGAAAGTCTTCTTCGGTTTCGCCTGGGAATCCAACAATGATGTCTGTGCTCAAGGCGGCGCCTGGAATGGCTGCGCGAACTCGGTCGAGAATGCCTAGGAACTTCTCACTTCGATAGCTGCGGCGCATCTCTTTCAAAATTCTGTCACTGCCCGACTGCAGAGGCATGTGCAGCAGCGGCATAACATTGTGAGTTTCCGCCATGGCTTCGATTACGTCGTCGGTAAATGCTGCAGGATGAGGAGATGTGAAGCGCACACGCTCGAGACCCTCAATCTCACCACAGGCACGAAGGAGTTTTGCGAATGCACCTTTGTCGCCGAACTCAACTCCGTAGGTGTTTACGTTCTGACCAAGCAATGTGACTTCGACTACACCTTCGGCAACGAGCGCTCGTATCTCTCCGAGGATGTCTTCCGGTGCGCGATCGCGTTCTTTTCCACGCAGTGAAGGCACGATGCAAAAAGTGCATGTGTTGTTGCATCCGACAGAGATGCTGACCATTCCCGAATAGGTTGAGTCGCGTTTGGTTGGCAGGCTACTTGGGAAAGTTTCTAGTGCCTCGATGATTTCAACCTGGGCCTCGTGATTGTGGCGTGCTCTCTCGAGAAGCGTTGGTAGCGAACCGATATTGTGTGTGCCGAACACTACGTCTACCCAAGGCGCCTTGGCCACGATTGTGTCGCGATCTTTTTGAGCTAGGCAACCACCGACAGCAATTTGCAGGCCAGGCTTCTCTTTTTTCTTCTCGCTAAGCACACCCAGGTTGCCGTAGAGCTTGTTATCTGCGTTCTCACGTACGGCACAGGTATTGAAAACTACGACGTCGGCATCGTCGCCCTCGGCAGCCACGTAACCGGCTGCTTCGAGCATTCCGGTTAGGCGTTCGGAGTCGTGTACGTTCATCTGGCAGCCAAAAGTGCGCACCTCGTAGGTGCGAACTGGGCTGGATGAATTGGTCATAAGACCCTAATTTTACCCCGCTAAACGAGGGTTTCTTCGGCCGCTTTGCAGGCAGCTATCACTATCGATGAGCCGTAGCCCTTGCGCGCAAGGTAGCCGTTAAGGCGACGGAGACGAACGTCGTGCTCCAGGTTGGCCAGTCTTTCGATGCGCTTAACAGCAAGGTCTATGGCGGTAGCCAATTCGTCTTCAGAGGTAATCTCGCCGGTGACGGTTTCAATTACTTCCGCACCAACCCCCTTCTGGACCAGCTCCCGCTTGATTACCGATTTGGAAGCACCCTTGAATTTTCTGCGGGAGTTGACGATGGTTTCGGCAAAGAGCTTATCGTCAATTAGGCCAACCTCTATGAATCGCTGAAGTACCGACTCTGCGATCTCTGGGTCGATCTCTCGCTTCTCGAGGATTTGTCTAAGTTGATGGGCCGATTTTGCCGAACGAGCCAATTGATAAAGCAACACGTTTCTAGCACGCTGCTCTTGACGCTCGGGAGAAAGTTGACGAGGTGGCTCATCAGTTTTCACCGACGAACCACCTCGAGATTTTTTGAAGGCCATTAGCCTGCGTTTGCGGCCTTTGATGCCTTAGCAGCTGGCGCTGCAACTTCTTCAGCAACTTCTTCAGTTGGAAGATCAGCTACGGCACGAGGAACACCAATGCCTAGCTTGACCTTAATCTTCTTTTCGATTTCATCTGCGATAGCAGGATTCTCAAGCAAGAAGTTACGTGAGTTTTCTTTACCCTGACCCAGCTGCTCTCCTTCGTAGGTGTACCAAGCACCAGATTTCTTTACGATCTCCTGCTCGACACCAAAGTCAAGTAGCGAACCTTCGCGAGAAATACCAACACCGTAAATGATGTCGAACTCCGCCTGCTTGAAAGGAGCAGCCATCTTGTTCTTGACTACCTTTACTCGAGTGCGGTTACCAACTGCGTCGGTGCCATCTTTCAAAGTTTCGATACGACGGATGTCAAGACGAACCGAAGCGTAGAACTTAAGCGCCTTACCACCGGCGGTGGTTTCTGGGCTTCCGAAGAAGACACCGATCTTTTCACGAAGCTGGTTGATGAAAATCATGGTGGTGCCTGTGCTGTTAAGAGCACCGGTTAGCTTGCGAAGTGCCTGTGACATCAAACGAGCCTGAAGACCAACGTGTGCGTCTCCCATTTCACCTTCGATTTCGGCACGAGGAACCAGCGCTGCAACCGAGTCGATCACGATGATGTCGATAGAACCAGAACGAACTAGCATGTCGGCAATTTCAAGTGCCTGTTCACCGGTGTCTGGCTGGCTAACCAAAAGGTCGTCGATGTTGACGCCAAGTGCCTGAGCGTAAACCGGGTCGAGTGCGTGCTCGGCGTCGATAAACGCGGCGGTGCCACCGTTGCGCTGTGCGTTGGCGATGGCATGTAGTGCCACTGTGGTTTTACCTGAAGATTCTGGACCGTAGATCTCGATGATTCGACCCTTTGGCAAACCACCGGTGCCGAGGGCAACGTCTAGCGCGATAGACCCGGTTGAAATTACCTCTACCGGAGCTCGCTCATCTGAACCAAGGCGCATGATGGCGCCCTTACCGAATTGGCGGTCGATCTGGGCGAGGGCTGTGTCTAGAGCCTTTTCGCGATCTGCTGCTGATGCCATTTGGAATCCTCTTTCTGACTGCTTCTATTTCAGTTGACACTAGGTGGAACCGGTGACATTTCTATCGCCTGTCGCCGATTCTGTTGAAAACTTCTCAACCGGACCGGTTGTTAGTAACAGTAGCAGGTTTTCGAACAGATTTTCGAACAAATATCCCGCTGGCGTGTCGTTAGTTCGTCTTTTTGTTCTTTTTGTTGTGGCCGTGCCAGCGATCCTTTGGCACACCGGTAACCCGGCAAATGGCTAACCAAACATCCCGAGGGTCTTCCCCATCGGCCAGGGCCTTAACGCCGGTGCGATCGGCGAGCTCGCCCAAGACTAGGTCTTTAAGCAGGTAATTGGACTGATCCTGGCCGAATTCATCGACCATAAGTTCATTGAACTGACTGAGGCGCACTGCAAAGCCGAAGTTACTTGGTGCGCACGCTGCGGTTGGCCGCTAGGAAGGCATCGAACTTGTCGAGTTCGACATCGCCGAAGCCAGCAGAAACGCCGCTGCCAAAGCCAGCAGGGATGGCGTCTGGGATACCTTCGAGGATGGCCAAGCGGTCGCTAACCTCGCGGAGAATTGCTGAGACTGGAACCTCAAGGGCTTCGGCAAGCGATGCCAATACCTCTGAGGATGCCTCTTTCTGACCGCGCTCTACCTCACTGAGGTAGCCGAGTGCCATGTTTGCTCGGGCAGCAACCTGACGAAGGGTTTGACCCTTTTGCTGACGGAAATCGCGAAGTACATCGCCGATCTCTTGACGAATCAATGCCATCTGTGGGCCTCCTCTCCCAATAACTTACCTTGAGGTTGCGACAAATCTAAACCGGAAGGCTTGGAATTGCCTGAGCAACACGAACTAAAACCGGATTAGTTACCGATTTGTTCCAAGAGTTCGCTCACGGCTGACTGGACTGCCGCCGCCCTAATCTCTTGTCTGCTCCCGGATAGTCGAAGTTCCAACGAAACTGCGGACTCGCCAGGCAACACTAGACCGAGATAGACCAACCCGATCGGCTTGTCGCCGTCTGCATCCGGCCCGGCTACTCCGGTGGTGGAAACGCCGATTACGCGATCAGTCGACAGGCCAGCCGCCTGCGCCAGCTCGGCTCGCACCCCAACCGCCATCGCCTCAGCGACTTGGGCTGAGACTGCACCATGAGTATTTAAAAGTTCCGCCGATACTGCCAAAAGATTTTGCTTAATCGAATTTTGGTATGCGGTTACCGAACCGAGCAACACCTTGGACGCGCCCGGCACCGAAACGAATTCGGCAGCTAAGAGCCCACCGGTTAGCGATTCGGCAACTGCTAAATACCAGCCACGCTCCTGGAGTGTGCTGATTACCGCTGCTGCGTTATTTGGCATACCTTGCTTTTACCTCTGCGCTAATGAATTGCAATCCACTAGTCAAGGTAACGATAAGAGCGGCATAAAGCAAAATCGCCTCAATGCCGATCAGCCAAGGCATCAACGTATCTAGCGGTGAAAGCAAGAATCCAACCGCAACCGATTGCAATACCGTCTTGAGTTTTCCGCCACCGGTGGCGGCAATCACTCTGCGCTTCGCGACTAAAAGGCGATAGAAAGTAATACCTAATTCGCGAACCAAAATCACGATCGTAATCCACCAAGGAACTTCGGCCAGCAAACTAAGTGAAACCAGTGCTCCACCTAGGAGCGCTTTGTCGGCGATTGGATCCAACAATTTGCCAAGATTGGTCACCAAATTTTTGCGTCTTGCAATTGCTCCGTCGACACCATCGGTGGCAATGGCAAGCACGAAGAACACAACTGCAAGCCAGCGCTCAACACTGTATTTTTCTGGTGCAATAAATAGCAGCCAAATAAAAAGTGGCACAAACGCGATGCGAATGATGGTGATTAGGTTAGGCAGATTCACTTGTTTCTGCCGGCCCTAATCTCTACCAGTAAGTTGCCAGGCGTCTTCGTTGCCGTCGTCATCGTTGTCATTCTTGCGCGGAATAAAGTCAGCAGGATCTCCAGCACCAAAACTAGTTTCGGTCTCGATTACTCGAGCCGCCTGCTGAACCGCAGGGGCTGCCTTTGATCCAGGCTCACCGCGCAGTTGAGCCAGCACAGTGCCTAACTCCTCTGGGCGCACCATGACTTCACGTGCCTTCGAGCCCTCGGATGGGCCGACGATGTTGCGTGATTCAAGCAGATCCATGAGGCGACCAGCCTTGGCGAATCCGACTCGCAACTTACGCTGCAACATCGAAGTAGATCCAAATTGTGAATTGATGATCAACTCGGCAGCCTGCAAAAGTACCTCGAGGTCGTCTCCGATGTCGGCGTCGACTACCGCCTTAACCTTTACCTCGTTTACGTCTTCTCGATATTCCGGCTGCATCTGTACCTTGACGTGATCTACTACGCGATCGATTTCGCTCTCCGGCAACCAGGCGCCTTGAACGCGAATTGGCTTGTTGGTACCCATTGGCGAGAACAGTGCGTCACCCTGGCCGACAAGTTTTTCGGCGCCAGGTTGATCGAGAATCACGCGTGAGTCTGTGATTGAAGAAACGGAGAATGCCAAACGAGATGGCACGTTCGCCTTGATCAAACCGGTGACCACATCTACTGATGGTCGCTGGGTGGCGAGCACTAGGTGAATACCAGAAGCACGAGCAAGCTGAGTGATTCGAACAATTGAATCTTCAACATCGCGTGGCGCAACGATCATCAAGTCGGCCAACTCGTCAACCACAACTAACAAATACGGAAGCGGCTGCAGTTTGCGTTCACTGCCTTCCGGCAATTTCACTTCACCGGCGACGATCGCTCGGTTGAAATCATCAATGTGTTTGTAACCGAAGGCCGCGAGGTCGTCGTAGCGAGAGTCCATCTCCTTAACGACCCACTGCAGAATTTCGGCAGCCTTCTTTGCATCGGTAACAATTGGAGTAATCAGATGCGGTACGCCTTGGTAAGCGGTTAGCTCCACTCGCTTTGGGTCTACCAAAATCATGCGAACTTCGGCAGGCTTGGCGCGCATCAGAATCGACGTGATCATCGAGTTGATAAAGCTTGACTTACCTGCACCGGTGGCACCGGCAACCAATAGGTGCGGCATCTTGGCTAGGTTGGCAATCACGAAGCCACCCTCAACGTCTTTTCCGACACCGATGGTTAGCGGGTGCGCAGATGCTTTAGCCACCGGAGAACGAAGCACGTCGCCAAGTGAAACGATTTCGCGATCGGTGTTTGGAATCTCAATACCAATTAGGGACTTGCCTGGAATTGGTGCCAGGATGCGTACCTCGTTAGAAGCAACCGCATAAGAAATGTTGTTCGACAAGCGCGTAACGGCCTCAACCTTTACGCCTGGTGCAAGCTCAACCTCATAGCGAGTGACAGTTGGTCCGCGCGAGAAACCAACCACCTTGGCTGTGACATCGAACTCATTGAATACCGAGTCGATAGCAGTGACCACTGCATCGTTAGCCGCAGTCTTTCCCTTAGGTGGGGTGCCGGCGCTCAGAATATCTGCACCAGGCAATACGTAAGGCTTTAGTCGAATCGGTTTTGGCGTTGCAACTACAGCAACCGGTGCAGTGTCCGCACTGTCATCGAGGTCTTCGATAATTTCGATCGGCTGGGTTGCGTCATTGAAAGATTGATCCACCGAAGGGACATCTTCAACCACCGGCTGAGTGCCAAACAAATTATCGAATTCGTCTTCTTCAACCGGGAGCTGCGCATCTAAAGTCACAGCAGAATCGAAAGCTTCTTCCGACTTACCCTTGCGCCACCAAGGCACCTTGGTGCCATCGAAGGCATCTGGAATTTCTTCTTGCACGGCTTCAACAGTTGCCTCGCGTGCCTTGCCCTCGCCCACCAGGTAGTGCTTGAGTTCTCGCAAACGATCGCCAATTCGCGTTGGTGCGGTTTTGGTCATAATCAGAATCGAGCCAAGGGTAATCAGTGCCATTACCGGCACGGCTCCCCAAATTGTGATGGTGCCATAGAACGGTACCGAAATCAGCCAACCGAATAATCCACCGTGATAGGCGAGCTTCCATTCGCCGTCGCTAGGTTGCGGATGCGCGCCAAATAGCCAGAACCAACCACTGATTGAAACCAGAAAAATAAACAGGCCAACACCAATTCGGCCATTGTCTTTGACTGACGAAGGATGGCGCATTAGGTAGATAGCAAAGATCACCATGACCACCGGAAGCGCAAAGGCCAGCTTTCCGAACAGCAAACCGAAGGTGACCACGTGCAGGCCAAGCGCCCAATCCTGCTTGATTAGGAACCAGTCGACGATTGCCCCAAACACTCCAAGCATAAAAATGGCGAACGGCAGGCCATCGCGGCGGTCTCCCTTAGCGATTTTGTCTGGGCTCAACGCCCTGGCGCCGGCACCAACCGCGTGGGCAAGCACCATATAGATGCGAATTCCAAGGTTGCTGGACGGGCTACGGTTCGCTGAAGAAGCCTGCCGGGCAGGTTTTCTTTGAGCTGGTTTGCGCGTAGCCATGCGGAAACAGTAACAAAGACCCCCGCCAAATCATTGGAGGCTAGCGGGACTAATCGACGATGACTACCGGGATGATCATCGGACGACGACGGTGGGCCTTGTTCACCCAGGTGCCGATGGTCCGGCGAATAACCTGCTGCATAGCGTGAGCGTCACGGATTCCCTCAGCCGCGGCTTGCGCCAGTGCCAGTGAAATCTGCGGCTTGACGTCGTCAAAGACATGGTCTTCCTCGGCGAAGGCGCGGGCTCGGATTTCCGGCCCAACCTTTACTCGACCGGTCTCGCCATCGATGGTGCAGAAGATTGAGATGAATCCCTCTTCGGCCAAGACGCGACGATCGTGTAGGTCTTCCTCGGTGATCTTGCCGACGGTTTTACCATCCACGTAAAGAAGTCCACACTCAACGGCTCCGACGATTTCCGCGATGCCGTCCTTCAAGTCGATTACCCAACCGTCTTCTGAAATCAGAACGCGTTCTGCAGGGATGCCGGTTTGCTCTGCAAGTTTTCCGTTTGCAATTAAGTGACGGTACTCACCGTGCACCGGCATTACGTTTTTTGGCTTCAAGATGTTGTAGCAGTAAAGCAATTCACTAGCTGCTGCGTGACCAGAAACATGCACCTTGGCGTTGCCCTTGTGCACCACATTGGCGCCTAACTTTGTGAGCCCGTCAATCACACGGTAAACGGCGTTTTCATTTCCTGGAATAAGTGAGCTCGCCAAAATAACGGTGTCGCCCTCGCCCACCTGAATGTCGTGCTCGAGGTTTGCCATGCGAGCAAGCACAGCCATCGGTTCGCCCTGCGAACCGGTAGACATGTAAACCAATTCGTTTTCCGGAATATCGCCGGCATGCTTTGAGTCAATCAGTACGCCTTCAGGAACATTGAGGTAACCCATCTCCTGTGCGATTTGCATATTGCGCACCATGCTGCGGCCAACCAATGCAACCTTGCGATTGTTGGCAACAGCTGCATCAACTACCTGTTGCACTCGATGCACGTGTGACGAGAATGATGCGACAATCACTCTGCGCTTCGAACGAGCGATCACGTTGTCAATCACCGGTCCGATATCTTTTTCCAATGGAGTGAATCCAGGGACATCGGCATTGGTTGAATCACACATAAAGAGGTCGAGACCTTCTTCGCCAATTCGCGCAAAAGCACGGAGATCGGTTAGTCGGCCATCGAGTGGAATCTGATCCATCTTGAAGTCGCCAGTGTGCAGCACCGAACCAGCTTGCGTGCGAATAACCACCGCGAGCGCGTCTGGGATTGAGTGGTTGACCGCGACAAACTCCAGGTCAAAGCCGGCAATCTTTTTGCGCTGCCCTTCGCTAACCACAACCGAGTTGGGGGTGATCTTGTGTTCCTTTAGCTTGGCCTCAACGAAGGCAAGGGTTAGCGCCGAACCAATCAGCGGAATGTCCTCGCGCAGGCGCAATAAATATGGCACTCCACCGATGTGATCCTCGTGCCCGTGAGTCAGCATGATGCCTACGATGTCGCCGAGACGATCGCGCAGGTAACCGAAGTCAGGGAGGATAACGTCAACGCCAGGCTGGTGTTCCTCAGGAAAGAGCACGCCGCAGTCGACGATGAGAATCTTGCCGTCAATTTCAAAGACGGTCATGTTGCGACCAATTTCTCCGATACCACCGAGTGGAATGATTCGAAGTACGCCCGATTTGAGCGGAGCTGGTGCCGGCAGGGTTAGAACCATTGGCTCCCTATCTTGTAGTGCCAGCCACCTTAGGCAGCGCGCCACCGGCGGCTGCATTGCGGTCTGGACGGAAGTTTTCAAAGTTCAGGCCAACAACCTGGCCAACTTTTTCAATGTCTTGTTCGATGCGGGCAGCCTCAGATTCCTCTGGGCCAACCAGTGGCAAACGAACACGTGGTGACGCGATGACACCGAGGCCATCGAGAATGTACTTTGCAGCCACAGTGCCAGGCACGTGTGTCATTGCTGCGCGCTGCAGTGGCTCAAGTGAGTTGTGTACCTGGAGCGCTGCATCGAAGTCGTTTCGGTTGGTGGCGTCGATCATTGCGCGGTAAGCAGCTGGCGCAATATTTGCAGTCACCGAGATACAGCCGGTGGCACCAATCGATAGATGTGGTAACACGTTGGCGTCGTCGCCGCTGAAATACATCAAACCGGTTTCGTTCATGATGCGAGAGGCTTGCGCTAGATCTCCCTTGGCATCTTTAACCGCAACGATGTTTGGGTGCTTTGCGGCACGGTGGAAGGTGTCGTGCGAAATTGCAATTCCGGCGCGGCCAGGAATGTCGTAAAGAATTACTGGCAGATCGGTTGAGTCCGCAATCATGCGGAAGTGCGTGAGCACACCGGCCTGAGTCGGCTTGTTGTAGTACGGCGTTACCACCATGATGCCGTCGGCGCCGGCTTTTTCGCTCAGCTTGTACAACTGCATTGCGTGCGCGGTTTCATTTGAACCACCGCCGGTGATGATCTTGGCGCGGCCATTAGCCACGCTCTTACCGACCTCAACCAGCTTTAGCTTCTCGGCATCGGTAAGGGTGGAAGTTTCGCCAGTGGTACCGGTAAGGACGAGTCCGTCTGCTCCGTTAGACACCAGGTAATCCATTAGCGCCTCAGTTGACTTCCAGTCGACCTCGCCGTCGTCGTGCATAGGCGTGATCATGGCCACGAGTGTCTGGCCGAAGATGTTTGACTGGAAGTTAGACATGCCTATAAGACTATCGTTTGGGTATTTGACTTCACCAGTGCGCTCGGCGAGACTGCAGATGTGAGGTTGCTCCCCAACAGGGTTGATTTCGAGCAGATGCGAGAAAAACCACTAGCCGATTTAGTCGCCGGCCTTACCGTGGCCATCGTGGCACTCCCCCTAGCTCTTGCCTTTGGCATTGGTTCCGGGCTCGGTGCCGGAGCCGGAATCACCTCGGCAATCATCGCGGGGACACTGGCCGCAATATTCGGCGGAAGTCGAGTGCAGGTGTCTGGCCCAACCGGCGCCATGACGGTAATCCTGATTCCAATTTTTCACAGTGCCGGAGCCAATGGAGTTTTACTCGTCGGGCTAATGGCGGGATTCCTACTGGTGATCTTTGCTTGGCTAAAACTTGGTGATCACATTCATCGACTTCCGACGTCCCTGATTGAAGGTTTCACCGCCGGTATTGCCGTGGTGATTGCACTGCAGCAGTTACCATTCATACTCGGTTTGCCGGGAACCAAGGATGACCGCATTTGGCAGCAGGCTTTGCACCTAATCAATCAAGCCAGCGCCTCACCAAACTGGACCGCTATCCTGACCGCGCTCGCGGTAGCCGGAGCAATACTTCTGATAGGCAGATTCTTACCTCGTCTTCCCTTTGCCTTGATTGCGGTAATAATCGCCACCGGGTTAGCCGATGCGTTGAACTGGAAATTGGATCGCATCGGAACGCTTCCGGCAAGTGTTGGATTTTTCAGCGCTGACTTCCTATCTGGTCCTTGGCTCACGTTGATTCCGTCAGCTATTGCAGTTGCTCTGCTGGCGGCTCTCGAGTCGCTACTTTCGGCAAAGATTGCCGACAAGATGACCGGCCAGCACCACGATTCGAACCGCGAAATCTTTGGACAGGGAATCGCAAACATCATTGCTCCGCTGTTTGGCGGTGTGCCGGCAACCGCGGCCCTCGCCCGCACCGCTGTGAATGTTCGAAGTCACGCGCACTCGCGACTTGCTTCACTTATTCACGCAATGACACTTGCCATTGCGGTGCTCTTGATTGCCGGTTCGGTGAGCAGAATCCCGCTGGCGGCCCTAGCCGGCGTGCTGATTGCTACCACCGCGCGCATGATCAACTTCGATGAGATCAAGAAACTTTCCGATGAAAGCAAACTGGATGCCAGCGTGCTCTGGGTGACTTTTTTTATGACGGTTGCCACCGACTTGATCACCTCGGTAATTATCGGATTGATCCTTAGTTTGTTGCTGCGCAAAACAAAGTTCGCAAATCTCGATCGTCGATACCCACCAATCGACAAAAAAGAAACCCTGGGCGATTAACCCAGGGTTTCCAAAATCTCAACGTTATGGAGCAACGCGTCCGTTGGCGTTGAATGCATCGTAGGTGTAAGGCATTAGCTCAGCCCAGAAGTCTTCCATCTTCTCCGCACACATTTCGATTTCGCGCTGAGGGAATGACGGGAAGTGGGTGCCTTCACGCTTGGTGCGCAAACTGATGAAGTTCATCAATGCACGTGCGTTCATGGTGACGTACATGCTCGAGTAAATGTTCAGCGGAAGCACGATGCGAGCAACCTCGCGTGCAACGCCAGCTTCAAGCATGCGCTGGTATGACTCGTAAGCGTGAGTTGATGCACTACGAGCCTCCTGCTGCACGAGAGCAATCTGCTCGGCTGTGCCTGGAAGGAAGTCATATGCGCCAGGCTTACCAACCTGAATTAGGTTGCGATCCTGAGCTGGAACATAGAACACCGGGTTCAGTTCCTTGTATCGACCCGATTCTTCGTTGTAGCTAGCGATGCGGTGACGCATGAATTCGCGGAATACAAAAATAGGCGCTTGCACGTAGAAGGTCATCGAGTTGTGCTCGAATGGTGAACCGTGACGGTCGCGCATTAGGTAGTTGATTAACCCCTTGCTGCGCTTTTCGTCTTCGCTGGCATCGGTTGCTGCCGCTGCAGACTCGAGAGTCTGCTCCCCCTGAGTTGAAACACGAGCTGCAAACAAGACGTCGCTATCAGCGGCACTTGAGCGCACGAGTTCAACAGTTACATCGCTACGAAATTTGATCTCTGACACGAGAGATAGCCTACCCGCGCGGGCACGCAACAATTGGTAATCCAGCGACCTCGGCGTATTTATAGGGGAAAATGGACGAATGTCCTTTGAAACCCGCCTAATCATCATCGCCGCTCTGGTGCTGGTGGTGGTTGCCGGCGGACTCTATTGGCGCCGCACCACCGGTCGAGCCCGAGCCGTGGCAGATGGCACTCAGATCGACCTAGGTCGCTTAGGCGCTACCAAGGACGGAAAGCCGGTCACACAGTTCGGCAAGCGCGTCACATTTTTGCAGTTTTCCACTGAGGTGTGCAGCCAGTGCCGTCAGACCGCGCGACTACTTGGCGAGTTCGAGGCACAGAACTCTGATGTTCTGCACATCGAGTTTGACCTTACCCATCGACTAGATGTGGCCAAGAAATTCAACATTTTGCAAACCCCAACCACCCTGGTGCTCGACAGCCGCGGTCGCGTTACCTCGCGCATCGGCGGAGCAGCCAAGACTCAAACCATCCAAGACGAGATAGGAAACTTCCAGATCTAATGAGCAAACAAATTGAGCAAATTGACCCTCGCGGCCCGCGTTTCGGTGCGAGCATCATCAATGTTTTTAGCATCATCATTTTCTTCTTGGCACTCGATGCTTCCACAGTGGCACTAGCGCAATCGCTACTAGCGATTGTCTGGGTTTCATTCCTCTGGGGCTCACTGCTTGGAAACACCAAGCACCCATTCGGAATCATCTACAAGAAGTTGGTTCGTCCACGCCTCTCAGCGCCAAAGGAACTTGAAGATTCACGACCACCGCGCTTCGCACAGTTCGTTGGACTCGTTGTCACCAGCATTGGATTCTTGCTATCGGCATTAGCTGTGCCATTCGGAATTGCGATTGCAGCTGGAGCGCTTTTCGCAGCTTCTACATTGCAGGCATACTTCGGCTTCTGCCTCGGATGTCAGATTTACCTTGGCCTACGCCGAGTTGGCGTTATCCGCGGATAAGTTTCAACGCTCGACGCATTGCACCTCGAGCGCGACGGCGATCGCCTGCCGCATCGTAGGCAAGACCCAGTGCAAACCAATTAAGGTAGTTGCCTTCATCGGCAGCTAACTTTTTTGCTACCTGCTCAAATACCTTGGCGGCTGAATCTTTGGTTGGACGACCGCTTGGACGAAACTCAAAATCTAACTCTGGCCAATTGCCTTCGATTTCAATCTGTTTAGAAAGTTTTTCCATCTGCGAACCGAAACGAAATTCCATCACCGTGAGCCAGATAGCGACCACAGGGAAAACCAGAATTAGTGCACCCATCGCCTTGGCGACTCCACTGTCCATGGCCACCAATTTGAAGCCGGTGTTGGCCAAAAGTGCAACGTAAACCAGAGTTAGCAAGCCCATTAGGACTGCGCTGAATTTAGCCTTCATAAACCAAGCACCGACTGAAGACCAACGGTTAGACCCTTTGCCCCAGCGGTGTATTCCAAAGATTTCAAGATTCCAGTTACGTAAGAACGAATCGAGCTCACCTCGTGTGCGATAGTCAAGACTTCACTATCGCCGCCGAGCATAACCTCTTGCTTTGCTGAAACACCCTCGAGGCGAAGCGAATGGATTGGAACTCCGGCAACAACCTGCCCGCGTGCGGTTTGGCCGACACCAGGCAACAGGATGCTCTTTCCTTCGCGAGCGGCTGCGATCATCTCCGCAGTTCTAACTGCCGTGCCCGAAGGCGAATCAATTTTGCCGGCGTGATGAGCTTCAACAATTTCGATTGAGTCGAAAAACTGCGCAGCCTCAGCCGCAAACTTGGAGGCGAGCATTGAGCCGATGGAAAAATTTGGAACCACGACCACGGCTGCCGATGAGCCAGAAAGCTTTGACTCGAGCTGCTGCAGATGAGCGGCAGACCAACCACTGGTACCAACCAAAACTTTTTGATTGTTGGCGATCGCATGAGCCACGACTTTTTCACTAACTTCAAGGCGAGTGATGTCGAAAACCACATCGGCCCCGAGTGTTTGAGATAGTTCGCTCTTTGAATCGAGCGCAGCGTGCAAAGTTAGGTGCTGTGCTGCCTCGATAAGTTCGATGGCAAGCTTTCCCATTCGGCCGGTAGCACCGACCACTGCAACGCTAATACTCATGAATTCAAACTTACCAAGCGACTAGAGAAATGGCTCGAAAGTTTTTTGGTCAACGTCGCCAACCGCAACAATCGATTGCTCATTCTTCTGCAGCCACTGCACCAATGCCTGAATTTCGTCCAGAGTCACCTGTTCGTAGCGTTCAAGGGTTTCGTCTAGATCGAGGAATTCACCAGTGGTCATTTCAGATCCAATAAGTCTGCTCATTCGAGCTTGGCTGCTTTCAAATTTGAGTGCCAATCCGCCCGAGATGTTACCTACGGCAAGTTCCAGTTCATCCTTGGTAATTCCAGACTGCGCAATATTGTCTAGTTCCTGCAACATGAGCTTGGTCACTTCGCCAGCTTTTGCCGGAGAACAACCGGCGTATAGACCAAAGTAGGCGCCATCCGAGTAGCCCTGATTGAAGGAATAAACACTGTATGCCAAGCCGCGCTTTTCGCGAATTTCTTGGAATAGACGTGAAGACATTCCGCCGCCAAGAACGGTGTTGAGAATGCTCATTGCAAAGCGTCGCTCGTCGTTACCGATTAAGCCTTGCATGCCAACCAGGATGTTTGCCTGTGCGATAGGTCGCTTTATGACCTGCAGCTCATTGCCGCGGGCTATCTTCGCTGCCACGTTTTCGCGACGAGCTACCGGTTCGGCTTTTTTGGAGAGATCCCAGCCAGCGACAGCCAATTCCTTTTCAACCATCTCGACGAACTTGCCGTGATGCACTCCTCCGGCAGCGGCGACGACAAGATCCTGTGGTCGGTAATTCTTTTGGTAGTGCTCCCAAACCGCTTCGCGCGAAACCGCTTCGATGGTTTGCTTCGTACCACCAATCGGGCGGCCGAGTTCATGTTCGCCAAGAACGGCTGTAGCGAACGCCTCGTGCGCTACGTCCTGCGGATCGTCGTCGTTCATTGCCAGTTCTTCGAGAATCACGGTGCGTTCGTTCTCGAACTCAACCGGATCAATTAGAGAAGAAGTAAGCATGTCAGCGATAACGTCAACCGCCAGTGGTAGCGCTTTGTCTTGCACGCGAGCGTAATAGCTAGTGTGCTCTTTGCCGGTGGATGCGTTAGATGAGCCACCGACGCTATCGAAGGCAATGGCAATGTCTAGTGCGGCGCGACGTTTGGTGCCCTTGAACAGCAAGTGTTCAAGAAAGTGCGTGCTTCCGAAATGTCCGTCAATCTCATCGCGAGAACCAACGGCAACCGAGAAGGAAACACTCGCGCTCTGCGCACCTGGTACGTGTTCGGTTAAAACGCGAACACCGCTTGGGAGGATAGAACGGTGAACCGTGCTACCTCCCGAAGCGGTGAACGAGAGTTCTGATTGGTCAAGCGGAAAGATTATTTCAGACATGACCAACTACCAATTAGTCTTCGTCTGTTTCTGAAGAATCGGTGCCTGCTGCTGCAGCGTCACCCTCAACTACCGGGCTAAGCGAAAGCTTTCCGCGGTCGTCGATCTTGGTGATTTCAACCTGAAGCTTCTGGCCAACCTCAAGTACGTCTTCGACGTTCTCAACGCGCTTGCCGGCAAGCTTCTTGAGCTCTGAAATGTGCAATAGGCCGTCCTTGCCTGGGATTAGTGAAACGAACGCACCGAAGGTGGCTAGCTTCACTACAGTTCCCAAGAAACGCTCACCGATCTCAGGAACGTGTGGGTTCGCAATTGCGTTCACGCGTGCCTTTGCAGCATCAGCCGAAGGTCCGTCGGTGGCACCGATGTAAACGGTTCCGTCGTCTTCGATCGAGATGTCTGCGCCAGTTTCGTCCTGGATCTCGTTGATGGTCTTACCCTTTGGACCAATAACCTCACCAATCTTGTCCAGAGGAATCTTCACTGCAATCACGCGTGGAGCAGTTGGCGCCATCTCGTCTGGCTCTGAGATTTCCTCAGCCATGATGTCCAAGATGTGCAGACGTGCTTCGCGAGCCTGAGTTAGCGCACCAGCAAGAACCGACGCAGGAATGCCATCGAGCTTGGTGTCCAACTGAATTGCAGTTACGAATTCGCTAGTTCCGGCAACCTTGAAGTCCATGTCGCCAAGTGCGTCTTCTGCCCCGAGGATGTCAGTGATTGCTGCGTATTCAGTCTTGCCATTGATCTCGTCAGAGATTAGACCCATTGCGATACCGGCAACTGGTGCACGAAGTGGCACACCTGCAGAAAGCAATGACAGAGTCGAAGCACAAACAGAACCCATCGAGGTTGAACCGTTTGAGCCAAGCGCCTCTGATACCTGACGAATTGCGTATGGGAATTCTTCACGTGATGGAAGAACTGGAACTAGTGCGCGCTCCGCCAATGCACCGTGACCAATTTCACGACGCTTTGGAGTGCCAACACGACCAACTTCACCTGTTGAGTATGGAGGGAAGTTGTAGTTGTGCATGTAACGCTTTGAAGTCACTGGAGTCAGTGCATCAATCTGCTGTTCCATCTTCAACATGTTCAATGTGGTTACACCCATGATTTGAGTCTCACCACGCTCGAAGATTGCTGAACCGTGTACGCGAGGGATCACGTGGATCTCGGCAGTGATCGGACGGATGTCCTTCTTGCCGCGGCCATCCATACGGATGCCTTCCTTGAGCACGCGAGTACGCACGATCTTCTTGGTGACTGACTTGTATGCAGCAGAGAACTGAGACATGGTGTCTTCGTCGAACTTCTCTGCAAGAGCGGCCTTGGTCTTCTCCTTCAGGATGTCATCTGCGTCCTGGCGAGCCTGCTTCTCGGCAATCTTGTAAACCTCAGCCAACTCGGTTGCCGCAGCTGCATAGACAGCGTCGTAAACCTCGTCGGTGTAAGGCAAGAACACTGGGTACTCGGCGGTTGGCTTTGCAGCCTTTGCTGCCAAGCGAGCCTGAGCCTCAACCAATTCCTTGATGAAAGGCTTTGCAGCCTCAAGACCCTGAGCAACGATATCCTCTGAAGGTGCAACTGCGCCTTCGTTCTTGATTAGGTGCCATGCGTTTTCTGAAGCCTCGGCCTCAACCATCATGATGGCAACGTCTTCCACGCCGTTCTCAACGATTACGCGACCGGCAACCACCATGTCGAATACTGCGCGGTCAAGCTGTGAGTGCTTAGGGAAAGCAACCCACTGACCATCGATTAGCGCAACACGCACACCACCGATTGGACCAGAGAATGGCAGACCAGCAAGCTGAGTTGACATCGAAGCTGCGTTGATTGCAACTACGTCATATAGTTCGTCTGGCTCGATAGCCAAAACTGAAACCACGATCTGAATTTCGTTGCGCAAACCATCAACGAATGATGGACGTAGCGGACGATCGATTAGACGACAGGTAAGAATTGCTTCAGTCGATGGACGACCTTCGCGACGGAAGAATGAACCAGGAATTTTTCCTGCTGCATACATACGCTCTTCAACGTCGATGGTTAGTGGGAAGAAATCAAACTGGTCTTTTGGCTGCTTGCTTGCAGTGGTAGCCGAGAACAACATGGTCTCTTCGTCAATGTATACGCTCGCTGCACCCTGTGCCTGCTGAGCTAGACGGCCAGTTTCAAAGCGAATGTGACGCTTTCCAAACTTGCCATTATCGATAACTGCGGTCTCGTACTGAGTACCGCTCATTGTTTCTACATTGTTCTGAACTGAATCGTGACCCACTCGGGCCTCCTCTTTATATCCTCGCGTGCGAAACCCAATTTGGTTTTGTGCACGGAACGCGAAAGCAAGTCAAACTTGCCCACACTTTGAGGGATGCCCCGACGATCGTCGGTAACTGATCTGCAGTAAAAAATCTTGAGACTATTTGTCAATAAAACTACTCAAGGTCTTCAACCGGAGATCAGCAAACCTGCTTTTGCGTTCTAGTCAAGGCTACCAGCGGCATCGACAAAAGCCTAGAAAAGAAAACACCCCCGGTATACCGAGGGTGTTTCCAAAAGACTGATAATTAGCGACGAAGGCCAACGCTAGGTCGCTTGCGACTAGCGTCGCAAACCAAGTCGTTCAATCAGCTTACGGTAGCGCTCGATGTCCACCTTCTGAAGGTAGCCAAGGAGGCGACGGCGCTGACCAACCAAGATCAATAGACCACGACGTGAGTGGTGGTCGTGCTTGTGATCCTTTAGGTGCTCGGTTAGGTCCTTAATACGCTGAGAAAGGACAGCAATCTGAACCTCAGGTGAGCCAGTGTCACCAGGGTGAGTTGCGTACTCGTTGATAATCGCGGTCTTTACTGCTGCATCTAGTGCCATAGTTTGACTCCTTCAGTTCTTGCTGCGCGGCGCAAAACCCGGAATGGGTTTGCTCTCTTTATCCGCGGCCGATACACGGCAACCTGTCGAGTCTACGCGAAAACCAGCGAGGATGCCAGTGGGATTAGCCGTTCTGAGTGCTCGACTGCGGTGCCGGTGTCTGGTTTGGGTTGAATTGCCCGTGGTCGCCGTCATCGCCTGGACGAGGAGGGCGCTGGCCGTCTCCGCCCGGGAAGTTATGGTCGCCATCGCGGTCAAACCCATTGATGCCAGGCAAGCTGTGGCCCGTTTCTGCGCCGACCACCAGGCCGGCTCCGAATGCTCCCCCAATAACGATTACGCCACCGACGATCAATGAGGTCAATTTGCCGGCCTTCGACTTAATCCAAGGCTGGTTGCTTATCTCTTCGTGAATGTAAGTTGGTTCGTTTTTTGCGTTCATAAGAGAATTCTGCAAATAACGGCTGGCAGTTACCTGAGAAAGTCGCGGACTTTTTCAATGTCGCGATTAATGGCAACAATCAGCTCGTCTGCCCCATTGAACTTTTCGGTGGGACGAACGAATCCGACGTACTCGAAATCAACCACGTGGTCATAGAGGTCGAGGTCGCTGCGATCCAGGACAAAAGCCTCGGCTAGTCGTGGCACAGCTTGGAAAGTTTCGTTGATGCCAATCGAGATGGCGGCCGGATACCGAACGTCGCCATCGACTAACCAGCCCGCATAAACTCCATCGAGAGGTAGGTAGCCTTCTGCGCCACGTTCCATGTTCGCGGTTGGAAATCCAATAGTGCGACCAATTTTCAAACCGTGTTCAATGACACCACGAGTGAGATGACGACGACCAAGCAGTTCAGCCGCTAGTTGAACATCTCCGGCTTCAAGCGCCTGACGAACCGCGGTGGTCGAAACGATTTCACCCTGCAAAGTTTTACAAGGGACTTCGATTACTTCAAAACCAAAATCGCTGGCCAACTCTCGAAGTGTGTCGCAATTACCGGAACCGTGTGCCCCAAACCTGAAGCCCTCACCAACAATCACCACTTTGGCCTTGAGCGTATCTACCAAATACTGCTCCACAAAATCTCGCGCATCCAGCTCAGCAAGTGCTTGGTCAAAATCCAATGTGAGTGTTGCGTCGATTCCTGTCGCATCAATATATTCTGCGCGAAGTTTCGGACCAAGAATCGGAAGCGGAACATTCGAAGGACGAAGAATGCTATTTGGATGACCGTTGAAGGTTAGTACTACCGAAGTAAGACTCTTCTGCTCAGCAATGGAAACTAGCTGGCGAAAAATCTCCTGGTGGCCAATGTGTATGGCATCGTATTTTCCGATGGTCACAGCGGATCCGGCTGCGTCAATCGTCATGGTTGACGATGTGGTCCACTGCTGCATAATTTGTAAGTCTAAGACCTCTGCTTGCGCAGCCAGACTAAGCCGACTACCGGCATGATCAACGGAAACCAACCGTAGCTCATTCCGTACCAAGACCAAACGGTTGAGTGCGGAAATACTGTGCTATCGAAAATGGAAATCGTGCCGACTACCAGCACGCCAATCAATTCGAACGCAATCGTGAATAGTGCCACTCGCCTACTGGATACAGTGTGTTTTGCCAGCGCAACAGTTGCAACTATGTAGATGATCGCGCTCAGTGCCGAGAGCGAATAGGCCAACGGTGCTTTATCGAATTTGGCAATCAGTTCATAGGTTGCCCGGCCGGTGGCAGCGAATGCCAACACTCCGTAAAGGGCAACAATTAGCGTGCTTAGCCCGCGCTTTGGTTTCGGTTGATTCACATCAACCAGCCTAAATTACTGACCAGGGGTGGCAGAGATAGTTGGCTCAGGTAAACCCTTGGAAACTACGTCTAGCGCAACCACTCGAAGATTTTCAGGTATACCGATCACAGTCGAAAGCCCAAGTGAACCCTGGCTGTCTTGGCGAAGTAGGTATCGTGCCGCAGCACGAGTCTTCAACGAATCGGTACCGGTGAGGTTCAGATTGTAAACAATCAGCGCCTGGTATGGAGCTGCCGCTACCGCTGTACCTTCTGGAGCGATTGGCTTTTGCTTTGCATTGAAGGTGAGCTGAACACTGCCGGCTGAAACCTTTGAGCTGAACATAGTGGCAGCCGATCCAATAGATCCGGTCTCGGGAATTACGCCATCCGCACCAACCTTGTCGGTAATTGCGACCATTTGTAAGCCGTCATTCATCGCTCCCGAATAAGTAGTGACCACCAACGAGCCGTCGGTTAGCAACGCAGCTTTAGCGGCAGTGGCACCAAGCGAAACATCTTTACCACTTAGTCGCTTTAGCCAATCAGTCAACGGCGCAGCTTGAGTTTCTGACAACAGATTGGTGTAAGAAATTTTTGTAGCGGGCATAGCAAAGTTTGGATTTAGTGCAACTAATTCAGGGTCATCCCAACTGGTGATCTGACCAGCCGCGATTTTGCCGATTACGTTTGCAGAAAGATTCACCTGGCTTATGTCGGCAAGTGAAACGGTCAATACCACGGCATCGATAGCAAACGGCACAGCTGCGTATGAGGTACTTCCGGCCAGTAACTGACCAATCTGGAGTTCTGCATCGGTGGCATCGGTTGGAGTAATGGTCATGCCAGGACAGTTGGTTTCGACCGAAGCCTGCCAGTCTCCTGCCACTGCTGCAACTGCTGGAATGGCTGCAAGTTGGGTGTCTCCCGCTTCACAGGTATAGCTCTGCTCAGCTAAAGCTGCTTTTACTTCTGGAGGCATTGGTGGATCACAAGCGGTGAGCAAGAAGCTTGCACCAATAGCTAGTGCAACTACCTTGATGATGCGTGCCGACATGTGACCCTCCTAATTGAAAATACTCTCTGGGGTGCATTACTGCACCCCAGAGAGTTTTACATTCTTTTGTGACTACTTAATCTTCGCTACAAGTGCCTTAGCCTTGGCTAGCAACGGACCAGAAATTGGTACGTAATTCAAAGCGCTAGCCTTTGCAGGAGCACACTTGGTGATCAAGTAAGTTAGGTAGTTGCGAACAGCCGTACCCTTGTCTGCGTTAGCAGAAGCGGTTGACGCAATCGCGTAGCTAACGAGTGACAAGTTGTAACCGCCAGCAACCTTTGCCTTGTAGTCGATGTCTAGGATGCCGTCTGCGCCTACGCGCTGAGCAGCCAAGAACTTAGCTGAAGCAGCAACGGTTGGCTTTACGAATGCGCCAAGCGGGTTACGGATTGCAGCGTAGCTCAAACCCTTACCCGCAACGTCTGAAAGGTCTGCGTAACCGATTGAGTTAGCAGTGCTTGAGATGGTTGAAACTACTGCACCAGCGTTAGCTGCTGAAAGTCCAACTGGAGTTGACTGACCTGAAGCGGTTGCCCAAGCTGCGTTGTCCTGGTATCCAGATCCACCGTTTCCGCGAAGGAAGCGAGCAAAGTTCTGAGTGGTACCTGATGTACCTGAACGGTAAACCACAGTGATTGGACTTGACGGAAGGTTAGCTGATGGGTTCAGCTTCTTGATCTCGTCGTTGTTCCAAGTGGTGTAGCGACCATTGAAGATACCAGCTAGCACTGGCGCGCTTAGGTTTAGAGAGGTTACTCCCTGAACGTTAAACGCGATAGCAACTGGAACACCAATAACTGGTACGTAGGTGAAGTTTGCAGGTAGCTTGTCAGATGGGCCGTAAGCGGTATCTGAGCCACCGAAGTCATATGTTCCTGCAAGGAAGTTGTTGCGGCCAGTACCTGAACCAGTTGAAGCATAAGCAACTGAGTCGGTGCTGTAAGCAGCAGTACATGCTCCCTGGATGATGTACTGAGTCGAAGCTCCACCAGCGGTGATGCTCTGACCAGCCTGAGCTGCTGGAGCAGCTAGAGCAACTGACGCGATAAGCGCGGTAGCAGCTGCGATTGCGTATTTACGCATTTATGTTTCTCCTTGATTTGGGTTTTGTCTGTTGACATGTTCAGTAAATGACACAGAGGTTAACGCTTGGATTTAGCATTCTTGCTTCCGGCTAAACCGAAAGTGAACATTTGGTGTTAACCGAAGTGACCATTCACATAGTCATTGGTGCGCAGGTCTATTGGCTGGTTGAAAACTTGTTCGGTTTCGCCAAACTCCACAACCTGACCTGGGTTTCCATCTTCGGCTAAGAAGAATGCTGTGCGAGTTGAAACTCGCTGAGCTTGCTGCATATTGTGAGTGACGATGACGATAGTCATGTCTTCGCTCAGCTCAAGAATGGTTTCCTCAATGCGTCGAGTTGATCCTGGGTCAAGAGCTGAACATGGCTCATCCATGAGCAGAATTTCTGGATCCATCGCAAGCGAACGAGCGATACATAGACGCTGCTGCTGTCCACCAGAAAGTGAAAGCGCAGGATCGTTGAGTCGGTCCTTCACTTCATTCCATATCGATGCTCGACGAAGTGAAGTCTCAACCAAGCCGTTGGCATCCGCAGTTCTGCGGTTTGAGAGCTTCAAGCCAGAAAGAACGTTTTCCTTAATTGACATGGTTGGGAATGGGTTTGGCTTCTGAAAAACCATGCCCACCTTCAGGCGAACCGCCACCGGGTCCACGCCAGGCTCATAGATGTCCTGACCGTCGAGAATAACCTTGCCACCCAAACCTGCAGAAGGGATTAGCTCGTGCATACGGTTTAGAGTGCGAATGAAGGTTGACTTACCGCAACCAGATGGACCGATGAGTGCGGTTACTTCTTTATCTGGAAAAACCAGATTCACGTCTTTGAGCACGTGACGCTGGCCAAACCAAACATTCACGTCTTCGGCAATTAGCGATGGCATTACTTTCCAGCTTTCTTTTTAGCCTTTTTGCTGCGTGTCATGACACGCGCAGCAATAAACAGAATTGCAACCAAAATCAGAATTACAAGAGCAGCGCCCCAGGCACGTTGAACCGCAGTATCGAAGTTGCTGTTGATGAATCCGTAGAGATAGGTAGGAAGCGTCGCGATGGCTCCGTTGAACGGGTTCAGGTTAGTTCCATTCGCGGCAAATGTGGTGACCACGAGCGGAGCGGTTTCACCGATGATTCGAGCGATACCCAGTAGCACTGCGGTGATTAATCCAGATTTTGCAGCTGGCATGGTTACCAGCCAGAATGCGCGCCAGGCTGGAGCTCCAAGAGCGAGTGCACCATTGCGTAGCTCCTGCGGAACTAGAAGCAAACTTTCTTCGGCAACTCGGGCCACGGTAGGTAGCATCAATGGAATAAGCGAAAGCGATCCGGCCCAACCCACGTATTGAGTAATTCCACTGGCAATAAACATTGCATAGATAAACAAACCAGCAACTACCGATGGCAAACCACTCAGGGCCTGAATCAGTGTGCGCACTACAGAGCGAGTTTTACCTCGAGTCTCGGTGAGATAAACCGCAGTTGCGATGCCAAGTGGCACGGTGACGATGGTGCTCAAAGTTACTAGTAACAAAGTTCCGATTATGGCGTGACCCACGCCACCGTACTCGAGTGAAGTTGACTGTGAAATGTAAACGTTGTTTTGGCTAAAGAACTGCCACGACATGGCCGACAAACCACTTTGGATCACCGACCAGACTACAGAAACCAAAAGCACGAATACCGATGCCGCAAAGAAAATCACTAGCACCTGCAGGATGGCGTCAGACATTCCGCGCTTACCCGACACTCGACGACCCACCAGGGCACCAACTACAAGCTGAACCGGCAAAAATACCAAGAGCAAGGCGAGCTCAAACTGCAGACCCGCCAGCATTGCAATTAACGCGACTCCTAGAGGCACAACCGACGCCAGGACCAGAAGAACCATGTTGGTGAAAGATATCTGCTTCCAAGGCTCAGCGGTTTTCGGGCGAGCTACCGGGGTGATCACTTTCTCCATGGCTGCGCCTTTACCACGATGTATGAAGCTAGCGAGTTAACCAGCAGGGTCACCACGAACAAAACCACACCGGCGGCCATTAGGCCAGCAACCTCGGCAGGCCCGGCTTCACCAAACTTAGACATAATCATCGAGGCCACCGAACCACCCTTGGCTTGGAGGATGTTGAACCAGTTGACTTCGAAAACCAAATTCAATACGAAGTAAATTGCAACAGTCTCGCCAAGTGCGCGGCCGAGACCAAGTAAAACGCCGCCGACAATTCCACCGCTAGCTGTAGGCAAAATTACTCGACGGAAAGTTGACCAGCGACCGGCACCAAGCGCGAGAGATGCATTGATCAATTCGCGATCTAGCTGACTGAAGATTTCACGAGTGACCGAAGCGATGATCGGAACAATCATTACTGCTACTACCCACCCAGCAATAAATGGTGAGCGCAAGAAGTTGCCGTCTTCATTAGCAAAAAATGGCAAGAAGCCTAAGGTGTCGTGAAGCAACTTCGCCCAGCCGGCAGCAACGGGTGAGAAAACAATCAGACCCCAAAGACCTAGCACCACTGATGGAAGTGCAGCCAAGAGATCAACCAAGATGGTCACACCGCTACCGATTTTTTTGTTTGCCATGAATACGATGAAGTAGGCAATTGAAATTGACATCGGCACTGCCAGCAAAACACCGATGATTGAAAGCTGAATCGAACCCCACAACATTGGCCCAATTTGCATAATCATTTTCTCTGGGTTGTTATCCCAGGTTGAACCAAAGATATAACCAATACCTTGTGACTGGAATGCAGGCCAAGAACGCCATGCCAAGAACACAAGAATCAAAGTCACCAAAACAATAGATGAGTTTGCAGCCGCAGTAGCCGTCTTGAAGAAAATTCGATCTGAACGAGAAAACGGTTTAGCTCTCAGGACGCGACGCTCCGCGACAGGCTTGGTTTCGTTTTCGGACATGGCTAAAGCATGCTTTTACCGAGTAACCAGAACCTTTTCAGATGGTTAACAGGAGGTTAAATCAGAGACCAAACCAGATCTGCTCCATGCGAGCAAGCATGATGGCGACGGTGAATCCGGCAACGCCAAGCACCATGGTTGACCAGCGGGTGCGCTCAACCAGTGCCCAGAACCCAGCGCCAATCGGCACAATCATGGCAACCACCAGGTAGGAGAAGAACTCAACGGTGTCGGTCTTAGCCCGGGCTCCTCCTGACACTAAAACGATGCTCAGCACGAACTGGATTGCGAGCAGAAGTTCAACCAAGCCGAGTGCGCCAATAGAAATGAGGCTTGGCTTGCGCTTGGCCATACCTAGTAGTAACCCAAAGCTTCCAACTGCCGCCGCAACGACCTCTTGAACTACCAAAAACCAGAGACTCGATTGATTCACTTTTCCTCCGCAAAAACTACTACCGATTTAATCTTGGCACCGGCAGGTTCAACCATGGCTACCAGTTTCTCTCCACGAACGGCAGCAGCCACTGCAGTCGTCAATACTCCATCGATTTTTTTACCGTGACGAAGGTCAATTTCCTGTTGCTCGGATAATTCAAACTTTTCGAAGTTGGCTAACGCTGCATCCGCCAACGGAGTGATCCTCAGATTCTCACGGTTAAGTGTTTCCATCTTTAGTGCATCTTCAACACGGTAATCACCCACTCGGGAGCGACGTAGTGCCGTGAGGTGACCGCCAACACCGAGTGCAGCACCTAGATCTCTAGCTAACGCACGAATGTAAGTTCCACTCGAGCATTCAATGACTGCATCGAAGTCTAGAAATCCTTCTGCAGCTACCGGTGCGCTGGTGATTTCAAATTTGTGAATCGTGACTGGTCGTGCAGCGAGTTTGACTTCGTCTCCCCCGCGGACTTTTGCGTAAGCCCGTTCGCCATCAACCTTGATCGCCGACACCGACGACGGTACCTGCATAATTTCACCACGCAGATTTTCTAATACCTTTTCGATTTGCTCAGGGGTAATTGCAGTTGCATCATGTGTTGCCGTGATCTCACCCTCGGCGTCATCGGTGATGGTGCTGGCACCCAAACGAATTCGAGCCTCGTACGTTTTATCGGCACCGACCAGGAAAGTAAGCAGCTTGGTGCCGGCGTCTACGCCTAGCACCAGCAAGCCGGTTGCCATCGGATCAAGCGTGCCGGCATGCCCAACTCGGCGGGTGCCAGCAATACCGCGCAGCTTGGCAACGATGTCATGGCTGGTCCAGCCGGAAGGCTTGTCAATAAAAACTAGCCCCGAGGTCATTAGTCCTCGTCGTCTGCGTGCTGCTTCGGTTCCTTATAAGGGTTGGCCTCGCCAGCGAACTTGGCCTTTTCGGCGAGGTCGTGAATTTCGGCGTCGCGTGCCTTGGCCTCGGCGAGTAGGTCGTTGAGGTGCGCAGCATTCTCTTGAATCTCATCCATCTCAAGTTCGATGGTTGGGGTCAAACGAATCGAGAGCCCGCGACCAACTTCTCGACGAAGCAAGCCCTGGTTTTTCTCCATGATTTCTTTGCTGCGTGCTTTGTCGTCTTCGCTGCCGTAAACGGTGTAGAAAATTTTGGCGTGCTGCAAATCAGGAGTCACTTTGACATCAGTAATAGTGACGAAGCCCAAGTCAGGATCTTTGACTGCCTTTTCGAGGGCTTCGGCCACTAGTACCTTAATTCGTTCCGCCAGTTTTCTGGCGCGTGCGTGATCAACCACTTTAGACTCGCGGCTTCTCGCGCATCTCGAAGGTTTCGATGATGTCTTCTAGTTCGAGTTCGTTGAATCCATCAAGTCCGATACCACACTCGAAGTCAGTCTTAACTTCGTTAGCGTCATCTTTGAATCGCTTGAGCGAGTCGATAGATAGGTTGTCTGCGATTACCTTGCCTGCGCGAAGTACTCGAGCCTTTGCGTTGCGCTTGATTGAACCAGAGCGAACGATCGAACCTGCAATAGTTCCAACCTTTGAAGACTTGAACAGTTCGCGCACTTCTGCGGTACCGGTCTGAACTTCTTCGTACTCTGGCTTGAGCATTCCCTTGAGGGCCTTCTCAATGTCATCGAGCGCTGCGTAAATAACTGAGTACTGACGAATGTCGACGCCTTCGCGGTCGGCACGTTCGCGAGCCTTGTTATCTGGCTTGACGTTGAATCCAATAATGATTGCGTTGTCGACGGTAGCCAAGTTGACGTCTGACTCGGTAATTGCACCAACACCGCGGTGGATGATGCGCAACTGCACACTGTCGTCCACTTCGATCTTGAGTAGCGAGTCCTCAAGAGCTTCAACCGCACCAGAAACGTCACCCTTGATGACCAAGTTGAGAGCCTCAACCTTGCCGTCTTCGAGTGCCTTGGTGAAGTCTTCGAGGCTAACGCGCTTGCGGGTCTTGGCCAATAGAGCGTTGCGGTCGGCAGCCTCACGCTTTTCAGCGATCTGGCGAGCCTGGCGCTCATCTTCGGCAACCACGAAGGTGTCTCCCGCGCGAGGAACTGACTGCAAACCGAGTACCTGCACCGGACGGCTAGGGCCAGCGGCCTCAACCGCGTGACCGTTCTCATCAAACATTGCACGTACGCGACCGTGTGCCGCACCGGCAACGATTGAGTCTCCAACCTCTAGGGTTCCAGACTGAATCAAAACGGTAGCCACCGAACCACGGCCCTTGTCGAGGTTTGCTTCAATAGCAACACCACGAGCATCGCGGTTAGGATTTGCACGCAAGTCGATAGCTGCATCGGCAACCAATAGCACTGCGTCAAGAAGATCAGGAATACCCTTACCGGTCAATGCAGATACGTCGACGAACATTACGTCTCCACCGTATTCTTCGGCAACCAAGTTGAACTCGGTTAGCTGCTGGCGAATCTTGGCAGGGTTGGCACCTTCTTTATCGGTCTTGTTTACCGCGACCACGATTGGCACACCAGCAGATTGAGCGTGGTTCAACGCTTCAACTGTCTGTGGCATAACGCCATCGTCCGCTGCAACTACCAAGATTGCGATGTCGGTTACCTGAGCACCACGAGCACGCATAGCGGTGAACGCTTCGTGACCAGGAGTATCGATGAAGGTAATCGCACGATCGACACCTTCGTGAATTGTGTGCACCTGGTACGCACCAATGTGCTGAGTAATTCCACCGGCTTCGCCTGCCTGAACGTTCGCATTACGAATCGAGTCAAGCAATCGAGTCTTACCGTGGTCAACGTGACCCATGACAGTTACAACTGGCGGACGAACGATTAGGTCGTCTTCGTCGTCTTCATACTCGGTAGAGATGTCGAGACCGAAGCTTTCGAAAAGCTCCTTCTCTTCATCTTCAGGTGAAACAACTTCAACCTTGTAACCAAGTTCTTCTCCAAGAATCTGGAAAGTTTCTTCGTCCAACGATGCAGTTGCTGTGGTCATCTGACCAAGGTGGAACAAAACGGTGATCAACTGACCCGCATTGGTATCAATCTTGTCTGCGAAGTCTTGGATGCTTGCACCACGACGAAGTCGGATGACAGTGCTGCCATCACCGCGTGGAACTACCGCACCACCAAGACTCGGAGCATTTCTCTGCTCGTACTCTTCGCGTTTCGCGCGCTTCGACTTTCGAGCCTTGCTGCCCTTGCCGCCGCCCTTACCGAAAGCTCCGGCGGTACCGCCACCAACGCCGCGGCCGCGACCGCCGCCTGGTCCGCTACCCGGACGAGGTGGGAAGTTTCCGCCACCGGCAGGTGCTCCACCCGGACGTGGCGCTCCGCCACCGAAACCTGGACGAGGCGCTCCGCCTGCTCCAGCTGGACGTGGTCCACCCGGACGAGGTGCACCACCACCGGCTGGACGAGGTCCACCCGGACGAGGTGCTCCGCCACCATTACGAGAAGGAGCAAAAGGATTGTTTCCACCGGGACGTGCTACCGGACGTGGAATTCCCATTCCCTGACTTGCCGCGAACGGGTTGTTGCCCGGACGAGGAATTCCTGGAATTGGTGAAGGAAGAGTTGGAGTTGGCAACGAAGGAGTTGCTGCAGCAGGCGCGGCAACTTCAGGTGCAGCTAGCGCAGCCTCTGGTTCTGCAACCTTTGCCTTTGGCTTCGCGCCAGGTTTTGGAGCAGCAGGTGCTTCGACCTCTGCAGCTGGAGCCTCTTCGGTTTTTGCAGCAGCCTTCTTAGCCGGTGCCTTCTTCGGTGCTTCTTCTTTTGGCTTGGCATCCGGGAATGCTTCGCGAAGTTTTTTAGCCACCGGAGGTGTGATGGTTGATGATCCCGACTTTACGAACTCTCCGAGTTCAGCCAGTTTCGCCAAAGCAACCTTGGAATCGATACCAAGTTCTTTAGCAATGTCGTATACGCGTGGTAGCGCCACTTAATTGTTTCCTTCTGTTTGGGGCCAACCCCAAACAGGGCAGGCCGTTAAAGCTTTAGGAGGCTCATTTCGAGCTACTCATTTTTTGCCAACATCATTTCTGCCTGTTCTTTATTAAGTGAAAGACCTTTGTTCACTAACTTCAGTGCTCGTGCAAACGCATTGCGATCCACTGCTAGTTGTAAACACTGTTGATGCACCCAAGCACCGCGACCGGGCATCGACGCCAGCGAATCGAAGACCAATTCTTGAGAATTAGCTACAACTCGGAGGAGATTTGCTCGATTGTCGGGCTTGCGACAGCCAACACAGGTTCTAACTGGTTCCATTCTAACCCGCCACTTCCCTATTACGTGAGGGGTAGTTTTAGTCGTCGCCTTCGAGGATGCTCTCCGGCTGAACGTCAATCTTGGCGCCGGTCAGCTTGGCGGCCAGGCGCACGTTCTGACCTTCCTTACCAATGGCAAGCGATAGCTGGTAGTCCGGCACTAGGGCTCGAACGTGCGGGGCCTTGGCTTCGCCTGTGCCCTTCGGGTCGCCCGGGTTCAAAATGTAGGCACTAGAAACTTTGGCTGGCGAAAGCGCCTGGCTCACGAAATCGCAGATGTCGGCGTTGTAGTCAACGATGTCGATCTTCTCTTCGTTTAGCTCGGCTTGCACGGCACGAACGCGCTGTCCAAGTTCACCGATGCATGCACCTTTTGCATTTACGCCCGCCTCGTGTGCGCGAACAGCAATCTTGGTGCGGTGACCAGCTTCGCGAGCTACCTGAACGATTTCAACCTGACCGTTGGCAATTTCAGGTACCTCTAGAGCGAACAACTTACGCACCAGAGTTTTGTGGGTGCGCGAAACGGTAACCTGCGGACCGCGAGTTCCCTTTGACACGTTGGTCACCAAAACGCGAATTCGCTTACCGTGTGAATAGTCCTCGCCTGGCACCTGCTCTTCCGGTGGCAGTAGCGCTTCGATGGTGCCGAGGTCAACGTGAATCATGTATGGACGTGGGCCCTGCTGAATCACACCGGTAACGATGTCGCCCTCTTTGCCCTTGAACTCGCCAAGCAAACCCTCATCGTTGATGTCGCGCAGGCGAGTGGCAATCACTTGCTTTGCAGAGTGAGCTGCGATGCGACCAAAGTTTTCTGGGGTCACATCCTTTTCAGAAGTTTCGCCAGTTTCTTCATCACGAAGAATTTCAAAAATCTGCACGTGTCCGGATTTCTGATCTAGCACTGCGCGGGCTCGGTGCTCTTTTGGATCAAGGTGAACGTGCTTGTAATAGGCGGCGAGAATCGCGGCTTCAATGATTGAAACTAATTCGGCAAACGGAATATCTTTTTCGCGTTCGAGCAGTCGCAGTACTCCGAGGTCGATATCCATGAGTGCTGCCTCCCGGCCGATAGTTAGTTATGAAAAAATGTGTTGCACAGCAGAGTTTAGTGCGACAGCGCTTCGTTCGCCAGAGCGTCTGTTCCAGTGATCGACTTCGCCGTTTTCCAAGCCCTTGCCGCAAATCACAACGCGAGGCACTCCGATGAGTTCCGCATCGCTGAACTTAACACCAGGGCTCACCTTCTGGCGGTCATCCAGAATCACACTCTTGCCAGCTGCCTCGAATTCGGCAGCCAACTTCTCGGCTGCCTCAAAGACGTGGTCGTCCTTGCCAGCGGCCACGATATAGACGTCTGCAGGCGAAACGGTCTCAGGCCAAATCAAACCCTTGTCGTCGTGGTTCGCCTCTGCCAGCACAGCAACCAAACGGGTCACTCCGATGCCGTATGAACCCATGGTTACGGTAACCAGCTTGCCGTTTTCGTCGAGCACCTGAAGGCCAAGTGCCTCGGCATACTTGCGACCAAGTTGGAATACGTGACCGATTTCAATACCTCGAGCTAGGTGCAACGGGCCGGAACCATCCGGTGAAGCATCGCCCTCGCGCACCTCAGCTATGTCGGCGACTCCGTCGGCAACGAAATCACGACCGGCAACCAAACCGTAAACGTGCTTACCCTTTTCGTTTGCTCCGGTAACCCAGGCGGTGCCATCAACCACGCGAGGGTCAACCAGGTAACGAATACCGTCAATCTTTACCGGCCCGATGTAGCCCTTAACCAGTGCAGGGTATTTTTCAAAATCGGCGTCGTTGGCTGGCTCAACTTCGTTTGGACCGAAGGCTGCCTCGGCACGCTTCGCGTCAACTTCACGATCTCCAGGTACACCGACAATTACTAGCGAACGTTTTCCCTCAGGTGAAGTTAGTGCGAGAACAACGTTCTTCAAAGTGTCGGCAGCTGTAATGTTTTTTCCATGCACCGAGTTGAAGTACTCAACCAAAGTTTCGATGGTTGGAGTGTTGGGAGTATCGAGAACCTCCGCCTCAGGTAAACCATCGATTGACTTTGCCGCAGGTGCGACAGTCTTAACTGCCTCAACGTTTGCAGCATAACCACCTTCAGAGCGAACAAAAGTATCTTCACCAATCGGCGACGGAGAAAGGAATTCTTCTGAAGCACTTCCACCCATCGCGCCGGCATCGGCCTTAACCACAACGTAGTCAACTCCGAGACGAGTGAAGATTCGTTCGTATGCATCGCGCTGTGCTTGGTAGGCCTTGGCCAAACCGGCATCGTCGACGTCGAATGAGTAGGCATCCTTCATTACAAATTCGCGACCGCGAAGGAGGCCTGCACGTGGACGAGCTTCATCGCGATACTTGTTTTGAATCTGGTAAAGACAAACTGGCAAATCTTTGTAAGAACTGTAGAGATCCTTCACCATCAGGGTGAACATCTCTTCGTGAGTTGGGGCCAACAAATAGTCGGCCTTTTTGCGGTCCTGCAGGCGGAATAAGTTGTCGCCGTATTCGGTCCAGCGGCCGGTGGCTTCGTAGGCTTCACGTGGCAACAAAGCAGGAAAGAAGACTTCTTGAGCGCCAGCTCGTGCCATCTCTTCACGAATGACCTGTTCGATCTTGGCCTTTACCGCCAATCCCAATGGCAACCAGCTGTAGAGGCCAGCGCCAGCGCGACGAATGTAGCCAGCGCGAAGGAGCAGCTTGTGGCTCTCGACATCGGCATCGGCTGGGTCTTCACGCAGGGTGCGCAGGAACAGTGAACTTAGGCGAACTGGCATAAAGGCGAGTTTACCCGCAAGACCTATTTATCTTGGGCTACAACTACCTGCGGGCTACCAACCAGCGCCGGATCCATAGTGGCGGCAATCTTATTTGCCTCTTCAATCAGGGTGGCTACGATTTCCGATTCGGGAACGGTCTTGATGACCTCGCCCTTAACAAAGATCTGACCCTTGCCATTGCCAGAGGCAACTCCGAGGTCGGCCTCGCGAGCTTCACCAGGACCATTGACCACGCAGCCCATCACCGCAACACGAAGTGGGACTGTCATCTTTTCGAGTCCGGCGGTCACCTGGTTGGCAAGTGTGTAAACATCCACTTGCGCGCGACCACACGATGGGCAGCTAACGATTTCAAGTTTGCGCGGACGAAGGTTAAGGCTCTCAAGAATCTGCGAACCAACTTTGATTTCTTCAACCGGTGGAGCAGAAAGTGAAACACGAATGGTGTCGCCGATGCCCTTTGAAAGCAATGCACCGAATGCAACCGAAGACTTAATAGTGCCCTGGAAAGCCGGACCGGCCTCGGTAACTCCAAGGTGAAGTGGCCAGTCGCCACGCTCAGACAAAAGTTCGTAGGCGCGAACCATCACCACTGGATCGTTGTGCTTTACCGAAATCTTGAAATCGTGGAAGTCGTGCTCCTCAAACAAAGACGCTTCCCAAACCGCTGACTCAACCAAAGCTTCGGGAGTTGCCTTGCCATACTTCTCGAGCAAACGCGGATCAAGCGAACCGGCGTTGACTCCGATGCGAATAGAAACTCCGGCATCCTTAGCAGCCTTGGCGATTTCGCCAACCTTGTCGTCAAACTGACGGATGTTGCCTGGATTAACACGCACTGCACCGCAGCCGGCATCGATGGCAGCGAAAACATATTTCGGTTGGAAATGAATGTCGGCAATCACCGGAATCTGAGACTTGCGTGCGATTAGCGGAAGTCGATCTGCGTCGTCTTGGGATGGCACGGCTACACGAACAATGTCGCAGCCAGATGCAGTTAGCTCAGCGATCTGCTGCAAAGTGGCATTGACGTCGGTGGTTGGAGTAGTGCACATCGACTGCACTGATATAGGAGCATCGCCACCAACGGCAACCTTGCCGACCATAATCTGCCTGGTCTTGCGACGAGGAGTTAGAACTGGCGGTTTGATTTTGCCTAAATTGATTGCGACCATTTGCTCTCTACTCTAATTACTTCAAGACCACCGGGTTGACCAGGTCAATCACTACAAGTAGCAAACTCAAGGCAATCAACAGCAAGGTGACCACGTAAGTTATCGGCATCAGCTTTGCGGTGTCTGCCGGACCGGGATCGCCCTTGCGGAATAGGCGCCAGCCGGCACGCTTGATTGCCTCGTAAATACCGCCGGCAATGTGCCCGCCATCGAGCGGCAGTAGCGGAATCATGTTGAACGCAAAAAGCGCAAAGTTCAAAGAAGCGAGCATCATGATTCCCGAACTCAGTTTGTCGAGCAAAGTTGCTTGCTGATTGGCAGCCAGTTCTCCAGCCACCTGACCAATGCCAACTAACGAGATTGGTCCGTTAGCATCGCGCGCTCCCCCGGTAAACAAATTGTTGACCATTTTGTAAACCTGCACCGGCAAAGTTGCAATCATCTGAAAAGTGGAACCGATCGCATTCCCTGAATATGAAATGGCTGTGGCAAAGCTTTGCGACTGACGTTCCGGTTTTAGAACTACCCCAAAAAATGGAACTGACTTGGTAACCGAACTGCCGTCAGATTGTAATACCGGACGGTTGACCAGCACCGGGGTCAAACCAATAGAAATAGTTTTTCCGTTTCGCAAAACCGACAATTGCAATGAGCCAGGATTTGCAATTGCATATTCATTTACCTGATCCCAGTTTGAAACTTGCTTGCCATCAACCGCGATAACCCGGTCGCCAGCTAACAGACCTGCTTCCTTCGCTGGTGCAATTAGGTCGCCCGCTGCACAGTCAACCTTCTCCGTGAAACTACTTGGCACACACTGAGAAATTTCTTGAACCTCTGCGCTGCGCACGTAAGTGCCAATACCCATTAGCGCAACCATAGTGAGCACTACACCCAGGAACAGATTCATGAACGGACCGCCGAACATGATGACGATCCGCTTGAACACCGGCAATTGATAAAACATGCGGTTTTTGTCTGCGTCGGTAACAAATTCGGAGTGCGCCTCGCGCGCTGCCTTTACCGAATCAGCGAAGAAACCCTTCGCATCCTTGCGCTTCCCCTTGGGCAAATACATTCCGATCATGGTGATGTAGCCGCCGAGCGGTATGGCCTTCAGGCCGTATTCGGTTTCGCCGCGTTTGCGGGAGAACAGAGTTGGACCGAAGCCAATCATGTATTTTGGCACTTTCACGCCGAACCACTTTGCCGGCAATAGGTGCCCTAGCTCGTGCCAGCCAATCGAGAAGCCGATACCAAGCAGGATGAAGACGATACCCCCGACGTACCAAAGAAATTCGCTCATGCCACAAACCTAAGAACACCGGCTGACAATTTGCTTAGCAAGCCGTCACCATTTGAGCCACCGCGCGATCGCGGGCCCACTTCTCGGCGGCAAGCACAGATTCCAGAGTCAATTCCCCCTGCGGTTCGTGTGCATTTACAGTTCGCTCGATTACATCGACGATCTGATTGAAACCAATCTTGTTGCGGTGGAATGCTTCAACCGCTTCTTCGTTAGCGGCGTTGTAAACCGCCGGATAAGTTAATCCGGCCTTGGCAACCTGTCGAGCCAAACGCACAGCACCAAAAACCATTTCGTTTAGCGGTTCGAACGTCCACTGCTGTGCCTTAGTGAAATCCAAAGCCGGTGCAACATTAGGCACTCGCTGCGGCCAAGACATTCCCAGCGCAATTGGCAACTTCATATTCGGCGGCGAACACTGTGCCATGGTTGAACCATCGACGAACTCAACCATCGAGTGCACGATTGACTGCGGATGCACGGTGACGTCGATGCGGTCAATTGGAATATCAAAAAGCAAATGCGCCTCGATTAGTTCGAGACCCTTGTTAACCAATGTCGCCGAATTGGTGGTTACCACTTTGCCCATAACCCAGGTTGGATGCGCCAGCGCTTGCTGCGGAGTAACCAGCGTGAGCTGCTCGCGGGTATAACCGCGGAATGGTCCGCCGGAAGCAGTCAAAATCAACTTGCGAACTTCACGATCTTCGCCGGCAAGCAAGCACTGCGCCAACGCCGAGTGTTCGCTATCTACCGGAACGATCTGACCTGGAGCGGCAGCCTCGGTGACCAAACGCCCACCAACAATTAGTGATTCCTTGTTCGCCAAAGCCAGAGTCTTACCCGAGCGCAGGGTTGCCAGAGTCGGCTTCAATCCAATCGAACCCGTGATGCCGTTGACCACCACATCTGCGTCGATGTCTTCAATCAATTTCGTTGCGGCATCCGCACCGAGACCAATTTCGCCGACTCCAAATTCTCTAGCCTGCTCAACCAACAATTCTTGGTTCTTGCCAGCCGCGAGCGCGACCACTTCGAAGCGATCCGGGTTGGCCTTGATTACCTCGAGCGCCTGGGTTCCGATTGACCCGGTGGACCCAACAATAATTACTCGACGCATTCTTCAATCTTGCCAGCCCAGCGAACTTTCTGAGGCTTAGGATGGACTTATGAGCGAGCTTCAGGTGGCGCAAGAGCGCAAAATCGTAACTTCTATCCCTGGTCCAATTTCTCAAAAATTGCAGGCAAAACGCCTTCAAGAGGTATCACACGGAGTAGGTGCACTACTTCCTATCTACATCGACCGCGCTCACGGTGCAATCTTGGTTGACGTAGATGGCAACCAGTTCATCGACCTCGGATCAGGTATTGGTGTAACCACCATCGGCCACACCAACGACGACGTCGTGAAGGCCGTGCAGGAACAGGTAGCCAAGCTCACCCACACACTCTTTACCCTCACCCCTTACGTGCCTTACGTGCAGGTTTGTGAAATCATGAACCGAAACGCGCCTGGTTCATTCGAAAAGCGCAGTGCCCTATTCAATTCGGGCTCAGAGGCAGTAGAGAATGCCGTGAAGATTGCCCGCAAGTACACCGGACGCGGCGAGATCGCAGTATTCGACCATGGCTACCACGGCCGCACCAACTTGACCATGGCCATGAACTTCAAATCGATGCCATACGCAAGCGGCATGGGTCCATTCGCTCCTGGCGTTACCCACGTGCCAATGTCTTACCCATTCCGCGACGGTGGAATCTCAGGCGAAGACGCAGCCAAGCGTGCCATCACCTACATGGACAAGCGCATCGGTGGAGGAAACCTAGCCGCCATCGTTATCGAGCCAATCCAGGGCGAGGGTGGCTTCATGGTTCCTGCCCCTGGCTTCCTACAGGCAATTGCCAAGTGGGCCAAGGAAAACGGCATCGTCATGATTGCTGACGAGGTTCAGTCGGGTATCGCCCGCACCGGTAAGTTCTTTGCGAGCCACTGGGAAGAAGGCTTCGAGCCAGATCTAATCACCTTTGCCAAGGGCATTGCCGGCGGTATGCCAATCTCTGGTGTAGTTGGCCGCTCAGAAATTATGGATTCGGTTCACTCTGGCGGGCTCGGTGGCACCTTCGGTGGTAACCCGGTTTCGGCAGCAGCTGCGGTTGCAGTGCTCAACCAGATCGAAGCGGGTGGAGTGCTCGAGCGTGCTCAGCAAATCGGAGCAATCTTTGAATCACGTCTCGGCGGTATGAAGGCCAAGTACCCGGTGGTCGGTGATGTTCGCGGACGCGGCGCAATGATGGCTATCGAATTCGTTGAAGCCGGCACCATGAACCCGAACGCTCCAGCAGTCGACAGCGTAGTTAAGCACTGTCACCTAAACGGAGTATTGGTCTTGAACGCGGGAACCTTCGGAAACGTAATTCGCTTCCTCCCGCCTCTTGCCATCACCGATGCACAGTTGCACGAGGCACTAGACATCCTCGAAGAAGGCATTGCCAAGCTGTAATGCTCAAATCTGGGGGATTTTGGCATCGCGTAATAACCGCCCTAGTTTCGGCAACAATTGCATTCACGCCTTTCTATATTTGGTCCCTTGGCGTTGCAAGCACGAGCCTGTTCAATCACGAAATATTCTGGGTAACGTTCATAAATAGCCTGGACACATTTGCAATTTGCGAAGCAGTCATTCTCGTTGCAATTTTTGTAATCGCATATCCTGTCGAACGTTTTCTAGTAAAGCCAGGGCAGCGCGCCCTCAAAGCGGCTGGAACCTATGCACTAATTGGCGTAATCATTAGTGCAGGCTTTCTTCTGGCCACGCGCTCGCTGATTGATAGCAGTAACTATGGATTAGCCATAGGTTTTTTCGTCGCTATCTTTGGCACGGCAACCGCATTTATCGGACGACTTATTTACTCGGTATTTTTCCGACTCAAAGGAACAGTACTAACCCTTACCGCCATAATCGCCTTGTTAGTGGCAATCGGAATTCTGGTTCAGCCAATCCAAGCCAGCTCCCCACAAGCAGATGACTTCTACCCTGAAACTTTTCCCCAAGAAGTTGTACGTGCTACCAATGACGTGGATGAGAATACGGGTGCTAGCGGAACCAACATAACTTTAGGCTCTGGAGTTTACGACCCAAATCTTGATTACACCGTTACATTCCGCTGTAAAGAGGCCAACAAAGCACAATACAACGTGTTAATTCGCGAACAAGAGAACTTAACTACTTTGAGTTCGACCACAATCACCTGCAGCTCAACAAATATCGACTCATCGTCTATCGACCTGGGTAAGAACCCCCTAAAGGTCACAATGATTTTGGAACCACTTGGAACATCCGGAAACTTGAACGGCGTTAGTTCGCATCCGGATACTTGGGCGGTACTTGCCCCGACATTCGCTAATTAGTTTTTGCTAGTTTGCGACGCTTAGCTGCGCCGACAATCTGCACCACAAGCACGATCAAAATCGCGAGCATGAATACCGCTGACGCAATTACGTTTGCCTCAGCAGGTACTCCACGTGATGCTGCTACGTAAACAAACTTCGGGAAGGTAGTTACCGAACCGGAGTTGAAGTAGGTGATGATGAAGTCATCGAAGCTCAGTGCGAATGACAGAAGCGCGGCTGAAATAATTCCAGGCAGTAGCAGCGGGAAAGTAATCTTCCAGAACACCTGAGTTGGGTTTGCGTAAAGATCGCGGCCGGCTTCTTCGAGCACTGGATCTAGTGTTTGCACTCGCGCCTTCACAGTTACCACCACGAAGCTTAGGCAGAACATCACGTGAGCGATGATGGTGGTCAACATGCCAGATGGGAATCCGGCGTTGAAGAAGAAAGCGGCTAGTCCGGCACCCAG
>Ga0228703_1000210_pt1 | contig 46609 bp, 45 predicted proteins | sample McNCre217_Aug_MG_3_FD_178020 | JGI IMG/M metagenome (GOLD analysis project Ga0228703, IMG submission 178020) | Freshwater microbial communities from McNutts Creek, Athens, Georgia, United States - 29-17_Aug_MG | ecosystem: Environmental > Aquatic > Freshwater > Creek | place: USA: Georgia...
CACCAGCATCGTGAATCAAGTCAAAGCCAAATTGGCCGCTTGATAGCCAAGGGTTAACCACCCACGAGTAAAGGGGTTGGGGCTACACAGCTTCAATCCCTTTTTTGTTTTCTCATTCCCCGAATTCTTATGAACGAGTTGGACTCTCTGGTCGTCAGTGCCCAGGCCCTGTTTGCACAAAGCACCACACCGGCTGATCTTGAAAACGCCAAAGCCCAGTTCTTGGGCAAATCAGGCCGCATCACCGAGATGATGAAGGGCATGGCCGCATTGAGCGTCGAAGAAAAGAAATCGACCGGTGCCGCCATCAACGTGGCCAAGCAAGCGATTGAAGCGGCGCTCACGGCCCGCCGTCAAGCCTTGGCCGATGCCGAACTCGAGACCCAACTGAAAGCCGAAGCCCTCGATGTGACTTTGCCCGGTCGCGCCCGCCTGGCTGGCGGTTTGCACCCCGTGACCATCACGCTCGAACGCGTCGAAGCTATTTTTAGTTCGATGGGTTTTGAAGTGGCCCAAGGCCCCGAGATTGAAACCGACTGGTTCAACTTCACCGCGCTCAACACGCCTGAAGACCATCCCGCACGTTCCATGCACGACACCTTCTATGTGGAAGGTGGCAGCGCCGAAGCTCCCAATTTGCTGCGCACACACACTAGCCCCATGCAAGTGCGCCACGCCGTGCAACACGTCAAGCGCTACCAAGCGCGCTTGGATGCGGGTCAAGGCATGCCCGAAATTCGCGTCATCGCCCCAGGCCGCACCTATCGTGTGGACAGCGATGCCACACACTCGCCCATGTTCCACCAATGCGAAGGCTTGTGGATTGGTGAGAACGTGAGCTTCAAAGACCTCAAAGTGGTCATCACCGATTTTTGCCGCACTTACTTTGAGAGCGACGACTTGGTGTTGCGCTTCCGCCCCAGCTTCTTCCCATTCACAGAGCCCAGTGCTGAGATTGACATCCAATTCCAAAGCGGCGCATTGGCGGGCCGTTGGCTCGAAGTGGGTGGTTCAGGCCAAGTGCACCCGAACGTGGTGCGCAACATGGGCCTCGACCCTGAGCGTTTCATCGGCTTTGCCTTCGGCATGGGCATGGACCGTTTCACCATGCTGCGTTACGGCGTGAATGACTTGCGCTTGTTCTTCGATGGCGACATTCGCTTCTTGAGCCAGTTCCAATAATTTCACGCACACACGAGATTCATCATGCAATTTCCCGAATCCTGGTTGCGCGAATTCTGCAACCCCTCACTCACAACCCAAGAGCTGGCCGACACCTTGACCATGGCCGGTTTGGAAGTGGAAGAACTTCAACCCGTGGCACCGCCTTTCACAGGCATCGTCGTGGGTGAAATCAAAGAAGCTGTGCAGCACCCAGACGCAGACCGCTTGCGCATTTGCCAAGTGGACGTGGGGCAGGGCGCTTTGCTCAACATCGTGTGCGGCGCACCCAATGCACGCGTGGGCATCAAAATTCCATGTGCCACTGTGGGTGCAGAGTTGCCCCCCGGTGACGATGGCAAGCCCTTCAAAATCAAAGTGGGCAAGCTGCGTGGCGTAGAAAGCCAAGGCATGTTGTGCTCGGCCAAAGAACTCCAAATTGCAGACGACCACGGTGGTTTGCTTGAGTTGCCCGCCGATGCACCATTGGGCCAAAACATCCGCGAGTACTTGAACCTCGACGACACCTTGATGACGCTGAAGCTCACGCCTAACTTGGCGCATTGCTTGAGCGTCTATGGCATTGCCCGTGAAGTGTCAGCACTCACAGGCGCACCGTTGAAGGCCCCTGCATTTCCAGCTGTTGCTGCTACCAACCAAGATACCTTGGCTGTGAAGATCAGCGCGCCTGATTTGTGCGGTCGTTTCTCAGGCCGCGTAGTGCGTGGTGTGAACACCCAAGCGCAAACACCTGCATGGATGGTGAACCACTTGGCTCGTTGTGGCCAACGCAGTGTGAGCCCCTTGGTCGACATCTCCAACTACGTGATGTTCGAGCTGGGCCGTCCATCGCACATCTTCGACCTCGACAAAATTCAAGGTGGCTTGGATGTGCGCTGGGGCAAACCGGGTGAACAACTCAAGCTCTTGAATGGCAACACCGTCACCGTGGACAACAAAGTGGGTGTCATTGCGGATGCGCATCAAGTCGAATCTCTGGCAGGCATCATGGGTGGCGATGCCACCGCCGTGAACGACGACACGCAAAACATCTACATCGAAGCTGCTTTCTGGTGGCCTTCGGCCATCGCAGGCCGCTCACGCCGTTTCAACTTCAGCACCGATGCGGGTCACCGCTTTGAGCGTGGTGTGGACCCTGAGTTGACCGTGGAGCACATTGAGCGCATCACCCAGTTGGTGATCGACATTTGCGGCACATCCAGTACGACTGTGGGTCCCATCGACGACCAGCGCATGAACATGCCTGTGACCAAGCCGGTCACGCTGCGCGTGGCACGTGCCGAGAAAGTCATCGGTATGCCACTCACGCAACAACGCGTGGCAGACGCTTTGCGTGGTTTGGGATTACCTGTGACCGAAGAAGATGGTGATGCCACCTCCGGTGGCGGGCGTGTCACCGTGCAACCCCCATCCTTCCGCTTTGACTTGCAAATCGAAGAAGACCTGATTGAAGAAGTCGCGCGCATGGTGGGTTACAACAACCTGCCCACCACGCCGCCCTTGGCCCCCATCACGGCCAGCGTGTGCCAAGAAGCACAACGCAGCCCACACGCGCTGCGCCACCACTTGGCAGCCTTGGGTTATCAAGAAACCATCAACTACAGCTTCGTGGACGAGCGTTGGGAGCATGAGTTGGCGGGTAACGCGAACCCCATCAAATTGCTCAACCCCATTGCCAGCCAAATGAGCGTGATGCGTTCCACCTTGTTGGGCTCTTTGCTGAACGTGGTGAAGTTCAACGTGGACCGCAAAGCCTCACGCGTGCGCGTGTTTGAAATTGGCCGCGTGTTCCACAAAGACGCCTCGGTTCAAAACACCGATACCACCGTGCAAGGCTTCGATCAGCCCATGCACGTGGCAGGCATGGCGTTTGGCAGCGCTGCACCTTTGCAATGGGGCACCAAAGAAAACGCGGCAGACTTCTTTGATGTGAAAGCCGATGTGGAAGCCTTGTTGGCCCCCGCTGTACCTCAGTTTGAAGCGGCTGAGCACCCAGCCATGCACCCTGGCCGTTGTGCCAAGGTCTTGGTCAATGGGCAGGCCGTGGGCCATGTGGGTGAGTTGCATCCGCGTTGGCGTCAAAGCTGGGAGCTGACCCAAGCACCCGTGATGTTTGAACTCTCACTCGATGCCGTGTTGCATCGTGATGTACCCAAGTCCACTGGCGTAGCCAAGTTTCCGAACGTGGAGCGCGACATTGCGGTCATCGTCAAAGACAGTGTCACGCACGCCCAATTGATGGCGGCCGTGCACGCCGCTAAAACACAAGGTTTGCTGCGCAATGCCGTGTTGTTTGACGTGTATCGCCCCAAGGCAGAGTCTGCAGCCATGGCGATGGACGAAAAAAGTTTGGCTGCACGCTTGACGCTCAACAGCGATGAAGCCACTTTGAACGAAGCGCAAATCGAAGGCGTGGTGCAAGCCGTGCTGGCTGAGTTGGCTACCCAAGTGTCTGCGCGTTTACGCGCTTGATGTTCACACGTTGAAAAGAGAACCGTATGGAACTTTCTTTTGAGAGCCTAGAAACCCCAGCGCTGACCAAGGCGCAGTTGGCTGATTTGTTGTTTGAGCAAATCGGTTTGAACAAGCGTGAATCCAAAGACATGATTGATGCCTTCTTTGACCTCATTGCGCAAAGTTTGGTCGATGGCACCGATGTGAAGATTTCAAGTTTCGGCAATTTTCAAATTCGCACCAAGGCGCCTAGGCCCGGCCGCAACCCACGCACAGGGGAATCAATTCCGATTGAAGCCAGACGTGCAGTGACTTTCCATGCGAGTCACAAATTGAAAGAGCAAATACAGGGCGACAGTAATCCCAAAGTTGACAACTGATTGAAAAAGAGGCCGAGTAGGCCTCTTTTTTTTGGCAAATTTATCACGTGGCATGATTCGAGGCTTATCTTCGTGTAACCTCTGCGGTCCCGTTTACAAGCTACTGATTTTCATGGAGAAATCCCTCCCCCCCATTCCAGCCAAACGCTACTTCACCATCGGTGAAGTGAGCGAGCTATGCGGCGTCAAGCCGCACGTGCTGCGCTATTGGGAGCAGGAATTCACGCAGCTGCGTCCCATGAAACGTCGCGGTAATCGCCGCTATTACCAGCGCCACGAAGTGCTGATGATTCGCCGCATCCGCGACCTCTTGTATGACCAAGGTTTCACCATCACCGGTGCGCGCAACAAGTTGCAAGAGCTGGTGCAAACCGAGCGTGAACGCCGTCGCGTCGGTGGTGAGTTGATTGATGTGGACTTGCCCGATGACGATGGGTTTGAAGACGACTTGGATGTCGATTCAGATGACGCACACGAATTGCCGCCGCTCGCGTTGAGCAGCAGCGATGAAGCACTGCAAACCTTACGAAAAGAACTCACACAAATTCGCGACCTGCTCTCTGAGCTGCACTGAGTAAGCGTTATAATTTCAGCCTGATTCGGTGTGTGGCGCAGCCTGGTAGCGCACTTGCATGGGGTGCAAGGGGTCGAAGGTTCGAATCCTTTCACACCGACCATTAGACAGTTTAAAGGCCTTTAAGGAGCGATTCTTAAAGGCCTTTTTCATTGGTAAATCAACAGCTTACGCACTAATGGTCACTAATGAGGGCTATTGACTGACAGGCTAAATCGGGGGAACATACGGGGGAACAAGTCGCGGAACAGGTTTTTTTGGTAATTGTTCCCCCGTTTTCCAGTGGAAACCGGTTGTTCCCCCAGTCTGAATTAGGAGTTGTGACCCCATGTTGACCGATGCTGAATGCAGAAATGCGACTTGCCCAACGGGAAAAACACGGGCGCGGCTGGCTTGTTCTGGCGGTTTGTACCTTGAAGTCAGTCCGGCGGGCTCAAAGCGATGGTTCTATAAATACCGCAAAGATGGGAAAGAAGGCCGAATGGCGCTGGGCAGTTACCCGGACGTAGGCCCAAAGGATGCTCGCAAAGCCCGAGACGCAGCGAAGTTGAAAAAGTCCACCGGGCTTGATCCGGTCCAAGTGCGCAAGCTTGAAAAGCTGAAAGCCATCACACCGGACGCGGACACATTCAAGGTTACAGCGCTTGAATGGTATGCAATGAAGTTAGACAGTTGGAGCAGTCACTACGCCATACGGGAAAAGCGCAACCTTGAGAAAGACTTGTTCCCCTTTTTGGGGGCACGACGTATCAGCGACATTGAAGCGGTAGAGTTACTGGCCGCGGTGCGCAGGGTGGAGGAGCGCGGCGCGTTGGACGTCGCACACCGGGTATTGACCACGGCGGGGCAAGTCTGGCGCTATGCGGTGGCCACGGGACGGACACCTCGGGATATAACCACCGATATTCGCGGTGCATTGAAACCCCACCACGGCAAACACTTTGCGGCGATTACCGACCCGGTAAAGCTGGGCGAACTGATCCGGGTCATCCGGGGCTATCAGGGTGGGCCGATAGTGCGGGCGGCGCTGCAATTGGCGCCTATGCTGTTTCAGAGACCCGGCGAACTGCGGGCGGCAGAATGGGCGGAGTTTGATCTTGACGCGGCCACGTGGACTATCCCAGCGGCACGGATGAAACGCAGCGTTGACGGTAAGCGCAACGGCGACCCCCACCAAGTGCCATTGCCAACGCAGGCCGTGGAAATACTGCGCAAACTGCACCCGATTACGGGGCATAGCAAACTGTGTTTCTACGGCGAGCGAAGCCACGATCGACCAATCAGTGACAACACCCTACGGGCGGCGCTTTTGACGCTAGGGTATGGGTCGGACACGCAAAGCGTGCATGGTTTTCGGGCCACGGCTCGGACGTTGCTGGCAGAGGAATTAGGCGTTGACCCGCTCGTGATCGAAGCACAGTTAGCCCACGCGGTAAAGGATGCCAATGGTCGAGCCTACAACCGCACGCAGTATCTGAAACACCGTACAGCCATGATGCAGCAATGGGCCGACTATCTCGACAAGCTGGCACGCGGCGCTGACGTGATCGCGTTCAAAGCGGCATAGAACATTTTTAGACCACGCCTAGCTCTCGGTTTGATCCCCGATGGTGAAAACTGGGGCACCCTGACCCGGCGGCGGTGGCTACTTTCATTGGGGTGTTACAGGGGACGGGGATGGAGCAATTTAAAGTTGCGCACAGCTATGTCGCGCTTGACAAGGCAGGTGCTTTGCTAGGAGTGAGTGTTGATGACTTGATCCATGCGGGTGCATTCAATCAAGTACAAATTTGCGTGAACATCTACGCAAGAGGTCGTAGGGTAGGAATGGAGCGTCTCTATGTTGCGCTGGATGGCGACTGCATAGATTTTGATGAGCAAGACCGCGGGGAAGCGCAGGCGCACGAGAAGATATTTTCTGAATGGATTCAACGCTTGAAATCCAACAACATGCCTGCTGGGATATACGAGCTAACGCAAGATGATTTGCGCCGCTTGGAATTGCCGGAAAACACACGTATCGAGATTGGCGAAGCCTTCAAGGCTAATGAACGCGGACTTTGGGAAGTTGAGTTTAATCCGCTGGTAGAAATTTCACGCTCTGATCTGGTGATGTTGACCACCGAAATTAAACGGATCACTAAAACCAAAGGCGTGCGGGTGACATCAATGGATAAGCCACTAACAATCCGAGAACGCACAAGCTATCTAAACATTATTGGCGCAATGTTGGCGCAGCTAACCAACGGCAAGAAAAACGACACGGGCGTTATTCAACAGGCCATTACTGAGTACGGCGCAAAGCCGGGGGTTTCGGAAAGAAAAATGCAGGAAGTGTTTGCAGCGGCAAAACGCAGCTTAGGCGCAAGCTGATACTGCTGTTGCGGTAAATAGTCCCGCAGCTGCGGTGACTTGAAAGCCCCCACTTGGAATCATTGCCCCCAATCGTTAGGCACCTCTAGCGATACTCTAAAGGGGTTAGCAATGTTGATTTTGAGATTGCCCGAAGTTAAACGGGTATTAGGGCACCGGGCGGACGCAAGCGTTTACAACGCAATCCGCGCCGGGTTATTCACCACCGGTGTAGCCATTGGGCAGCGGGCACGGGGCTGGCCTGACTATGAGGCGCAAGCCATTGCAGCGGCAAGGGTGGCTGGCAAAACCGATGCGCAGATACGCGATCTGGTGAATACCTTGCACGCAAAGCGCACCGAAGTATTCACCGAGGTGACGCAATGAACGCCCCGATTACAGAGGTTAGAAGCCCGGAACAAGCGTTTCAGGCTGCAATCGCAGCGGCAGGGCTGGAACCACCGAGCACCATTATTGCCGATGGCAAGATTCACCGATTCGCCACCAATGGAAAGCGCGGCGACGATTCTGGCTGGTACGTGTTGCACTTGGACGGTATAGCAGCGGGCAGTTTTGGCAACTGGCGTGAAAGCCGTACACAAACATGGTGCAGCGTAGAACGTACAACGCAGACGCCCGAACAACAAAGGCAATACGCCACTGCATTGAAATCTATTCAGGATGTCCGGCACCGAGCAAAGAAAGCCGAACAAGATGCAGCGGCATTGCAGGCGCAAACGATATGGGCAGAGGCAATGCCGATAGACGATGCGCAAACGCATGGCTACCTTGCCAAGAAAGGCATTCAAGTCCACGGTGCAAGGTTAATCGACACCGATGCAGCGCGGGCGCATTGCAGTAGGCTGTCCCCTGTGTTGTCCGGGCCGTTGTTAGTGATTCCTATGCTCAATGCAGCGGGTGAACTGCGAAGCCTTCAATTCATCGACGAAGGTGGCACAAAGCGACCGCTTACGGGAGGCGAAAAGCAGGGATGCTGCTACCGTATAGACAAGCCTCATCCAGCCTCGCAAGAGGTCATCTTGATCGTTTGTGAAGGCTTTGCGACTGGTGCATCCATCCATGAGGCAACCGGGCAACCCGTGGCGGTGGCGTTCGATAGTGGCAACCTTGAGCCCGTTGCAAAATCCCTGCGCAAGCTGCACCCAGATGTGGCGCTTATCGTTGCGGCAGACGATGACCATTGCACCGAAGGCAACCCCGGACGCGCGGCAGCGGCTGGCGCTGCAAGGGCGGTGGGCGGCATTGTGGTTGGTCCCATGTTCCCTGCGGAAAGGCCAGACAAAGCGACCGACTTTAACGACTTGCACCAGTTGGCAGGCGGTGGGCTTGATGCGGTGAAGTTCTGCTTTGCTGGCGTTATCGAGTCTATAGCTGTTTGCGCAAGTGATACGTGGACTGGTGGCGATATTGATGCAGAAAGTACGCAAGCTGGTACGCAGGAAAATACACCAGTGCCTGAACTTGATCCACTGCAGGCAGCGCAAACCGAGCAATCTACATCGGGCGGGGATACCACCGAAGGCAGCGAAGCCTCACTATTGCAACCTAGCCCGTTTCCCGGCATGGATTGCAGGCCGCGTTATGTGGTGTTGGACGATTGGACAAAATCCAGTGACGGCAATCACAAGCCTGGCGTTTACTACTGCGGACTGACAGCGGGAAAAAATGACTCACCACCGGAACCTTTTGATGCGTGGATATGTTCCCCGATGCACATTGATGCGGTGACGTTTGATGGGCAAAGCAACAACTTCGGGCGGCTGTTGCGTTTCAAACCCACGGTGGGCAAGTGGCGTGAATGGGCAATGCCTATGGAGCTATTGGCGGGCGATGGTGCACAGTTGCGTGGTGAGCTGTTGGCAATGGGCGTAGAGCTTGATCCCTACAAAGCCCGGCAGCAATTACCCCACTACCTGCAAAGCGAGCATCCAAAGCGGTGCATTCATTGCGCGTTACAGGTGGGCTGGTGTGGTGATTCATTCGTGTTGCCGGACGCAGTGATCGGACCAAAGTCTGCGGACGTGATTTTCCAAAGCGGCGAACGTGGCCATGAGGAACATACGCAGGCCGGGACGCTGGCAGGTTGGCGCGATGGCATTGCAGCAAAGGCTGTGGACAACCCGCTATTGATGTTGGCAGTATCGGCATCCTTTGCTGGGCCATTGTTGCAGCGGTGCAATTCCGAGGGCGGCGGGTTCCATGTTGTAGGGGACTCCAGTACTGGCAAAACCACCTTGATCGAAGCGGCGTGCGCAACATGGGGCGGGCCGGGTTTTAAACGAAGCTGGCGGGCAACGGCAAACGGCATGGAAGGCGCGGCGGCGATGTTCAATGATTGCCTGTTAGCGCTGGACGAAATCAGCGAATGCGATCCGAAAGAAGTAGGGGCGATTGTCTATGCGCTGGGCAACGGGCGTGGCAAGCAACGGGCAAGCCGAAGCGGGAATGCAAAGGGTGTTACGCGGTGGCGTTGTTTCGTTATTTCCAGTGGTGAGCGCACCATCGCCACCACTATGCAGGAGGGCGGACACCGGGCGAAGGCGGGGCAGTCTATGCGGCTGTTGGACATTCCAGCGGCGCAAACCTATGGCGCATGGAACGCCTTGCATGGTGTCTCCAGTCCGGCGGCATTTTCGGATGCCATCAAGCGGGCGGCGGCGCAACACCACGGGCAGGCGGGTCGGGCGTTTCTGGAGAAGCTGACTCTTGATATAAGAGATCTTTGCGCCATGTTGGAGGAAGTGAAGGCCGCACCGATGTTTACCACCGATGGCGCCGAAGGACAGGACAAGCGGGCAGCGGCGCGGTTTGCCTTGATCGGGCTGGCGGGTGAACTGGCGACCGACTACGGCGTGACAGGCTGGCCAGTAGGTGCGGCGGGTGAGGCGGCGGCGCAAGGGTTCAAGCTGTGGCAATCCATGCGAGGCAAAGGTAATGACGAACGGCGGCAGATATTGCAGCGGGTATCAGGCTTTATCGAGCGACACGGCGACGGGCGTTTTTCTGATGCGGATACGACAGATGATGTGCAAATACGCGACCGGGCAGGTTGGTGGCGCGACACTAACGGCAGGCGGGAATACCTTTTCACGGCGGACGGTATGCGCGAAGCATTGAAGGGTTTCGATTTCAATCGGGCGCTTGATGTGTTGCAGGACGCCAAAGCACTACCGGCACCTGGAGCAAATGGCGAACGGGCGCGGTTCATTCGAATTGCCGGGCGCGGCGTGAAGCTGTATCTAGTTGACCCAGACAAGCTGGTAGGGGGTGAGCATGGCGCTTAAATCGTGGCTGGCATCATTAAAAGCTGACGTATTAAACGTATCAGGCGTGCAAGTCCCTATTCATGCGGGTTTGGTCCGATACGTCATTGAAACGGCAGACGTATCGAGCGTATCAGAATCGTGCGGTATGGTGGCCAGTGATACGGCCGATACGGTAGGGGATTTGCAGGCGTTTCAGACGCAGCCCTCATGGACATTGGCTTGCACGGTTGATACGGGTGATACGTGCAAAAAAACTAAGGCCGACATTCAAGCTACCGAAGCGCCAACCACTCCTACTCAAACCGGGGTAAAACGGGTATTCAGGCTGCGCAGACCGTGGCTGACAGTACGACAGGCAGGGGACGCGAAGGCATACCACCTGCACCACTTCAATTGTCCCCGGTGCATAGCGGCAGGCCGTAGCGCGCGATACGGCGGGCGCTGTGCTGTGGGGCTGGTGCTTTGGAGTGACTACACCCTGGCAGATGAGGCAGTCGATTTACAAACCGCAGGAGCACATCGTCATTGGCAGGTGTAAACAAACCGAATGCATCAAGGGCAGCGTCTATGAGTGCAGACATTGCAAATCTTTAACCGGTTCATTTGAGTACACAGAAAATTTTTATGGCAGTTCAAAAAACACATTCAAATTCCAATAAAAGAACCATCACCAGTAGCGTTTAGAGGATCAAACATGCATATTTATGACGACACAATTGAAGAATTTATTTCAAATTTCATAGAGATGCCAATTGAATTGTTACAGCCCAAAGTTGGCCTATGGGTTGTTGTACCAAAGGACCGACGCATGCTTCATTCCAAGCTTTGGAATGAATTGCGTAATGGTCCACTTAGCGGAGTTGGCCAAAGTCCAATTGAAGCGATTCTTCTGCTTGTTCGTGCAGCAGGGGCTTCAGGTCCACGAAGAATTTCACCGCGATATAGAGCGCGATTCTGGCTTCAAGATTTGCTCGGAGATTTTAGAAATCTCTCTGTAGAAAAAATTAAACAAAAAGCAGAAGCTGACCACTTGCCTTGGTCTTCAGTTGATCGAGCTGCTCGCGATCTCAGCATTAAGCGAACAAAGTGCGGATTTCGAAGCGGATGGAGTTGGCAAATGCCGTGTTAAGTCGAAGTTGCATAGAAGTCTTCGTCGGATGTGTTCGCCAAATTTTCGTTACGAATAACATTGCAAATCAATTCCTCGAATGGTGTCTTCCAGCATATTCACTTGACTAACCACTATGTGTTTTCCGCCTCTCCCTTGATGTGACGTGGGCGCTTTGGTGGAAATTGCTTACAAAAAATTATGTCAAAAGTAGGTTCTAAGAATGGGGAAGCTTAGAAAAATCAAGAAATATGTTCTTGAATGGAGCTTCTAGAAACCGATTGCGTCTGGCATACTAGTTGGCAAACAAGACATCATGGAAAGAGCTACACCATGAAATTTAACGACATACTGTCAAGTGACCTGCCTGAAATCGATGAGTCGGTGAAGCAATGCGTCAATTTTGGTCGCTGGCTTCTCTTCCGATCATCCTCGATTGACAAAAAAAGTGTTCATGCTCATCTTTACCTAAAGACTGATGAGCAGATACTTGAACTGGATCCGCTAGGGCGGATTTTGAAAGAAATTCCAAGGGAAGAAGTAACTGTTCATATCGATGAGATTTGCTATTTCTCAGACATGCCAAGGCCTCAATCCTTGAGTAATACAAGAATCGCAGTCTAATGATAATTTTTAGATGAGTCTGATTAAGGGCGCAACCCGGTGGGTATTGTTTCTAGCCGCGCGGGGAGAGCCGGAAACTAGGCACATCCTTGATTTGGCGTACGGGCTTTACTGTCTTGAAGCAGCGGGAATCCCACAAGCAAACATTGCCATTTATATTGATGGAAATGATCGACAACTAACATCGCAATTGCTTGGAAGCGGCACATCAAATACCTATGTCATTAAGAGTACCAATGATTTCTTTAGCGATCAACAGCAGAACTCGCACGAAAATCTAGTGATGTTTGTTACCGGTCACGGTTCCATCGATGGAATTGATGCCCTTAATCCGATCCGCCCTTATCCATTATTGAAATCTGTAAAAGATTCGCCTAATTTAGTCCAAGCTGTGCTGTATCTTGGGCAGTGCCACGCTGGAATATTTAACTACATAGGTGCGGGCCGTTCTAATGTGGATACAAAAAAACCAGACCCTAATGTGATCATCATTGGGGCTACCAGCCTACACGAAAGCCTGAGTGCCAGTACCAATGAACAACTAGGGAGCAATCCAGTAAGTTGGATGGCAAACGTTTTTCTTTTGCATCTTTTTAAGTGGATTTCGGCTCCTGTTGACGTAGATGGCGATGGAAGAACTACGGTTATTGACTCTTTTAAGTATGCAGGTGCAATGGCAAATGGAGTCAACAAGAATGTGAAAATGCACACATTTCATCAGTCCTTTGACTTGCGCATGAAGTGTGCCTCGGCGGAGCAAAATCACAAAACTCAACAAACACTTGCTTCAGAAATCGCACTAAAAGCAGCGCATGCTCAATACTTCAATGCGATGAATGTAGGTCACATCCATCAAGAGAGTTGGATTCTCAACGCAATTCCCGCTCAGTCTATTGAGTTTTGAAGGTGGCCTTAGAGTAAGTCTTGATCACCCTCCGGATGTTGGGGAGCAAGCGCGTATGAGCTTATGTTTCGTAATGACCTTGGCGGTGCTGAGTTTGCATGCCCACACTCGCCAGCTTTAGCGTTCCTCGCTCATAGCGCTCATGCACACTGTCTAGCGTTTGCATGAGCCTTGCACGGGCTTTGTTGTGTTGTGTTGTGTGGGTTGGGTTGGGTTGGGTTGGGTTGGGTTGAATTTTCGAGGTCATGGCCGCCTTGTAGGTCTGGTAAAGGCTGAATGCGGACTGTCAGGCCTATTCATGCCTATGTCAGTTCCGCTCTAATGCCGCCATCGAATGCGTCGTATCCTTGCCACTATGTACATTCAATTGCACCGCACCTTCCGGGAATTGCTAGTCGAGGAGCAATCCGACGACGCACAAACCCTCTACCCTGGCAGCGCAACCTTGCGTCTGCCAGCGCTCCTAGACGAGCTCCGCGTGGTCATCCTGTCAGAAGGTGGCTCGGGCAAGACCGAAGAGATTCAGCATGCGACCCGTCAGCTGCGTTCGCAGGGCAAGGCGGCCTTCTTTATGCGCCTTGAACACGTGGCTCACGACTTTGACTCAGCCTTCGTTGAGGGAGACCTTGCAGAGTTCGAAAAATGGCTGGCGTCGTCAGAGTTTGGCTGGCTGCTACTCGACTCTGTAGACGAGTCGCGGCTCCGCTCAGCTCAGGATTTCGAACTGGCTATCCGGAAAGTCGCGACACGTATCGCAAAGGCGAAGCCGCGCACGCACCTGCTCATCACGGGACGAGCGGCGGCGTGGCGCCCAAAATCCGACCTAAATCTTTGCAACACCCTTTTCCCGGTTGTTAAGGAGGTTACGGCAGGCCGCGATAACAGCGATGGCGCCCAAACTACCGAGCGGGCGAAGCCCGACAAGTCCCCCTTTAAGGTTGTTACGCTGCAGGATCTGTCGTCTGAGCAGATCAAGGTTTTCGCAGAAGCGAAGGGCATCGCGGACACAAAGAGGTTCCTAAATGACATTGAGCGAGCCGATGCATGGAGCTTCACGGCCCGGCCTCAGGATCTGATCGAGGTGACTGAATACTGGCAGGACAATGGTCGAATCGGTTCGCGGCTTGAGTTGATGCAAAACAGCGTTAAGCGCCGGCTCCAAGAGACCAGCCAGGAGCGCATCGAGTCACGGGCGCTGTCGGATGAACAGGCACTGGCAGGTGCTCAGATCATCGCCGCCGCACTAATACTGACGCAGGTTCAAAACATCCGTGTGCCGGATGCAGGTAATGGCGTGCAGGGATTGGACGTTCGCGAACTTTTCAATAACTGGCAACCAGCCGATCTGAGTGCGTTACTTCAGCGACCGTTGTTCGATCAGGACCTCTACAGCACGGTACGCTTCCACCACCGATCGGTTAAGGAGTACTTGGCAGCGCAGTGGTTCCTCAAACTGCTCGGCCAAGAGGTTTCGCGCCGCAAAGTCGAAGAGTTATTTTTCCGAGACCAATACGGTATCGAGGTTGTGGTGCCGTCGCTTCGCCCCTTACTACCTTGGATGGCCATGGCTGATAGCCGCATACTTGAGAAGGTGCGTCGCGTGGCGCCGGAGGTCGTCATCGAAGGGGGGGACCCGGTGAAGCTGCCCCTCGACGTCCGACAAGAGATCCTAGAGCAGATGTGCATGCAACTAGCCAGTGGAGCCTCCCGACGCCACATGGCTGACTTTGCGGCCATCCAGCGTTTCGCAGCTCCTGATCTGGTCGCCACAGTTCGTTACCTTGCCAAGAAGCATAGCGACAACGACGATATCGTCTCTTTCTTGATGCGCATGGTCTGGCAGGGGCGGCTGGCTGAGGTGCTACCAGAGGCAATGAGTGTGGCTCGCTCATCGACGGCAGGACCGTATGCCCGGATCGCAGCGTTTCGTGCCGTTGCCGATTTGGGCTCGCCAAATGACATGACCTCAATCCGTGAATCCTTCGCTATGGAGGAAGGTGAACTGAACCGGAGATGTATGGCTGAACTAGTCAGCCACATCGTAAAACCCGACGCGCACACACTAGCATGGCTCCTAGGCTGCATTCCGCGACTGGTCGAGTACGACCAATACGAGGGCGCTGGTCTGTCCGAGCAGCTATCGGATTTCTTCGAGCGCGCTGACATTGTCGTGGTCGCTAGCGCCATCGCTCCGCTACAGGCATTGCTGGCCAAGAAGCCCTTGATTGAGCGAACCTTTTGCGAAATATCTAAGCGCTACCAGTGGCTGCATCAGTGCGCCGGAGTTGCCGCACGTCGTTTGATCAATGCGCGTGACGCTGCGGCACTGAAGCGGAGCACGCTGGCGGTCCTTCACTTGATGGCAATCGACGGGCACTACAACGCTAGCGCTTTTGACGTGAAGAAGCTTGGCTTGGCCGAGCTTGTTCCGAAGTGGCCGGCTTTAAACTGGGCGCTGTTCTGGTATGTCATAGGCCATGAGCGCAAGAAGAAAGGCGAACGTATCGTCGATGCCTGGATGGCGCTGGCGATGCAGACCTACTTGCACTTCGACGCTCATGACTTTGACGGGGCTGTGCAGGCAATCAACGAGCGCCCGTTGGCCGATGACAAGGAAGTCGCGCTGACATTGGCCTACAGGATCTACTTGCAATCGGAAAGCCAGCCCAAGTGTCTTGAAACATTGAAGGCCTCGGTTGCTGCTGACAAGCACCTCAAAGCCCGACTGGCCAACTTGTTAAAACCGCCCAAGAAAGACGCAGCCTGGAAGCGCATTGAGCGCCAGAACGAGCACTGGAGAAGGAAGGCCGAAGCTCGGAAGGCGCAAGAGGAGCAGGCGCGGTTAGAAGCTCCAGCCTTGTTTGAAGCTAATCTTGAAGCGTTACGCGACCCGGGCTTCAAGAGTCCATCGGCCGTTTCCACGTGGCAGTGCTACTTGTACGAACGGATGCGGGAACTGGAAGGAAATAAAGGCTCAAGATGGAATAACGGAGACTGGCGTGGCTTGGAGCGTGAATTCGGCACCAAAACGCCGCGGGCCTTTCGGGACGGGATGGTCCGCTTTTGGAGGCGGTACGCTCCGAAGCTGGCCTCTGAAGGTGCAGTGCACGGCACTATGCCACTCGCTGATCTATTTGGCTTGACTGGCTTGAACATCGAAGCTGCAGAGGACCTCAACTTACCATGGAAGTTAACCGCCGCAGAAGCTAAGGTGGCATTCCGCTACGCAATTCGGGAGCTCAACGGATTCCCCCCCTGGTTCGCGGCGCTGTCGTCAGCCCATCCTCATGTTGTGAAATCAATGGCACTGACAGAGGTCGCCTTCGAGTTACAGAACGATCAAGAGGACGCACCCAGTCAATACATCATTTACGATCTGAGCAGCGTCGGTGATTGGCTCTGGGACAGTATTGCACCGGACATCCTCAAGCTATTGCGAACTTACCCACCCAAGGGGCTCGAACGGCTGCAGCACATGGTGAATATCATCCTGGGGTCCAACCTGCCCGACGCGTCACTAGCCGCAGCCGCCGCTGAGAAGATTGCGGCCGGTGGGGACACGAATCATTTGGCGCTCTGGGCCGCTGTGTGGACAGGTGTTGACCCCGATGCGTCCATCGACGCAGTAGAGCGATATCTGGCAAGCCTTGGCAACGCTACTAAGCGCACCGCATTCACAATGACCTACGTCACGCAACTGCTCGGTGGACGGCATATGACATCGCGTGTACGCAAGGCCTTCCGGACGCCCTCAGTGTTGAGGCGGCTGTATATCCTCGTCCACGAGCACGTTCGGTTAAGCGATGACGTCAATCGTGCAAACAAAGGCGTCTACTCGCCCGGCCTTCGTGACGAAGCCCAGAACGCCCGCGAGCGGCTGGTGAACATCTTGAGCGAAATTCCAGGACGTGAAGCATACCTAGCACTCAAAGAAATTGCCACACGTCATCCGGAGCCCAATGCACGGCCTTGGTTCTTGCTTCGAGCTCAGGCGAAAGCCGAAGTGGACAGCGAGCGTCCGGCATGGACTGTCACTCAGGTCAGCCAATTCGAAGCCGAGTACGAGCGTATGCCGACCAACCACCGTGAGCTCTTCGACTTGGCTGTGTTGCGTTTGCTCGATTACAAGCATCACTTGGAGGACAGCAACGACAGTACTGCCAGTGTGGTGATCAACGCCGAAAGGGAAACGGTTCTCCGAAACCTGATCGGTTCGTGGTGCAATGACCGTGGTCATGGGCGATACCTGATTCCGCAGGAGCTGGAGCTGCCTGACGCCAAGCGCCCAGACCTTTGGTGGACCTGTACTGCTTTCAACGGCCCGGTACCGACTGAGCTGAAGATCGCCGACAACTGGAGTGGTCCTAAGCTTTTCGAGCGATTGGAAAACCAACTCGCGGGCGACTACCTGCGTGACGACGCATCCGTCCGCGGCATCTATCTGCTGGTCTGGCGTGGTGTGCAAAAACGCTGGCAATTGCCTAGCAAGAAATGGGTCGACTTCGATGGGCTTGTGACTGCACTCCGGAACCATTGGGCTTCGGTAACGGATGCGCACCCTCGTGTCGAAGAAATCAACGTCATCGGCATTGACCTGACCAAGCGCACGAGCGCCCCGACTCCGACAAAGAAGGTGCTACCCAAAAAGAAGTCGTCGGATTAGGCGTTGGGCAATTAGCCAGACAAGAAAATTCACCTAAGCGGTTAATCCCGAGATAAGCAATAACCTATTAGTCACGCGCCTGGCAGAAATGTGGTGTGGCATTCCCCCAAACCTGTAGACACTTTTCATAGCGCAGTCTGACGCTGCCGCTCGAACTCATAGGGGCTGAGTTGATCGAGATGCTTGTGGCGCCGAACACGATTGTAGAAACCCTCTATGTAATCGAAGATTTCTGACTTGGCCTCAGCCCGAGTTTGGTAAATCCGCTTCTTGATTTGCTCGCTCTTCAAGTTACTGAAGAACGACTCAGCCACTGCGTTATCCCAACAGTTGCCACGACGACTCATGCTCGGACTTAGTCGGTTGTCTTTGCACCAACGGTTGAAATCATCGCTGCCAAATTGACTGCCCTGATCCGAATGGATGATCACCGAGTCCTTGGGCCTTCTGCGCCACACAGCCATCGTCAGTGCATCCAGCACCAAGCTCGTTTGCATGCGCGAACCCATGCTCCAGCCCACCACCGCACGCGAGTGCAAGTCCAGCACAGCCGCCAAATACAACCACCCTTCATGTGTACGGATGTACGTGATGTCAGTCACCCAGGCATGGTCTGGCTCATCGTGTTGGAACTGGCGTTGCAACTGATTCGGTGCAACCAATGCAGGCTTGCCTACTCTGTACCGAGGGCGCTTGTAGCCACGCACTGACTTAATTCCTGCTGCACGCATCAGCCGCGCAACCCGGTTCTCACCACAAATCACACCGGCCTCTTTCAAATCGTAGAAGATGCGTGGGCTTCCATAGATGCCCATGCTTTGGTCGTAGAACTCTTTGATCTTTGCCGTTAGCGCCTCGTTAGCCTTGGTCCGTGGAGATAGAGGCTCGTGCAGCCAAGCGTAGTAGCCACTGCGGTGAACTTTAAGGACACGACACATGCTGGTGAGTCGGAATTCGGTTCGGTGCGCTTGAATAAACGCGTACTTCACCCGGACTGCTTGGCAAAGTACGCGGCGGCCTTTTTTAGGATGTCGCGCTCCTCTGTCGTGCGCCTGAGTTCTGCCTTGAGTTTGGCCATCTCGGCTTGCATTGCCTTGAGATCGCTGGACAGAGGTTCATCGGCCTTCTTGAATTTGCTGACCCATGTGTACAGCACGTTATCTGGAATTCCAAGCCGCTTAGCTACATCGACAACCGAGTGGCCTTTATCGATGACTTGCTTGACTGCCTCGTCTTTGAACTCTGGGGCATATTTCGTCCGTTGCATTTGCATTCCTCCATTTCAGTTTTGACATCATTATTTGTCTACTGATTTGGGGGAATGCCAGTGAATGGCCGCAACCGCTGCTTTGTAGTCGCTAAAAATATCTTTTTGCTACATAATTCAAACGTTAGCTCATATGAGATAGCAGGGCAGATTTGAACTGATTGCGGCCCGGCAGCAAGCCAAACAGCTAAACCAGCATGACAGCAAACCTACGTTGTAAAGAGGGTGATCTAGCCGTTATCACTCAAGAAGAAATTGGATGTGAGGCGAATATTGGTCGATTAGTCTATGTAATAAGACGAGCCGAACCCTATTCAGACTTTGACCCCATGGATGAATGGTGGATCGAGTCAGCATCAGCATCACCTCTAGAATTTTTAAGGATCGGCTCAATCCCCCGACAGATCGGCTGTGATTCAAATCCAGTCAAACATTCTGATAGTTGGCTTAGACCCCTTCGTGATCCGGGCGATTTAGCTATTGATGAAATGCTATGTAATCTTCCTGAGAATGTGCCCCAGCCATCAAGAGCAGACTCTGAGCGTCAGAAAGGGGAGTCTGTTATTTGCTCGATTTCAGGTGTTCGGTAAGGCGGGTTGCCATTTCTAGAACGAATGCCTGATCACGTGTCGGGAGCTTCTTCATTTGCGCCTCGAGCGCAATCAGACCATCTTGTTTCAGTGGACTGGCGGACGTCAATAGTGTGTTGAGTCCGACACCGAGAATGTCGGCAATCTCAATGAGCCTTTGAAGGGAGGGAGCAGTTATTCCCCGCTCAAATCTGGAAATTGTCTCTGGCTCAACATTTGCAGCCTCGGCTAAATCATTCTGAGTAAACCCTTTTAACTTGCGTGCGGCTGCTATTTCTTGACCTAATTTAGTCAGAAATTTTTTATCGATAGTGTGCGTCGTTGACATGACGCAAATTGTTGAGATTAGTCACGTTTGTTTGAATGATGTAATATGTCAATAATGATCATATTAGGTCTATTTGAGGGGGTTTTATGAAGAACGTGAAACGAAATGCGATCACTTTGATTGTTGGGTTGGTGTGCACATTCGCATTCAGCCAAACGACTTATCAGCGGATAGGCAATACGACCTACTCAAGCACAGGGCAGTCCTATCAACAGATAGGAAATCAAGTCTACGGATCCGATGGAACAACTTACAACAGAGCAGGAAACGCCACTTACACCAACGATGGTCGAAGCTACCAACACATAGGAAATCAAACCTATGGATCAGACGGAACTACGGCTAACAGAGTTGGTAACTCGACGTACATAAATTCACCAAACGGTCACACCACGACATGTCAGCGTGTCGGTTCGCAAACTTTTTGCAATTGAATTATGAGAAGAATTTTTACGTTATGTCTTTTAATTGGCGTTCTTTTAAGCGGGTGCGCATCATCTCCTACAAGGTGGTATCTAAACGGCAGAACCCAACAGGACTTGGATAGTGCGAGTAATCAATGTCATGGAATGGCAGGAAACCAAATAAATCCTAACGCTTACCAGTCAACAGGGTACGGCATGGGGGCAGGAAATCCATTGGCAGCACTTGGCGGATTGGTTCAAGTCATGGGACAAGAAAGCGCTTACAACTCTGTTTATGAGGGTTGTATGTCATCTGCTGGTTTTACCAAAGCTAAGTAAGTCTCGATATCGCAGATATGACTTATCAGAGTGAACTTGAATCAGCTTTATATCGTCAATTAGATCGTCTTGAAACTCGTCTAACGTGGTCAGTTGGGTGGCTTGTTTATTTATGGATCGTCTTTCACTTCTTGGAGTGGTGGACTAGCTTAGTCTTGCAATATCCATGGTTACAGGAGTGGTCGCACAGCGACATTGCAAGCATCTTTTTTCAATTCGGAAGCCTTGGGTTTGCCGTTCTAGTGGGCAAACTCATTGCAAAACTCATGTTGCTGAAGTTGTAAGTTGTTGGTGCCGCAATCAAGACACATACTGAGCGCTGTTTGAGCCTTCTTGTAAGGGTTGGTCTGCAGACAAGGTATCAGTGACAAATCGGGGGAACAAATGGGGGAACAAGATCAAAATAAAAAAATAGATAGTCAATATCCATAAGGGTTTCAACGTATCTTTAGAGCGGTTTCACACGACCAAAATGACCAAGGGCTAGCAATGAAAATTGCTAGCCCTTTTGTCTTTTCTGACGACCCTGAATGCGCTTCAAACAATGTCGACGTGGTGCAGTTCAAACTTACCCGTCTTCGCATCTGCGAAGTAGTGCTGCAAGGTTTCTTTGACGGTGCGAAACGCAATCTCGTCCCACGGTATTTCATGCTCGGCAAATAAACGTGCTTCTTGCGTTTCGTGGCCGGGGTCAAACGTATCGCTGGTGAGTTGTGCGCGGTAAAAGAAATGCACTTGGCCCACGCGTGTGACGTTCATTAGCGTGAACAGCTCTTGTATTTCAAACTGCGCGCCGGCCTCTTCCACGGTCTCACGCGCAGCACCTTGGGCCACGGTTTCGTTGAGTTCCATGAAGCCCGCAGGTAGCGTCCATTTGCCAAAGCGCGGTTCGATGTTGCGCTTGCACAGCAACACCTTGTCTCCCCATACCGGCACGGTGCCCACCACGTTGAGTGGGTTCTCGTAATGGATGGTGTGGCAGGCGTTGCACACCGCACGCTCGCGCGTGTCGCCATCGTCTGGCACGCGGTAAGTTACCGCGCTGCCGCAGGCTTTGCAATGTTGGATGAGCGGGCGGTGCAGCATGGGCTTAGACCAAGCGAACTTTGAGCTCGCCCAAGCCAGCCACCGCGCCCACCATGGTGTCACCCGCCACCACAGCGCCCACACCCTCGGGGGTGCCGGTGTAAATCAAATCACCGGGTTGCAGCTCCCATGCGGCAGACACGTGTTCGATGGTTTCAGCGATGTTCCAAATGAGTTGGCTCACATGGCTGCGTTGACGGTCTTGGCCGTTGACTTGCACATAAATCTCAGCGTGTGCCACATCGCCCGCAAGTGCTGCGGGGGTGATGGGGCCAATGGGCGCGCTGTGGTCAAAGCCTTTGCCAATGCACCAAGGACGGCCTTGTTTTTTCATGTCGTTTTGCAAATCGCGACGCGTCATGTCTAGGCCCACGGCGTAGCCGTAGATGTGGCTCAGTGCGTCTGCTGCTTGGATGTTCTTGCCGCCTTTGCCAATGGCCACGACCAACTCAATTTCGTGGTGCAAGTTTTTGGTGAGACTGGGGTAGGGCATGTCACCCGTTTCACCCGCATTGACCACCAACACAGCGTCTGCAGGCTTCATGAAAAAGAAGGGCGGCTCACGGCCTGTGAAGCCCATCTCTTTGGCGTGTTCTTCGTAGTTGCGGCCCACGCAGTAAATGCGGTGCACAGGAAAACGTTCTGCTTTGCCCACCACGGGCACAGACACAATGGGCGTAGGTTCAAACGCATAGCTCATAGCGTGCTCCAGTTGAAAAGGCTTAGCCTTGTGATTTGCTCACGAGCTCGAAGTGCTCCACGATGGGGGGCTGTGCAAAGAAGGGCCCCACGATGGCGCGCCATTCGCCAAAGGCGGGTGACTCGCGGAAGTCCACGGTGTGGTTCTCAAGCGTTGTCCAAAAGATTTGCAACAGATAGCGTTCAGGTGACTCGATGCCACGGTTGATTTTGAAGCCCTGAAAACCTTTGGCCTTGGCGATGACGGTGTTCACGCCGCGTTGGATGGCTTCGTCAAATGCGGCTTGCTGACCGGGTTGAATGCGGATGTCGACGAGTTCGAGAATCATGATGGATGTGTGTTGAGTTAAAACTTGTCTCAAGTCTACCGTCACTGCGCACAGCGAGTCGTCACGTTCGGGATATCCTTTGGCACTTATGAGTCACGCATCCAATACACCAGCTTCTCCTTTGTTTTGGCCCATGGATTGGGCATTGCCTGCGGGTGTGCAGGCGGTCTGTACCACGCGTGTAGGCGGTGTGTCGCAAGCCCCGTTTGATGGTTTCAATCTGGGTGACCATGTGCAAGACAACCCGCAGGCCGTGACTCAAAACCGCACCTTGTTGCAAGACCAGCTGGGTGGTGCGCGGCCTGTGTTTTTAAGTCAAGTGCATGGCGTGGAAGTGGCTCAGCTCAGTGCCACCACGCCTGATGGCTCGCGAGCCGATGCATGCCTCACGCAAGCGCCTCAAGTCGCTTGCACCATCATGGTGGCCGATTGCTTGCCGTTGTTGTTCACCGATGAGTCAGGCCAAGTGGTGGCGGCTGCGCATGCGGGCTGGCGTGGTTTGGCTGCCGGTGTGATTGAACACACCGTGCATGCCGTGTGTGAAGCAGCAGGCGTTGCCCCCGTGCAGGTGTGTGTCTGGTTGGGCCCTTGCATTGGCGCGGATGCGTTTGAAGTGGGGGACGAGGTGCGTGTGGCCTTCACCGGACAGGGCGGTGATGCATCTGGGGCTGAGCGTTACTTCAGGCCGCATCCCACCCACGCGGGCAAGTGGCTGGCAGACCTCGCCGGCTTGGCACGTCTGCGTTTGCAGGCTCTAGGCCTTACCTCGGTGGCGGGCAATGACAGCTCGCCCGAGTGGTGCACTGTGTCCCAGCACTCAAGGCTCTTTTCTTACCGTCGCGATGGGATCACCGGACGGTTCGCGGTGTGCATCTGGCGCCACTGATGCTTGTTTGGCCTTGATGGCTCTGCGTCTGGCAGGGCTGCCCATGATGTAGCCGACCACGCTCATGGGCAGCACGCCGTAGAGCAAGAAAGTAAACAGGGCGCCAAGCAAAGAGCCCACCGGGCTTGTCGCTTCGGCCACTGCCATCATCAAAGCCACGTAAATCCAAGCGATCAGGACCAAATACATCTAGGGGTTTTCTCTTGAGTTTGATATCTGTCAGAAATTCGAAGGTAAATCACTGACATACTGGAGACACTGAAAAAGACAACTGCGACTGTATAGGAGATATGTGATGGATCAGAATGCGGCCCTCAAGAGTCTGGGGGATAGCTGGCTCAAAGCTTTGGCCTCATTTCAAACAATCGGCGGTGGAGAAGCAAATGCACCTTCGCTGAGTTTTTCTCCTGACAAATTAGAAGCCCTGCAAAAGCAGTACATCGAAGAAGCCACCGAGTTGTGGAACCAAAGCTTGCAGGGCAAGTCAGAAGTGAAAGACCGCCGCTTCAAAGGCGATGCATGGGCGCACAACCCCATGGCCGCATTCACCGCGGCGGCGTATTTGCTCAACACCCGTACCATGATGGCGCTCACCGAAGCCGCCGAGACAGACGCCAAAACCAAAGCACGTATTCAATTCGCGGTGGAGCAATGGGCGGCAGCCTCTGCCCCCAGCAACTTCTTGGCACTCAATGCCGAAGCGCAACAAAAAGCGATTGAGACCAAAGGCGAGAGCATTTCCAAAGGCATTCAAAACCTGTTGCACGACATGCAACAAGGCCATGTGTCGATGACCGATGAGAGCTTGTTTGAGGTGGGCAAAAACGTGGCCACCACTGAAGGCAAAGTGGTGTTTGAAAACGAGTTCTTCCAATTGCTCGAATACAAACCACTCACGGCCAAGGTGTACGAGCGTCCGTTCTTGTTCATTCCACCTTGCATCAACAAGTTCTACATCTTGGACTTGCAACCTGAGAACTCCTTCATCCGTTACGCCGTGGCCCAAGGTCACCGTACTTTTGTGGTGAGCTGGCGCAACCCTGACGAGAGCATGAAGCACACCACCTGGGACAACTATGTGGAAGACGTGGCGATTCAAGCCATCAAGGTGGTGCAAGAAATTGGTGGCTCTAAGCAAATCAACGCTTTGGGCTTTTGCGTCGGTGGCACCATTCTTTCTAATGCATTAGCAGTGTTGGCCGCGCGTGGCGAAAAACCAGTGGCCAGCGCGACCTTGTTGACCACCTTGATCGACTTCACAGATACCGGCATTTTGGATGTGTTCATTGACGAAGGTTTTGTGAAGTACCGCGAAGGCCAGTTTGCGAAGGGTGGGTTGATGAAGGGCAAAGACATGGCGTCCACCTTTAGTTTCTTGCGCCCCAATGATTTGGTGTGGAACTACGTGGTGGGCAACTACCTTAAAGGCGAAACACCGCCCCCGTTTGATTTGCTTTACTGGAACAGCGACTCCACCAATTTACCCGGCCCCATGTACGCCTGGTACTTGCGCAACACCTACCTTGAGAACAACCTCATCAAGCCAGGCAAAGCCACCGTGTGCGGCGAGAAGATTGACTTGCGCAAGGTGGACATGCCCATCTACATCTACGGCTCGCGTGAAGACCACATCGTGCCGATTGGTGGCGCGTATGCCAGCACGCATGTGTTCCCAGGTAAAAAACGTTTTGTCATGGGTGCGTCAGGCCACATTGCCGGCGTGATTAACCCGCCTGCCGCGAACAAGCGCTGTTTTTGGACCGGCAGTGAGACTACATTTTCTCAAGACGTTAACCAGTGGATTGGCAAAGCCAAAGAGCATCCAGGCAGCTGGTGGACCGATTGGTCTGTGTGGCTCAAATCTCATGCAGGCAAACAGATTGCCGCACCTAAGACGTATGGCAAAGGCAAATACAAAGCGATCGAAAACGCACCCGGTCGCTTCGTGAAAGAACGCGCAAGCAACTAATTTTCAAAATTTCATTATTTCTTGGGAGTCAAAAAATGGAAGACATCGTCATCGTTTCAGCCGCACGCACAGCCGTGGGTAAGTTTGGTGGTTCACTCGCCAAAATTGCCGCCACGGAGTTAGGCTCTATCGTCATTCGTGAAGCGCTGGCTCGTGCCAAGGTGGATCCTTCACAAGTGGGTGAAGTCATCATGGGTCAAGTGTTGGCTGCTGGCGCTGGCCAAAATCCAGCACGCCAAGCGCTGATGAAGTCTGGTGTTCCTGCTGCTGTGCCTGCTTTGACCATCAACGCCGTGTGCGGTTCTGGTTTGAAGGCAGTCATGTTGGCCGCACAAGCCGTGGCTTATGGCGACAGTGACATTGTGGTGGCTGGCGGTCAAGAAAACATGAGCGCTTCAGGCCATGTGTTGCTGGGTTCACGTGATGGCCAGCGCATGGGTAACTGGAACATGATCGACACCATGATCGTGGACGGTTTGTGGGACGTGTACAACCAGTACCACATGGGCATCACGGCTGAGAACGTGGCCAAAGAGTTCCACATCACCCGCGACATGCAAGATGCATTGGCGTTGGCCAGCCAACAAAAAGCAACCACAGCCCAAGACGCTGGCAAGTTCAAAGACGAAATCGTTTCGGTCAACATTCCCCAACGCAAGGGTGACCCCGTGGTGTTCAACGCCGACGAATACATCAACAAAAAAACCACCGCCGAAGCCTTGGCAGGTTTGCGCCCAGCTTTCGATAAAGCTGGCTCTGTGACAGCTGGCAACGCATCAGGCATCAACGACGGCGCTGCTGCCGTGGTGGTGATGACGGCGAAGAAAGCTGCCGCTTTGGGTCTGACACCTTTGGCTCGTATTGCAGCGTTTGGTACCAGTGGCTTGGATCCAAAAATTATGGGCATGGGCCCTGTGTCTGCATCACGCAAAGCCTTGGAGCGTGCAGGCTGGAAAGCCGCCGATGTAGACCTGTTTGAACTCAACGAAGCCTTCGCTGCACAAGCTTGCGCGGTGAATCAACAGCTGGACATCGACCCAGCCAAAGTCAACGTCAACGGTGGTGCGATTGCCATTGGTCACCCCATCGGCGCATCCGGTTGCCGCATCTTGGTGACCTTGCTGCACGAGATGCAACGCACCAATGCCAAGAAGGGTTTGGCGGCGCTGTGTATCGGTGGCGGCATGGGTGTGTCGTTGGCACTCGAGCGTTGATGCAGCGTTGATTCGCACTTCACTCGAATTCAGATTTCTTTCACTAAAAACTCATAAATCAGGAGACAAAAAATGAGCAAAAAAGTAGCGTACGTCACAGGTGGCATGGGTGGCATCGGAACCGCGATCTGCCAACGTCTGCACAAAGAAGGCTTCACCGTGATCGCCGGTTGCGGACCAACACGTGACTTCAACAAATGGTTGGATGAGCAAAAAGCGTTGGGCTACACCTTCTACGCCTCTGTGGGCAACGTGGGTGATTGGGATTCCACGGTCGAAGCTTTCACCAAAGCCAAGGCTGAGCATGGCCCGATTGACGTGTTGGTCAACAACGCCGGTATCACCAAGGACCGCATGTTCTTGAAGATGACACGTGAAGATTGGGATGCGGTGATGAACACCAACCTCGATTCCATGTTCAACGTGACCAAGCAAGTGGTGCCAGACATGGTCGAGCGCGGCTGGGGCCGCATCATCAACATCTCATCGGTGAACGGTGAAAAAGGCCAAGCCGGTCAAACCAACTACTCGGCTGCCAAGGCCGGTATGCACGGCTTCTCCATGGCGTTGGCGCAAGAGCTGGCCACCAAAGGTGTGACGGTCAACACGGTGTCACCTGGCTACATCGGTACTGACATGGTCAACGCCATTCGTCCTGATGTGTTGGAAAAAATTGTGGCCACGGTGCCCGTCAAGCGTTTGGGCAAGCCTGCCGAAATTGCGTCCATCATCGCGTGGATGGCCAGCGAAGATGGTGGCTACACCACAGGTGCTGACTTCGCCGTGAACGGTGGTTTGCACATGGGTTAATGCATGGCGCCTCTGGCGTTTTGTTTCAACCAGAAAAGCCGCAGACTCGTCTGCGGCTTTTTTTTTATGTGCCATTTAGCTTAAGTACTAACCCGTCACATGACTTTGTTAAAGTCGCCGAATTAATTAATAAATATGGCAAATTTGCCGGAGGTCTATGGGCGATTACACGAACATGGCGGGTTACTACGATGTCATCATGACTTCGGGTTACTACGATTACACGAAGATTGTCGATAGCCTTGTGGCGCATCATCCGCAGCGCAATGTTTTAGAGATTGGTTGCGGCACAGGCTTGATTTTGGAAGAGTTGGCCAAGCGCCAACCCAAGCTGCCTATCACTGGCATTGACTTGACCGCACCCATGTTGTCCATTGCACAAAAGCGATTGGCACCTTTTTCAACGGTGTCACTCTCACAGCAAAACATCACCGAGTTGTCACTCAATGAGAAGCATGAGCTGGCGTTCTCTTACGGTGGCGTTTGGTATTTTGTGATTGACGGTGAAAAAGAACCTTTCTTGGTCAGTCACATCGCGGATGAGCAAGCCAACCACTTGGGCTTTGAGCACTTGGCCAAACACATCGCCGTGGGCGGCACCTTGTTGTTGGGCATTCAAGGTCCACACCATGACTACGAAACGACCATTTCAAATGGCATGAAGTATTCGCAGCAAATTGACCCTACAGACATTGGCTTTACCAAGCACTATTACCTCAAAGATGGTGACCACAAAGTGATGGACCAAACCGTGCACTACCGCACTTACACCTTTGCCGAGGCGCAAGCTTTGATGGGGGCGTATGGGTTTGAATATGTCGCCAAGAAAGACCCCAATCAACTGTTTTTGCAGTTCAAGAAAGTGACATGATGAGCGCCGCAAAACCGAAGTTGTTTTTCATCGGCGTGGGCAACATGGGCAACCCCATGGTTGCGAATTTGGTGAAGGCGGGTTACCCCGTCACTGTGTTTGATGTGTCGCGTGCCAAGGCTGAGAACTTGATTGCTTTGGGCGCAACGTGGGTCAACAGTTTGGCCGAAGGTGCGGCGCAGGCCGACGTGGTGATGGCCTCTTTGCCAGGCCCCGTGCAAGTACGCGAAGTGATGTTGGGTGAGCAAGGCGTGTTGGCGCACGTCAAAGCAGGGGCAACCGTGATTGACACATCCACCAGTGCGGTGGAATTGGTGCGTGATTTGGTTGCTTTAGCCAAAACCAAAGGTGTGGCGTTTTTAGAAGCCCCCGTCACCAATGCCGTCGACATGGCTGCACTCGGGCGTTTGTCTATTTTTGTGGGCGGCGACCCAGTCACCTTTGAAAAACATAAACCCATCTTCGACGTCATTGGCGAAAAAATCTTCCATGTGGGCGAGCCCGGCAACGGTGCAACCATCAAGTTGCTCACCAATTTGCTGTGGTTTGTCAGTGCCGCCGCGATTGGCGAAGGCTTGATGTTGGGTGCGAAGGCCGGTATTCCGTTGCACACTGTGTGGGAAGCCATCAAGTCAAGCGCAGGCAACAGCTGGGTGGCTGAGCACGATGTGCCGTCTATCTTTGCGGGGCACTACGACCCGAGTTTTTCGCTCGCGCTGTGCTGCAAAGATTTGGGGCTCATCAACGGCATCGCCAAATCACAAGGTTATGAATTGCCTATGGGCGGCATGGCGCAACAGTTGTTTCAACAAGCCATGGCAACGTACGGCCCTGAAGCTGCAGAGCTGCATGTGGTGAAACTTTTAGAAGAGCGTGTGGGACACATGCTGCGACCATGACGCATCAATCTCGCTTACTCGCCGAAGCCCATTTACACATGCCACAAGGTGTGGCGGAGAACTACCGCTACTGGGGTGAAAAAGACACGGTCTTCATCGCCAGCGCCAAAGGGTGCACGCTCACCGATGTAGACGGCAAAACCTATGTGGACTTTCGCTTAGGCTATGGCCCCATCATCTTGGGCTATCGCGACGAACGCGTCGACAACGCGGTGATTGAACAAATCACGCAACGTGGCACGCTCTCAGGCTTTTCGACCGAGCTCGACACCACGGTGGTCAAGCAAATCAAAGCCATGTGTCCCAATATCGACAAGATGCGATTTGCCAACTCGGGCACCGAGGCGGTGATGGGTGCGGTGCGCACCGCACGCGGCTACACCCGGCGCGACCGCGTGGCCATTGTGGAAGGCTCGTTCCATGGCTTGTACGACGAGATGATGTGGAAGTCAGACATCGAGCATTGGCAGCCTGGCAGCAAAACAGCACCGAAGGTGATTCCATTCGGCGGCGGCATCCCCGAACGCAGCCGTGAGTTGCTGAGCATCATCAGTCACAACGATTTTGAAGATTTAGAAAACTTGTTTGCCACACAAGGCGACACCTTGGCGTGTGTGGTGATTGAGCCCATCATTGGCAACGCTGGTAGCGTGGCCGCCAGCCAAGAATGGCTGCAGCGTTTGCGTGACCTGTGCACGCAACACGGCACAGTGCTGATCATTGATGAAGTGAAATCGGGTTTTCGCGTCGCGAAGGGTGGGGCGCAAGAGTTGTATGGCATTCATGCCGACCTCACCACCTACGCCAAAGCCATGGGCAACGGTTACCCCGTCGCTGCTTTCGGTGGCAAAGCCCATGTGATGGATGTGGTGGGCTCACACCCTGGTGGTGTGGTGCATGGCGGCACGTACACGGCTAACTTGGTCGCGCTCAGTGCGGCGCACGCGACGCTGAAAATTTTGGCAGAGACCAACGCGCAGCAAACCATCAACCGTGCGGGTGAACAAATTCAAGCGGTGCTGGGTCGTGTGTTCACTGCGGCTGGCCTAGAACATGCCTTTGCAGGACCGCCTGCGATGTTTGGTATTCACTTCAGTGCGACCGTGCCCACCAACTACCGCGATTGGCGTATGACCAACAGCGAGCTGTATCGTAAGTTTGCGTGGGCGTTGATTGCGCGTGGTGTGATGCTCGAACCCGACTCTCGCGAGCCATGGTTCATTTGCGAAGCGCACCAGCACATGGACTTAGGCTGGTTGGAAGATGTGGCCACGCAGTCCATCCGCGTGGCATTGGCTGACTGACTCAACAACACCTTAGCGCTCTCTTTCCGTCCTGCTGAAGATAGGACTCTGAAGAAGTCGGGATAATTGCCGCATGAATTTTCCCGATGCCTCGCTTTGGCGCACCTCAGTGGCCCCCATGATGGATTGGACGGACCGCCATTGCCGTTATTTCCATCGCCTGCTCAGCCGCAACACCTTGCTCTACACCGAGATGGTCACCACCGGTGCGCTGCGCCATGGCGATGTGCAACGGCATTTGCGATTCAATGCAGAAGAGCATCCCGTCGCTTTGCAGTTGGGCGGCAGCGATGCGGCTGACTTGGCGCACGGCGCCAAGTTGGGCGAGCAATGGGGCTACAACGAAATCAACCTCAACTGCGGCTGTCCGTCGGACCGTGTGCAACGCGGTGCGTTTGGTGCCTGCTTGATGAACGAGCCGCAGACGGTGGCCGATGGCGTGAAAGCCATGATGGATGTGGTGAGCATTCCGGTCACGGTGAAGCACCGCATTGGCATTGACCGCATTGAGAGCTACGACTTTGTGCGCGACTTTGTGGGCACGGTCAGCGATGCGGGTTGCAAGGTGTTCATCGTGCATGCGCGCAACGCGTGGCTTGATGGCCTCAGCCCCAAAGAAAACCGCGAAATTCCACCGTTGCGCTACGAGCTGGGCTACCAGCTCAAAAAAGACTTCCCCAACTTGGTGATTGCCATCAACGGCGGCATCACCACCAACGCGCAAATGGCTGAGCACTTGCAGCACGTCGATGGTGTGATGCTAGGCCGTGAAGCCTATTACCGTCCGTGGCTGATGACGACGTGGGACGCTGAGTTTTACAACGACCCGCACGAGACCCTCAGCCGCGAAGCGGTGGAGGAGGCGATGGTCGCTTACATGGAGCGTGCCCACGCAGAAGATGGCTGTCCTTGGTACCCGATTGCGCGTCACATCCTGGGCTTGTTCCATGGCCAACGCGGTGCGCGTTTGTGGCGTCAGACTTGGAGCAACCACAAGCTCAAGCCATTGCCACCGCGAGACGTGATGAAGATTGCGCGCGAAGCTTTGGCCCGTGGCGCAGCCGAACGGGCGATAGAAGCGGAATAAAGCTTTAAGGAGGTGCGACGACTTAGCTTGCGGCTTCGAGGCCGTTGGCAAAGTGTTCGTTCATACGCTGTACTGTCAGTGCCGCGTCACGTGCCATCAAGGCATCCATGATGGCTTGGTGTTCTTTGAGCGATTCTTCCAAGCGACCACTCTTGAACAGCGAGTTGTGGCGGTTCAGCTTCATCACTTTGCGCAAGTCCGCCACCATTTGGTCCCGCCAACGGTTGTTGGCGATTTCCAGCAAGCGCATGTGAAAGCGCTCGTTGATCTCGAAAAACTTTTCGCGGTCAGCCTTCGCCGCCGTTAGTTCGGCGTGCAGGGCTTGCAAAGCTTGTAGTTGTTCAGTCGTTGCCTCTTTGGCCACCACACCTGCAGCGTCGGACTCTAATAAAGAGAGCAGGTGGTACACATCGCGCTGGTCTTTTTCGTTGACCTCAGTCACATAGGCACCGCGGCGCACCTTCATGGTGACCAAACCCTCAGCTGCCAGCACCTTCAGGGCTTCGCGCATGGGGGTGCGGCTGATGCCGTATTCCTCGGCCAGACGCATCTCGTCAATCCAGCTACCTGGCTCTAGTTCGGCGGCAAATATGCGTTGACGCAGCAGTTCTGCAACTTCTTCATACAGGGCGCGGGGGGTGAGGGTGACGGCGGACATGGCACTCGATTGTAAGTCTAGATAAGATTTTGCATCAATAATTATGAATGATATGATGCTTAAAGCACATAGGCCAGCGGGTTAACCTTGGGCCTATTTGATAGTCGAACAGCCTTTTCACGAGTGATTTGCCATGAGCCAAAAGCCGACCGAATTCAACGCCGCCAATTTAGAAGCCTGGGCCAAAGCCGCCGCCAAATCAGCCCCCGGTGGTGATGTGAGTGCCCTGAACTGGAAGACTTTGGACGGTATCAGCGTCAAGCCGCTGTACACCGCCGAAGACACCCAAAACCTGCCTTACGCCAATACCTTGCCCGGTTTTGAGCCGTACTTGCGCGGCCCACAAGCCACCATGTATTCGGTGCGCCCTTGGACGATTCGCCAATACGCAGGCTTCTCCACTGCCGAAGAGTCCAACGCTTTCTACCGCAAAGCTTTGGCCGCCGGTGGTCAAGGCGTGTCGGTGGCGTTTGACTTGGCCACCCACCGTGGCTACGACTCTGACCATCCCCGTGTGACAGGCGACGTGGGCAAGGCCGGTGTGGCCATTGACTCGGTGGAAGACATGAAGATTTTGTTCAACGAAATTCCGTTGGACAAAGTGTCGGTTTCCATGACCATGAACGGCGCGGTGCTGCCTGTGTTGGCTGGCTACGTGGTGGCTGCCGAAGAGCAGGGCGTGAGCCAAGAGCTGCTGAGCGGAACGATTCAGAACGACATTCTGAAAGAGTTCATGGTGCGCAACACCTACATCTACCCGCCCGAACCGTCGATGAAGATCATTGGCGACATCATTGGCTACACCGCCAAGCACATGCCCAAGTTCAACTCGATCTCGATTTCGGGTTACCACATGCAAGAAGCCGGTGCCAACCAAGCCTTGGAATTGGCCTTCACCTTGGCCGACGGCAAAGAGTATGTGAAGACGGCCATTGCCTCCGGTTTGGACGTGGACGCCTTCGCGGGCCGCTTGTCGTTCTTCTGGGCGGTGGGCATGAACTTCTACTTGGAAATCGCCAAGATGCGCGCCGCACGTTTGCTGTGGTGCCGCATCATGAAGGGCTTTGACGCCAAGAACCCCAAGAGCCTCATGCTGCGCACGCACAGCCAAACTTCTGGCTGGTCGCTCACCGAGCAAGACCCCTACAACAACGTAGTGCGCACCACCATCGAAGCCATGGCTGCGGTGTTTGGTGGCACACAGTCGCTGCACACCAACTCGTTTGACGAAGCGATTGCTTTGCCCACCGAGTTCTCAGCACGTATTGCGCGCAACACCCAGCTCATCATTCAAGAAGAGACCCACATCACCAACGTGATCGACCCGTGGGCCGGTTCTTACATGATGGAGTCGCTCACCCAAGAGATGGCCGACAAAGCCTGGGCCATCATCGAAGAAGTCGAAGCCATGGGCGGCATGACCAAAGCCGTGGACAGCGGCTGGGCCAAGTTGAAGATCGAAGCGGCTGCGGCTGAAAAGCAAGCGCGCATTGACTCAGGCAAAGACGTCATCGTGGGCGTGAACAAATACAAGCTCGCCAAAGAAGACCCTATCGAAATCTTGGCCATCGACAACGTGCGCGTGCGCGATGGTCAGATCGAACGCCTGAAGCAAATCAAAGCCACACGTGACACCGCTAAGGTTGAGGCCGCATTGGCCGCGTTGACGCAATCCGCTGAAACCGGCGAAGGCAACTTGCTTGATTTGTCCATCAAGGCCATTCGCCTGCGCGCCACCGTGGGCGAGGTGAGCGATGCCTTGGAAAAAGTATTCGGCCGCCACCGCGCCGACACGCAAAAGGTCACAGGCGTTTACGCCGCAGCGTATGACGATGGCGAAAACGTGGGAGACACCATGGAATATTGGAACGCACTCAAAGCCGATATTGCCGAGTTCGCCGAGAGCCATGGCCGCCGTCCTCGCGTGATGATTTCTAAGTTGGGCCAAGACGGCCATGACCGTGGCGCCAAAGTGGTGGCCACCGCGTTTGCTGACCTTGGCTACGACGTAGACATGGGCCCCTTGTTCCAAACGCCTGAAGAGTGCGCTCGCCAAGCCATCGAAAACGACGTGCACGCCGTGGGTGTGTCCACCCTCGCTGCAGGCCACAAAACCTTGGTGCCTGCCATCATTGCCGAGCTGAAAAAGCAAGGCGCAGACGACATCATCGTGTTCGTGGGCGGTGTAATTCCACGCCAAGACTACGATTTCTTGTACGAAGCTGGCGTTAAAGGGATTTACGGCCCAGGTACACCCATTCCAGCCAGCGCGAAAGACGTGTTGGAGCAGATCAAAAAGGCCATTGGGTGACACCTGCTCAGTTGCTCGATGGACTGTTGCAGGGCAACTCGCCCTTACAACGCCGTGCGATGGCCAAAGCCATCACCTTGCTGGAGTCCACGCGCACGGACCATCGTGTATTAGCGGATGAGTTACTCACGGCCCTGTTGCCGCACACCGGCAAGTCGTTTCGGTTGGGCATCAGTGGTGTGCCGGGTGTGGGCAAGTCCACGTTCATCGAAGCGCTGGGTTTGTATTTGATCGAGCAAGGGCACCGCGTGGCGGTGCTGACCATCGACCCTTCCAGCACGGTGTCAGGCGGCTCTATCTTGGGCGACAAAACTCGCATGGAGTTCTTGAGCGTGCATGACCAAGCCTATATTCGCCCCAGCCCATCGAGTGGTACCTTGGGTGGGGTGGCCGAAAAAACGCGTGAATCCATGCTGGTCTGCGAAGCTGCTGGCTACGACGTGGTGATTGTCGAAACTGTGGGCGTGGGCCAAAGCGAAACTGCCGTGGCCAACATGACCGACATGTTTGTGTTGCTGCAACTGCCCAACGCGGGTGACGACTTGCAAGCCATCAAAAAAGGCGTGATGGAGATTGCCGACTTGGTGGTCATCAACAAAGCTGACATCGATGCCACCGCCGCCACGCGTGCGCAGTTGCAGATCACCAGTGCGTTACAACTGTTGGGCATGCACGGTGGCTCTGGCCATGCGCACCGCAACACCGAGGTGTGGCACCCCAAAGTGGTTCAGCTCAGCGCCTTGTTGGGTCAAGGTGTGGACGCATTTTGGGACGCCGTGGGTGAGTTCCAAAAAATTCAAAAGCAAAATGGCCGCTTCTCTGAGCGTCGCCAAAATCAAGCCCTGTCGTGGATGTGGGAACGCATCGATGCAGGCTTGAAGCAAAACTTTCGGGCGCAGCCGCGTGTGCAAACACTGCTGCCCCAAGTGAGTCAACAAGTCGCAGCGGGCCAACTGGCCGCCTCGACCGCTGCCCGTCAACTGCTCAGCGCTTACCAAGCGCAGGGTTAATTTGAAAATCTTCCTGGAGTAAAGAAAGAGCAACCATGCAAGACATCATCGAACAACTGGAACAAAAGCGCGCTGCGGCCCGCTTAGGTGGCGGCCAAAAGCGCATTGACGCGCAGCACGCCAAAGGCAAACTGACCGCACGCGAACGCATCGAAGTGTTGCTGGACGAAGGTACCTTCGAAGAGTGGGACATGTTCGTTGAACACCGTTGCACTGACTTTGGCATGCAAGACAACAAAATTCCAGGCGACGGCGTGGTCACCGGCTACGGCATGATCAACGGCCGTTTGGTGTTTGTGTTCAGCCAAGACTTCACCGTGTACGGTGGCGCTTTGTCTGAAACGCACGCTGAGAAGATTTGCAAAATCATGGACCAAGCCATGAAGGTGGGCGCACCTGTGATCGGTCTGAATGACTCGGGCGGTGCGCGTATTCAAGAAGGCGTTGCGTCGCTCGGTGGTTATGCCGAAGTGTTCCAGCGCAACGTGATGGCCTCAGGCGTGGTGCCACAGATCAGCATGATCATGGGCCCATCCGCAGGTGGCGCGGTGTACTCACCTGCGTTGACCGACTTCATCTTCATGGTGAAAGACACGTCCTACATGTTCGTGACTGGCCCCGAAGTGGTGAAGACGGTGACGCACGAAGAAGTGACAGCAGAAGAGTTGGGTGGCGCCCTGACCCACACCACCAAGAGCGGTGTGGCCGATATGGCTTTTGAGAATGACGTGGAAGCCTTGCTCATGCTGCGTCGCCTCTACAACTATCTGCCTCTGAACAACCGAGAAAAAGCACCTGTGCGTGCCAGCGGCGATCCTGTGGACCGCATGGACATCAGCTTGGACACGCTGGTGCCTGAGAACCCCAACAAAGCGTATGACATGAAAGAGCTCATCGTCAAAACCGTGGACGATGGCGACTTCTTTGAGCTGCAGCCTGACTACGCCAAAAACATCTTGATCGGCTTCGCCCGCATGGAAGGCCAAACTGTCGGCATCGTGGCCAACCAGCCTTTGGTGTTGGCCGGTTGCTTGGACATCAAGAGTTCCATCAAGGCCGCACGCTTTGTGCGCTTCTGCGATGCGTTCAACATCCCCGTGGTCACGTTTGTGGACGTGCCCGGCTTCATGCCAGGTACCTCACAAGAATACGGCGGCATCATCAAGCACGGCGCTAAGTTGCTGTACGCGTACGCCGAGTGCACGGTGCCAAAAATCACCGTCATCACACGCAAAGCCTACGGTGGTGCGTATGACGTGATGGCCTCTAAGCACTTGCGCGGTGACGTGAACTTTGCGTGGCCTAACGCCGAAATCGCGGTGATGGGTGCCAAGGGCGCGGTGGAAATCATCTTCCGCGAAGACAAAGGTGATCCAGAAAAACTGGCCGCCAAAGAAGCCGAATACAAAGCCCGTTTTGCCAACCCCTTCGTGGCTGGCGCGCGCGGCTTTATTGACGACGTCATCCAACCGCACGAAACACGCAAGCGCATTTGCCGCTCTCTGGTGATGTTGAAAGATAAGAAGATCGACAACCCATGGCGCAAGCACGGCAACATTCCTTTATGACCCACCCCCGAAGCGCCTTCGGCGCTTCCCCCTCAAGGGGGCAACACCTGTGTCTTGGCAAAGCCTGCGCCACGGTGTTTCCCGCAAAGAATTGTTTGATGGAGATCGTCCATGTTTAAAAAGATACTGATTGCAAACCGCGGCGAAATCGCTTGCCGCGTCATCGCCACCGCTCACAAGATGGGCATCAAGACTGTGGCTGTTTACTCTGAAGCCGACAAAGAAGCACGCCATGTGCAACTGGCGGATGAAGCCATTTTGTTGGGCCCAGCGCCTTCACGTGAGTCTTACCTCGTGGCTGACAAGATCATTGCCGCGGCCAAGGCCACAGGCGCACAAGCCATTCACCCCGGCTATGGTTTCTTGAGCGAGAACACCGATTTCGCGAAACGTTGCGAAGAAGAGGGCATTGCCTTCATCGGCCCCAAGGCGCACTCCATCGCGGCGATGGGCGACAAGATCGCTTCTAAGAAGCTGGCGCTCGAAGCCAAGGTCAACACCATCCCCGGCTACAACGATGCCATCGACACGGCTGAGCAAGCGGTTGAGATCGCCAAAGGCATTGGCTACCCCGTCATGATCAAGGCATCTGCGGGTGGTGGTGGCAAAGGTTTGCGCGTGGCGTTCAACGACAAAGAAGCGCTTGAAGGTTTCACGTCTTGCCGTAACGAAGCCCGCAACAGCTTCGGTGATGACCGCGTGTTCATCGAGAAATACGTGCTCGAACCTCGCCACATCGAGATTCAAGTGTTGGGCGATAGCCATGGCAACGTGGTGTATTTGAACGAGCGCGAGTGCTCCATCCAACGTCGTCACCAAAAAGTGATCGAAGAAGCGCCATCACCTTTCATCAGCGAAGCCACTCGCAAAGCCATGGGTGAGCAAGCCGTGGCCTTGGCCAAGGCGGTGAAATACCAATCTGCGGGTACGGTGGAGTTTGTGGTCGGCAAAGACCAAGACTTCTACTTCCTCGAGATGAACACCCGCTTGCAGGTGGAGCATCCTGTGACCGAAGCCATCACGGGTCTCGACTTGGTGGAGCAAATGATTCGTGTCGCCGCTGGCGAGAAGCTGGCGTTTGCTCAAGCAGACGTGAAGCGTGACGGTTGGGCCATTGAATGCCGTATCAACGCCGAAGATCCATTCCGCAACTTCTTGCCGTCTACAGGTCGTTTGGTGCGCTTCCAAACGCCAAAACAAACCATGTTCCAAGGCAACACCCAAGACCTGCACGGCGTGCGTGTGGACACCGGTGTGCAAGACGGTGGCGAGATTCCGATGTTCTATGACTCGATGATCGCCAAGCTCATCGTGCACGGCAAAGACCGCAACGAAGCCATCGCCAAAATGCGCGAAGCGTTGAATGGCTTTGTCATTCGCGGTATCAGCTCGAACATTCCGTTTCAAGCTGCGTTGTTGGCGCACCCCAAGTTTGTGACAGGTGAGTTCAATACGGGTTTTATTGCTGAGCACTACGCCCACGGTTTCCGTGCCGAAGACGTGCCGCATGACGATCACGACTTCCTCGCTGCTTTGGCTGCTTTCGTTCGTCGCAAATCACGCCAACGTGCTGCCAACCTCAGCGGTCAGTTGCCTGGCTATGACGTGCAAATTGGCCAAGACTACACCGTGGTCGAACTGGGTCAAAACGGCAAGAACCGTTATGTGCAAGTGCATGTGGACGAATTTGCAGGCAAGCCTGGGGTGGCGCAAATCACCATTGCTGGCAAGACCTACGCCATTGAAAGCAAATCACGCTTGAACGACATACGCATCGAAGGCGCTTGCAACGGCAAGCCTTTTACAGCGCAAATCGAACGCGGTACCTTGAAGAATCCCTTGGCTTTGCAAGTGCAACACAACGGCACGCGTATTGAAGCTTTGGTGATGTCGCCACGCATGGCCGAGTTGCACAAACTCATGCCATTCAAAGCACCACCAGACTTGAGCAAGTACGTGATTTCTCCCATGCCTGGTTTGTTGGTCGAAGTGTCTGTGACACCAGGCCAAAAAGTGCAAGCGGGCGAGCGCGTGGCGGTCATCGAAGCGATGAAGATGGAAAACGTTTTGTTCGCAGCGCAAGATGGCGTGGTCAAACAAGTGGTTGCAACCAAAGGCGAATCACTGACTGTGGACCAAATGATTGTGGAGTTTGAATAAATGAGCGCTGCAAGCCGTCCATTCAAAGTTCTCGGCATTCAACAAATTGCCATCGGCGGGCCTGACAAGGCTCGCTTGAAAAAGCTGTGGGTTGACATGTTTGGCCTCGAAGTCACGGGCACGTTTCAAAGCGAACGCGAGAACGTGGACGAAGACATTTGTGCCATCGGCGTTGGCCCCTTCAAGGTCGAAGTCGATTTGATGCAACCCATGGACATCGAGAAAAAGCCTGCGGTTCACGCCACGCCGTTGAACCACATCGGCTTGTGGATCGATGACTTGCCCGTGGCTGTGGAATGGCTCACCTCACAAGGTGTGCGTTTTGCGCCTGGCGGCATCCGCAAGGGCGCTGCTGGTTTTGACATCACCTTCATGCACCCCAAGGCGAACGACGAGTTCCCCATTGGTGGCGAAGGTGTATTGATTGAGTTGGTGCAAGCGCCTCCTGAAGTGGTGAAGGCTTTTGCTGCCTTGGCGGCTTCGCACGCTTAAAACTCAGCGATAAAAAAGCCGTGATTGCTTATGCAGTCACGGCTTTTTTTGTAAGCACATCAACGCGGATTGATCAGTCTGCCGCTCTGTAAATTTTTTTCAGCAAACGCATCAGCGTTTTTTGCTCTGCGACGCTGAGCTGATGTGCGGCGCTGGAATCGGACACCACGGCTGCCACTTCTGCTTTTTGCATGAGTTGTTGGCCTTTTGGTGTGAGCGATAAACCCATGGCACGCCCGTCTGTGGGGTGTGGCGTGCGGTCAATTAAGTTGCGTTTTTCAAATGATTTTAAGAAGCCCACCATGTTGGGCGGCAAGATGTTGAGCGCATTGCACAGCTCGCGCGAGGTAATGCCTGGGTTATGCCCAATCAGTGACAGTACGGAGAAATCCACCGGCCGCAGATCAAACTCAGCCATGCGTTCAATGAAGCGGCTGATGATGGTCAGGGTGGCGCGGCGGGTGTTGTAGCCGAGGAGGGTTTCGAGGTAGCGGGTGTCTATTTTGTCGGTCATGTTGGTTTGAATTGTGCGCGAATGATGTTCAAGCGCATTTCAAACTCTGGCAGCACCCAAGCACGCAGGGCCGCAGCAGGTGCATGCCAGCGTGCGGCATCGGTGGGTTGCGCTGCTTCAATGCGTGTCCAGCTCCAAGCCAGCAAAGCGAGGGTGGCCACACGCAAATAGTCACCGGCAATCCAGCTCAAGGTCACGCTGCCATCTGGGCGTGCCTGCACTTGCGTGGCTTCTTGGGTGATGTCACGCAGTTGTGCAAACAAGTGCAGCACTTGTGCTTCATGCAGGGCTTGTGCGTTCAAGCCAGCAGACAGTTCTTCCAGCATGGCATTCAGGGCAGCGCCGCCATCACCCAAGACTTTACGCATCAGCAAGTCGATGGCTTGAATTTCGTTGGTGCCTTCGTAAATCATGGCAATGCGAGCATCGCGCACGTTTTGCTCAATGCCCCATTCGCTCACATAGCCGTGGCCACCAAATACTTGCAAGCAGTCGCTCGCGCCGTGGAAGCCTTGCTCGGTGCAAGCTGCTTTCAAAATGGGTGTGGTCAGTGCACACCAGCGCTGTGCTGATTCGCGTTGTGCGGCATCGGGGTGATGCTTGGCAATGTCTAAAGCAAGGCCGGTTTGGTAGGCCAACACGCGTGAACCATCAATCCACGCGCGTTGCGTGTCCAAGATGCGGCGCATGGCTGGGTGTTCAATGATGAAGTCGGTAGGCTCGCCTTTGACGCCTGCGGGTTTGGGCGCGCGCATTTGACGTCGCTCGTGTGCATAGGCGTTCGCCTTTTGCCACGCGGCATCCAGTAGGCCAACGCCTTGCAGTGCCACATGCAAACGCGCGGCGTTCATCATCACAAACATGGCGTTCAGCCCACGACCAATCTCGCCGACCAACCAAGCTTGCGCATCGTCAAAACGCATGACGCAGGTGGGGCTGCCGTGGATGCCCATTTTTTCTTCGATCCGTTCGCAATGCACCGCACTGCGCGAGCCATCGGCATAAAACTTGGGTACCAAAAAGAGTGACAAGCCTTTGGGGCCTGCCGGTGCATCGGGCAAGCGTGCCAGCACCAAGTGCACGATGTTGTCGGTCAGGTCGTGGTCGCCACCAGAAATGAAAATCTTGGTGCCACTGATGTGGTAGCTGCCATCCGCTTGGGGCACAGCTTTGGTACGTGCGAGTCCCAAGTCACTGCCGGCGTGGGGTTCGGTCAAGCACATCGTCGCCAGCCATTCGCCGGTGCCCACTTTGCTGAGGTACTGCGCCTTGAGTGCATCGCTCGCGTGGTGCTTGATGCACTCATACGCGCCGTGTAACAAGCCGGGTGCCATGGTCCAACCATGGTTAGCGGCAGACAGCCACTCGTACAGCACGCTTTCTAAAACAGCGGGCAAGGCTTGGCCGCCATCGTCTGTGGCGGTGGTGAGCGAGGCCCATCCCGATTGCCAAAAAGATTGGTAAGCCTCTTTGAAGCCAGGCGGCATGGTTACATGCCCTTGGTTGAATTGGGCGCCTACTTCATCGCCTACGCGATTGAGTGGGGCGATTTCGTTGGCGACAAATTTACCTGCTTCTTCGAGCACTTGGTTCATCAAGTCGGCATCGACTTCCGAGTACGCTGGTAATTCAGCGATGCGTTGCGGCACATGAAGCACCTTCTCCAAAATGAATTGGATATCTTCAAGACGGGGTTGGTAGTTCATGTGCGCGCTCCGCAGTTCAATCAAGATTCAGCAGTGAAGCCAATGCGTTTGACGATGGGGCCCCACACGTCGTATTGCTTCTTCATGTCGCGAACCATGTCTTCGGGTGTGCCGCCGACAGGAACCAAACCGGAGAGAGCCAAGCTGTCGATGACCATCTTGTCTTTCAAGGCTGCGTTGATGGCAGCGTTGGCTGCGGCCACCGTGTTGGCAGGCGTTTTGGCTGGGGCGTAGAAGCCGAACCACTCTTCAATCACCAAGTCAGAGAAACCTTGCTCTGCGAAGGTAGGCACATCTGGCAAGAAGGGCGAGCGCTTAGCGCCAGAGGTGGCGATCACGCGCAACTTGCCTGCTTTGTGGTTGGCCAAGAAATCACCGTGTGGTGTGACCATGGCTGCGAGCTGGCCACCGATCACATCGGTCACGCCTGGCACAGAGCCGCGATACGGGATGTGCTTGAGGTCGACGCCGCTGTTCATGCTCAACAACGCGCCCAAGAAGTGAGGCGTGGAGCCTGCTGCGGGTGAGCCGTAGCTGGCGTTGTTGGGGTTGGCTTTGGCCCAAGCCAAGAAGTCTTTCACGTTTTTCACAGAGGCCGGCACCATGGGACCCACAGCCAAACCATGTGTCAGTGAGGAGGCCATGGCGACAGGCACGAAGTCTTTGAACGGGTCGTAGCTGAGTTTGCTGTAAATGTGAGGGTAGATCGACATCATCGAATAAGGCGTCAGCAACAAAGTGCTCCCATCAGCGGGGGCAGCCTTGACGGCCTCCACGGCGATGCGGCCTGCGGCACCGGTTTTGTTTTCTACGACACCCGCGTTTTTGCTGTAAATGCCATTGCCCAGTTTGTCGCCGACGCGGCGGCTGGTCACGTCAGCGGTGCCACCGGCTGGGAAACCGTTGATGATTTTGATTTGTTCCAAAGGCAGTGCACCGCTTTGTGCAAACGCATTGAAAGGCGCAATGGCTGCCATCGCGACGGGCGTGAGGGCAGTTTGGATGAATTGACGACGGTTGGTCATGGTTTGTCTCCTAGCTATGGTTGTGGTGAGTTGAGTGAGGGAAAACGAATTAACGCGGTGCCATGCGTAAGGCGCCATCGAGGCGAATGACTTCCCCGTTCAGATGGTCGTTGGTCACGATATGGCACGCGAGCAGGGCAAACTCCTCGGGTTTACCCAAGCGCGAAGGAAAGGGGATGGATGCGGCCAACGACTGCTGCACGGCTTCAGGCAGTGTCTTCATCAGGGGTGTGGCAAACAGGCCAGGGGCGATGGTGCACACGCGAATGCCGTGTTGCGCCAAGTCACGCGCCATGGGCAAGGTCATGCTGACCAAGCCGCCTTTAGAGGCGCTGTAGGCTTGTTGGCCCACTTGTCCGTCGAAGGCGGCGACTGATGCGGTGAACATCATCACGCCGCGTTGGCCATCGACACCTGCTGGCAACTTGGCACATTCAGCGGCAAACAAACGGCTGATGTTGTAAGCACCCACGAGGTTGACATTGACCACGCGTGCAAAGTCTTCCAATGGGGCGGCATTGCCGTCTTTGCCCACGATGCGTTTAGCGGTGCCAATGCCTGCAATGTTCATCAAGATACGCGCAGGGCCGTGGGCTGCGGTGGCTTTGGCCAATGCAGCTTGCACGCTGTCGGTGTTGGTGATATCGCATTGGCAAGCAATGCCACCAATGTCTGCGGCTACTTTTTCAGCCAACTCTAAGTTCACGTCGATGACGGCGACTTTGGCGCCAAGTCGTGCCAGTTCGCGTGCAGTAGCTTCACCGAGGCCAGATGCACCGCCGGTGACTAAAACGGCTTGTCCTTGAATATCCATGTGCGTTGTCCTTTATTGAGGCAGCAAGATGTGGGGGGCTGTGCCTTCGTGCATGGCCTGCACCAAAGCATCGCGGTGTTTGAGCACGGCGCGTTGGTTGATGGAGCCTTTGTCGGTCACTTCACCTTTGTCGATGGATGGCGGCTCGCTCAGCAACACTGCCCGCGCAATGCGCGAGGCGCTGCCGGTGGCTGTTTCTGCCAAGTGGTTGAGCACGCCTTGAAAGTGTGCGACCACGGTGGCACTGGTCAGCACATTGGCCATGCTGGCGTCTGCACCCAAACCACTGAGGCCGCGCACGGCGGCGGTCGGGAAAATCATGGCGCCCACTTCTTTGCGGTTCAAACCGGTGATCACCACATCTTGGATGTAAGGCGCGCCTGCGCCAATCACTTTGGCGCGCAAAGGGCCCACGCTCACAAAGGTGCCGGTGGCGAGTTTGAAGTCTTCAGCAATGCGGCCGTCAAACCTCAGGCCTTGGTGCACATCAGATTCATCAATCCACTTCACCGCGTCGCCTGTGCAGAAGAAGCCTTCTTCGTCAAAGTGATCGCGTGTCTCTTCGGGCGCGCGCCAGTAGCCGGGCGTGATGTTGGGGCCTTTGTAACGAATTTCGATTTTGTCGCCGTCGGGAATGAGTTTGATTTCCAAGCCCGGTGTGGGCACGCCGAGGTCGGCGGTCTTCACATGCGGGTTGGTGACAAACAAAGCAAAGGGACCAGACTCGGTCATGCCCAGGCCTGTGGTCATGGCAATGCGTTCACCCACTTCGCGTTCTTGGCTGGCGTACAGGCTGTCCCAGATAGGCTGAGCCATCGCAGCACCCGCATAGAAAAACATGTTGACGCGGCTGAGCAAGTTTTTGCGCAGCACATCGTCGGTTTGCATCGCGTTGGCAATGGCTTCAAAACCGGTGGGCACGTTGAAGTAAACCGTGGGTGCAATCTCACGCAAGTTGCGCAAGGTTTCTTGTATCAGTGCTGGCGTGGGCTTGCCATCGTCAATGTAGAGCGTGCCGCCGTTGTAGATGACCATGCCGAAGTTGTGATTGCCACCGAAGGTGTGGTTCCATGGCAGCCAGTCGATCAACACAGGCGGTTGCTCGGCCAACAAGGGCATGGATTGGCACATCTGCTGTTGGTTGGCGCACCACATGCGGTTGGTGTTCATCACGGCCTTGGGCATCTTGGTCGAGCCTGAGGTGAACAAAAACTTGGCGATGGTGTCAGGCCCCGTGGCTTGCATGGTGGCATCCACGGCAGGTGTGATGGGGGTGGCCAACAAATCTGCAAAGGAGGTGTTGGTGTGGCCTTCTGCCGTGCCATGCGTCAACACCACTTCCACATCAGAGGCCACTGCCGTTTGAATGGCTTTTCCGTAGCGTGCGGCATCAGCAGCAAACACCAGACCTGGTGTGAGCGTGCTCAAGATGTGGCGCAGCTTGTCATAGTCTTGGCTGATGGTGGAGTAGGCCGGCGAGGCGGGGCAGTAAGGCACACCGGCCACCAGGCAACCCAAAGCCATCAAGGCGTGTTCAAGGTCGTTCTCAGACAAGATCACCACAGGTCGGTCGGCGCTGAGCCCGCGGTTGATCAATCCCTGTGCAATGTGTCGGGCCGAATCCAGCGCTTGAGAGAAACTGATGTGTTGCCAGTCACCCGAAGTGCCATCTGCATTTTTAACGCGACGTGCAAACAAAGTTTGCTCTGGCTTTTCTTTGGCCCAGTGCACCAAGCGGTCTGTCATTCGCTCAGCATAGGTGTTGAGCGCTTGATCGGCCATCATGTAGCGGATGCTGTTTTGGCCTTCACGCATGTTCACGCGTGTGACGCCAAACTTCATGTCACGAAATTTCACTGCAGTCATGGTTTGTCTCCGGTTGAGGCTGTGATCAGCTCTTCTGTACCTTGGCGGCGCGACCTTCTAAGAAGTCTTGAACGCGTTTCTTGGCTTCGGGCGCTGCTTGTGCAATGGCCGACATCATGGATTCGGTGATGAAGCCTTGGTCAGCGGGTTGCTCTGCAATGCGTGGCAGCACGTTCATGAGTGCGTAGTTGGTGAGCGGGGCGTTGCTACCAATGCGTTGGGCCAATTCAAAGGCTTTGTCGAATGAGGTGCCGTTGGGTACCAAATACTGCGCAAAACCTGCGCGTTCGCCATCGACGGCGTTGTAAACGCGGCCCGTCATCATCATGTCGGTCATGCGGGCTACGCCAATCAAACGAGGAATGCGCACCGCACCGCCGCCACCCACAAAAATGCCGCGCGTGCCTTCAGGCAAGGCGTAGAAGGTGCTCTCGTCGGCCACGCGGATGTGGCAAGCGCTGGCCAACTCTAAGCCGCCGCCCACCACCGCGCCATGCAAGGCGGCGATGACAGGCACGGGGCCGTATTGCAAACGCTCCAAGGCGTAGTGCCATGAACGTGAGTGGTGCATACCTTGGCCTGCGTCGCGCTCTTTCAAATCGCTCAAATCCAAGCCCGCGCAGAAGTGATCGCCATCGCCTGCGATGACAGCGGCTTTGGTGTTCTCGGGCAGGTTTTCAAAGATGTGACGCAGCGATGCGATCAAGGCATCGTTCAATGCATTACGTTTGGTGGGGCGTGTCAAACAGATGACCGCGATGTCGCCGCGCATTTCAAAGTGGATGTCTGAGTTTTGATTCATGGTCGGGTTTGCTCGTGGTTGCTTTTGATCTGGAAATGAATTATGGTTATGTCTAATAACTAAATAATTGGGA
>Ga0228703_1000215_pt1 | contig 45957 bp, 42 predicted proteins | sample McNCre217_Aug_MG_3_FD_178020 | JGI IMG/M metagenome (GOLD analysis project Ga0228703, IMG submission 178020) | Freshwater microbial communities from McNutts Creek, Athens, Georgia, United States - 29-17_Aug_MG | ecosystem: Environmental > Aquatic > Freshwater > Creek | place: USA: Georgia...
GGCCATGGCCGCAGCCCTGGTTTACGAAGGTCGCCGTGACGATGAGCACTTCGAAATCAAACTTCCTCGCGGCAATTTTGAACCCGTTTTTGAAGCCACGGAGGCCATGCTCGAAGATTTGGACCAACTGGCCAAACTTAACAAATTGCCGATGGGCAACCCACTCCAGCCGGCTATCTCGCTGGCAATGCACCGCTGGGCAACCGGTGCAAAACTGGATTCCGTGCTCGCTCAGTCCGATCTTCTGCCGGGCGATTTCATTCGGTGGACCAAGCAGATCATAGACATGCTCGACCAAATCTCCCAGGTGGCACAGCCCGAACTGGCCGCGACTGCTAAGCAGGCCGTAGACAAGGTAAAACGCGGCATCGTCGCCTATTCCTACTATGGCTAGGACCAACACCCGTTCCGGTCCCGCTATGGCCCGCCTTCGGTGGCTCTGGCGACCGATCGTCGCGACCGCTGGAGGCTGGCTCGCGGGGCTGGCGCTGGCACCCGCTAATTTTTGGCCGGCGATTATTGCCTCGGTGGTTTTGATTCACCTATCGGTTCGCCGATTGGGGTTTTGGCCAGCGGCTGCGGTGGGACTTCCCGCCGGCATTGCCTTCTACGCTTCGCAGAGCGCTTGGATGTCGCGTTACCTTGGACCCGAGCCCTGGCTTGCCTTGGCGGTCTTGGAAGGTCTCGTCTTCGCGGGTGGCATCGGCCTGGCGGCAGGTGTCTGGACCTGGCTGCTGCGTCACAGAACCCGCCTTGGCGCCCGTTACTACCTGCTGGTAAGCATCTGGCTGCCTCTGATCTGGGTGGCGCGCGAATGGGTTAGCGGTCACTGGCCATACGGCGGATATCAGTGGTCACGCCTCGGACAATCAGTTGCCAACACCGGCCTGTCCCATCTGGCTTACTGGGGTGGCATTTCGATGGTCAGCCTAGGTGTTGCAGCCATCGCAGTTGGCGCCATTTTGCTTGTTGAGGCGCTGATTCGCGGTCGCACTCCGCGAAATATTCTGGCTGCCGCTGCGGCCGCCGTAGTGCTAGTCGCTTTGTCTGGGTCCGCTAGCTGGGTTTGGAATTTTGACAATCAGCACAAACGGCACATCAATGTTCTAGCGGTCCAAGGCAATGCCAATGCCGGACTATTTGCCAACCCGGTGCCCGGAAGCATCCTTGCCAAGCATCTGCAGGCAACAAACGACTACCTGAACCGACACCCTCATGCCAGGTTTGACCTAATTGTTTGGCCCGAGAATTCCTCAGATGTAGACCCATTCCAGAACGGACTGGCCCAGATTTCCATCCGGTCGGTGGTGGCCAGGACTCACAGCCCACTGCTAGTTGGCTCGGTGATTCAACGCGGAGAGCGCATTTTCAATACCGGTCTGCTCTACCTGCCAAACCGTGCCGAACCAATCGAATACGACAAGCGCCGCCCCGTTCCATTTGGTGAATACGTCCCGAACCGAGAATTTTGGCGCGCCTTAGCACCGGACCTCATAGACCTAATTTCGCGCGGTTACGCATTTGGGCAACGCAGCGGAGTCATGCCGGTGGCTGGCACCAAACTGGGTGACCTCATCTGTTTTGAAATCGGAATCGATTCCATTTCCCATGACCTTGTAAGCGGGGGAGCGCAGTTCATCGTCAGCCAGGCGAACAACTCCGACTTTGGACACACCGCGGAGTCCTTCCAGCAGGAGGCACTAATTCGCCTCCAGGCAATCGCTACCGGACGCTCAATTATTCATGCCAGCACGGTTGCCACCACCGAGATCGTGAGCCCACACGGGCGCATTCTTGCAGGAACGAAAGCATTTCAACCCGGAGTCGCGGCGGCTGCCATCCCGCTTGAAACATCGATTACACCAGCCATGAAATTCTTTGGCTGGTTGGATTGGTTCGCGCTGACCGTGGCAATCCTCGGTGGACTAATCCTGATTGACTTGCGAATCCTCAGGTTTATTTCAGTTCGCTCCCAGCCCAAAAATCTAGAGTCGTTCGAAGTGGATCGAAAGGCCGTCTTGAACACTCTGGTAATCATGCCCACCTACAACGAGGCAGAAAACATCACCCGCATCGCCAGCCACCTTTTGGCTACCGTGCCTGAGGTTGACCTGCTGATTGTGGATGACAACAGCCCGGACGGTACCGGGCGCATTGCCGACGATATGGCCGCTGCTAATTCACGTGTGCACGTTTTGCACCGCACCGAGAAGAACGGGCTTGGACCCGCCTACCTTGCGGGATTTGCCTGGGGTTTTGAACGCGGTTACGAATACCTGGTTGAGATGGATGCCGATGGCAGCCACCGAGCCGAAGACCTCAACCAAATGCTGGCCGTTGCCGACAAGAATGACCTGGTAATCGGGTCGCGCTGGGTCAAGGGCGGCCGCGTGGTCAACTGGCCGCTATCGCGCCAAATCATCAGCCGAGTGGGTAACACCTATGCCCGTTTCATGCTTCGCGCTGGTGTCCGTGACATCACGGCAGGCTTCCGCGTCTTCCGTGCCTCGTTCCTAAAGAGCCTTGACTTGAGCTCAATTGCCTCAGCCGGATACTCGTTCCAGGTGGAGATGGCCTGGCGTTGTTTCCGCGCAAATGCTCGCATTCAAGAGGTTCCGATTACCTTCGTGGAGCGCGAAATCGGATACTCCAAGATGAGCAAGAAGATTGTTTTCGAGGCGCTTTGGCGCGTTACCCGCTGGGGTTTCGAACGCTTCTAAAAAAAATCCCGAGCCTGATGGCTCGGGATTTTCAAGTTAACGCGGCTAAAAACTTAGCCGGCTGCGCAACTATGATGCCTTGCGCGCATTCTCGGCTGCGGCCGCGCGCTTGGCACGAAGATTCACCAGCTGCTCGTCAAGTAATTCCTGCAGTTCCTCGATTGAGCGGCGCTCAAGCAGCATCTCCCAGTGACTGCGCGGGGTCTTTTCCTCGATGTGCGAAAGGTCAACGGTCTGACCGTTCACAAGCAAAACTGCTTCCTTGCCACAGGTTTTGCATTCCCAGGTCTGTGGTACTTCAGCATCAATAAAGAACTTGAGTTCAGAGATGTGACCGGCGGCGCACTGGTACGAGTGCTTTACGCGCTGCTCCAGATGGACGTTGACGTCGCTTTCTAGGCTGGTGGCACCTAGTCGCATACCGCGCATAGTTGAATCGGCCATTTGGGACTCCTTAGCTTTTCAGAAGGAGTAAACACTGCAAATCAGAAAAAGATTCCAACTTGGACCGTCAAGTGGCTAGCACCAGTAGCCAGGCACCAGTTGATTGCGAGGTTGGTTAGCGCAGGGCGGCTACCGCTAGATCGGCTCGGTCGGTGACGATTCCATTTGCACCGAGGGCAACCAAACGCTTCATCTCATCCGGTTCGTTGATGGTCCAGTAGTGGACCTCGGTGCCGTGCTTTTGGACGTTGCGGATGAATCTTGCCGAATCCAGGCGCAAACGTCCTTGGTGGCTTGGGATCTGCAGCGCACTGACACCGGTCAGTGTCATGCCAAGAAGAATGCCGCCACCGAGCTTGTGAGCGAGAATGGCGCGTAGGATTCGTGAAGCACCGGCACTGCGGGGGACACCCGGCAACTTACTAACCGCGGCATCGCCACGAGCATCGGAGAAGCTGGCCACTAAAACACGACCCTGGGCACCGTGCTCGGCAATAACGCGGGTTCCGGCGGTAATTGATCCGACGGTCTTGAAATCCAGATTGAACCGAGCCTGGGGTAGTTGCTCCAGCGCCTGAGCCAGCGACGGGATCCGACCTCCGTGCTTCAGGGTTAGCTGCTGAAGTTCATCCCAAGTGAGTTTGTGAACTGGGCTATCGACACCGGACACCCGGATCAAATTGTCGTCGTGGAAGAGGACCGGAACACCGTCTTTAGAGACTTGGATGTCCGATTCGATGTAATCCGCACCAACTTCTAGCGCACGCTCGAATGCGGGAATTGTGTTCTCGTCTAGCAGCGATCCATCGGCGGCGACGGTCAGGCCTCGGTGGGCAAAGATTCTCGTGGCTGCGGTGGGGTAGAGATACACGAGGCTAGGCTAGCAACATGCCCAAGCTAAAGCCCGTTGCACTCGCCAAACTCTTCGGTGGACTCTACCTATTTGGTTTTGGCATTGCCATGATGGTGCACGCGCAGATCGGCCTTGGCCCCTGGGATATCTTTGCTCAGGGCGTGAGCAAAGTAATGCATATCAGCTATGGCCTTGCCAGCATTATCGTCAGCGTAATTGTGCTGATCTGCTGGATTCCGCTTCGTCAAAAACCGCAGTTTGGCACCCTGATGAACGCAGTCCTTATTGGACTGTTTGCAGACACGGTTTTTCCGCTGCTTCCGGCACTTAGTGCCTATTGGCAGCAGCTGCTGATGTTTGTGGGCGGAATGCTGTTGCTTGCCCTGGCCACCGGCCTGTACATCAGCGCCAACTACGGAATGGGTCCGCGTGACGGACTGATGGTGGGCACCGCCCGCGTGACCGGCTGGGCAATCTGGAAGGTGAGGACCGGCTACGAGTTCATCGTGATGACAGCCGGTTGGCTCATGGGTGGCCAGGTCCGCGAGGGAACCTTGATATTCGCTGTGTGCATCGGTTTCCTGATGCAAACCTCGCTTCGCGCTTTCGGAATTAAGTCACACCGGCCGGTTGAAGAGGCTTAAAAGGCTTCGCATATTATGTCAAGTGGAAAAATGGCGCCCAAGGTCAAAAAGCAGCATAGGCCGGCGAATCCGGAGTCTGTGGATCACGTAAAACACCGTGAAACCGCACGCGTGATTCTGCAAAACGCCCTCGGGCAAATGCTTTTGATGAACACTCATTGGGATCCCGGAACCGGTTTGCCACCGAGGTGGCTGACCCCAGGTGGTGGCATTGACCCTGGCGAAAGCGTTGTGGATGCCGCTGTGCGCGAGCTTTACGAGGAAACTGGGCTTCAGGTTTCCCCAGAAGATCTTGGCGTGGTTGAGGTGAGCATCCCGTTTAAGATGGTTTGGGCCAACGGTCAGTACGAAACTGGCGTGGCGCATTTTTACCGTTTGACGTTAAACGACGATTTTGTGCTGGACGATGCCAACTGGACTGCCGATGAGCACCGAGACGTCATCGAATGGCGCTGGTGGGATCCGCTCGAACTAATTGCTTCCGGGGAACGCGTTGGGCCACCCGGGCTGATTGAGTACCTGAGCGACCTCTACCGCAGCTAGGCAACCTTTCGCCGATAATGCACATTATGTCAAGTTGTGTTTTATTGACCCCTCTTGGCATATCCCAAGCTCGGTTACTTGGACAAAACCAATAGGTCCCCTATTTCGCAGTCCAGCGCCTTACAGATTGCTTCCAGCGTGCTAAAGCGAATTGCCCTTGCCTTGTTATTCTTCAAAATCGACAAGTTGACTATCGATACGTTAACTAATTCGCTCAACTTAGACAGTGTCATTCCTCGGGCAGTCAACAACATGGTGAGGTTGCACCTAACGGCGCTTTCGGGCCCAATCTCAAGTTCTTCGATTTTCATCTTGATGATGCTCCTCTTCCCCAAAGCCCCTAGACCAGGCCAGCGGTTTCCCGCTGTAGAAGCACACCTTTCTCAAGCAAGCCCGCAAAAACCCAAATACCGGCCGCCACGAACAATTGCCACATCGGCAAATTCATTCCACTGATTGCGTGTGGCACTGATTCACTGGACAAGTTGGCTCCAAATAGCTCGTGGCTTGCTAAGCTGTCCGCCCTCGAACCAAAATACTGACTCGCAGTCTGCGTGACTAATAGAACTAAAGCAACCGCCTTCAGGCTTTTGGGCATTGTGTCTAGAAACCCCTGACCCATGTCAGCTGCCGTTGCAAAACGGTATACAACCCAAGCAATCGTCACAACCAGCACCATGTTCATTCCGTACTCGAAACTCAGGAACGCTCTTACTGTTGGAGTAACCCCGGTTGCCAAGACGTAGGCATGGTCTCCAGAGGCACTAACAATAGTTGCGGAGTTTCCCGAAGCGCTCGCCGGCAACTCCATGTAAAACTTGGCGCTAATACTTAGCACCTTGTCCCCCATTCTCTGCCAAATGCCGCCTGGGATAGCGATCAATCCTGTGATTATGGTGTCCAAAGCAACAACTCTGGTCAAACCCGCAGGCGTGAATATCCAGAGAAATCTACTCTTGAGATCCAACTTCCCGCTTAGTTTCCGATTGCTTCGATAAAAACTCAAACCGAGATAAACCGCCAGGAAAACGGCGAAGATGTATATCTCCGCGAACTTGCCCATAAATGAAATGTTCATTTCCCCCACCAATTCGGCTGCATTGTGAATGTTTAACGATAAACATTAAACTATTTTTAACATCTGCCTCTTGGGAAGTCAAATATTTGGCATTGCCTGCTGCCTGGAACGTGTCGCGGGCTAGAGCTGGGTTGCTGCGATCCAGTCGGTCAGCTTGATGCGGGCTGAGCCGTTTTCCAGGCAACGAGTCACACGCTCGATGGCATCGCCAAAACGCACGTCAAGGTCAACATCGGCGCGGGTCTGGTCCTTGGCCAATTCATAGGCCACTACCCCGGCGGCCGAGTTCAAGACGACGATATCCCGCACCGCGCCCAGGTTGCCCTCGGTGATTCCGTCGAATAGATCTCGGCAAACCTGAGCGTTGAAGTGTGCATCTCCACCCAAAAGTTGCGAGTGTTCGGCGCGCTGGAGTCCGAATTTCCGGGGGTCAAGATTGTGCTCGCGCACCTCTCCCCCAACAACCTCCCAGATCTTGCTGTCTGCCGTGGTGGTTAGCTCATCCAAGCCGTCATCGCCTCGGAAAACCAGTGCCGTTCGGCCGCGGGAAGCCATTTCGGCGGCCATTAGCGGCGCCACGCTGGCGTTTGCAACACCGAGGCTGGTCGCGATTGGCTGGGCTGGGTTGGCAAGTGGACCCAGGAAATTGAAGGTGGTAGGCACACCGAGTTGCTTGCGAATTGGCGCGACGTGGCGCATCGCAGGGTGGAAAACCGGAGCAAAGAAGAAGGTAATGCCGATTTCGCGGAAGATATCGGCCACGCGTTCCGGTGACAGATCCAGGCGGATTCCCAGAACCTCGAGCATTTCCGATGATCCGGTCTTGCCTGAAGCCGAACGGCTGCCGTGCTTCATGACTGGAATGCCGGCCGACGACGTGAGAATGCTGGCCATCGAGGAAACATTTACGGTACCTACAAGGTCACCTCCGGTGCCCACGATGTCTACCGCATCGTCACCGGTGTCAAGAATCACGCAGCGCTCCAGCATGACGTCCACTAGACCAGCGAGTTCATCAACGCTCTCCCCCTTGCCGCGCAGACCCACCATGAACGCACCCACCTGGGCGTCGGCGGCCTCCCCCGACATGATCTGGTTCATCGCCCAGGCTGCCGCCGGACGGTTTAGGTCGGTTTTATCAAGCAGACGGCCCAAAATTGCCGGCCAAGTCAGGGTGGATTCCATAAAACGAGTCTAGAACTAGAACCAAGGCTCCCCTTGCCTGAAAAGTTCAGAATTTGGCAATTTTGCCGGCGGTTTTTCGGTCTCAATGCCGGTTTCGGTAAGGGCGGCTTGGCTATGCTAGAGGTATGACTACTATGCCAGTGTCGCAGCATTCTGCACCCGTCATTAATCGACCAAATTCAACTTCGGTGGGCACCATCGTGTGGCTCGGCAGCGAGGTTATGTTCTTCGCCGGTCTGTTCGCCATGTACTTCAGCCTGCGCGCCAACTCGCCAGCGCTTTGGAACAGCCAGACTGTGCACCTAAACGTGCCATTCGCGCTCACCAACACCCTGATTCTGGTGGCATCCTCGTTCACCGCTCAGTTCGGTGTCTTCGCGGCGGAGCGCATGCAGCCACGCAAGATCGGCAAGGGCATCAAGAACTGGGGCATGGTCGAGTGGTTCATGCTCAGCTACGTACTGGGTGCAATCTTCGTTGCCGGTCAGGTTTGGGAGTACTCCAACCTGATCAGCGAATTCGGCATGACTTTTGACGCCAACAGCTACACCAGCGCGTTCTACATCACCACTGGCTTCCACGCCCTGCACGTAACCGGTGGTCTGGTTGCGTTCCTCATCATCATCGGCAAGACCTTTGCCGCCAAGAAGTTTGGTCACTACGAGGCAACTGGCGCCATCGTGGTCTCCTACTACTGGCACTTCGTGGACGTGGTCTGGATCGGCCTGTTCCTCATCATCTACGTTTTGAAATAAGCGAACCGGAGTAACAACGAAAATGGCATTCCTCAAGAACAAGAGCATGTTCTCTCGTCGCAAGCCAATGGCGGCTGCAGTGGTTATCGCTGCCGGTCTCCTCATCTCTGGCGGCGGTTACGCCGCAGCCAGCGGTGCAATCAAGAGCACTCAGTCCAGCACCATCGCATCGGCAGCTCAGATTGATGAGGGACGCAAGTTGTTCCTCTCCAACTGTGCTTCCTGTCACGGTAAGAGCGCCGAGGGCACCAAGAACGGCCCAACCCTCATCGGTGTCGGTGCTGCTGCCGTTGACTTCCAGGTTTCTTCTGGACGCATGCCTGCGCAGGCTTCCGGTCCACAGATCGCAGCCAAGGACCCTTCGGAGTTCACCGACGCCCAGGTAGCCGCACTTGCTGCCTATGTCGCCACTCTTGGCCCTGGCCCTTCGATTCCAAGCGACGCAGCCGTTGCAGCCGACGGTAACGCGACCCGCGGTGGCGAGCTGTTCCGCACCAACTGTGCAATGTGTCACAACGCTGCCGGCGCCGGCGGTGCACTTACCCAGGGTAAGTACGCTCCTGCCTTGACCTCCACTCCTGCCAAGGAGATCTACGAGGCCATGGCCACTGGTCCACAGAACATGCCAGTGTTCAACGATGCCAACTTGACCCCTAAGGACAAGAAGGACATCATCACCTACCTGGTATACCTCCAGAACCACCCATCGCCTGCCGGCCTGGACCTCGAGAACCTCGGTCCGGTGGCAGAGGGTCTATTCGTCTGGATCTTCGTCCTCGGTGGCATCATCGCCATCACCGTATGGCTGGGAGCGAAGAGCAACTAGCTCTTCCGGCACAAGACTTAGCAACTAAAAGGGAGCAAGACAATTGGCTAACAAGCAAGAGTCGCACGAGAACGAGCACGAATACAGTGCCGGGCTCGCCGTGGTTCCGGCCGACAAGATCGCGGACCCTGGCCTAGAGCCACACCGCGTTCGCATGACGGACAAGAGCAAGAAGCACGAGAAGGCAGCAGCCAGCCAGGTTGCGACCTGGTTCCTCGTGAGCATCGTCGGCAGCATCGCTGCGATTGTGTTCTACTTCGTGTTCCCGATCAGCGCCGACCTAAACACTGTCCGCAACAACACCTTCTTTGTAGGCGCCAGCATTGCTCTGGGTATGCTTGCGATCGGTTTCGGTGCGGTTCACTGGGCTAAGACCCTGATGCCAGACGCCGAGGTTGCTGAGGCACGCCACCAGACCCGTGGTAGCGAAGAGACTCGCGCACGCGCTGTGGAGATCGTAAACCTGGCTAACCAGGAGTCGGGCTTCAGCCGTCGCAAGCTTATTCGCCGTAGCCTTTACGGCGCCTTGGCGCTGTTCCCGCTGCCAGGTCTGGTTCTGTTTAAGGACCTCACCACCGATGCCAACCCATCGGAGACTCTGCGTCACACCATGTGGAAGGCTGGCACCCGCCTGACCACCGACCCAACCGGTACCCCGATCAAGGCGGCGGACCTTACTCTGGGCTCGGTATTCCACGTCATTCCTGAGGGTCTGAACGAGCGCGAAGACAAGCTGGAGCAGAAGGCTAAGGCCGCTGTTCTGCTGGTTCGCCTAGACCCAGCAGATGTCAAGAGCCAGAAGGAACTCGACTGGGGTTACAACGGCATCGTTGCCTACAGCAAGATCTGCACCCACGTTGGTTGCCCTGTAGCGCTGTACGAGCAGCACACCCACCACCTGCTTTGCCCTTGCCACCAGTCGACCTTCGACATCACCAACGACTGTGAGGTCATCTTTGGCCCTGCAAGCCACGCGCTGCCGCAGTTGCCAATCACCGTCGACGCCGAGGGCTACCTGGTCGCTAAGAGCGACTTCCACGAGCCTGTTGGCCCTAGCTTCTGGGAGCGCTAAGAATGAGCAACGCTACTACCGCTAAGCCGGCAAACGCAAAGAAGGGCGGCTTCCTAGCCGGAACCGCCAACTACCTCGACGAGCGCGTCGGCATGGGTGGAATCCTCAAGGAATTCGGTCGCAAGATCTTCCCTGACCACTGGTCCTTCATGCTCGGTGAAGTTGCGCTTTATTCCTTCCTGGTTCTGGTCCTCTCGGGCCTGTTCCTAACCTTCTTCTTCCAGCCTTCGCAGGTTCCGGTTATCTACGACGGTGTCTACGGCCCGCTCAAGGGTGCTGAGATGTCGATCGCTTATAAGTCGGCACTGGACATCTCGTTTGAGGTGCGCGGCGGTCTGCTGATGCGCGAACTGCACCACTGGGCTGCACTGCTGTTCGTTGCTGCTGCCGGCCTGCACATGATGCGCGTGTTCTTCACCGGTGCGTTCCGCAAGCCACGCGAGATCAACTGGGTTGTTGGTTTCATGCTGTTCGTCCTATCGATGGCTGGTGGCTTCACCGGTTACTCGCTTCCTGACGACCTGCTCTCCGGCAACGGTCTGCGAATTATCGATGGAATGATCAAGGGCGTACCAGTAATCGGTGCTTACGTTTCGTCGATGCTGTTCGGTGGCGAGTTCCCAGGAACCCACATCGTTGCTCGCCTGTACGGTCTGCACATCCTGCTGATTCCAGCTCTGATTCTTGTGTTCATTGCCATCCACTTGTTCATGGTGGTAATCCACAAGCACGCACACTTCTCTGGCCCAGGAAAGCGCGACGACAACGTCGTTGGCTACCCACTGATGCCGGTTTACGTTGGTAAGGCTGGTGGATTCTTCTTCCTGGTCTTCGGTGTGCTTATGCTCGTTGCTGCAACTGTTTCGATCAACCCAATCTGGCTGTACGGTTCGTATGACCCATCGCCGGTTTCCGCCGGTACCCAGCCTGACTGGTACATCGGCTGGGCTGACGGTGCGCTGCGTCTGGCACCTACCCACCTCGAGGTAGTAACCGGTCCTTACACTTGGGCATGGAACATCCTGCTGCCAATCCTGGTTCTGCTGGTGTTCATGGCACTGGTTGCAACCTACCCGTTCTTTGAGGCCTGGGTGACCGGCGACAAGCGTGAACACCACGTGCTTGACCGGCCACGCAACGCACCGGTTCGTACTGGACTTGGCGCGGCAGGTATGACCTTCTACGCTGTCCTATGGGCTGCAGCGTCAACCGACCTCATTGCTACTCACTTCCACGTGAGTGTGAACAATGTTCTTACCTCGCTTCAGATCTCGCTGATCGTGCTTCCAGTGATGGCCTTCCTTATCACCAAGCGCGTCTGCCTCAGCCTGCAGCGTAAGGACCGTGAGATTGTTCTGCACGGTCACGAGAGCGGTCGAATCGTACGCATGCCTCACGGCGAGTACATCGAGGTTCACACCCCAGCAGACGAGCACGAACTGTTCAAGCTGACCGACTTCGTCGACTACCAGCCAACTATCGCTCGTCCAAACGCGCAGGGCAAGATCACCGTTGGTGCTCGTGCTCGTGCAGCATGGAGCCGCTTCTACTTCGAGGACCGCGTTGCACCTGTAACCGCTGGTGAACTCGCGGCAGCGCACGCCCACCACAGCCACGATGAGGTTGAGGAAAAGCCTGCTGCTAAGAAGACCACTAAGAAGTTGACTAAGTAGCCTATAAATACGAATGTGGCCGGGAGCAATCCCGGCCACATTTGTTTTAAGCCATGTACTTCCATGGACACATGGAAGTAATTTGCAGTTAGTTAGTCACCTTAAGTACCCCGTGCATGGTCAGGTGAAAATCGCAACTCAGTTTGTAGCTACCCGCCTTACTAGGTGCGGTGAGGGTCACGGACTTGCCGGCTTTGACCAGCGGATCGAGTTTTGTGCCGGCAATCTTGATCGTGTGATCGGTGTTGTCCATGTTGCGGACAATGAACTTAGTGCCGCGTTTGACCGAAAGAGCCGAGAATGCAAAACCCTTGATAGTCAGCGTTGGAACTTTTACAGCAGTAGTGGCAGTAATCTGCTGCCCCATCGTTGAAGCACGCGCGGTGTCAGCTGCGAAAGGGACCATTAGGCTTGCTGCGGCCATTGCCACGGTGATTACTGCTCCGGCTGACCGATTTGCTCCCCTATTGACGGCAGCGCTAGTAGGGCTAATCATTTTTGTTGCCTCCTCCTGTTGGTGGTGATTGAAGACTACGCCTGAACCCGGGCTAGTCAAGCACCAGAATCGGATTCTTCAGGAGGGGCAAAATACCAACCCCGATTTTCTGGTGAGTACTCCCCCTTGAAATTTCGTTCGATGCCAAGCCTTATACCTAACCGCTCAAGGCGGTTGGTTTTGACTTCATGAATTGCCTCGTACTGACGCACGTATTCCTTGAAGTCCGAGCGCAATAGGCCCGCTGCCGGCCGTGGCGCGTTACTTTGTTCCCAGAGGCGTCTGGCTGCTTCCTCCCCCACCAACCCAAAGGGGTCGAGTGCGCCACAGCCTGGGCATCCTTGCTCTGCTCCACATGCCTTGCACACGCCTTCTCTCACAGCGACGAGCTGTTCCTCTAGGTGGTTGATACGGCGGTAGCCAAAAAGGAAGACAAGCGCCATTACGACAATAATCGTGGTGCTCGAAAAAACGATGTTCAGAATAAAGTTCCAGACAGACTGAATAATCCCCATGCCCAAATACTAGAAAGAGCCACCTACATTTAAAAAAGTTCGGCCCGTCCGAGGACGGGCCGAACTTATAAACGTTCTCGTTAGTGCGCGAAACGACCGCGGCTGAACTCAAACACCAGGCCGATAAGCGCAACTAGCGCCAGCGGAACGGCAATGAAGGTAAGCCACCAGCCGATAGCCAAGGAGGCAAAAACGATCGAGGCGAAGAAGCCCAGCGCCAGTGGCCACCAAGACCATGGAGCAAAGAAGCCCATCTCGGCGTCTCCGTCTTCGATGTTTGCGTCGAGACGGTCCTCTGGCAGCTCACCAGCGTGGTTAGCGGTCTTGTTTACGTAGAAGTAAATGAAGCCGGAGAGGAACACCAGCATGCCGATGGCAGCGGTACCAATGATTTCTACCTTGCCGTTGGCGTTGTAACTCCAGTAGCCGTAAACAATGGCGTCCACCAGGTAGAAGGCGGTCAGCAGCAGGAAGAGCTTTGCATTAGTCTTCATGGGTTTTAGCCTTTCTTGGCGTCGGCCTTGGCCTCTGGAGCTGCAAACTCCGGGTGGTTCAGGTCAAATGCTGGCGACTCCGAGCGAACACGTGGAATCGAAGTGAAGTTGTGGCGTGGGAAAGGCGAAGCAGTTGCCCACTCCAGCGAGCGTCCGTAGCCCCATGGGTCGTTGACGGTGACCTTCTGGCCGCGCTTTGCAGTGATGTAGACGTTCCAGAAGAACGGAATCATCGAAAGGGCCAGGATGGCTGATCCGATAGTCGAGATCATGTTGAGGTTACCGAAACCGTCCGATGCCAGGTACGAGTAGTAGCGACGGGGCATACCCATTACACCGAGCCAGTGCTGGATCAGGAAGGTGGTGTGGAAGCCAATGAACAGCATCCAGAACTGAATCTTGCCCAGGGTCTCGTTGAGCATCTTGCCGGTCATCTTTGGGTACCAGAAGTAGATTCCCGCAAACATTGCAAACACAACGGTTCCGAAGACCACGTAGTGGAAGTGTGCAACCACAAAGTAGGAGTCGCTCAGGTGGTAGTCAAGAGCTGGCGAAGCCAGGATTACACCGGTAAGACCACCAAAGATGAAGGTGGTCAAGAAGCCGAGCGACCAGAGCATTGGAGTCTCGAAGGTAATGGAACCGCGCCACAGGGTACCGATCCAGTTGAACACCTTTACACCGGTTGGAACCGCGATGAGCATGGTGGTCAGGGCGAAGAATGGCAGCAGCACGTCACCGGTCACATACATGTGGTGAGCCCACACGGTCATGGACAGTGCGGCAATGGCGATGGTTGCGTAGACCAGAGTCTTGTAACCAAAGATTGGCTTGCGGCTAAATACCGGGAAAATCTCCGACACGATACCAAAGAATGGCAGCGCGAGGATGTAAACCTCTGGGTGGCCGAAGAACCAGAACAGGTGCTCCCAGAGCATCGGTCCACCGTTTGCCGGATCAAAGAGGTGAGCCCCGAATCGGCGGTCTGCACCCATCGCGAACAGCGCAGCTGCCAGCGGAGGGAAGCACATGATGATGAGGATCGAAGTCACCAGAGTGTTCCAGGTGAAGATTGGCAGACGGAACATGGTCATACCAGGCGCACGCATGGTGATGATGGTGGTGATGAAGTTCACACCACCCATGATGGTTCCGAAACCACTGAGTGCCAGACCGAAGACCCACAGGTCTCCACCGATACCTGGGGTGTAGGTGGTGTTAGCCAGTGGCTGGTAAGCGAACCAACCGAAGCCGGCTGCACCCTGAGGGGTGAAGTAGCCGGTGACGGCAACGAACGAGCCGAAGAAGTAGAACCAGTAGGCGATTGCGTTTAGACGTGGGAACGCCACATCTGGTGCGCCAATCTGAACCGGCATCAGGATGTTGGCGAAAGCCGCAAACAGCGGGGTCGCAAACATCAGCAGCATGATGGTGCCGTGCATGGTGAACAGCTGGTTGTACTGTTCGTGGGTTGCCACGACAGACAGACCAGGCAGCGCCAGCTGCGCACGGATGATAAGTGCCATGATTCCACCGACGATGAAGTACGCGATGGAGGTGATCAGGTACAGGTAACCGATCTTCTTGTGGTCGGTGGTGGTGAGCCAGTCAACCAGGATGCGTCCCTTGGACTTGCGCGAAGCGCCTGCCGAGGCGGCAGTTGCAGTTGCAGTTGCGGTTGCCATTGTCAGATTCCTTAGTTGTTGATAGCGCCGTTGCCAGGCAGGGTCTGCATGCGGTTGAGATCGTAACCAAGCTGACCGTTGTTGCCGGCCGCCTTCAGGGCTGCGATGTGGGCGTCGTAAGTGGCCTTGTCGACTACCTTGACGTTGAACAGCATGGCGCTGTGGAACTCACCACAGAGCTCGGCACACTTACCCATGTAAGTGCCCTTCTCCTCTGGGGTGAAGTAGATGCGGTTTACGCGACCAGGGAACATGTCCTTCTTGTAAAGGAAGTCCACAACCCAGAAGGAGTGAATGACGTCACGCGAGGTGAGGTCGATCTCAACCGGTACGTTCTGCTCTAGGTACAGAGTCGGCAGAGTTGCCTCGGTCTTAGCGTTTGCGCCGTCCTGGTACTGAATACCGGCGTCAAAAGTGTTTTCGTTGGTGTAGTTGAAGTCCCACGACCACTGCTTACCAATCACCTGAACGACGCGGGTCGCGTGGTTTGGCTGCTCGATGGCAGTCATGGTCTTGGCAGTGAATGCGAAGAAACCAACGGTGATGATGAACGGCACCACGGTGAACAGAGTCTCGATCGGCATGTTGTAGCGCAGCTGGACCGGCAGACCGGTCTCACCCTTGCGGCGGCGGTAGGCAATAACCGCCCACAGCATGAGGCCCCAAGAGATAACACCGACGATCAAAAGAACGATCCACGAAGTGACCCACAGGCCAACAATCGACGAGGTGTGGTTGGTCACGTGGCCAGAGCCAGGCAGGTAACCCTGCAGCTCCTGCTGGGAACAACCGGTGAGCAAAAGAGTTGAAGCGGCGGCGAGTACGCCCACCCACTTCAGTTGGCGCTTAGGAAGCACAATCAACCCTTCAGAAAACGAATTCTTACACCCCTATCCTATTCCCCGGCCGAGCATTCGAACCGCGAAACTGCCGATTATGGCGCCCAAAAAGTGATTGATTGTGCTTAAAAGTTCTTAGCCCCACCTAAGTTGCCGGTGGGGCTAAGAATGCAGTCGATTTGGGGCTAGTTAAACGAGTTTCCGCAGGCGCAGCTGCCGGTGGCGTTCGGGTTGTCAATGGTGAAACCTTGACGCATGATGCTGTCTTCGAAGTCGATGGTGGCACCGGTCAGGTATAGCGCCGAAGACTGGTCCAGGATGACCTCAACGCCGTCATAGTTCACGATCAGGTCGTTCTCGTCGCTGTTCTCGTCCAACCACATGTCGTACTGAAGTCCAGCGCAACCGCCAGCCTTAACTTCCATGCGAAGACGCAGGTTCGGATTAGCCTCGGCCTCTACGGCCTTGCGCAGACGCTCCTGCGCAGCTGGGGTAACGAGGACTCCGTGTGCCGCAGTGTTCTCGGCAGGGGTGGTCTCGATGGTTTCGCTCATAAGTTGCTCCCGTAGGTTTGAGGCAGGCGCCAAAATACTCGCGCCGATTTCCTAAATTCTAAATCAGTTTTGGCGGGAATTCATTCCCAGAAGTAGCAGGCTCTCTGCAACCATTGCGTTTTTTAGAGACGCCAGGTGCACCGACTCATTGGGGCTGTGCGCGCGGGAGTCTGGGTCTTCGACACCGGTCACAAGAATCTGAGCGCTCGGGAACAGCTCGACGAGGTCGGCGATAAACGGAATTGAGCCGCCAATGCCCAGGTCCACAGACTGTTCGCCGAATGCAGCGGTAAGGGCATTCGCCAGCATCGGCTTTGCCCAACCACCCTCCTCAAGCTGGAATGGTTTTCCGGTCTCAATCGCACCAAATTCCAACTTTGCCCCGAATGGCACCGATGCCTCCAAGTGCTCTCGCAACGCAGCCAGGGCCAGATCCGGATCCTGTCCCGGAGCAATTCGCATCGAGATCTTGGCCTTGGCGCTCGGCAGCATCGTGTTACTGGAAAGCGCTACGCTCGGGGCATCGATGCCGATGATTGTGATGGCGGGCTTGGTCCAGTTGCGATCCAGAAGCGAACCTTCTCCAATGAACGAGACACCATCCAGCAGACCACTGTCTGTTCGCATGGTTTCCTCGGTGACCGGCAGGTCGGCTGCGGTACCTGCAGCCAGGCCTGGAACCGCGACGTTACCCTTTTCATCGTGTAGCGAGGCCAGCAAGCGGATTAGCGCGGTCATGGCGTCGGGCACCACTCCCCCAAACATGCCACTGTGCACCGCGTGGTCCAGGGTCCGCACCTCGACCTCTTGGCTCACCAATCCGCGCAGGGTGGTGGTGATGCCCGGAATCTCGGTGGTGAAGTTGGTGCTATCGGCCACGACGATGACATCAGCGGCCAGATCAGACGCGTTTTGCTCCAGGAAGTTGCGGAACGACGGACTACCGGCCTCTTCCTCGCCCTCGATAAAGCAAGTGATTCCCAGATCAAAGTCTGGACCAACCAGACCCTTGAGCGTCTGGATCGCGGTGAGGTGGGCCACGACACCTGCCTTGTCATCGGCGGCGCCACGGCCAAACATGCGGCCGTCAATTACGGTGGGCTGAAATTCCGGTGTTTTCCAAATGGTTGAGTCACCTGGCGGCTGAACGTCGTGGTGGGCATATAGGAGGATTTGAGGAGCGCCATTCCGGGCTGCACGGCGGGCCACCACGGCCGGTGCACCCAGGTGGTCACCGTGAACCGCCGCTACCGGGGCGCGTCGGATGTCGACGAAGTCAAATACTTCGGTGTCCGAAAGCAGCTGGGCTACCCTTTGGGCACTCTCTTCAAGCTTCTGGGAGTCAAACGCCTCCCAGGCAATTCCGGGAATTCGAACCAATTCACCGAGGGTGGCTAGGGCCTTCGGGAATGCGGCCGAGACGGCCTCGGTGGCTTGCGAAACCTGGGTGGCGGTAAACGAGCTGCTTTGCGACATACGGGTAATCTTATTTCGCGGGCGAGAGCCGCCCCGAGTGTTGAGGATATAAATGACCGCACAGACTCCAGAGCCAGCCGAGACCGAGAAGGTTGTCGGTAAGGGCAAGGCCACTCCGAGCCGCAAGCAGGCGCAAGCCGCAAACGTTCGCCCACTCGTTGGAGACCGCAGCCCCGAGGCCAAGCAGGCAGCCAAGGAAAAGGCCAAGGCAGACCGCGCCAAAATGCGCGCCGGCCAGCTTGCTGGAGACGACCGCTACCTGCCACCTCGCGAGCGTGGACCGCAGAAGCGCTTTGTCCGCGATCTGATCGACGCCCGCTACACCGTAGGCGAGTTCCTAGTGCCTGCAATGATCATGGTTCTGCTGCTCTCGTTTATGGACTCCAACCAAGCCTCAACCTTCAACAAGGTGCTCAGCTGGGCATCGATCGGCATCATGGCTGCAATCGTGATTGACAGCCTGTTCATCGCCCGCAAAATCAAGAAGGCGGCCAGCGAAAAGTTTGGCGCAGACAAGCTTGAGAGCGGTTTGGCGTTCTATGGAATCGTCCGCGCAACGCAGCTTCGTGTAATGCGACTTCCAAAACCTGTGGTTGGCCCGTTCCTGAAGAAGAAGTAACCAACAAATAGGTAACAAGGTTGATAAGGCCCCGGATTCGCAAGGATTCGGGGCCTTAGTCTTGGTCTGAGTCCACGATTAGAGAATCGAGCAACCATGCGCTACCGCTACCTGGGAAATTCCGGCTTCAAGGTGAGCGAGCTCACCTATGGAAACTGGCTCACCCACGCCTCCCAGGTTGATGATGCCGCAGCAATTGCCACCGTGCATGCGGCGCTCGAAGGTGGAATTACTTCCTTTGACACCGCAGATGTCTATGCCAATCAGGCTGCAGAGGTTGTATTGGGCAAGGCCCTCGCCGGTCAGCGACGAGAAGGCTTAGAGATTTTCACTAAGACCTACTGGCCAGTAGCGGCCCACGGTGCAAATGACACCGGCCTCAGCCGCAAGCACATCATGGACAGCATCAACGGCTCGCTTCGCCGCCTCCAGATCGACTACATCGACCTGTACCAGGCTCACCGATTCGACTACGAAACCCCGCTGGAAGAAACCATGAAGGCCTTTGCGGACATCGTTCGCCAAGGCAAAGCCTTGTACATCGGTGTTTCCGAATGGAATGCGGAGCAGATCGCCGCCGGCCACGCCCTTGCCAAGCAAATGGGATTCCAGCTCATCTCGAACCAGCCACAGTACTCGATGCTTTGGCGCGTGATTGAGGCCGACATTGTGCCAACCTCGGCTGCCCTCGGTGTCTCGCAGATTGTTTGGAGCCCGATGGCTCAGGGAGTATTGACCGGAAAGTACCTTCCAGGCCAGCCGGTTCCAAGCGATTCCCGAGCCGCAAATGACAAGTCCAACATGTTCATCAAGGAACTGATGGATGACCGTTTGCTCACCGCGGTGCAGGAGCTTGCTCCGATTGCCGCAGATTTGGGCCTCACGATGGCTCAGTTAGCTCTGGCCTGGACCCTGCAAAACCCGAATGTGTCCAGTGCCATTGTTGGTGCAAGTCGCCCGGAGCAGATTACTTCAAACCTTGGCGCCGTTGGCGTCACCCTGCCGGCAGAGGTCATGACCAAGATTGACGCACTGATGAAGCCGTTCGCCAAGACCGACCCAGCACTCACCGAGAGCCCTGAGCGCAGGCTCTGTTAGCTAGCTAGCCAATCCAGATCGCTAGATTCCGCGATTAACTCGACGAGCCCAGAAAGGCCCTTCGTAGATGAATCCGCTGTAGCCCTGAACCAGGGTTGCACCATTAGCAAGGCGCTCGGCTGCCTCGGCGGCGGTTTCAATTCCACCCACCGAGACGATTGCGACTCGACCCTTCAGATGTCCGGAAAGCAGGCGCAATACCTGCATTGAACGCTCCTTGAGCGGCGCTCCGCTGAGGCCACCGGCACCGATTTCAGCGATGCGGCTTGCCGAGGTCTGCAATCCCTCACGGGAAATTGTGGTGTTGGTTGCGATAACGCCGGCAAGACCTAGTTCAATGGCCAGGTCAGCCACTGCGATGATGTCCTCGTCGGCCAGGTCTGGCGCAATCTTCACCAATACCGGCAGGCCCAGACTCTCCGCGATTACTGCGGTGAGAATAGGACGCAGTGCAGTCACGTCCTGAAGCGAACGCAGCCCTGGAGTGTTAGGCGACGACACATTTACGGCAAGGTAATCGGCAAATGGTGCCAAAAGGCGTGCACTGGTGCGGTAGTCCTCGGCGGCATCTTCCACAGCCGTGACTTTGCTCTTGCCAATGTTGACACCGATGATCGGGAGGTCGGCGCCATGCTTGGCACGAAGTTCGCCCAATCGGGCAGCAACCGCGTGGGCGCCTTCATTGTTGAATCCCATTCGGTTGATGAGCGCTCGATCAGCCGGCAGGCGGAACAGGCGCGGCTTATCATTACCCGGCTGGGCCAAAGCGGTCACTGTGCCAATTTCTACGTGGCTGAAACCAAGGTCACCTAGTGCTCGAATGGCCACGGCATTTTTGTCGAATCCCGCCGCCAAACCAAAGGCACCATTAAACGTCAGCCCGAAAGCTTCTACCGGCTTGGCCTGTCCCTGGTGAATCGCTCCGATGCCGGTGACTCCAATCGCCTTGCCGATTCGAATTAAGCGCACCACAACGTGGTGAATCCACTCTGGGTCTAGGCGAGTGAAAACTGTGCGGAAGATGAACTGGTAAAACACCTAACAAGGTTACCGTCACCTGTTGCGGTGACAGCCCTTCTCCCCCGGCAAGAGAGGACGCAGCGTCACACCGAGCGTCTGACCGCTTGGAAGCAGCCACTGGCCATCCGCATCCGGGTTCAGCGGCAACGCTAACTGTCCGTTAACCGTCGCGCTACCCATCACCATGCACCCGGCTCCGACCAAAGCGTCACTTGGGGTGGGTTGCGAGTACCCGACTGGCCAGGGCGGGATACCCGCACTCGAGCTATGATCTACCGGTGAACCCCACGTCCAAAGCTCATAGGCTCGGGGTCTGTAAATCGATGTTTTGCCAACTTTGATCGCTGCGATTTGAGCGGTTAGTGCCGTTCTAGCCCGTTTTTGAATCTGGGTTAGGCCGTTAGTGAAATTGAGTGCGTACACGGAGACGTTCGCATGAGCGCCCAAGCCATTCAAAACGATTCGAGTGCTGGGTACATCGGCTACCCCTGGAAAACCCCAACCTTCTTTAGGGGCCTTACTGAGGAGCACCAACCGGGAAACCCACTCGGTAACTAACGTTTGTGCAGCAAAGCCCACTTTCGCCTGATGCAGGTAGCTGGGGCTCGAGCTGCTGGATGCGCTAAACACCCGCCCGTCTGCATACACCGCCACCTGCGGCAGCCGGGATTGCGACCACACCGGTCCAACAAAGCCGCCCTCGGTGTAAATGGCGATTACCGGTGCCTCAGCCTTGGATTCGGCGGCATCGACCTCACCCGCCGACATGCCAAACAAGGAAACCAATGCGACTACGATGGCCGCGGTCATCGAGGAAAGTTTGTTGCGCAAAAAGCCCACAAATCCCCCTAGCTGCAACCTGATGTCGAACCGCAACCCTCGCATACGTGGCAAGATCCGGCCGGGCGCATCTTGGTGCCGCAGTTGAAGCAAAGCGGGGCATCAGACTCAAAACCCTGCAGAATCTCAAAAAGCTCAGCACTGGAATGTGCCTCGTGCCCAACTTTGGGTTCCAACTCTGGCAGGGTCGGGAATGCAGTCATTGGGCTTGCGGATTCCGCCTGTGGGTTTGCAAAATCAGCCTGTGCAGTTGAAGCATCGTGGCTCTCAGCGGGTTCAGCGACGTCGTCAGTGACCACTGATTGAGCCGCGTGCGGGTCAGAATTCTCTAGGGAGCCTTCGAGTTGTAAGTCGGTCGGTAGAGATTCAGCCGGAATTGCTTTTGCATCAAGCTCTGCCGCTCGCTCCTCGGCGCTCAGCACACCGAGCGCAGTGCGATCATCCTTGGCCAAATGATCCAGGGCTAAGCGTCGGAAGATGTAGTCCATGAGCGACTTAGCCATCCGAATGTCAGGGTCATCGGTGAAACCAGCCGGTTCAAACGAGATATTGGTGAATTTCTGCACAAAAGTCTCTAGCGGAACCCCATACTGCAAGCCAATAGATAACGCGATGGAGAATGCATCCATGACTCCGGCCAGCGTTGAACCCTGCTTGCCAAGTTTGATGAATACCTCGCCCAGCCCACCGTCCGGGTACTGACCGGCGGTGAGATAGCCCTCGGCGCCACCAACAGTGAACGAAACCGTGGTGCTCGGCCGCGACTTAGGCAGGCGCTTGCGAACCGGGCCAACCTCTCGCTCCCCCTTAGCCCCTGCGCTCTTTTTAGCAGTCGAACCCGAGCTAAGCGGCTGACCAACCTTGCAGTTGTCGCGGTAAATTGCCAGGGCCTTGAGGCCAAGTTTCCAACCCTGGAGGTACACCTCGGCTATATCGTCCTTGGTTGAAGACTCGGGCAGGTTAACGGTCTTTGAAATCGCACCTGACAGGAAAGGCTGCACCGCCGCCATCATTCGTACGTGGCCCATCGGTGAGATTGCCCGAACTCCTACCGCGGTGTCGAAAATGGCATAGTGCTCCGACCTAAGCCCTGGCGCATCTACAACGTGCCCGTGGGTGCCAATGTAGGCAACAATCTCTTCCACCACTTCTGGTGCGTAGCCCAGCCGGTGCAGCGCATACGGAATGGTCTGGTTGACGATTTGCATTGATCCGCCGGTGGCAAGTTTCTTGTACTTGACCAGCGAGAAATCGGGTTCAATTCCCGTTGTGTCACAGTCCATCATGAAACCGATGGTTCCGGTTGGGGCCAGTAGCGAGGCCTGGGCATTACGCCAGCCAGATGCGGAGCCAATTGTTGAGTTTTGCGCCCACTGCTCGGTGGCCGCGGCCAAAATAGTGGCGTCCAGCGATGTCACAGGAACCAATTGCGAGTTGGCTTCCTCATGTTTGGCCATGATTCGGTTATGCCCAGCTCGGTTCTTGTCAAACCCCTCGTAGGGACCTACCGCACCTGCCAGCTGTGCTGATTGACGATAGCTACTGGCGGTCATCAACGAGGTGACCGCGGCTGCGATTGCAAAACCTTCGTTGCTGTCATAGGGAACTCCAAGAGCCATGAGCATGGCACCCAGGTTTGCGTAACCGATTCCAAGTTGACGGAAGGCGCGGGTGGTGTCGCCAATGGCCTGGGTCGGGAAATCCGCAAAGCAGATGGAAATATCCATCGCCGTGATGACGATCGAACAGGCCTTGGTGAATCTGGCGGTATCGAAAGTGCCGTCCGGATTCAAGAACTTGAGCAGGTTTAGGCTGGCCAGGTTGCAGCTGGAGTTATCAAGGTGCATGTATTCGGAGCATGGATTGGATCCGTTAATGCGCCCGCTCTCGGGTGTGGTGTGCCAGTCGTTAATGTTGTCGTCGTACTGGATGCCGGGGTCGGCACATTCCCAGGCAGCCTGCGCCATTTTGTCGAATAGGTCGCGCGCATCTACCTGCTCGACGACCTCGCCCGTTGTACGTGCTCGCAATCCGAAGCGGTCGCCGGCTTCCACTGCCCGCATGAATTCACCGTTGACCCGCACAGAGTTGTTGGCGTTCTGGAATTGCACCGAGAAAATATCTTTGCCGCCAAGGTCCATGTCAAAACCGGCATCGCGGAGTGCGCGGATCTTGGCTTCTTCATGCGCCTTAGATTCGATGAATTCGACGATATCTGGGTGGTCTACATCCAGGACCACCATCTTGGCCGCGCGCCTAGTAGCCCCGCCAGATTTGATGGTTCCCGCGGAGGCATCTGCGCCTCGCATGAAAGAAACCGGTCCCGAGGCCGATCCGCCACTGGAGCGAAGCAGTTCTTTGGATGATCGGATTCGAGAAAGGTTGATTCCGGCACCCGAACCTCCTTTAAAAATGAGCCCCTCTTCGCGGTACCAGTTGAGAATGCTGTCCATGCTGTCATCGACAGAGAGGATGAAGCAGGCCGAAACCTGCTGCGGGCTGCTGGTACCCACGTTGAACCAAACCGGAGAGTTGAAGGCAAATATCTGGTTGACCAACATGTAGCAGAGCTCGTGTTCAAAAATTTGTGCGTCTGCTTCACTGGCAAAGTAACCGTTGGTACGACCAGCCGCCACGTAGGTGCCAACGACTCGGCCAATCAGCTGGCGAAGCGAATACTCCCGCTCGGGGGAACCAAGCGCACCACGAAAATATTTGGTTGCAACGATAGTGCTGGCGTTGACGCTCCAGAATTCTGGAAATTCCACTCCGCGTTGCTCGAAAATGACCTCGCCGGTTTTCCAGTTGGTCTGCACCACATCTCGGTGCTCCCAGGTGATTTGGTCGAAGGGGTGCACGCCCTCGGTGGTGTAGACGCGTTCAAAACTTAGGCCGCCTGAACCTGTGCCGCCTGAATTTGAGACAGGGTGGGCAAACTGCTCACTGGTTTCGGTCATTCCCCACTCGCTTTCTAGACGCCGGGCATCTTGAAAATCCGAAAGTGTGAAAAGTCTAGTTGTCGCCTCCGACAATTTGTTGCCCGGCTTGACCGTCGTGCTCCAGGCGCATCTGCTTGATTGCCGCCTCAAAGTCGTCCAGGCTCTCCCAGCCCTGATAAACACTTGCGAAGCGCATGTAGGCAACCTCGTCAAGCTTTCGCAGCGGTTCAAGAATCGCAAGACCAATGTCATTGGCCTCGATTTGGGCCACGCCGGTGGCTCGCACGGCTTCCTCCACGTCCTGCGCCAGAAGACCAAGATCGCCGTCGGTGACCGGGCGACCCTGACAGGCCTTGCGCACGCCGTTCACAATCTTCTGCCGGCTAAATGGCTCCAAAACACCGTTGCGCTTGATCACCAAAAGCGATGCAGTCTCGGTGGTGGAAAAACGCGAACCGCACTGTGGACATTGGCGGCGGCGGCGGATTGCCGAGCCATCTTCGCTGGTGCGCGAGTCCATCACTCGAGAGTCTGGGAATCTACAGAATGGGCAGTGCATTTAGTCCTCCAGACCGGCCGCAGGCAACTGACTGCTGGCTCCCAAAAGCGGAGTCGCAGTTGCGAACCTGGCAATAATTGCCTCGCCGTGGGCAGGTAGCCCCTCGGCCTTCGCGAAACCGTTCACCAGCTGAGCGATTGGCTCCAGGCCGCTCTGACCATAGTCAATGATCTGCTGAACCCGCAGGAACGAGTGGACGCCCAAACCGGAGCCAAACTTTGCCTGCTGACCAGTAGGTAGAACGTGGCTGGAACCGGCCATGTAGTCGCCAAGGCTTACCGGCGAGTACTTGCCAAGGAAGATTGCACCCGCATTTGTGATGCGTGCCAAAGCAGCCGAATCATCTGAAGAGTGAATTTCGAGGTGCTCGGTGGCGTATTCGTTGGTGAAATCGATTGCCGCGTTCCAATCGGCAACAACCACCAGAGCACTTTGCTGACCGGTCAGCGCGGTGGCCACCCGCTCGCTGTGGTGCGTCGCTGCAATCAGAGCCGGCAGTTCGGCCGCTATGGCAGCCGCTAATTCGGGACTGTCGGTAACCAGAACCGAGGCAGCCGCCTCGTCATGCTCTGCCTGACTAACTAGGTCATAGGCGATTAGTCGGGCATCGGCCGAGGCATCGGCAAGCACCAAAATCTCGGTGGTTCCGGCCTCGCTGTCGATTCCAATCCGGCCACGTAGGGCTCGTTTGGCAGCAGTTACATAGATGTTGCCTGGGCCGGTGACCAACTGAACCGGATCCATTTCAATCTGCGGCAGTCCGTATGCGAAAGCAGCGACGGCGGCCGGGCCACCCATCGAGTAAACCTCGGTGACGCCAAGGAGTCCGGCGGTTGCAAGGACAGTCGGGTGTGGTCGGCCACCAAAGTCTTTTTGAGCGGGACTGGCGATTGCCAGTCGGCTCACGTTTGCCACCTGAGCCGGAACCACATTCATGATCACGCTTGAGGGGTAAACAGCCTTGCCGCCAGGCACGTAAAGTCCGACGGAATCCACGGGCTGCCAGCGCTGGTGAACCTTGGCGTCTGGCCCCAACTCCACCGAGGTGTTCTGGGGAAGGTTGGCCTCCGACACCTTGCGGACGCGGGCGATGGCCTCTTCGATTGCGCGACGCAGTTCTGGCTCGAGACCGGCAACGGCTGCGTCTAGCTCGGCCTTGCTGACGCGCAACGGATTTGGGTCCACGCCATCGCGAGCAATGGTCACTTCGGTCACGGCGGCAACTCCGCGTTCGGCAACATCAGCAATCAGCGGCAGCACAGACTCGAGGGCTACGTTTACGTCCACCGAGGCGCGCGGCACCAGCGTGTTGACCTGCTGGCGCTTGAAGCCCGAAGTCAGATCAAGTGTGCGAATGGCCGCGTTGGTCAAGTTGCCTCCTGTTTGAAGTCAATTTTACGGGCAGGAGGAACCGGCGCCTCACCGCAACTTATGCTAGAAATCTAATGCTTGAATTTGACACCACTCAGCCGGCCACCGATGCCCTGCTCGCCACCTTCCGTCGCCACGCATCCGGAGTGTCGGTGATCACCACCGTCGATACCGAGGGCAACCCGGTGGGCTTTACCGCCACCAGCATGACCTCACTGGGTGCCAAGCCGCCTTTGATCATGTTCTCGGTGGCCTGTGGCGCCAGCAGCTGGGACGCAATCTCGAAGGCCGAATTCGTAGCGGTGCACACCCTAGGTGAGCGCAATCTGGCGTTGGCTCAGCGCATGGCCGCAGATCACACCCTGCGTTTTGCCACCGAGGACTGGGAGCGCGGCCCGCACCAGATGCCGGTATTCCCAGCTGCCACCAGCATTCTGGTGGCCAAGGTTCGCCAGGTTATCAACATCGAGAGCAACGCTGTTGTTATTGCAGAGGTTGTGGCTGGTGCAGTGGGCGATGAAGACGCCGCGCTGCTGTATCACCAGCGCGGCTACCGCGCGACTGGCACAGCGCTGAACTAGCTAGCGCGCTTATTGGCACAGCGCTCCGCTAGCTGCGCGCTACGAAACTCGCTTTGCTACCTGGTTAATAGTCCGCGGGCGGTTCGGGCAGTTCGTCATGCAGCGGTGGAGCCTCGGAGTCGTCTGGGATGCCATCAGCAGAACTCGAGTCGCCTCCAGCATCCTGGCCGGCAACATCCTCACGCGGTGCACCGACGGCCGCGCGACCCAGCAGAACCTTGAGTTCACCGTAGAGATCGCCGGTCAGCTTGACGGTGCTCGGCAGCATAAACAGCTGATCTTCATCGCCGGTAAGCGTTACGTAAACTTCCGTAAAACCGGGGTACATCTTCAGGATGCGGTCCAACTCAACCAGAGTCTCACGCGTGGCTTGGACTGCAGGAATCCGCAGGTGAATCGGTGCTGTGTTTTCTTCTTCGGCACCTAGGTCAACTGTTTGCAACGACATCGCGCTGAGGCTGAAGGCGTCGTCACGCTCGCGGATTCGGCCCTTGACCGCAACCACGGTATCGGTCTTTAGCTGCTGGCCAAACTCGGTGTAAACCTTACCCATGAAGGTCACCTGCAGCTCGCCGGAGAAGTCCTCGACAACTACAGCAGCCCAAGGATTACCGCTGGCACGGGCAACGCGCTGCTGCACCGAGGTAACTAGGCCGGCAATCTGAATCACGTCGCCGTCACGCAATCCGCCAACTTCTTCGGCCCCGTCCTCCCCTACAGTGGCCGGACGAACCTCGGCGATGGTATGGTCCTGGAACCTGGATAGCACCTTCTCGTGGCCAGCCAACGGGTGATCAGACACGTAAAGGCCAAGCATTTCGCGCTCAAATGCAAGCTTGTCACGCTTAGTCCACTCGGCTAGATCCGGAACCGTTGCACCCGGGTCGTCGTCACCGAATAGGTCACCAAAGAGGTCAACCTGACCAATGGCCTCGTTTTTCTTCACCGAGGTTTCGGCGTCTACTGCCTCTTCGAAAATCTCAAATAGTGCTCGGCGGGAATGGCCGAGCGAATCGAAGGCACCAGCCTTGATGAGGGCTTCCACCGTGCGCTTATTGCAAACCACCGGCGGTACTTTCTTCAAGAAGTCACCGAACGAGGTGAATTCACCCTTGGACTGCCGAGCCTCAACGATTGCCTCGACCACGTTGGCGCCAACATTGCGTACAGCACCTAGGCCGAATCGTACGTCGTCACCCACCGCGGTAAATGCGGTGTAGGACGCGTTCACATCGGGAGACAGCACCTGAATGCCCTGGCGGCGGCACTCGTTCAGGTAAAGCCCTAGCTTGTCTTTGGAGTCGCGTACGGAGGTGAGCAGCGCCGCCATGTATTCCGCCGGGTAGTTGGCCTTCAGGTAGGCGGTCCAGTAGGACAGCACGCCATAACCCGCCGAGTGAGCCTTGTTGAACGCGTAGTCCGCGAATGGCAACAGGGTGTCCCAAATGATCTTGACGGCGTCGTCCGGGTAGCCGTTTTCGCGCATTCCGGCGGAGAAGCCCTCGTACTGCTTATCCAGCTCCTCTTTCTTCTTCTTACCCATGGCTCGACGAAGAACGTCAGCTTGACCCAGCGTGTAGTTGGCTAGGCGCTGAGCCACCGCCATTACCTGCTCCTGATAAACGATCAGGCCGTAGGTCGGACCCAGAATCTCCTCGAGTGGCTTGGAGAGCTGCGGGTGAATAGCTTCAATCTGCTGCAGACCGTTCTTACGCTGCGCATAGTTGATGTGCGAGTTCATACCCATCGGACCAGGGCGATACAGCGCAATCACGGCCGAGATGTGTTCAAACTCGGTGGGTTTCAGCATTCGCAGCAACGAGCGCATGGCATCGCCATCCAACTGGAACACACCGAGGGTGTCACCGCGCGAAAGTAGGTCATACGTTGGCTGATCTTTATCAAGATCAAGGTCTTCCAAGACCACAATTTCATTCCGGTTGGTCTTGATATTCTCAAGTGCGTCCTCAAGCACGGTGAGGTTTCGCAGACCCAAGAAGTCCATTTTCAGCAGACCTAGGTCCTCGCACGGAGGTTGGTCGAACTGGGTTATGATTGCGCCGTCGTCTTCGCGCTTCATGATTGGGATTACGTCCAGAAGTGGCTCCGCCGACATGATCACACCGGCCGCGTGAACACCCCACTGACGCTTCAAGCCTTCCAGGCCCATGGCTAGCTCGAGCGTCTTGGCGCTGTCCTCATCGGACGCAACGATGTCGCGGAATTCCTGAGCCTCTTTGTAGCGCGACTTTTCGTCGGCTTCCTTGGACTCCGGCTTATTCATGATCTCGCCCAGAGATACATCTTTACCCAGAACCATCGGTGGCATGGCCTTGGTTAGGCGCTCTCCCACCGAGTAAGGCATGCCAAGCACGCGGGCGGCATCCTTCAGGGACTGCTTGGCCTTAATGGTTCCGTAGGTGACGATCTGGGCTACGCGGTCAGATCCATACTTCTGCGTAACGTAGCGAATCACTTCGCCACGACGGCGGTCGTCAAAGTCCACATCGATATCTGGCATCGATACGCGTTCCGGGTTTAGGAAGCGCTCAAAGATCAGACCGTGGTGAACCGGATCTAGCTCGGTGATACCCAGCGCGTAGGCAACGATGGAACCGGCGGCCGAACCACGTCCGGGACCAACTCGGATGCCCTGTTCGCGTGCCCAGGCGATGAAGTCGGCAACTACCAAGAAGTAACCGGGGAAACCCATGGTCTTGATGACATCGATTTCGTATTGTGCCTGCTTGGCCTGGGCCTCCGGTACGTTGCCGTTGAAGCGGCGGTTCATTCCCAGCAGAACCTCGGCTTCAAACCAGCTGTCCTCGGTGTAGCCCTCGGGAACCGGGAAACGCGGCATCAGGTCTCGTTTGTTGAACTCCACCTCGCAGCGTTCGGCTATCAAAAGCGTGTTGTCGCAGGCTTCCGGCAGGTCCTTGAAGATGGCGCGCATTTGCGCCGGACTCTTGAGGTAGAACTCGTTGCCGTCAAACTTGAAACGATTTGGATCTGCCAGAGTGGACGCCGACTGCACACACAGCAGCGCCGAGTGCGCGTCGGCATCATGAGCGTGGGTGTAGTGCAGGTCGTTGGTTGCCAGCAGGGGAATCTTGAGATCCTTGGCCAGGTCCACAAGCTCGTTGATCGTGCGGCGTTCGATACCGATTCCGTGATCCATGATTTCGGCAAAGAAATTTTCCGGGCCAAAAATGTCGCGGAATTCCGCTGCGGCCTCACGCGCCTCCTGGTAGAGCCCCAGGCGCAACTTGGTCTGAACCTCACCACCTACACAACCGGTGGTAGCAATCACGCCTTTGGCGTATTTGGAGAGCAGTTCGCGATCCATACGCGGCTTGTAAAAATAGCCCTCAATTGAAGCCAGCGAAGACATCCGGAAGATGTTGTGCATGCCCTCGGTGGATTGAGCCAAGAGCGTCATGTGGGTGTAGGCACCGCCACCCGAAACGTCATCGTTGCCGGAGTCATCACCCCAGCGGACTCGGGTTCGGTCACCTCGCGCAGTGCCAGGAGTGATGTACGCCTCGGTGCCGATGATTGGCTTTACACCAGCCGCCTTGGCAGCCTTGTAAAACTCATAGGAACCAAAATTATTGCCGTGGTCGGTGATGGCAATCGCTGGCATGCCCATCTTGGCAACCTCGGACACCAGCGGCTTAATTTTGGCCGCACCATCCAGCATCGAGTACTCGGTGTGCACGTGCAAATGCACGAAGGAATCTTCGTTAGCCACGGTCACCTACCCTTAATCGCATCCACCCTGATTTGGCCGACGGCAATAACTTTACTAGCCGCCGGGTACAACTATTTTTAGCCGCGAAGCACTTCCAGAGCGTGTTGTAGGTCGGCCGGATAACTGCTCTCGAAGGCCACCGGTTCACCGCTAGTTGGGTGGGTAAAACTCAGGCGCATCGCGTGCAGCCACTGGCGTTCCAACCCCACCTTAGCGGCCAGTGTTGGGTCGGCACCGTACATGGTGTCTCCCACCAGCGGGTGACGGAATGCACTGAAGTGCACGCGGATCTGGTGGGTGCGGCCCGTCTCCAAAACCACCTCAACCAGCGAGGCCGATGGGAAGGCCTCGAGGGTCTCATAATGCGTCACCGACGGCTTACCATCCTGCATCACCGCAAATTTGAACTCGTGTTTCGGGTGACGGCCAATCGGTGCATCGAAGGTTCCAGAAAGCGGATCGGCCAAACCCTGAATGACCGCGTGATAAACCTTGTGTACCGTGCGATCGCGGAAGGCCTGCTTGAGCACACTGTAGGCCAGCTCGCTCTTGGCAAGCACCATCAGGCCGCTGGTTCCAACATCCAGGCGCTGGACAATACCCTGGCGTTCCTGAGCGCCGCTTGTGGTAATCGTGACGCCCTGAGCCAGCAGAGCACCTCCGACAGTCGGCCCGTCCCAACCCACCGAGGGGTGAGACGCCACGCCAGCCGGTTTGTCGACCACGACAATGTCGGCATCTTGGTAGACAATCTTGAAGCCTGGAACCTCCAGCGCTACCAGTTCAAGCGGATTTTTTGGCTGCGGCAGGGCAACCTCAAGCAGCGCATCCTCGATCAGGCGATCAGACTTGCCAATCACGCGACCGTTCTGCACGACGCAACCCTCGGTGAGCATTTCTGCAACCACGCTGCGCGAAAGACCAAGCAGTTTTGCCAGACCGGCATCGGCCCGCTCACCCGCCAATCCAGGGGTGACCGGCAACAATCGAGTGTTCACTAGCCACCGAGCTTTCGGCCGCGCGCCACCTGAATAACAACGATGACCGCCGCGATACAAATGGCGCTGTCCGCAAGGTTGAAAATGGGGAAATTGAATGGAATCTGAATGAAGTCGACTACTAGGCCACGACCAAAAGCAGGTGCACGGAACAGGCGGTCGAGAAGATTGCCAACCACTCCCCCGAGGGCCAAACCGGCAAGCAGCGACCAACCCAGGGTTCGCACCTTGGTGCCATACCAAATCAAGACGAGCGCCGCGATGCTGGAAATCGCGGTGAACAACCACGTGAGCCCAAATCCCATCGAAAACGCGGCGGAATTGTTGTAAACCAGGTACCAGCCCAGCAGCGAACCGAAAACTGGCTTCGGGACTCCGGGCTGAAGAAACTGAATGGCCAATGCCTTGGCAAACTGATCAGCGGCCACTATGGCTGCGGCAAACAGCACAAACGTGCCAACCCTTGCGGTGTGCGATTTGAAGATTTTGCTGACAGTCACTGGGCTTTAGATCTGGATAGCGCCAGTGAATCCGCTCGTTGGGTTGAAAGCACCGATTGCTGGGGCCATCGGAGTGGAGGCGGTATTGGCTGGGCGCTCAAACGATGGCGACTCCAGGTCTGCCAACTGCGCCTCGATGAATGCCTTCAGCTTCAGACGGTATTCGCGCTCGTAAGCCTTGAGTTCGCTGATGGTGTGCTCGACCAACGCCTTCTCGCGCTCGTAGCGGCTTAGCTCGGCACGCTGCGCAGCCTCAGCCTCGCGAACCAGGCGAGCCGCAGTGGCGTGGCCTTCGGCGATGAGCGAGTCACGCTTTGCCATACCCTCGGCAACGTGCTCGTCGTGGAGCTTACGGGCCAGCTGAAGCAGGTTGTTGGTGTTGCTGGAGTCCAGGTTGGCAATGTCTGCCACTGGCTCAGGGAAGGAACTCGGGGTGACCGCGGTCTCCACGGCTGGAGCCTGCATCTGTGCAACAAGTCCAGCACCGGAACGCTGTAGTTCCGCAATCCGGGCCTCTGATGCCAGCAGACGCTGGCGAAGGTCTTCGTTCTCGTGGTTTACTCGGCGCAGTTCGACGACGATCTCATCGAGGAAGTCATCGACCTCGTCCTGGTCGTAACCCTCGCGGAATTTGGTTGGCTGGAACCGCTTATTAACTACATCTTCTGGAGTCAATGGCATGCCTGGCACCTCGTGGTCGCTGGAATTCTGTTTGCAAACAAAGAACTAAGCAAGGTTACCCCAAGCACCTTAGAAAGTGCTAACCCAGTCGAGCCACCAGAGACTGCAGAACGCTGATTAGCAGAAGCACAACAGTCCAAGAAAAGTCCAACTGCACCGAGCCGATTCGCACCGGCCTAATCACCTTGCGGATTGCGCGCAATGGTACATCCGTGATGGTCATCGTGATTTCGAGAAGCGGCAACAGGACGCCGCGTGGCCGAAATCGGGGGTTGACCGAGATCACTAGATCAAGCACAAAGCGCGCGATAAAAAGCCAAAACAGAATCTGAAGCAACCACTCCAGAACAATCACCACGATGGGCACGGTTACCTCTTTGCCAGCGGACTGCCGCTAAACGTGATGCGGGCTAAGCCCAGCCTAGTAAGAGCCTAGTAAGGGCGACGAATGTCGAGGTCGTCCGAAGTCTCCATGCCGGTTACCTCAGGCTCGTCCTCGTTGGTTACCTGCACGTGAGTTGGGCTAAGCAGGAAAACGGTCTTGGTGACTCGCTTGAGGTTTCCCTCGAGGCCGTGCTGCAGACCGAGCATGAAGTCGAGCAGGCGACGCTGGTCGGTGTTTGCCAGATCTGCCATGTTTACGATGACCGGGGTGCCCTCACGGAAGGTAGCCGCGATGTCCTTCGACTCTTCCCAGCTGGTTGGCTGGAAGGTTACGATCTCGCTGATGTCACCCGAGCGACGGGCGCTGCGAAGCGGGGTCAGGCTGCGGGTTGCCGACGCAACACGACCGGAGGTTGGGGCGGCTGGGGCCATTGGCAGGCCAGCATCGTCCTTGAGACCGAGCCAGGCGGCAGCCTTGTTGAAGGTGTTAGACATGACGCTCCCTAAAAACTTTTTGCACCGAAAGGCGCTCTTGAATTTAGGTTAGGTCAGGTAACTGCGTGGCCCCGTTATTGCGGTGCCAATTCTCAGGTGTGTCGCGCCAAACTGAAGAGCGAGCTCAAAGTCATTGGACATTCCGGCCGAGATAAAACGTGCACCTGAAGATAGCGTCTGCAGCTTTGCGCTGGCCTCTTGAATCAGCGCAAAGTCGCGTTCCGGCTCATTGTCCAAGCTGGCCACGCCCATCACTCCTAGGAGGTTGAGCCCCGGCATAGCCAGGACTCGCTCGGCGAACCCAAGTAGCCCATCCGGGCGGATACCGCCGCGGTTGACGTCATCGGTCAGATTCAGCTCGATGAATACGTTCGTTGGCTGTGCATCGGTGGAACGAAGCGAAGTTTCCTTTGCCAAGGCTGTAAGCAGCGAATCTCGGTCCAGCGAATGAATCGTGCTGGCATAACTCATCACGCTTTTAGCCTTGTTGGACTGCAGTTGACCGACAAAGTGGACATCCGGCGCGGACAGCCCACCATAGGTGGCGTCTTTGGTCAGCGTGTAGTTGGCCAGTGCATCCTTGACCTGCAAAAACTTTGGCTTTGCCTCTTGGTCCTTGTTTTCACCGAAGGCGGTCTGCCCAAGCGCCAGAAGATCTAGGACCAGCTGGGCGGGATGAACCTTGGAAACCACGATGAGCGTGACCTCCGAGCTGTCCCGACCAGCCGAACCGCAGGCCAACCGAATTCGCTCACGAACCTTGTCGTAACGATCCGCAAGATCTGGATCAACCGCCATCGTTTGGTGGCTTAGCGCAGGAAGTCTGGGATGTCCAGGTCGTCGCCCCAAAGGGAACCGGTGCGACTGCTGCCAGTGTTGCCTGAGTTGCCAGGTTCGGCAGCAGGCTCTGAAGCTGCTTCAACCTCAGCTGCCTCCGCAGCCTCCGGTGCCTCAACTGCAACTGGTGCCGCGGCCGGAGTCGACCACGCGTTGCTTGCAGGTGCAGCCGGTGCGGCTGGTGCCGAGTTGCTCCAGCTTGCAACCGGAGCCGATTCAGCAGGCTTTGGTGCAAAGATCTGGCGCTCAGCCTTGCGGAAAGGCAGGGTGTTGTCGTCGAAACCGGCAGCGATTACGGTCACGCGGACCTCGTCACCCAGGGTGTCGTCGATGGTGGAACCGAAGATGATGTTTGCGCTTGGGCTGACTGCCTCGGAAACCAAACGGGTGGCCTCGTCAATCTCGTGCAGACCAAGGTCACTTGCACCAGCGATCTGAATGAGAACGCCGTGGGCGCCATCGATGCTTGCCTCGAGCAGCGGGTTGCTGATTGCCTCTTCGGCGGCGCGAATTGCACGCTGCTCGCCCTTAGCGGAACCGATTCCCATGAGCGCCGAACCAGCGTTCTTCATGACCGACTTCACGTCGTTGAAGTCCACGTTGATCAGGCCCGGAGTGGTGATCAAATCGGTGATGCCCTGCACACCGGCGCGCAGAACGTTGTCTGCCTCACGGAATGCCTCTACGAACGAAACGGTCTTATTTGCCATTTCCAGCAGACGCTGGTTAGGGACAACGATGAGGGTGTCCACGTCGCCGCGGAGGACCTCGATACCCTTCTCGGCCTGCTCAGCACGGCGCTTGCCCTCGAAATTGAATGGGCGGGTGACAACACCCACGGTAAGCGCGTCAAGTTTGCGAGCAATGCGGGCAACAACTGGGGCTGCACCGGTACCGGTACCGCCACCCTCACCTGCGGTGACGAAGATCATGTCTGCACCCTTTAGGGCTGCCTCAATCTCGTCGGCGTGGTCTTCGGCGGCCTGGCGGCCAAGCTCTGGGTCGGCACCGGCACCGAGACCGCGTGTCAATTCGCGACCAATGTCCAGCTTGACGTGGGCCTCGCTCATCACCAGCTGCTGTGCATCGGTGTTGATGGCCACAAACTCAACGCCACGAAGGTCTGACTCAATCATGCGGTTTAGCGCGTTTACACCGCCACCACCGACACCTACGACCTTGATTACGGCTAGGTAGTTGTTGTTCAAACCGCTCATTGCGCTTCCTTACGAGTAAAAGTCTCTGCCGAGTAACTGGGATAACTCTCAAGTTAAGGATGAGGGTTAGTGTTTTCCCGAATTATTCGCTTGCGCCAGAAAGGTAAAAGCAGCTGAGGAATTAATTGGTCAAGCGCTCGGGCGTGTTGCAAAAAAGTTCAATTTAGTAGGCGCCGAAACGCACAGTTGGCGCACTCGGGCTCGAAACATCGAACACCACCAACTGGCGTTTCTTCACGGTAGCCAGCAGCGCGGTCAACACCTTGCTCTTCAACAGCGAATCGCTGGCGTCACCCCAGAGGATCTGAGTGTTTGCAACACCGCGAAGCCGGATTCGCACGTCATCCACCGAGGTCGCCTGAATGCTTGCCACCTTCGGGAAGAGATCGGCCGGCAGAGCCAGCAAAACGGACACCGCTTCGCGGAAACTGGCGCTGTGCGACGGGTTGCCCGTGACCAAGATGGTCGGATACTTCGAACTACTCCCCACGACACCGATTTGAACGCCGGCCGGGTCGTAAAGATAACTGCTGGCTCCAACTGCAACTATGCCAATCGGCTGGCGTTCCCGAATGTAGAGCTGCAGGGTGTGCGGAGGCAGGCTGACGGTTGTGAATGACTCGATGAGCGGAAAACCGGCTAGTCGCTTTTGGATTTGATTCTCGTCCACGGTGGTCAGCGGAGTACCCATCAGGCTCTTCACCTCGTTGCGGACGGTAGCTTCCTTCATGCGGTGCAGGCCAACGATTTCAATTTTGTCGATCGACATCATCGGGGTATAAATGGTGGCCAGAACCAGGAGAACCAGAGCCAACAATGAACCAAACACCGAGTAAGTGACGGTGCGCTTGAGGCGCGAACCGCGAGTGAAACGACGGATTTCGTTCAGCTGGGTCCGTACCTGAGCACGGCGCTCGGAGGTTGCGGCACGCTTTGACGGTGCAACACCCTTTGCCTTGCGGCGTTCCTGCAGAGAACTTACCTTAGACGCAGCCGGTTTCGCGGCCGACGACCGTGACAACTTGGATGCAACCGACTTTGGGGATGCAGCCGCCTTTGGGGAGGCTGGTTTGGCAGCGGCTGGTTTTGGAGCAGCGGTTTTGGAGGCCGCCGGCTTGGCGCCGGCTTGGCGTGGCGGAACCACGGGTTTTCTCATGTTTAGGCCTTTAGCGCCGCCAGGAGCTGCGGGCACATGCGGTAGACATCGCCGCAACCCATGGTGATGATGAAGTCACCTGGCTCGGCTAGTTCGGCAGCCACCGCGGGGGCATCGTCCCAGAGCGGAACGTAGTGCACCTTCTGCTTGTCTTGGAAGGCATCGGAAACCAGTGCGCCGGTAACTCCTGGCTCCGGATCCTCACGTGCGGCATAGATATCTAGTACAACCACCTGGTCACTCAGAGTCTCTAGTTCGTGCGCAAACTCGTTCTTCATGAGGCGGGTGCGCGAATACAGGTGCGGCTGGAAAACGGTGATCAGTTTGCCATCCCCTACCACGGCACGCGCCGCCTTGAGCGCAGCAGCAACCTCGGTGGGGTGATGCGCAAAGTCATCGAACACCTTCACTCCGCGAACCTCGCCGTGCAGTTCGAAGCGACGTTCGGTACCGCCGAAGGTAGCGATCTGTTCCAACGCAGCCTCAGCAGGGAATCCGAGCCCAACCAGGACCGCAAGCGCGCCGGCGGCATTGATAGCATTGTGCTCGCCAGGGATGTTTAGGACGGCAGAGAGGGTCTGGCCCGCTACCTGGACATCGAAATTGACCTGCGGGCCAGTCGCGTCGATGCGGCTGAGGCGCACGGCGGAACCGGCAGCCTTACCAAAGCTGATCACGCGCTTGTCGGTCAGCAAAGCCGTCACGCGAACTGCACCTGGATCATCCGAACTAATGGCTACAAATTCGCGTGCGCCCTGGGCAAATTTCGCAAATTCGGTCTCAAAGGCTTCCAGACTTCCGTAGTGATCCAGGTGATCCGGGTCCACGTTGGTGATCAGCGCAACGGCTGTGTCGTAGTGCAGGAAGGAGCCGTCGGATTCATCGGCCTCAATCACAAAAAGATCAGAACTGCCGGCCGCCGAAGACGAACCAAGCGATGCAATCACGCCACCGTTAACGAACGATGGATCCTCACCCAAACCCAACAGTGCGGTGATGATCATTCCAGTCGAGGTGGTTTTTCCGTGCGCACCCGCAACCGCAACCACGCGCTTTTTGCCAGTTAGGTAGGCCAGCGCCATCGATCGGTGCAGTACCGGAATGCCGCGCTCCAAAGCCAGCAGATATTCGGGATTGGTTGGCCACAGAGCACTGGTAACAACTACGGTGTCTGGGTTGCCCAGGTTCTTGGCATCGTGGCCAATGTGAATCTCCGCACCGAGTTCGCGAAGCGCGGCCACATTTGAGGTGTCGCGAAGGTCGCTGCCGGTCACCTTGTGCCCCATACCCAGAAGAATGCGAGCGATGCCACTCATTCCAGAGCCGCCAATACCGATGAAGTGGACGGTACCTAGGTCCTCCGGGACCGGGACCGAAAAATCGGGCTTAATCATTCGTTACCTCGCTTTGGCGCAGACTCTGCCTTGAACAGGAACTGCATTGCCCTGCCTCAACGCGCACAGAGCATGACAAAAGCCTATGCTCTTGACGGTCTAGGGCTTAGCTAACACGCTTTGGGTTAAGGCAAGCAGACGAGCCGACCCATCGGCGACACCAACTGCCTTTGCCGCGTTTGCAATCAGAGCACGTGCCCTGCTGTCGGAAACCAGCGGTATCAGATTGTTGTTGACGTACTCGGGTGTGAAATCTGCGTCTAAACAGAGCAGTCCTCCCCCGGCGTCAACAACGTCTTCAACGTTGAACCGCTGCTCACCGTTACCTACCGGATACGGAACGTAGACGGCAGGCAGTCCCACCGCGGTGAATTCGCTCACCGTCGCGGCTCCGGCTCTGCAAACCGCAAAATCCGCCGCAGCAATCGCAAGATCCATGCGGTCACAGTACTTCAGGCGCACGAAATCGGTGCTGGATTCGACCTCAAGCTCACTGCGGTCACCTACGATGTGCAACACCTGGATGCCAGCGTTCCGCAGCGCGGTTCTTGAGGCCTCGATAGTGTCGTTGATGCGCTTGGCACCAAGAGAGCCACCGGTGACAAGCAGCGTGGGAGTCGCTTCCTCCAGGCCAAAGTGGGCTCGCGCCGCTACTCGGTCTGCAGTCGGGATTCCCGCAGCCAATTGCTCAACCTCGCGGCGAAGCGGCATACCTACAAAGGTTGCATTCGGCAGTTGGGTGTTTCGGAATGCCACACCAACGGCAGAGGCTCGCTTGGCGGCCATTCGGTTAGCCATGCCGGGTAAGGCGTTGGCTTCATGAACCACCACAGGGATGCCCAGTCGACGGGCCGCGGTATAGGCCGGCGCACTGGCGTAGCCGCCGAAGCCGACCACAACATCGATGCGGTTTTCTTTCAAAATTCGCACCACTTTCGCCACCGAGGCGCGGTAGCGCAGCGGAAACTTCAGGGCCTGAACATTGATGCGGCGCGGAAATGGCAGTCGGGCAACGGTCAAGAGTCGGTAGCCGCGATCCGGCACCAGGCGGGCCTCAAGCCCCTCGGCTGTGCCCAACGCCCAAAGTTCGGATTCCGGCTCGGTGGCAGTGATTGCATCCGCCAACGCGAGCAGCGGATTCACGTGTCCAGCAGTGCCGCCACCGGCCAGGAGGTAACGGGTCATCGAACTGGCCTGACCGGACGACGAACCCCACCATCAAGCACCAGGTGGTTATTGCGTTCGATCGAAAGCACAACGCCGATGGCCGCCATTCCCGCAATCAGCGACGAACCACCGTCGGAAATAAGCGGTAACGGCACACCGAGCACCGGTAGCAACTGAAGCACCACGGCGATGTTGATCATCGCCTGCAGCACAATCCATGAGGCCACGCCAAACGAAACCAAACGGCCGAAGTTGTCTTGCGCGCGCAGACCAACCTGAACAATCCAGTAACCGAGCAGCAGGAAGATTGCGATGGTTGCTAGAGCTCCGATGATTCCCAGTTCCTCACCGATGATTGCAAAGATGTAGTCGTTTTCCACCTCGGGGATCCAAGACCATTTGAGGCTGGACATACCTAGACCCTGGCCAATGATGTGGCTATTGGCTAGCGCCCAAATACCGTGCTGGCTCTGCCAAGCGTAAGGGTTGGCTTGGTCGGAAACGGCAGGGGTCAACCAGGCCTGGATTCGACCCCAGCGGCTTGAGCTGCTCACCAGTAGACCAACCACCGCAACTGAACCAAGCACCAGCGGTAGCCGGAAATGCTCACCGGGAGCACCAGCCAACCAGACCATCACAAAGGCCACCAGCGCGATTACCAGCGAGGTACCGAGGTCCTTACCGATGATGATGGAACCAATCGCCAAAAGCGCAATGATCAGCGAGGGCCAGGTGAATTTTGAACGATCGTTTTTGAGGTCGTCACGGGTGGAGAGCAGCATGGCCAGCATGATGATCAAGGCAAGCTTGATGAACTCGGATGGCTGGATGGTGAAACCGAATGGAAGGCGAATCCACTCCTTGTTTCCGTTCACCTCAACACCGATGCCAGGCACGTAAACCGCTACCTGCAGTGCCAAACTGGCCACAAGCAGCAGTCGCGAGGCACGGAAATACCAGCGCACACTCCGGGTACTGGTGATGATCAAACCAACCAGTCCCACGGTTGCAGACGCCGACTGGCGCCAGAACATTCCCATTGGATCGCGGTATTGCTTAATGGAGTCGATGCTGCTGGCAGACAAAACCATCAGGAGTCCGTAGCTCACCAGGATGAACATGGCTCCGAGAATCAGGTTGAAGAGCATCGACTGCCCACCGAAAACGGTGGTGATCAGGTTACCGATGCGCTGGCCGATTGCCGCGCGATCAACCCTTATTCGGGTGCGGGTAGGTTGCTGACTCATTAGTTGCCAGCCTCCAGGTGGTCGCGAACAGCCGCAGCGAATTGGTCGCCGCGTTCCTTGTAGTCCTTGAACTGATCCATGCTGGCCGATGAAGGTGCCAGAAGCACAACGTCTCCAGCCTGAGCGTGCAATGCAGCTGCCGCAACAACCCGCGGCATAAGCGCCTCACCGGGCTGGATTTCAGCGACCGGGACCTGAGGGGCTTCGGAAGCCAATGCCGCCAAGACCGGTTCGCGGTCCAAGCCGATCACAATTGCCGCTCGGAGTTTGTGTGAAAAGCGCTTGACCAAGGGTGCAACATCCACGCCCTTCAGTAGGCCGCCAACGATCCAAACAACGTTGTCAAATGAGGCCAGTGAGGCAGCGGCGGCATGCGGATTCGTCGCCTTGGAGTCATCGAACCAGCGGATCTCCTGCTGCTCCCCCACCAGCTGAATGCGGTGTCCATCCATGCGGAAGTCGCGAATAGCGCGACGAATCGCCTGTCGGTCAGTCCCGGCTGCGCGTGCCAGAGCCGAAGCTGCTGCGATGTTGGCCAACAGGTGCGGGGTCACCACACCGATCTGTTCGATGTCTCTAAAGTCTGCAATTGGCTGGGCCTCATCGAACGAGTCAACGAATGCTCGGTCGACCAGAATATCCTCCACGTAGCCGATTTCGGCACGATCCGGCGAACCAAGACCGAATCCGATTGCTCGGCAGCCTTCAAGCACATCGGCGTCCTCAACCAGCTTGATGGTTGCCTTGTCGCTGGAGTTGAAAACGCAGGCAATCCGAGTGTTTTCGTAAATCTTGCCCTTGGTCTTGGCATAGGCCTGGTAACCGCCATGCCAGTCAAGGTGGTCGAAGTCGACATTCAGGACCGCCGAGGCGAGTGGCACGATTCCACTTCCGGAAGCCACGTTCAGATAGTGCAACTGGAAGCTCGAAAGCTCAACTACCAAGAAATCGAATCCGTTCGGGTCTCGAATCACGTCCAGAATCGGGGTGCCAATATTTCCGCACGAAATAGCTCGGGCACCGCCCTCAATCAGCATCTCGGTGACCAGCTGGGTGGTTGTGGTCTTGCCGTTGGTGCCCGTGATTGTCAGCCACTCGGCCACTTTCCCGCCACCGGTTTGCGCTGCCTTGTCGCGAAGGCGCCAGGCCAGGTCAATGTCCACCCAAATTGCGATGCCGTTTTGGTTCGCCCAGCCGATAACCGCGGAGTCCGGACGCACCCCCGGGCTGGTCACAATTACCTGCGGCTTGTGATCAACCAGCTGTTGAGGAACCCCGCCGTTTGCCGTTGCCTCGGTTCCAACCAAATAACGCACACCGAGGACATCCAGGATGTTCAAGTAGTCGGCTTCGGCCTTTTCGGCAACAACCAGTAGGTCTGCACCGAGTTCCGCCAGCGTGTCTGCCACCGAGAATCCGGATACGCCAAGCCCGATCACACCGACGCGCAGGCCGCGCCAATCGGAGTGCCAGGAAAAGAGAGTGGAGAGGTCTTTCATGGTGCTAACGGTTCAAGAACTCCAGGTAGAAAATGCCCAGTCCACCCATCACACACAGACCCTGGATGATCCAGAAACGCACCACAATGGTGATTTCTGCCCAACCCTTGAGCTCGTAGTGGTGATGCAGCGGGGACATCAGGAAGATGCGCTTGCCCTTGGTGATCTTAAAGTACAGGCGCTGGATGATCACCGAACCGGTCACAATGACGAACAGACCACCGAGGAAAACCAACAGTAGCTCGGCGCGGGTCAGGATGGCCATCGCAGCTAGCGCGCCACCGAGACCTAGCGAACCGGTGTCACCCATGAAAATCTGTGCGGGTGAGGTGTTGTACCAGAGGAAGCCAATCAAGGCACCGACGATTGCGGCGCCGATCACAGCAAGGTCTAGCGGGTCTCGTGAGTAGTAGCAGGAGGTCTGGCTTACCACGCGCTCGCCGCCACAAGCCTGGTTGAACTTCCAAAAGGCAATGACCGCGTAGGCGCCGATGGCCATGATCGAAGAGCCGGTGGCGAGGCCATCCAAGCCATCGGCGATGTTAACGCCGTTCGAGGTGCTGGTCACCAGGAAAATGATCCAGATCACAAAGAGCGTCACACCAATCACACGAACCACGGTGCTGGTGTTGTCCCACACAAAGTTGGTGCGCCAAATGTCACGAACCACCGAGAAGTGGGTGGTTGCCGGAGTCTGCCCGTCGTCATTCGGGAATTGCAGCGAGAGCAGTGCGAATACTGTGGCAACTACGGTCTGGCCGGCAATTTTCTGCCAACCGCCAAGACCAAGATTGCGCTTTTTGTGCGTCTTTAGGAAGTCATCCAGGAAGCCGACGAGACCGAGGCCCACCATCATCAAAATCACTAGCAGCGCGCTGATGGTTGGGGGCTCGCCGTTCACGAGCTTGCCCACGAAATAACCAAGCACCGCACCGATGATGATGACGATGCCGCCCATAGTCGGCGTTCCGTGCTTCACCTGGTGGCTTTGCGGGCCATCCACTCGGATGAACTGACCCCATTGCCACTTGCGGAACAGGTAGATAAATACCGGTGTCAAAAGCAGGTTGAACATCAACGCGAAGGCGCCGGCAAGCAGCAGTGCTCTCACGCGTTCACCTCCAAAAGTGCGTCTCCCAGGTGGCGCAAGTTGGCGCTCTTGGAAGATTTGATCAAAACGATATCTCCGCCTCTAAGCATTTCACGCACTCCGGTCAAAGCCTCGTCAAGACTCTCGAAGTATTGTGATTCCCCATCGAAACTTCCCTCGAAGCTGGCACCCATGTGCACCAACTTCGCCCCAGGGCCAACTGCAACTAGCTGGTCGATGTTGAGACGCACCGCCAATCGACCCAGTTTGTCGTGTTCTTCCCGGGAAAACTGACCGAGTTCGGCCATTTCACCGATCACTGCCACGGTCCGGCGTCCGGTCTGGCGGCCCAACTGAGCCAGTGTCTGCATTGCCGCACGGCTGCTGTCCGGGCTGGCGTTATAGGCATCGTTGATGATGCTAACTCCGTCGGCTCGGTGCGTCAGTTGCATGCGCCAGCGTTCGGCAAGTGGCATCGATTCCAAGGCGGCGACAATCTGGATGCGGGGTACGCCCAGTGAATCACATACGGCGGATGCGGCCAGGGCGTTCATGACGTGATGTTCGCCCAAAATCTGCAGGGTTACACGGTTTACCGCGCCATCGGGCCAGTGCAGGTCAAATGCGGTGCCGGCAAGGGACAAACTGTAGTTATCTGCCCGGTATTGGGCATCCTCGCCGGTGCCAAACCAAAGCTTTGGACCCGCAAAATCCTCTGCCATGGCGCGGACCGCTACGTCGTCGGCATTCAAGACGGCAAGTGTGGATGGGGCCGAACCCACCAGTAGTTCGGCCTTGATCTTGGCGGTGGTTTCTAGCCCACCGAATTCGCCGGCGTGGGCCAGGCCAACCTTGAGCTCTATCGCGATGTCGGGGCGAACAATGTCGGTTAGGTAGGCGATACTGCCAGGACCACCGGCGCCAAGCTCGGCAACCAGGAATTTGGTTTGGCGGTCAATTTTCAGCACCGATATCGGAGCGCCAACCTCATTGTTGTATGACTCAATCGGAGCAACCGTCGGGCCAACCTGTTCCAAGATCGTGCGAAGCATGTTCTTGGTTGTAGTCTTGCCGTTGCTTCCGGTGATGCCGATTACCTTGAGGGCGGTTTCTTCACGCACAAGAGCGAGAACCGCCTTGGCCAACTTACCCAGGGCCGCTACTGCGTCCGCAACCAGAATCTGGGGCAGTTCGACCTCTGGGATTTCCCGTTCAACCACGGCAGCAACCGCGCCGAAATCCTTGGCCTGCTGCAGGAAGTTGTGGCCGTCGGTAACTTCTCCCGGCTTGGCAACGAATAGCGCTCCAGGCCGGACCAACCGGCTATCGGTCTCGACCGAACCGGTGACCAAAATGTCACCGCAGTCAACATCACCGAGGGTGCTGCCGTGACAAGGTAACAGGCGACCGCCACCGAATTCGGCAACACGCCTTAGGTCTAGCTCAATCATGCCCAGCCGCTTTCGCGCAGCGCCTCGCGCGCCTGCTCGCGAGCACTGTAAACCGTGCGCTTACCCTGAATGTCACGGTAATCCTGGTGTCCGGGACCAGCCCAGAGAATGCTGTCACCCGGTGAAGCTAGGCTCAATGCCTTACGGATTGCCTGCTCGGGTGGGCTTACCTCGTAAAGCTCGCGCTCTGGCACGGCTGCCGCAGCGCTCTCAAATAGGGTGCGGCGAATAGTTACCGGATTTTCGAAGCGCGGGTGGTGATCGGTGATGATCACGACATCCGCATTTTCCGCGGCAATCCGTGCCATGTCTGGACGTTTGGAGGCATCACGGTCACCGTCAGCACCGAACACCATTATCAGGCGGCCCGGGGTCACAGCACGAAGGCTTCGCAGGGTGTGCAAAAAGGCATCTGGGCTGTGGCCAAAGTCTACGAAGACCGCAGGGCCGGCCTTGGCTCCAGGTTCGGTGGAGTTGACCGGCTCGGTGCGTCCAGGTAGGTAGGCTGCAATGCCATCGGCCACACGCTCGCGAATTAGTCGCCAGTCAATACCGGCCTCGATTGCCATCACGATGGCAAGTGCACCGTTTGCCGCCATGTGAGTTCCGATGAGAGGCACGCTGGAGGAAATTTCAACACCGTGCGGTCCGGTCAGGATGAATCCGGTCTTGCTGGTGGACTGTTCAGTGATCCGCACCTGCCAATCAGCAGTTACCTCGGGATGGCTGCTGATTGTGGTGACTGGAATCTTGGAGGCAGCCACAAAAGCCGCACCAAAATCGCTGTCCAGGCAAACCACTCCGCGGTTCGCACGTTCCGGGGTGAAGAGAGCAACCTTCGCGGCCAGGTAGGTCTCAAAGTTTGGGTAGTCGTCGAAGTGGTCGTGGCTCAGGTTGGTGAAACCGACAACGTCGAAGTGAATGCCGTCCACACGCAGTTGACTCAGGGCCTGAGCCGAAACCTCAATTGCGACACTGGTGACACCCTTTTCACGCATGCGGGCAATCAGCGCCTGCATTTCGGTGGATTCAGGAGTTGTCAGCCTGCTCACGATGATCTCGCCGGCGATGTGGCGTTCCGCGGTCGAAGTCAGCCCGGTGATTTCGCCACACTGGCGAAGCAATGCCTCAAGCAGATAGCTTGTCGAAGTCTTTCCGTTGGTTCCCGTGGTTCCGTAAATGACCGGCAGGTTGCCCGCAACGTTGCCGTA